>Ga0190272_10001718_pt1 | contig 10494 bp, 8 predicted proteins | sample Popmic504T_FD_133746 | JGI IMG/M metagenome (GOLD analysis project Ga0190272, IMG submission 133746) | Populus adjacent soil microbial communities from riparian zone of Shoshone River, Wyoming, USA - 504 T | ecosystem: Environmental > Terrestrial > Soil > Riparian zone | place: USA: Wyoming...
AACATGCCCCGCATGGGCGCGAACAACTTTCTGACGATCGAACAGATCAAAGATCTGGTCGCGTATGTCATGTCGCCGGAAAGCCCGGTAAACAAGTGAAACCCGTGCTAGGCTTTGCGTTGCCGGCGTGCGCACCGGCGATCCAGGCTGCAATGAACGCCATATGATTTCGCGACGCGATTTCCTTCAGGTCGCTGCTGCAGCAGGGGCCGTAACCGGGCTGGGCGGACGCTCAGGCCGCGCGTTGGCGCAGGGTGGCGTGCGCCAAGAAGACCTGCTTCGCTTTCAGCCGAAGGGCCAGGTCACGCTGCTCCACATGGCGGACTGCCATGCGCAGTTGAAGCCGCTCTACTTCCGGGAGCCCTCGCTCAATCTCGGGGTCGGCGAGGCGCGATGGCAGATGCCTCATATCGTGGGCCAGGATTTTCTTGCCTCGTTCGGCATTCCTCCATCTTCGCTCGATGCCTACATGTTGACGGCGGCTGACTTCGAAGCCCTCGCCAAGACCTATGGGCGGGTCGGCGGGATGGATCGTATCGCCACGCTCGTCAGCGCAATTCGCGGGGACCGCGGCTCCGACCGCGTTTTGCTCCTCGACGGCGGCGACGGCCTGCAGGGGTCATACACCGCTCTCCAATCGCGCGGCGCCGACATGATCGCGGTCATGCAGGCGCTCGGTGTCGAGGCAACCACTGGTCACTGGGAGTTCACGCTCGGCTGGGAGCGAGTGGAAGAGCTGTTCGGTGACTTCCATAAGGCGGGCTCTTCTTCCATACCTTTCCTCGCCGGCAATGTCCGCGACAACGACTTCGGGGATCCGGTTTTCCAATCCACCCGCTTCTTCGAGAAGGGTGGCGTGAGTATTGCGGTGATCGGCCAAGCGTTTCCGTATACGCCCATAGCCAATCCGCGCTGGATGATCCCGGCTTGGTCCTTTGGCATCCGCGAGGATGAACTGCGCAAGTCTGTTGACTGGGCACGTGCGCGTGGTGCCGAGATCGTTGTGCTGCTGTCTCACAACGGTTTCGACGTAGATCGCAAGCTCGCCGGGCGGGTCGACGGCATCGACGTTATCTTCACGGCGCACACGCACGATGCACTCCCGCAGCCTACCCAGATTGGCCGGACGCTGCTGATTGCGTCCGGTTCCCACGGCAAGTTTCTGTCGCGCCTCGACCTCGAGATTGGCAATGGACGTGTGGCGAATTTCTCCTACCGCCTCATCCCCGTGCTCTCGGACGCCATTGCGCCCGATCCACTGATGGCGAAGTTGATCTCTGACACCCGCGCACCGCATGAAGCGATGCTTCGCACCGAACTGGCGCGCACAGACGGCCTGCTCTACCGGCGCGGCACGTTTGCCGGCACGCTCGATGATCTTATCTGTGACGCCGTGCGTGCTCAGCGCGACGCCGAGATTGCCCTTTCGCCGGGCTTCCGATGGGGTCCTACATTGATCGCTGGGCAGCCGATCACATGGGAAGATGTCTATGGCGCGACCGCCATTACGTATCCGGCCGTCTATCGAATGACCATGAAAGGAGAGGCGATAAAGGCGGCCCTTGAAGGCGTCGCCGACAACCTGTTCTATCCCGACCCCTATCTACAGCAAGGGGGCGATATGGTTCGGGTGGGCGGCATGGCTTTCACCGTGAATGTCGACGGCCGCCTCGGCGAACGCATCTCCAACATGCAGTTATTGGGTTCAGGCGCCGCGATCGAAGCGGGGAAGGACTACACCGTGGCCGGCTGGGCTTCGGTCAATGAAGGCACCGAGGGGCCACCAATCTGGGACGTCGTTGCTGCGCATCTGAAGGGGAAAACGGTGGCGGCCATGCCGGCAGGGCGCACTGTAAAGTTCACGCGCGCAGGCAATTAGCTAGCGGCCGCCAACCCGCCCGGTGGGCCGCAGCTTGCCGTCGCGCCCACGCTGCCCTATCTCATCGGAACGATGCTGACCCAAGTCTACATTCACGTCGGCGTGGCGATTGCGGGCCTTGTCAGCTTCCTATCGCCTTGCGTGCTTCCTCTTGTCCCGCCCTACCTCAGCTACCTTGGCGGCACGACCCTCGATCAGATCAACAACCGAGGCGAGATCGACCCAAGACTGTGGCGGCGCGTGGTTTTGGCCTCCGTTTTTTTCGTGCTTGGTTTCACAACCGTATTCGTAGGCTTCGGAGCCGGCGCGTCCGCTTTCGGTCAATGGGTTCAATCGCACAAAAACGAGCTTTCGATCGTCGCCGGCATCATCATCATCCTGTTCGGCCTGCATTTCCTCGGCATCTTGCGCGTGCCGCTCCTTTATCGGGAGGCGCGCATGCATACAGTGAATCGTGGTGCAAGCTTCGCAGGTGCTTATGTCATGGGTCTCGCCTTCGCCTTCGGGTGGACGCCGTGCATCGGCCCCGTGTTGGCGACGGTGCTTACCGTGGCGGCGAATGAAGCAAGCCTGGGCGCCGGTGTGCGGTTGCTCTTCGTCTACTCGCTGGGTCTCGGTATTCCGTTCATTCTGGCCGCGGTCGCGATCGGGCCCTTCCTCGGCTTCATGCAGCGCTTCAAGCGGCACCTGGGGCGGGTTGAGATGGCGATGGGCTTGCTGCTCGTGTTGACGGGTGTGTTGGTGCTGACCGGTGGCCTCAACTGGTTCGGGACGTGGATGATCGAGAATGTCCCTGTGCTTGGTCGCATCGAGGAATTCTTCACGCCGAAGAGCCTTCAGACTGAGATCCTCAAAGAGGGCGCACGATGAGCGCAACTCTGCGCGCGGGAAGGACGGCAATCGCCCTTACAATTGCCGGCTCCGACAGCTCGGGCGGCGCGGGCATCCAAGCCGACCTCAAGACGTTCTCGGCACTTGGTGTCTATGGCGCGTCTGTTATCGTGGCTCTGACGGCTCAGAACACCCACGGCGTTCAGGGCGTCTACCCGATCCCACCGGCGTTTGTTGCCGAGCAGATGAAGTCGGTGCTTTCCGACCTCGACGTCGGCGCCGTCAAAACGGGAATGCTTGCCACCACCGACATCGTGGAGACAGTCGTGGCCGGATTGCAGGCGAGACCGCTGCGGCCCCTGGTCGTCGATCCCGTCATGGTCGCAACAAGCGGCGATATCCTGCTTGCGCCGGAAGCGGTAGATGCCGTGAAGCGCCTGCTTCTACCAGCGGCAACCCTCATCACTCCGAATGTACCCGAGGCTGCCATTCTCCTTGGCTGCTCTCCCGCCGAGACGGACGCGGAGATGATCGCTCAGGCCAAAGCTCTGCGGGCTGCAGGTGCGCATGCGGTTCTGCTGAAGGGCGGGCATGGCTCCTCAGGAAAGGCCGTCGATATTCTGGTCGATGACCGGGGCGTTACACGCTTTGAATTGGAGCGAATCGCTACTCCACATACCCATGGGACCGGATGCACGCTGTCGGCGGCCATAGCGGCGCTCCTTGCGCAGGGACTAGGTCTTGAGCAGGCGGTGCAGCGTGCCAAACAGTATGTTTGGCACGCCCTGGAACATGGTCCCAAGCTGGGCGTTGGCACCGGCCGCGGTCCTGTCGATCACTTGTTTGGGATTCGAGGCCAGATTGGCGGGGCCTAGAGTGAGGTACTCAGTTGCCTAGCGTGGCGGAGACACGGATTGATGCTCTACTAGGCGAGTTGGCATAATTCCTTTGCTGGCCCGGCCATAATTTGCTTCAAGCGTGCCTGAACTTTGTACAGAGCGAAGTCCCGAAGGACCGGAAGGGTCGCAGGAAATGAGGAAACCTCTTTGCACCGCGATGGCGGCGATCGCCGTCCTCGCGATGGCGCAGACTGTCTCCGCAGATCCCATCGAGGAACTCGCCGGCTTCTGGAGCGGAAGCGGTTCCGTCGTGTTGACGAACGGCAAGACAGAGCGCGTCAAATGCCAAGTGTTTTACAAGACTGGAGAAGGCAGCATCCGCCAGACAATGCGCTGTGCGAGTGCGGACTACAGCATCAATTCGCTCGCCGAGCTGCGCGTGAAGGGCGGACAGGTGAATGGGAGTTGGGAAGAGAAGACCTATGCCGCCAAGGGGGCGGTATCCGGCCGCTTCGGTGGCGAGGACTTCATCCTCACGATCCAAGGCGGCAACTTCTCCGCTGCCATGAATGTCGCCCTCTCCAACTGCAAGCAGTCGATCAGCATCTCACCCCAGGGACTTGAGGTCTCAAAAGTCGCGATCGCGCTCGCCAAAGAGCGCTGTGGCAACTGAGACACTCAAAGAAATCGTTTGCGCAACACCCGTTGCCGAGCCCTGCCAAGTTTGGGACAAAGTGCGGGGAGCAGGCGCTAGCCTGTTGGGGATTCGGGGGAGTTCCCAGCAAACTGCAGAGCGCCGCTCGGGGGTGCAGAACCTGGAAATCCAGGGACAGGTTTTGCTCCGGAGGAAACCGGTCCGGTCATCGGACCGGTTTCTTGCGTTCTAAGACCTCACTTCCGTGAACTGCTTTGCAAATCCGGAGCGGATCGCTTGACACCGCGCGTCGCGGGAGCCCTTGTGACGGCCTATCCGATTGCAGGCTTGCGAGAGGTGCCGCCATGGCCCGAACGATGCCGACCTACGGGGATGTCCTGGCAGCGCGCCAGCGGCTCGGATCGTTGGTCTGCCGGACGCCGCTCATCGAGCATCCCGCGCTCAACGCGATCGTCGGCGGTCGAGTCCTCCTCAAGGCGGAGAATCTGCAAAGGGTCGGCGCATTCAAGTTCCGCGGCGCCTACAACAAGATAGCCCAGCTGGAGAAGGACGTTTACCCGGGAGGTGTCGTCGCGTGCTCATCCGGCAATCATGCGCAGGGCGTGGCGGCGGCTGCGACGTTGCGGGGCCTGAAATCGGCGATCGTCATGCCGTCGGATGCTCCGCGCCTCAAGGTGGAGCGCACGCGGGCGTTCGGGGGCGAGGTCGTGGCGTACGATCGCGTGACCGAAGATCGCGAAGCGATTGCCCGCGAGCTTTGCGCCAAGCGCAATGCTGCCTACGTACACCCCTTCGACGATCCTGACGTGATCGCTGGCCAGGGCACGGTCGGTCTGGAAATCATGGAGCAGGCGGCTGCACTGGAGGTGACACCGGACATCGTCCTTGTGGGCGCGTCCGGTGGAGGCCTGGTCAGTGGGGTTTCGATAGCGGTCAAGCAGGCGAATCCGGCGACGGCAATCTATACGGTTGAGCCCGCCGGCTTCGATGATTTCGCACGCTCCCTGCAGCACGGTACACGCCAGCGCAACAGCAAGCTTGCCGGGTCTATCTGTGACGCTCTGCTCTCTGCAACACCAGGTGAGATGACGTTCGAGATGGGCAAGCGCAATCTTGCCGGTGGGCTGGTGGTGACGGATGAGGAAGCTCTCGCAGCCGTCCGCTTCGCATTTCGCGAGTTGAAGCTTGTCCTCGAGCCGGGGGGCGCGGTTTCCCTGGCGGCCGTGTTGAGCAAGAAGCTGCCCTTCGAAGGCAAGACCGTCGCGGTCGTGCTGTCAGGCGGCAACATTGATCCCGCGTTGTTTGCCGAGATCATCCTCGATCAGCGCAAGGCGGCATGAGCGAGCCGAATCCCGGCCGCGAAAGCCGAATTTTTGGGATCCGGGTTTCCATCCTTTTCGCGGCCATCTTCGTTGTGGCCGGCATCAACCTGCCGTTTCTTCCTGTGTGGTTGGATTGGCAAGGTCTTGGACCGCGCGAAATCGCCATCATAACCGCGGTGCCCTTGTTCGTGCGCGTGGTGGTCACGCCTGTCATCGCCTTTGCGGCAGACCAGGCAAACGATCACCGCCTGTTTCTGATCGTGCTCTCCTGGGTCGGGCTCGGGGCGCTCATTGCGCTGTCGCTGTCGAGCGGGTTCTGGCCGATCCTTTTCTGCTCCGTGGCATTTGCACTGGCGTGGACGACGATCATGCCACTCACCGAGACCATCGCGCTTAGGGGTGTGAAGGTCGCGGGGCTCGACTATGGACGTATGCGATTGTGGGGCTCGCTGAGCTTCATCGCTGCGACGCTTGTAGGTGGGTGGGTCGTAGGTAGCCTGGGGGCTGCCTCGGCAGTTTGGCTCCTTGTGGCGGGCGGCATCCTGGTGACTGCAGCCGCGCACACCCTGGCGCGACCGATCGGCTGGGGGCGGCTCAAGGCCGCGACCACACCGCCGCGCCTACGCCTTGCCGAGGCGGCTGGGCTACTGCGTTCGCCGACGTTTATCGTCTTCTTGCTGGCGGCGGGCGCGGTGCAAGGAGCACACGGCACCTTCTATACTTTCGGTACCGTGCACTGGGCCTCCCAAGGCATATCTGCCGGCTGGGCAGGATCGCTATGGGCGATCGCCGTCATCGCGGAAATTGTTCTGTTCACCTATTCGGGCCGGGTCCTAGCCCGCGTCGAACCGGCCCGTTTGATCGCGCTTGGCGGCGCTGCCGCGATCATCCGATGGTTTTTCATGGGTTTTGATCCGCCGCTCGGGTGGCTACTGCCCTTGCAGGCGCTGCACAGCCTGACATTCGGGGCGACGCACATCGGTGCCACTACATGGGCCGGGCGGTGCCAGACAGCCAGGGAGGCACGGCGCAGGCACTCTATGCCTCCGTCACGGGTGGCATAGCGCTGGGCGGCGCAATGCTCATTTCGGGACCTCTGTATGCGACGTGGGGTGGTGGCGCCTATTGGGCGATGGCCCTCATTGCCGCCATCGGCTTCGCCGCGGCGGTATGGCTAACGAGCCGAGCAGGGCCCTTCGCTCAGCCCCAAAGCTGAGGCAAAGGAGGATGGATGAGGGCGCCCTCATAGCGGAGACCGGGTTCGCGATCGCGCTCCAGGAGTAGGGGGCCATCGAGGTCGACCCAGTCAGCCTGCTGGGCAAGCAGCATTGCCGGTGCCATCGACAGGGAAGTCGCGACCATGCAGCCCACCATGATCCTGAACTCCATCCTGCGCGCTTCCGCCATGAGATCGAGCGCTGCCGTCAGCCCACCCGTCTTGTCGAGCTTGACGTTGACCGCATCGTAGCGACCCGTGAGATTGCGGAGGTCGCCTCGCGTGTGCAGCGCCTCGTCGGCGCAGACAGGCACGGGACGCGCAAGCCTGGAGAGGGCATCGTCGGCCCCGGCTGGCAATGGCTGCTCCACCAGTTCGAAGCCCGCTTCGGCTGCCACTTGCATCAGCCTTTCCAGCAGGGCCGGCGTCCAGGCTTCGTTGGCATCCGCGATCAGCCGGGCATCAGGGCAAGCACGCCTGATCTGACGCATGCGGTCCTCGTCATCCTCGCCCCCAAGCTTGATCTTCAGCAGCGGCATATTTTTTGCCGCGGCAGCTGCTCTGCTCGCCATTGCGCCCGGCGCACCGAGGCTGATCGTGTAGGCTGTGACCATCTGTCTCGGAACAGGCAAGCCCGCGAGTTCGGCAACAGTCTTGCGTGAAGATTTCGCCTCCAGGTCCCAGAAGGCGCAATCGAGCGCGTTTCGCGCCGCACCCGCAGGCAAAAGCGCCTGTAATTCCTTGTGATCCGTAACGTCGCCGACCGATGCTATCGCGTCGCGCACGCCCTCTGCAGTTTCGCCGTAGCGACCGTAGGGGACGCACTCTCCTCGCCCGACATGCGTGCCATCGCTGATCTCGGCGACGACTGTCACGGCCTCGCGTTTCGTACCACGCGAGATTGTGAAGGCGCCGGCGATCGGCCACCTTTCTATGGCGGCGCGAACAGAGAGTTGCTTCATGTGACTTAGGGACGCCTAGCGCAGCCGGCCGCTGGCGTGGGCCAGGAAAAGATACACCCGCCCGCTATCCGAAATGAGATGATTGTGGACCGATCTGCCGGCCGGGTCCTTCTGCTCCACGTCGCGGATCAACCATTCGAAATCCATGAGGAAGCGGTCGACAACCCGGCGGAAATCCACGTCGGTCTTGTAACGCGAACTGATGTCGTCGAAGAGCGACCGGCCCTCGGTCGTGTAGATGCTGCGCACCATGATGCCGCGTTGGCCGGCGCGGAACCGCGACCAGATCGCCGATGCCGTCGTCGGATCAAGCGCCTTGGCGATGCTGGCGATGTTGATGGCGCTGTCCTCTCGCGAGGCGCGGGCCAGCAGGTCGCCCAGTGTCCAACGGTCGCCATTGTCCAGCGCCACGGGCGTCGCCCGTTCTCCTCGTTGCGCAGCGAAGGCGGCCGTGAGGGAGACAGGCGCGACCGGTGGCAATGGTCCGGGCGGCGTCACCTCGCGCCGCTCGCGTGCGGACAGGCTTGAGAGCTGCTCCAGCGCGCGCAGCTGATCACTGAGGGCATGACGCATGCTCTCTGCGCTCTCCCGTGCCACGAGGGGGAGGCGTTCCGCCTCCGTCCTGATGCGTTCCTGCTCGATCTGCAGATCGGCGGCGGCGCGAGCCGCGCGTGCCTTCAGGTCCTCTGAAGTCTCGCTGAATCGGCTCGCGATGGAGCCCAGGTGCTGCGAGACCTCCTGCGAGACGCCCGACACCTTGGAGCGCATGTCCTCCAAGGCCCGAGTGGCGTGTAGATCGGTTTGGCTTCGCAGGCGCTCGATCTCCAGGGCTGCTGCCTTGGAGTTTGCCGCCGCCTCTGCGGCGAGTTGCTGGGTGACGGTGCGGGCACGGTTTTCGGTTTCCGCGATCGAGCCTTCCACTGCCTGCGAATAGCCGCGCATCACCTGGTCAAGCTGATCGGCCTTGCCGGCCATCTTTTGCAGGGTTTCTGACAACTCCCCGTGGCGCCGCTGAAGTGTCGAGTCGATGCGCATGTTGGCGGACTCGAGCGCGTTGGCGGCATGAACGATGGTCTGCCCCTGGTTGTCGAAGCGGTTCGCGACTCCGGACATTTGTTGGAGAAGGTTCTCCGATACCTTCTTGAGCAGGTCGGCCTGGCCGGAGAGCCCTTCGATGGCGTGCAGCGATTGACGCGAGATGTTGTCGCTCGACCGACGTACGGCGTCGAGGCCATGCATCATTGATTCGTCGAGATTGTTGGCCTGTTGGCCCAGAGTGTCCGACAGTGCCCGCACGTGGTTTTCCATCGCGTAGGTGAGCGCTCGGGCCTTTTCGCTGACCGCGCTATCGATCGCCACGCTTGACTGCATCATGGCATCGTCGAACCGCGACAGCCGCTCGGCGAAGGCGGCGTCTAGCGCGCGGGTGCGTTCGACAAGCTGGATATCCAGGGCCTCTGCGCGATTGGCAAGGGTGGCATCGAGAGCGACCGTGTAGTCGTCGAGCACGGCTTGAAGCTGCTGCGTGCGGTTGGCCAGCGTGGTCTCCAACCCGCCGCTGGCCGTGCTGAGCTGATTCTCGAGCGCGATCAGGTTCTGGCCTGCCCCTTCGATGATTTTCGCCAGTTTGATCTGCTGGGTTGACAGCTTGTCGATGAGCATCGGCACTTCGCCGCCCATCGCCTTCAGGGTGTCCGACACTTTGTCGGTCGTGCTGACCAGGGCGTGCCGCTCGCTTGCCAATTCCTGGATCAGGCCGCGGATCTTGTGCTCATTCTCGTGGTAGGACTTCTCGAGCGAGGCCACTTCGTTGTGGACAAGGCCCTCAAGTTCGCCAGCGCGGCCGAGCGCGCGGGAGATGGCTTCGTTCATGAACGAGACTTGGCGCCGAACCGCCTGGCCGAGCGAAGCCGCCGATTGCTCTGCCGATCGATCCGGTTCGGCCAGGCGAACAGCGACCTCGGTCATCGCCGAAGACATCAATTTCAGTTCCTGAGCGCGCCACGCCAGCAGTGCCAGGAACCAGAACAGGGCGATCGGCAGGAAGATGGTCGCTGCCACGATGATCATGATCGGGCTGGCGGCAGCTTCCAGGAAACTTGTGCGCGAGATCTCGGGTGCGAGCATGGCCCATGCCAGCAACCCGCCGATGGCGAACCATCCCCCTGATCCTGCGGCAGCCAGCATGAAGGCGCGATTGGACGGCTTCTGCTGAAGAGCGAAGATCAAGCCCCCGATGGAAGGTGCGTCGTCGTTCGCCGCAATGCGCGCTCGCGGCGGCGCCGCAGGACGGCGCTTGGCCGCGCGGCGGCTGGGATCCCCTTCTTCCGTCCCAGGCTTGGCGGAAGCGTTCACCGCGACGGCGCCAGGTGGTTGCTTCTCCTCGCCGCCTTTCGGCGCCTTGTTGGGGAGGGGAGGTTTATCTGGGCTGGGGAGAGGAATGGATGCTGCCAGCGGCGGCTTCTTGGTATCGCCTGGCCGAGCGACCGTGTTGAATTTGGGGAGCGCGCTCGCAGGTTTCGGAATTTGCCCATCTGCGCCTATCGGAAGGGCTGGCCGCGACGCATCCTTGGCCTTGGAGGTTTCAGGATCAGGCGCAGATGCGGCAGCGCTACCCTGCCCGCTGTCCCCGACAGGCTCCGAGGGAAGCGGAATCGTCCCGCGCTGGATGTTGCCGTCGTGAGCCATTCCCCGTCCAATTTCGGCGCCGCAAACGCCCGAACCCCTGCACCGACACATAGCGCATTTGCGCCGCTGGGCACAGGCGACGGATCACGAAAAGCTGGTGAT
>Ga0190272_10001719_pt1 | contig 10490 bp, 10 predicted proteins | sample Popmic504T_FD_133746 | JGI IMG/M metagenome (GOLD analysis project Ga0190272, IMG submission 133746) | Populus adjacent soil microbial communities from riparian zone of Shoshone River, Wyoming, USA - 504 T | ecosystem: Environmental > Terrestrial > Soil > Riparian zone | place: USA: Wyoming...
CGCGCTGCGAGGCGCGCCAGCGCCGCTCGCCGGCGACAATTTCATATTGATCCATTGCGCCGCGCACGGTGCGCACCAGGATCGGCTGGATCACGCCGCGCTCGCGGATCGACGCCGCAAGCTCATCGAGTTCGGCATCCGCGAAGATGCGGCGCGGATTGCGCGGGTTGGGTTTGAGAAATTCGATCGGCACGCGGCGCTGGCTGCGCGTGCGCTCCAGCACAGCGGCTTCGTCGCCGACATCGCCGATCAGCGCGGCGAGCCCGCGGCCCAGTCGTGACCTTTCGTCCGCCATCGCCGCCTCCTTCGCCATGCAATCACTCACTCAATCGGATTGATGAAATCGTCACGCAGCGCGCAACGTCCGCTCACGTTGAATGATTTCGGATGCGAGCCGCAGATACGCCTGGCTGCCGACGCACTTGAGATCGTAGAGCAGCACCGGCTTGCCATACGACGGCGCTTCCGAGATGCGCACGTTGCGCGGGATCATGGTCTGATAGACCTTCTCGCCCATGAAGCTGCGCACGTCGGCCACGACCTGGCCGGAGAGATTGTTGCGCGCGTCGTACATGGTGAGCACGATGCCGTGGATGGTGAGGGCGGGATTGAGCGAGGTGCGCACCTGCTCGACGGTCTTCAACAGTTGCGACAGACCTTCGAGCGCGAAGAACTCGCATTGCAGCGGCACGAGGATCGAGTTCGACGCCGCCATCGCGTTGACGGTGACGAGATTGAGCGACGGCGGGCAGTCGATCAGCACGTAGTTATATTCCGCGCCGCCATTGGCGGTCGTGTTGAGCGGGGCGAGCGCGTCGCGCAGCCGGTAGGCGCGGTCGCGCTCCTGGGCGATCTCGAGCTCGAAGCCGGACAGATCCATGGTCGACGGCACGAGGTGCAGGCGAGGGACCGCAGTCTCCAAAATCGCGTCGCGGATCGTGACTTCGCGCATCAGCACGTCGTAGGTCGAACGCAGCCGGCTCTTGCGGTCGATGCCGAGCCCGGTCGACGCGTTGCCCTGCGGGTCGAGGTCGACAATCAGCACATTCTCGCCGATGGCCGCGAGCGCGGTGCCGAGGTTGATCGCGGTCGTGGTTTTGCCGACGCCGCCCTTCTGGTTGGCGAGGGCGAGCACGCGGGGGACAATGGTTTGCTCGCTCATGGTCGCGGTACCGCCAGAGTTACGGAAATAGCAGTAATTACAGACACTTAACGCTTGGTGGCGCGCCGCACGCGGACGATGCGCGCCTGCGAGTCGGTTTTGCTCGGGATCAGGTCGGCGTCGATCTTCCAAGATTTAGCGGCTTGGGTCAATTCAGCCGCTACATCTTGTCCCTTGGGAAACAGCCCGGCCGCACCGGTTTTCAACAGCGGAAACGCGTAACCGAGCAGCCGGTCGAGTGGCGCCACCGCCCGGGCCGTGACGACATCGAAGCGCGCGGTGTTTGCGCGCGTAAAGTCCTCGATTCGTTGCGCGTGTACAATAGCGGGGAGTGACAGAGCATCGATGACGTCGCGCAAGAAGTTTGCCTTCTTCTGGGTGCTCTCGACGAGCTCGATGCGCGCTCCGGGCACTTCTACGAGCGCGCAGGCGATCGCCAGACCCGGAAAGCCGGCACCGGAGCCGAAGTCGAGCCATTTCCGCGCGCCGGGCGCGAGCGGCAAGAGCTGGAGCGAGTCGGCGATGTGGCGCGTCCAGATGTGCGGAAGCGTCGACGCAGCAACCAGATTGAGCGTTTGCTGGCGCCGGGTGAGCAGCTCGGCGTAGCGGCCGAGCCGTTCCCATGTTTCACGTGAAACAAAATTGCCGACCAGCGCATACGCCTTCGACTGGTCTTCGGCCGCGGCGCTGGGCTCGGTGAGGGCCATTGGCGACCTGTTTGACGGCGCTAGACGGCGGACTTCGCCCGTTTGCGGCCGCCACGGACGTGCGCGGCCAGCAAGGTCAGCGCCGCGGGCGTCATGCCGTCGATCCGGCCGGCCTGGCCAATGGTTCGGGGCCGAATCGATTCCAGTTTCTGCCGCACCTCGTTCGAGAGCGCCGTCATGCCGGCATACTCGAAGGTCTCCGGCAGTTCGAGGGCTTCGTCCCGCCGATACGCCGCGACATCGGCGGACTGGCGCTCCAGATAGACCGAATATTTTGCGTCCGTCTCGATCTGCTGCGCAATCCCGGAGGCGATTTCGCCGAGCTGCGGCCAGATCCGGACCACCTCGGCGATGCCGATGTTCGGATGCGACAGCAGATCGATGGCCGACCGCCGCTGGCCGTCCTTTTTGAGCGTGAGGCCATGCCGTTCCGCCTCGTTCGGCGTCACGGTGAGCGATTGCGCCAGCCGCCGGCCGGCGTCGAGCGCTTCCGCCTTGGCGCCGAACGTGGCCGCCCTGCCCGCCCCCACACATCCGATCGAGACGCCTCTTTGGGTCAGCCGCTGGTCGGCATTGTCGGCGCGCAGGGTCAGCCGGTATTCGGCGCGCGAGGTGAACATGCGGTACGGCTCGGTGACGCCGCGCGTGACCAGGTCGTCGATCATCACGCCGAGATAGCCCTCGGCGCGATCGAACACGATGGCGCCCGCCCCGCTGGCCCGCGCGGCGGCATTCAGACCGGCCACAAGTCCCTGTGCCGCAGCCTCTTCGTAGCCCGTCGTGCCATTGATCTGGCCCGCCAGGAACAATCCGGCGCAGCGCTTCGTCTCGAGCGTCGCGCGCAGCTCGCGCGGATCGACATGGTCGTATTCGATCGCGTAGCCGGGCCGCACCATGCGGGCCTTTTCAAGCCCCGGAATGCTCGCGACCACGGCCTGCTGGACCTCCTCAGGCAGCGAGGTCGAAATACCGTTCGGATAGACCGTGGAGTCGTCGATGCCTTCGGGCTCAAGGAAAATCTGGTGGCCGTCGCGCTCGCCGAAGCGCACGATCTTGTCCTCGATCGAGGGGCAATAGCGCGGGCCCCGGCTCGCGATCTGCCCGGAATACATCGGCGAGCGGTGCACATTCGCCCGGACGATGTCGTGCGTCGCCTGCGTGGTGCGGGTGATGCCGCACTGAATCTGCGGCGTCTCGATGCGCGCGGTGAGCATCGAGAACGGCTCGGGCGGCTCATCGCCCGGCTGCATTTCGACCGCCGCCCAGTCGATCGTAGTGCCGTCGAGCCGAGGCGGGGTCCCGGTCTTGAGCCGGCCGAGCGCGAAGCCGAGGCGCTCCAGCGTGAGCGAAAGGCCGGCCGCCGGCGCCTCGCCGACCCGGCCCGCCGGGGTCTGGCGTTCGCCGATATGGATCAGGCCGCGCAGGAAGGTGCCGGTGGTCAGCACCGCTGCGCCACAGGCGAGTTCGCGCCCGTCGGCGAGCCGAACGCCGGTCACGGCGCCCTCGCCGATTATCAGATCGTCGACTTCCGCCTCCAGCACAACGAGATTCGGTGTTTCAACGATCGCCCGCTGCATCGCGGCCGCATACAGCTTGCGGTCGGCCTGCGCACGAGGTCCCCGGACCGCCGGTCCCTTGCGGCGGTTGAGTACGCGGAACTGGATGCCGGCCTGGTCGGCGGCCCGGCCCATCAGGCCGTCGAGCGCATCGATCTCGCGCACCAGGTGGCCCTTGCCGAGCCCGCCGATCGCCGGATTGCACGACATCGCGCCGACGGTGGCGAACCAGTGCGTCACCAGCGCGGTGCGCGCGCCCATCCGGCCAGCCGCAGCCGCGGCTTCGCAGCCAGCGTGGCCCCCGCCAATCACGATGACGTCGAAAGAAATCATGCTCCAGCTTCTACCGAACGGCGGTGTCGTGAACAAGGGATTCGGCGGCCCGGCGGGCCTCACGAATCAAACCGGATACGAATCGACTTCGGTGTTTCACGTGAAACAACGCTACCCTGATACCTGCATATCGTCGTAAAAGTGCCCGTTCCTCGGCCGCGAGCGCGCGCCGAGCTCACTTCCCGATACAGAAATCCCGGAAGATCACGTCGAGCACATCCTCGACATCCACCCTGCCCGTCAGGCGGCCGAGTGCCCGGGCCGCCAACCGCAATTCCTCGGCGACCAGCTCGTCCTGCTGCGCCGCGACCGCCCGGCCCAAGGCGTCGGCACATTCCCGCAGCGCGTCGCGGTGACGCTGGCGCGTCACCAGGGCGGGTTCGCCGCCCGAGAGCGAGTCGGCCGCAAACTGGCCGACCGCATCGACCAGCCGCCCGACCCCCGCGCCAGTTAACGCAGAGATTTCAAACGCCCGCGCCGCTTCCTCAGGTTGTTTCGTAGCCGAATCGAGCAAATCAGCCTTGTTATGAACAATCCACTCGTTCATCTGTTCATTTCTTCTCTGCCCCGAGCCCTCCGCCGCATCAACGACCCACAACACGAGATCAGCGGCGCCCGCCCGCGCCCGCGCCCGGCGCACGCCCTCCTGTTCGACCGGGTCTTCGCTTTCTCGCACACCCGCCGTATCCAGCAGCGTCACCGGGTAGCCGCCAAGGTCGAGGTGCACCTCGATCACGTCGCGCGTGGTCCCCGCATGGGGCGAGACGATCGCGGCCTCGCGCCGCGCCAGCCGGTTGAGCAGGCTCGATTTGCCGGCATTCGGCGGCCCCGCAATCGCCACCACCAGCCCCTCGCGCAGCCGCTCGCCGCGATGCTCGTCGTGCAGCGTTTTCTCAATCTCTTCAAACAGTTCCCGCGCAGCATGGAGTGCGGGAGAAACCAGGTCCTCAGGGACATCCGCCTCATCGGAAAAGTCGATGCGTGCCTCCACCAGCGCCAGCGCGCCGATCAGCCTCTCCCGCCAGGCTTCGGCACGATCCCCGAGGAGCCCCTGAAACTGCCGCATCGCCTGCGCGCGCTGCGCTTCGGTCTCGGCGAACACCAGGTCGGCAAGGCCCTCGACGGCGGTGAGATCGAGCCGGCCGTTCCCGAACGCGCGGCGCGTGAACTCGCCGGCCTCAGCCGGCCGAAAGCCCGGCAGCTTGCCGAGCGCCTCGAGCACGGCCGCCACCACCGCCCTGCCGCCGTGCAGGTGCAGCTCGGCCATGTCCTCGGCGGTTTCGGTGTTGGGCCCCGGAAACCATAGCACCAGCGCCTCGTCGAGCACGGCCTGCGTCGCCGGATTGCGCAAGCGCCGGAGCGACGCGCGGCGCGGCTCCGGCAGCTTGCCGCCGAATGCGGTCAGCGCATCAGCCGCGCGGGGGCCGCTCACGCGCACGACCGCGATCGCGGCGGGCAGGCGGCCGGAGGAGAGCGCGAAGATGGTGGGGCGGGCGGGTGGGCCGGACATGCGACCGCTATATCATGGAAGCATCTGCCAACTCTGTCTTGCAGCAGTGGCGGGTGTGTAATACATTTCCCAGATGAAAACCATAACCGTGCGACTGTCCGAGCCGCTCGCTGCCCGCCTCGAAGCGGAATCTCGCGCACGCAAGATGTCCAAGTCCGACATCGTGCGTGATCGGCTCGCTGCGGTTCCGTCCCAGCAGTCAGACCCGCTTGCTGACATTGCGGACGTTATCGGATCAGTCGACGGACTTCCGCCTGACCTGAGCAGGAACATCAAGCGCTATCTGAAAGCCGGCTATGGCCGCAAACGTCCTCGTTGACGCGAGTTTTCTCGTAGCGCTCATCAATCGCCGGGATACCAAACACCACTGGGCAACTGCGCAAGCCGCGACGTTTCCCCGCCCATGGAAAACCTGCGAGCCAGCAGTTTCAGAGGCCCTTTATACTCTCGGCTCACCTGGTGCGCAGCAGCTGCTCCTGCTTCTCAAGCGCCGCTCGCTCGTCTGCGGCTTTCAGATCGCCGAAAACATCGACGACGTCATCAAGTTGCTCGAAAAGTATGCGGACGTTCCAATGAGCCTCGCCGATGCCTGCCTTGTTCGCATGAGCGAGGTGTATTCCGATCCAATCTTGCTGACCACCGACTCCGACTTTCGCATCTATCGGCGCCACGGCCGCCAGGTCGTCCCATGCGTGACGCCGCGCTGACTCCGTCTAATCCCCGGCGCTACCGCGATGTTGACGGACATTGGCGAAGTCAGCTCCCACCGACCACCGCCACGCAATCGATCTCGACGGCCCGGGCCATGACGGCACCTGCACGAAAATCCGCGCCGGGTCTTCGTCGGCAAAATAGCGATCATAGATCGCGTTGAACGTGGCGAAGTGCGTCGGCTCCGGCTTGCAATAGACATTGCACTTCAGGACGTGGCTCATCGACGAGCCGGCCGCCTCGAGGCAGCGCTTCATCTGCGCCATCACGCGCTCGGCCTGTTGTTCGAACGCGACCCGGCCGATCTCGCCGGTCTCGGGATCGAACGGCGGCAGGCCGGACACGTAGACGAACCCATTCGCGATCGACGCCGGAAAGGACCTGGCCTTGCGATAGCGCTCCAGATAGTCCGAGAACGGCTCGACGCGCAGCCGCTTGATCATGTTGCCCTCGCGCAGTTCTCTGGAGCCCAACATGGCACGCACCGACGCCGGGGTGGTTCGGCGGGGGCCATGCTAGGTTGAGCAACAAGACAAGCGCGGGAGCGAACAGCGCCATGGCCGACAACACCACCGTCTTCAACGCCGCCGGCGACTACGAGCGCTTCATGGGGCGCTGGAGCCGCGCGATCGGCGAGAAATTTCTCGACTGGCTCGCGCCGCCCGCGAATGCGCGCTGGCTCGATGTCGGCTGCGGGACGGGCGCGTTCAGCGAGCAGATCGCCAAGCGCTGCGCACCGGCATCGCTCACCGGCATCGATCCTTCGCCCGAGCAGATCGCGTATGCGCGCGAGCATTTCCCACGCTTCAGTTTCGAAGTGGGGGACTCCGCCGCGATGCCGTTCGCCGACGGTGAATTCAACGTGGTGGCGTCTGCGCTGGTCATCCATTTCATCCCGGATCGCCGGCAAGCCTTCGCCGAGATGAAGCGCGTGCTCGCGCCCGGCGGCCTCGTCGGCGGCTACACCTGGAAGCGCGACGGGATGAAGGAGTTCGCCGCCTACGCGCCGATGGTCGACGGCATCGCGGCGATCGGCGTTGCGCCGCCGCACTCGACGCCGGTCGAGGAAAGCTCGATTGACGGCATGCGCGCCTCGCTGCAAGCCGCGGGATACACCGGCGCGGCGGCGATCGAAATCGAGGTGTCGCAGACCTTCGCGTACTTCGACGAATACTGGGAGATCCAGACGATCCCCTTCCATCGCGCCGGCAAGGCCGTGCAGGCGCTCGACGAGACCCGGCGCGCGCGGTTGCGCGACCATCTGAGCACGACGCTGGTCGCGCCGGATGGCAGCATCACGTATGCGGCAACGGCAGTGGCCGGCAAGGCGCGCAAGCCGCAATGACCGCGACGCTGCTCGCCTTTCTGACCAAACTCCCGCTCGCACTTCTCGTCTTCCTGCTCATCGCCTACGCCGGCACGGTCAGCCGCCGCATTGCGGGCGTGCTGCTCACATTTCCGATCCTCAACGGCATCGCGATCGTCGCGAGCCCGCAGCCGGTTGTGGTGGCGGACGCGATCTATCCGCTGGTGATCTTCAACTGCGTGCTGTTCGCGCTGGTGATCTCATTTCCCGATGCGCTGCCGCCGGTGCGAGCGCTGTCGCGACACACCAGACTATTCGCGCGCGTCACCGCCTGGTCGATCGTCTGGTTCGCGGGCGCGTATCTGCTGACGGATTTCCGTGCGGCGATCCCGGGCGCGGGTGTCCTGCTTGCGGGCAGCGCAGTGTTCGCAATCCTGTTCGTGTTTGTCTGGTGGACGAAGCCTCATCCGTAGCCCGGGTGAGCGAAGCGACACCCGGGGTCAACGCGACAGACTTCGTTGCATTCTGGGGCAACCGCATCGGCGCCGGACGGATCGCGTTCTTCGTGCTCGCCTACGCCTGCCTGTTCTGGGTGTCGCGCACCGCGCTCGACGAGAAATGGGTCGGCATGGCGAGCGCGCTGCCGCTGCCGGGATTCTTCGCGGTCGCGGCGCTGATGGATGACGCCGAGTCGAACCCGTCATCCACAGTGCTGCCGATGCGCGACACGTTGTTCCTCGGGCCCCTGCAGGTGATCCCGTTCAACTGGGTGTTCGCGCATACCCTCGTCGCGGCGTTTCCACCGGACGCATCGCTCGCGCGCTATGCGCTTCTCTTTGCGCTCTGGGCCGTGGCGGCGTTCGCCCTGGTGCTGCTGGTTCCGCGCCTCGCCAGATATTTCGACCGGCGATCGTGATAAGGTTTGCCACATGTCCGCACCGAACACATCGCACACCAACCGCCTCGCGGCGGAAACCTCGCCCTACCTGCTCCAGCACCAGCACAATCCGGTGGACTGGCGGCCGTGGGGACCGGAAGCGCTCGCCGAATCACAACAAGCCAACAAGCCGATTTTGCTCTCGGTCGGCTATGCGGCGTGTCACTGGTGCCACGTGATGGCGCACGAGAGCTTCGAGGACGAGGCGACGGCCGCTGTGATGAACGCGCTGTTCGTCAACATCAAGGTCGACCGCGAAGAGCGGCCCGACATCGACCAGATCTACATGAACGCGCTGCATCTGCTCGGCGAGCAGGGCGGCTGGCCGCTCACGATGTTCCTCACACCCGCGGGCGAGCCGGTGTGGGGCGGGACTTATTTTCCAAAGGAGGCGCGCTATGGCCGCGCGGCGTTCACCGATGTGCTGCGCGAGATCGCGCGGCTGTTTCGCGACGAGCCCGACCGCATCTCAAAGAACCGCGACGCCCTGATGGCGCGGCTCGCCGAGAAGGCGCGGCCGGCCGGCAAGGTCGTGGTTGGCCTCGCCGAGCTTGACCGTGCGGCGAATGGCATCGCGCGCGCGATCGACCCGCAGAACGGGGGCTTGAGCGGCGCACCGAAGTTCCCCCAATGCGCGCTGTTCGAACTGATGTGGCGCGCGGGCGAACGTGCACCGGCGGAGGAAAGCCCGGCCCGCACGGCGGCGCCGGCGTTCTTCACGCGCGTGCTCCTCACGCTTGAGCACATCGGCGAGGGCGGCATTTACGATCACCTCGGCGGCGGCTTCTCGCGCTACTCCGTCGACGAGAATTGGCTCGTCCCGCACTTCGAGAAGATGCTCTACGACAACGCGCAGCTTCTGGAGCTGCTGGCGCTCGCACACGCCCGCACCGGCCACCCGCTGTTCCGCGAGCGCGCCGCCGAAACGGTCGGATGGCTCGCCCGCGAGATGACCACGCCTGAGGGCGCGTTCTCGGCCTCGCTTGATGCCGACTCGGAGGGCGAGGAGGGGAAGTTCTACGTCTGGTCGCTCGCAGAGATCGAGGCGGTGCTCGGGCCTGAGGACGCGGCATTTTTTGCACCGCAATATGACGTGACCCTGGAGGGCAACTTCGAGGGACATAACATCTTGAATCGACTCAAGGACTTACCGCGCAGCATGGAGTCGCCGGGGCCAACCCCGGAGCAGGCGGCCCGGCTGGCTATGCTGCGCGGTAAGCTATTGGACGAACGAGAGAAACGCATCCGGCCCGGTCTCGACGACAAGGTGCTGGCGGACTGGAACGGACTGATGATCGCCGCGCTCGCCAACGCGGGTGCCCTGCTGGGCGAACCCGGCTGGATCGAGATGGGGAGCCGCGCCTTCCGCTTCATCGCGGACGACATGACCCGCGGCGACCGGCTGGGGCACTCCTGGCGCGCCGGGCGGCTGCTGTTCCCCGGCCTCGCCTCGGACTTTGCCTGCATGGTGCGGGCTGCGCTGGCCTTGTACGAGGCCACGGGCGAACGGCCCTACCTCGAACAGGCGCTCGCCTGGCAGGGGGCGCTCGACCGCCACTACGCCAATCCGGACAACGGCGGCTACTTCCTCACCGCCGACGATGCCGAAGGGCTCGTCGTCCGCCCCGGCGCCACCAACGACGACGCGACGCCCAACCCGAACGGCGTCGCGGCGCAAAATCTCGTCCGGCTCGCCGTGCTGGCGGGCGACGACGGATCTAGCAAGGATTCTTGGCGCGCAAAGGCCGACCGGCTGATCGAGGGTGTGCTCGGCGCCGCCGGCGAGAACCTGATCGGCCACGCCTCGCTGCTCAACGCGCTCGACCTGCGCCTGCGCGCGGCCGAGATCGTCGTCACGGGAACCGGCGCGCAGGCCGACGCGCTCGCCGCCGCCGCACTGAAGCTGCCGATCCTCAACCGCATCGTGCTGCGCGCACCGAGCGCCGATGCGCTGCCCGCCTCGCATCCGGCGCGTGACAAGATCACGGCGGCGCCGGATGGCGCAGCATTCGTTTGCGTCGGTGAGCGCTGTTCGCTGCCGGTGGCGAGTGCGGGTGCGCTGGGCGAGGCGGTGAGGGGGATTCTGGCTTAATCCCTCCCCCGAAGGGGGAGGGTGGTCGGCCGCAGGCCGACCGGGTGGGGGCTATGGCAAACGAGATCGCGCGCCGCCTTCGGAAAACCATGACTCCGCAGGAAGTGAAGCTGTGGGTCCATCTGCGTTCATGGCGCGTGCGCGGATTTCATTTTCGCCGGCAATCGCCGCGCAAC
>Ga0190272_10001720_pt1 | contig 10488 bp, 10 predicted proteins | sample Popmic504T_FD_133746 | JGI IMG/M metagenome (GOLD analysis project Ga0190272, IMG submission 133746) | Populus adjacent soil microbial communities from riparian zone of Shoshone River, Wyoming, USA - 504 T | ecosystem: Environmental > Terrestrial > Soil > Riparian zone | place: USA: Wyoming...
CCCGGTCGTGGTGCACGACGACCGTGTCCTCGATTCGGACGCCGCCGCGGCCAGGCAGATAGACCCCTGGCTCGACCGTCACCGGGACGGTTGCCTCGATTCTATCCGTCGAAGTGGCGCCTAAGAACGGCACCTCATGGATCTCCAGACCAACCCCGTGACCCAGACCGTGCCCAAACTGCTCGCCAAACCCAGCGGTGGCAATCACCTCGCGAGCAGCGCGGTCAACCTCGGTGGCTGCCACTCCCGGAGTCAATGCATCGCGGCCCACTTGCTGTGCACGAGCCACCAACTGGTAGATCTCTTGCTGCCATGCCTGCGGTTCGCCGACGACCACGGTGCGCGTCATGTCGGCGTGATAGCCGCCAACGCGGGCACCAAAGTCCATCTTGACGAAGTCGCCCGGCGCGATACGCCGGCCCGTCGGCTCATGATGAGGAACTGCCGAGTTTGGTCCGGTAGCCACGATGGTGTCGAATCCAGGGCCACCGGTTCCGAGGTCTCGCATCGCGTCGTCCAGCAGCCGCGCCACCTCCAGCTCGGTGACACCCACCGCAATCTTCGGCAGCACCTTCTCAAGCGCACGCGACGTTGCCAGGCACGCCTCTCGGAGCAATCCGAGTTCGAAGTCGTCCTTCGTTGCTCGCAACTGCTGAGTGAGATCTCCGATTCCAACCCACTCGATGGGTGCATCGGTTGTCAACTGCGCAAATTCGGCGACCGTCACGTTCTTGTCTTCGAAGCCCGTGCGCTGAAACGCCTGGGCGAGTGCAGTTTCCGCGAGGACCGCAAGGGGGCTGCGGGCGATGAGCAACGTTGTATCTGGCGACTGCTCCGCGGCCTGTAGTTCATAGCGGTTGTCCGTGGCCAGCCAGGTCCCGTCGTCCGCGTCGATCAGGGCTGCGCCGTTCGACCCGGTAAAGCCAGTGAGGTAGCGAACGTTCACCAGATCTGTGACAAGCACAGCCTCCAGGTTCGCAGCGCGCATGGCACCGGTCAGCCGGGCTCTCCTCGACTGCACGCACTGCGTGGGCGGCTGGTGACCGGTCATTGCGGTTCGTGAGAAAGGGCTTGCAACGCCAGCAGGTAGGAGGCCAGCCCAAACCCCGAGATCGTGCCGCTGGCCACCGAAGCCACCACAGACGTGTGCCGAAACTCTTCGCGGGCGGCCGGGTTCGTGAGGTGCACCTCAATGAGCGGTGCCGTGCGTTGCGACACCGCATCGCGCAGCGAGTACGAATAGTGCGTAAACGCCGCGGGATTCAACACCACCGGGATGGAGTGATCGGCGCTCTCGTGTAACCAACCAACGAGCTCAGCCTCGTCGTCGGTCTGACGTACCTCGACATCGAGCTCAAGGGACTGGCCGGCTTGCTGGCATGCCTGAACGATGTCGTCGTAAGAGGCGTTTCCGTAGACCTCGGGTTCGCGGGATCCCAAGCGGCCCAAGTTTGGACCGTTAAGGACCCACACCCGTCGTCGTTCCGTCGGCGTTGTGCTCACAGGGAAACCTCCGCATAGGCAGCCGCAAGAAGCGTCGGATCGGGGCCGTCAATTCGAGTGGGCCGTTCGAGCCCCTCCAGGACAATGAAACGAAGCATAGAGCCGCGCGACTTCTTGTCGACCTGCATTGACTCGTAGAGCTGCTGCCAGGCGTCGGCTCGGTAGCTGGTGGGCAGCCCAAGACTGCCCAGAATGCGTCGATGCCTTTGCACGACTTCTGCCGACAGCGGTCCAGTGAGCCGACCGAGCTCTGCGGCAAAAACCAGACCAACGGAAATAGCTGCTCCATGGCGCCACTGGTAGCGCTCAAGTCGTTCGATGGCATGCCCCAGCGTGTGACCATAGTTGAGGAATTCTCGCTCGCCCGCCTCGCGAAGGTCTTGGCTTACTACCCGGGCCTTTACCGCGATTGCCTTCTTGATGAGCTCGAGAGTGACCTCTGAGTTCGCGTTGGCTGCTGCGCCCAAATTCGCCTCGAGAAGGTCGAGGATGCTGGCATCGTGAGTGAACCCCACCTTCACTACTTCAGCAAGCCCAGCGAGGTAGTCATTGCGAGGCAACGACTCCAAAGTCGCGAGGTCGCACAACACCCCAGCCGGAGGATGAAACGCCCCGACGAGGTTCTTGCCCTCTTCGGTGTTGATACCCGTCTTTCCTCCCACAGCAGCATCGACCATTCCCAGCAGCGTCGTGGGCAGATGGACGACTCGAACTCCCCGTAACCACGCGGCGGCGACAAAGCCTGCGAGGTCGGTCGTGGCGCCTCCCCCAACTCCGACGATCGCATCGCTACGAGTGAAGTTGTTCTGGCCAAGGACAGACCAACAGAAGGCAGCTACTTGACTCGTCTTCGCGGCCTCCGCATCTGGAACCTCGATGGCGATGGCAGTCATGCCGTGCGAGGCCAGGTCGAGTCGAACCGCTTCGCCTGTCTGAGCGAGAGCACGCGGATGAATCACGGCCACGCGCTGCACGCCGTCACCAAGTAGTCGGGGCAGTTCACCGAGCAATTGACGCCCCACGACGATGTCGTAGGGCTGCGTTCCGGTGACCTGGATAACGTCGTTGGTCATGGCGACTTTCGTGAGGTCAACGGCAATTGTTCGACGATGCTGGCCACTATGTCATCGATGCTGCGCCCGTCGGTGAGCACGGTGATGTCGGCAACCTCTTGATACCAAGGGCGACGTTGATCTGCCAGGTGCTGCCATTGCGCCCTCACGTTTCCCAAGAGCAGCGGCCGAGAACGATTCATCTCAAGTCGTGCCATGGCCGGCGCGAGACCCACATCTAAGAAGACGACGAGATGACTCCCGAGAACTTTGCGCGTGTCCGGCTCCATGATGGCTCCCCCGCCGAGTGCGAGTATGCCAACGTGCTCGGCGAGCGCAGTGCGAACGGCTGCGACTTCGAGGTCGCGGAAGTGTGCCTCTCCGGACTCAATGAAGATGTCGCCGATCTGACGGCCGGTTGACGTTTCGATGTCCGCGTCGGTGTCTCGGAAATCGACGTGCAGCTGAGCAGCCAGCTCCGCTCCTACCGTGCTCTTCCCTGATCCTGGGGGTCCGGCGAGCACCGCCAGAGGTTTTGGCGAAGCGGTGAGATTGGGTTTGGCCATCGCCGTTAGCGGATCGTGAGGTTAGCGAGAAAGCTGTCGACGTTGCGCTTGGTTTCGCCCAACGAGTCGCCGCCGAACTTCTCAAGCACTGCATCAGCAAGCACCAGAGCCACCATCGCCTCCGCCACCACACCCGCGGCAGGCACTGCGCAGACATCTGAGCGCTGATGGATGGCCTTGGTCGCCTCCCCCGTGGCGACGTCGACGGTGGCAAGCGCACGGGGCACGGTGGAGATGGGCTTCATGGCCGCCCGAACGCGCAGCGTCTCCCCCGTTGTCATGCCTCCTTCTGTGCCCCCCGAACGACCCGACGTGCGACGGATTCCCTCGTCGGTCCCGACGATCTCGTCGTGCGCAGCCGAGCCGCGGATCGCCGCCAAGGCGAATCCGTCGCCGACCTCAACTCCCTTGATCGCCTGAATCCCCATCAGCGCCCCAGCAAGGCGGGCATCGAGGCGTCGATCCCAGTGCACGTGGCTGCCGAGCCCCGGCGTCAGTCCTTCGACGACCACCTCAACGACTCCCCCGAGAGTGTCGCCAGCCTTGCGGGCTGCCTCGATCTCTTCCATCATGGCGGCGCTGGCTGCGGGGTCAAAACAGCGCACGTCATCGTTGTCGATGCGCTCGAGGTCGTGGGGACTGGGCACGGTGCCGTAGGGCACCTCTGCTGCACCAATGCGCACCACATGGCTGATGACGCTCGCGCCCATCGCTTGGATAAGAAAGGACTTGGCGACAACCCCGAGAGCGACTCGCGCCGCGGTTTCTCTGGCGCTGGCCCGTTCCAAGATAGGGCGCGCGTCGTCCATGTCGTACTTCTGCATCCCGACAAGATCTGCGTGGCCCGGGCGTGGTCGCGTCAGCGGCGCGTTCCTCGCCTGCTGTGCCAGGACATCCTCACTGACGGGATCGGCCGACATCACCGTCTCCCATTTGGGCCATTCGGTGTTGCCGACTTCAATCGCGACGGGTCCGCCCATGGTCAGACCGTGCCGCACGCCGCCGATGATGCGTACGTCGTCTTGCTCGAAGGCCATTCGTGCCCCCCGCCCGTGACCCAGGCGTCGACGGGCGAGGTCCGTTTGAATGGCGGCGGTCGTCACTGGGACGCTGGCAGGTAGTCCCTCAAGGATGGACACCAGCGCTGGACCGTGCGACTCTCCTGCTGTCAGCCAACGAAGCATGCCCTCAGTCTTTCAGATCAGCACAGGCAACAGCCCGACACCTTCAGCTGGCGGACTACCTATAGCCCGCTTTGACGCGGCTATCCGCCAAAGTGGGCAGATCCACCGGACTTGATAACCACAGGCAGATCGCTTCCATATTCGACTTTGACGAAGGCCCGACCGGCTGCCGTCATGCCAATGACGACTGCCTTGAACGGTCCGGTCGTGGCACTAGGAAAGACGACGCCTTCCTTGACCGTGTACTGCTTGCCATCCACCGAGACCGAGGCTTGACCCTTAGCCACGCTCACGGCCTTTACTTTTACCTGTGAAGTATTGGCGTCCGCGGAATCGTCGCCCCCTGTGGCATCCGTTCCGGCTTCAATCGGTTCAGATGTGGCCTCCACCTCGACGTCTTCAACGACTGGCGGAACAACTGCTTCTGCTGCCAACGGCTGAAAAGGGTCACGTCCCACGACGCCGTCGAATTCTTCGGGCAATGGCTTCGTCTCAGGTGATTCGTCATCCCCTTTGTCGGGTTTGGCAGTCGCGCCCGTCTGAGGTGGAAGTGGGCCGAAGTCTTCGGTGTCACTGCCACCCCCTGACAAGAAGAGGAAGTAGGCGGCCGCCCCGGCAATGATCACACCACCAGCGATCGCCAACACCAGCATCAGGCGCCGTCTGTTGGGATCGTCAACACCTGTCACAAGGTCCGGGTCGGTGACCTGCTGTACGTTGCTCATCGCTACTCCTGTGACTCGGTCGTCGAGGCTGCAGAATCTACGGTCGTTGCGGCGGCAGCTGGTGGCACCAGGTAGGTACGCGCAGTCAGAGTCGCACTTAGGTCATTCTCGGTACCGGCCGTTTCTGGATCTGTAGTGGCAGCATCGTCAGGCTCAGCAATCGCCAGTGTGCCAATTTGTACGTATCGCTCGAGGTTCTCCAGCTTGTTCACAAACTGTTGCACTTCGAAGTAGCCACCTGTCACAACTATCTCGACGTTGATACCGGCGAGCGCACCGGGTGGCAATGACCCTTCGACCGGTGCCACCACCGCTTCAGCCTCTGTCGCCGTCAGTGCGACAGCCGGGCTAGGAGTCACCGAAGTCATGTTCACTCCAGCGTTGACAGCGGCATCATTCAACGCGCGAATCAGGCTGGGCATGGCCGAAGTCGACGGAATCCGACGTTGGTACGCAGCCAATTCCGACTGGTACTTAGGCAGTTTCTTGTTCTCTGCCTTCAGCACATTGACCTGGGTCAGTAAGGTCTGGTTCGTGCCTTCCTGCGCCTCTGTGTCGGCCCGCAGTTCGGTCACTTCGCCGCGTTTCGGTGCTACAAGGACGAACCATGTAAGAACCAAGATAGCGACGATAGCTAGTGCTCCGCCGGCAGTCCACTTCCGTGTGGCAGTCACCTCAGTCATCCCCTTCGGTGATCTGTAGGAACCGATTCGATGCCGCTTCCGGCGTTAGGTAGGTGGAAGTCGTGAAGTTGTAGAAACGTCCGACCGTGTCTTCCTCTTCGCTTAACACGATGGACGAAGCAGAAGCTTCTGCGAACCCATCCTGACGAAGCAGTGACTGCAGCCAAGCAGCTGCCGCGTCGTAGTTCTTGGCCTTTCCTTGGAAGTCAACGAGCCCCATCGTGGGTTGCCCCAAAGGAGACACAGCAGGAAGGCCAGGAGCGACCTGAGCGTTGGATGCAGCATTCGTCGCCGTCAACCCTGAAAGACGCACGCCGGTCGGGATGGTGAGGCTGAGGTCGTTGAGGAAAAATGACCAACGCACTTCAGGCGCCATCGCTTGCACGAGGTTTGCTTGAGCGGCGTCCCTGGCGGCAAGAACCTCCGGAACCTTTGAGTAGGAGGCAACTTCAGCTTCCCGCTGCGCACCAATCGCTTCTGCGTCGGCCAGATCTTCCTCTGCCTGGCCCACTTGACCTGACGCCCACATGAACAGAAGGCCACTCACCGCGAGTGCGCCGAGAACAACCAGTACCAGAAGCATCTGAAGGCGCCGTAGTTTCGCGGCAGCCGCAATCTCCGGTGGCAGTAGATTGACACGAGGAAGTTGTGCGGTCTTTGCTTCTGTGAGAGTTGTCATGATGCTGCCCCCAACGCGAGTCCGACGGGCACAGCGGCGAGGGGTTCTACAAACTGCATCTGCTCCGGACTGAGTCCTGTCTTGCCTATTGACAGGTCTCCGAAGGGGGACCCGCGGTGCACCTCAATCCGGGTGGCCGCCTGTAGCCGTTCAGCCAATCCGTCGAGGCGAGACCCGCCCCCGGCCAGCACCAGGCGTTCGATCGGACGTGCTCCTGGCGAGGCCATGTAGTAATCGAGCGATCCGCGCACTTGGTCAACGAATGCCTGACCTGCTGCTTCGATGACTCGTCGGGCTGCTTGAGCTGTCGGGTCATCTGGGGTCGCGTCGTGCATGCCGCCCTCGTGTTTGCGGGCTTCGGCCTCTGCGTTTGAGCTGCCCGTGCGCTCGGACAAGGCGTCGGTAACGTCTGCGCCACCCATCAGGAGGATCCGGACGAATCTCGGGACGCCACCTTCGTGGATGACGATGTTGGTGACGCGGGCGCCGACGTCGACGAGCGCTTCCATCTGCCCGCCTAAGCCCAACTCGTCCACGTCGCCCAGGGAACGCAGTACTGCGAAGGCAGTGAGGTCAACCATGACCGGAGTGAGGCCTGCGCCTTTTACGGCGTCCAACTGCGCCTGAACCATATCTCGGGAGGCCGCAACGAGGAGCCCACGCACCATCCGGGCTCCCCCTTCTCCAACGACTTCTTCCATTGCATAGAAATCGAGGACTGCGTGTTCCACAGGCATCGGAATAGTGTCCTGAACCTGGTAGGCCAGGTTTTCCCGGAGCTCAGCTTCGGGTTGCCAAGGGAGATCAACCTGGCGAACGATGACTTTTTGGTTAGCGACTCCGACGATGACCTTCTTGTCACCAAACTTGGTGTGCTCCCAGAGCTGTTTGATTGCCCCAGCGACGATGTCGGGAGCAATGACCTCTCCGTCGCGTACAGCTCCGTCAGGCAGTGCCACCTGACCAAACTTTTGCAGCGCGATTCCATGCTTACCGAATGAAAGTTCGGCAGCTCGTACGCCAGAGGTCCCGATGTCGAGACCGATAGCAGTTCGTCCAGCCACGTCTATCCCCTTCACGCCAGCAGCATTGCGCCACGTGGGTGAGTCCTTTCGGACTATGTCAGCGGGTAGATCGGCCGTTTTGCAGCGTCGCTTGAGCCATAGAGGTCACGACCTTCGCAAGATAGGCGCCAAATACATCAGGTCAAAGTGTCCAGATAGACATTCCAGGCACTGTCACCCCACAAGACGGCGAGCAGAGCCCCGACAATCATGAATGGACCAAAGGGGATCTTAGATTTTCGACCAGCGAGACCGACAAGCATGAGTCCGCCTCCCACCAACGCACCGAGCAGGAATCCGAGAAATCCGCCAACCACGACCTCCCCCCACCCAAGCCAACCAAGGTAAAGCCCCAAAACCCCAGCGAGTTTGACGTCACCAAGGCCCATACCCCGCGGATAGATGAGAACAAGCAGGAAGTAAAAGGCAAACAGGACTGCCGCGCCGAGCCAAGCGCGGCCGTAGGCCCCCCAATTTGGATCAGCAAACGCCGGAATGGCGAGGAGTGCACCGCCGACCAGATATGACGGCAGAGTCAAGGCGTTGGGCAGCCGCTTGGTATCTAAGTCGATCACGGCGAGCGCGAGACCGATAGAGACGAAATAGAGGTAGGCCGGCAATTCCCACGACAGCCCAAATTGCCAGGCCATCACGAGCCAAAGCAACGCGTTGGCTAACTCAACGAGCGGATACCGAGCGCTCACCGCAGTGCCGCAGTCTCGACACTTACCTCTGAGAAGTAACCAAGAGACAACCGGGATGTTGTCTCTTTCGCGAATCAGGCTGCCGCAGGAGGCGCAGCTCGAGCGCGGCTTGACGACTGACCGTCCGTCCGGCACCCGATAGATGACCACGTTGAGGAATGACCCAATAAGCAGTCCGAGCAGGCAAATTGCCGCGTAGCCCAAGAAATTCATGGAAACGTTCTACCTGAGCCTGCGATCAATGTCTCGCAGGCTCAACCGACGTACTCCAACCACAGCGTGGTGTTGACAACGCTGTAGACGGGAGCCTCCACGGATTGGTCGTAGGTGACTTGCATGCCCTGGATTTCATTGTCACCAGCTGCAGCGCATGTGTTGTTGGCCACGACTGCACCGGTAACCGATCCACTGGAGGTATTCAGGTCGACTTTGTCGCCAGCGAGCATGAGACCCGACTCCGCTGATGAGTTGGCTTCGCCATACAGGGATCCCTGTGCAATGAACAAGGTGCCTCGCATGTAGTTCTGTATGTTGAACAGTTTCCAGGTGATGTCGCCGCCGTACTTGTTACATGTACTGGCGTTGACATATCCAGCCGGCTCTTTCGACTCCGCCAACACCGTGAGGGTCACGCTGTCAGAGCTGTTTCCGTTGCTACCAAGTTGCGCGTCTGCACCGTAGATGTAGTAGACACCGGGATACTGGGTGCTGGCGTCAGAGACCGTCCATTTGCCTGGGGTCGTTGCGTTGCCGGCGGTATACACCCAGTTGTTGTACGGACTACTGGAAATCAGAGAACCAGTGCACGGCCCAGCAGCGGCGGGTGACCGAACTGTCCCGTCGTCACACAAGTCGTACCACTGCGCGGTTGTGAGTGCATAGTCTTGATAGACAGCGCGAGGGTTTGCGGTGGGTACTCGCTCAGGAGGCTGCCCGCTAACGCAACCACCGGAAACACCTGACGAACACCCGGAAAGGGTGCCAGAAGCTGACAATGATCCAGTGATACTCAAACTGTTATTGAGTCCAGTCACTGATGCATTGGTGTGAACGTCGGCTGGTAGCCCAGCAACTGCGTTTACCGCGACACTTCCGCTGAAGTCTAGGTTGCCACCCGTCAGAATTGCCTGACCCGGTCGGAAGGGTGCGAAGATGTACTCAGTCTTGAGAAGCCGCTCTCGAGCGAGGTCGGAGTCCCTGGCTGGAGACCAGCCGATCGAGTACACCACTTGCCGCCCCGGAGATTTGAAAGCAACGAATTCCCCCTGGCCATTGGACGTAGCGCAACTCGCGGGAAGCGCAAGGAGCGCTGCTCGAGCCCAGGCCTTTTCAGAGTCTTCGGTGGCAAACACACTCGAGGCTGGCGCCGCTGGCGCGCACGGCGATGTCGTCTCATAGGCAATCGCGGGAACTTGGTTCTTGGCTGTCTGAATGTTGCTCAGCTCTCGATCAAGACCCGACTCGGCAGCGGCAAGTGACTGCTCAAAATGGACGTGGCCCCCACTCGACTGCAGCGAACGAATGGCTGTCGTGGTCATCACGGTGATCAGGATGGCCATTACAGCACTGAGTCCAATGACGATGATGAGGCCGATACCTTCATCATCTTTTACTATCCGCAGGTTTCGCAGGGTCTGTCGGCTCATGGCTAACTCACATTCCTAATTCGCTCGGAGAAGCTGGTGGAGCGTGATTCGGTGCCCAAACCGACCTTGGAGTCATACTCAAGCGACACCGTGATGAGCCTGGTGTTTTCGGCATCCGTCGCCGACAGCGGTGTCGCAAAGCATGCACTCGTTGGGTCACTCTGATAGCAGAAAGCTATGTCAGAGACCAGGGTTCGCGCCTGCACCACCTGGTCACCACCTGCTGTGCTCCTGATGGTGTTGAATTGCCCATCCCCCGAGCCCTGGGACGTGAGCGCCCAGGTAAGAATTTCATCCGCCTGCGTGGTGGAGTTGCGCACATAGTCGGAGTTGTAGTCAACCCATAAAACCAGTGTGCTCGCGGTCGCCCCAGCATCTACGCCGCGGGCGGCACGAATATCGCGGCCTAACCGTTCGACGACGACCTTGGTGTCTGACAAGCCAGTTGCTTCGTCATCTGCCGCACGAAACTGTTCGTTGGCCGCGATAAACGCGACCGCTGCAATCGACCCAAGGATCCCTAGCAGAATCATGGAGATAAGCAACTCAGGCAACGTAAATCCGTCGCTCTTGTCGGCGTTACGTTTGGCAGCAATGTAGTGCCGCTCTCCCCAGGGAAGCATCGGCCTCATCCCATCGAGATCGACAGGAACGACCGGGCGTTGGGCGACTCGTAGTTCAC
>Ga0190272_10001721_pt1 | contig 10484 bp, 2 predicted proteins | sample Popmic504T_FD_133746 | JGI IMG/M metagenome (GOLD analysis project Ga0190272, IMG submission 133746) | Populus adjacent soil microbial communities from riparian zone of Shoshone River, Wyoming, USA - 504 T | ecosystem: Environmental > Terrestrial > Soil > Riparian zone | place: USA: Wyoming...
AGCGGGCCAACCGGGTGGACGCGGCGCCGGAGCTCGGCGTGCCGTTCCTGCGCAAGCTCCGGATCACCTCGGTGGTCGACGAGCTGGGCCGCCGCGTGGACGTGGACTACACCCAGCCGCAGCCCTGCCCCATCGACGACTTCCCGGAGGGCCGCGCCGACACCAACACGCAGAACTGCTATCCGGCGTGGCGCAGCAACGACCAGAGCGCCGGCTTCGGCTGGTGGCACAAATACCTGGTCACCCGCGTGACCGTCACCGACCAGACCGGTGGATCACCCCAGCAGGCCACCGAGTACCGCTACGGCGGTGACCCGGCGTGGCACTACGACGACGACGATGTCACGCCGTCGGAGCGCAAGACCTGGAGCGACTGGCGCGGCTACGGCAGCGTCGACGTCGCCCACGTGTCCGGGTCCCTCACCCGCAGCCTCTTCTTCCGCGGCATGGACGGCGACCGCCTCGCCGGCGGTGGCAGCAAGTCGGTGTCGGTGACCGACTCGCAGGGCACCTCGCTGCCCGACTCACCCTGGTTGCGCGGCAAGACCCGCGAGAACCGGCAGCTCGCGGCCGACGGCTCCTACGAGCTGGGCGGATCGCTGCACGGCTACACCTCGGCGCACACCACACCGGCCGAGCCGGGGCAACCGGATCCCGACGACGACGCGCACCTGGTCGTGGAGAACAGCTCGGTCAAGCGGGAGACCGTGATCGCCGACCCCGGTGGGCAGCGCTCCACCCGCACCACTCGACTGGACACCACGTTCGACACCTATGGCCAGCCCACCTCCGTGCTGGACGTCGGGGACGGACCGAACGACACGCGGTGCACTACCACCTCCTACGCCCGCGACGACGCCACCGTGGATTCCTGGATGCTGGCGTTCCCGTTCCGGGTGCGCAGCCACGCCGGCACCTGCCAGGCACCCACGGCCCTGCTCACCGGCAAGGACCTGTACTACGACGGGTCGTCCACTCTCGGCGCGGCGCCTGTCAGGGGTGACGTCACCCGGTCCGTCGCCGCCGTGGCCGCATCCGACCCCAACACCGTGACCGAGTCGGTCACCACGTCGGCCACCTTCGACGCACTCGGCCGCACCCTCACCGAGACCGACGGCAACGGCGGCACCTCCACCACCGCGTACGCCCCGGCGACGGGCCGGCCGGCGACCGTCACCGAGACCAACGCGCTCGGGCACGTCGAGGTCACCACCCTGGACCCGGACCGCCAGCAGCCCACCGCGGTCCGCAACGCCAACGGGCGGACTACCACGAACAACTACGACCCCCTGGGACGGTTGATCTCGGTCCGGACCCCCGAGCAGGCTGTGACGGACCCGCCGTCCCGGGCGTTCGAGTACGACCTCGATGCGGACCACACCCGGCCCCCGAAGATCACCACCCGCCAACTGCAGTCCGGCACCACCTACGTGTCCTCGTGGGCGTTCCTCGACTCGCTCGGCCGTGAACGGCAGTCCCAACAGATCTCGCCGGCATCGGGCAGGGCGATCGTCACCGACACCCGCTACGACGACGCGGGCAGGGTCGCCGCCAAGACGCTGCCGGTCGTGGTCGAGGCCACGGCCGGCGCCGGGCTGGTGGACGTGCCCGCCGATGCTGTCGACGAGGTCCGCCACAGCTACGACGTGCTGAGCCGACCGGTCAGGTCCGCCCAGTTCGCCTCCGACCGCGAGCTGTGGGCCACCACCACCGCGTACTTCGGCGACCACGCCCGCGTCGTACCACCGCCCGGCGGCGTGGAGACCACCGCATGGACCGACGTCCGCGGCCGGTCCATCCGCAAGGTCGAGGGCACCGGCCCCGGCGCGGTCACCACCTCGTACACCTACACCGCCGCCGACCAGGTGGCCACGGTCACCGACCCCGGAGGGCACCGCTCCACCTTCGCCTACGACCTGCTGCGCCGACCCACCGACGCGACCGACCCCGACGCCGGCCGGTCCCGCACCCGCCATGACGCGAACGGCAACGTGATCGCCTCGTGGGACGCCAAGACCCTGGCAGGTGGCGGCACGGCGCCCACCCTGTCCATGGACTACGACGCGCTCAACCGGCCCACCACGCGCTGGGCGGGGGTGTCCGGTACCGGGCGCAGGCTCGCCGCCTGGTCCTATGACTCGACGTCCATCCCCAACGGCATCGGGCGCGCCGCCGCGCAGACCACCATCGACGACGGACGCTCCTACACCCAGGACACCGTCGGCTACGACGCCAAGGGACGGGTCACCGGCCACACCTGGACCTTCCCGACCGGCGTGGGCGGGCTGCTCGGCCCGTCGTCATACACCGTCGGCTACGGCTACGACGCCGCAGACCACATGGTCACCCTCACCTACTCGAACCCGGTACTGGGCGCCCCCGCCGAAACCGTGACCACCGGCTATGACGCGCTCGGCAACCCCACCACGCTCACCGGGACGCTGACCGACCCGCTCACCGGTCACGTCAGCACCGTCCCGTATGTCTCCGGCACCGGGTACGCCGCCGACGGCAAGCTCGGCACGCGCGACTACGCCGACCCGCTGTTCCCGCTGCGCCGGGCCTACGCCTACGAGCCGGACACCCAACGCCTGTCCCGCGTCCGCACCACCGCCGCAGGCCACACCCGGCAGGATGACGCCTACCGGTGGGACCCGGCCGGCAACACCACCTCGATCACCGACACCGCCCTGCCCACGCCGGTCGCCACCTGCTTCACCTACGACGGCCTCAACCGGCTCACCCACGGCTGGACCACTCGCCGTACCGACTGCTCGGACAGCGGCTCCACCACCGTCCACGACGGCCCGGCCGGCTTCAACCAGTCGTGGACCTACGCACCCGACGGCAACCTCACCTCCGCCCGGTCCCTTGGCTCCACCAAGACCTACACCTACGGCGACCCGGCCCACCCGCACGCGGTCACCAGGGCCGGCGGTGAGTCCTTCGACTACGACGCCAACGGTGCCATGCGCCGCCGCTCGGCACTGCTGCTGGCCACCACCATGTCGTGGAACGCCGAACAGCGGCTGGAGTCGGTCACCTCGACGCTGGTCGCCAGGACGCGGTTCGTCTACCTGCCCGACGGCACCCGCATGGCGCGGATCGACCCACTGGGCACGGCCACGCTGTACATCCCCGGCCAGGAGATCACCGTCCTGCTGGGCCTCGTCCAGACCGCCATCCGCTTCTACAGCCACGCCGGCACCACCGTCGCCCAACGCACCCTCGGGCTCGGCGTGCTGACCTGGCAGCTCAACGACACCCAGGGGTCGGCACAGATCAGCGCCGTCGCCGGCACCGGCCTGCTCGCCCGCACCTACTACACGCCGTACGGCGACATCCGGCCGCTCTCGGCCCCGCCACCGACCGAGCACGGGTTCCTCGGCATGACCAAGGACCCCACAACCGGACTCAACGCACTCGGCGCCCGCTACTACGACGCCGGCATCGGACGTTTCCTGTCCACCGACCCGGCCAGCGACCAACGCTCCGCCCAGGCGGCCAATCCGTACAGCTACGCGGCCAACAACCCCATCCTCTACATGGACCCCACCGGGCTGTGGAGCATTTCCGGCGCATGGAACAGCGTCAAGGAAGCGGCCTCCGACGTCGGCGACTGGGTCAGCGAGAACAAGGGCCTGGTCACCGAGATCGCCGTGGGCATCGGCGTCGGCATCGCCATCGGCGCGGTCTGCGCCACGGGCGTCGGCTGCCTGATTCTCGCCGGCGTGGCCGCAGGAGCCGCAGGAGCCGCCGCCGGCTACGGCGTCGACGTCGCCGAGGGAAAGAACGACTTCTCCTGGGGCGGCCTCGCCACCAGCGCCGGCATCGGCGCAGCCTCCGGCCTGCTCGGAGCCGGCATCGGCAAGGCCCTTGGCGCCGGTGTCAAGGCAGCCGCCGGCACCACGGCAGGCAAGGCCGTCACCGCAGCAGCCAGCAAGACAGGAGCCGCCGCCGCCAACACCGCACGCGCCGCAACTGCCGGCGCTCGCAGCGCCGGCAACAAGGTCGCGGCAGCCGCCAAGTCCGTGGGTCGCGGCGGCTGCCGCGGCAACAGCTTCACCCCGGAAACACCGGTGCTCATGGCAGACGGCACCCACAAGGCCATCGCCCTGATAGCCGTCGGCGACCTCGTACTCGCCACCGACCCCGAGACCGGCCGCACCGAGGCCGAGCCCGTCACCGACCTCATCACCGGCGAAGGCACCAAGAACCTCGTCACCATCACCGTCCTCACCAACACGGTCAACGGCGCCACCGACACCATCGTCGCCACGGACGGCCACCCCTTCTGGGTCCAGTCCGAGCACCGCTGGGTCGACGCCAAGGACCTACGCCCCGGCACCCTGCTCCGCACCGCAGCCGGCACCTACCTCCAGACCACCGCCGTCCGTACCCACGCCACCCACCACCGCGTCCACAACCTCACCGTCGCCGACCTCCACACGTACTACGTGCTTGCAGGTAGTACGCCGGTTCTCGTCCACAACTCGGGCCCTTGCCCCGAGGCGGGGCTTAAGGCTGCAGCCGACGCGGCCGATGAATTTGCAAGTCCTGGCGGGATGACGGGGCACGCGGCACTGGGCGACGGCACGACCATGAATCTTTCCTCCGGACGTGGGAACCTCCCGGCCGGCTATACGGCCCCACCTGGTGCTACGGTGGAAAACTTCCACCATCTAGAGGCTCAGGTCGCTGCTTCGATGCATGCATCGGGTAATAGCAGCGCGACACTCTATATCACTGGGAACTATGGAGCGTGCAAGTTCTGCGTTCGAACTCTGCGCCAGATGCTGCCTGAAGGTGCCAGGCTGTCCGTGGTTTGGAGGGCCGAATCGGGGGCCATTCGCAACCGGACGTTCATCGGCGGTGCGGATTAGCTAATCTGCCGATGCCAGGTGCCTGCCCAGATTCCTGCTTATGGCGCAGGGCCGGGCAGGCATCTGGCATAATGGAGGCGTGATTGACCCGTCGGAAATCGTGGTTGAGGACCTGCTTGTCCGGTGGTGGGGCCAGGCCGAGCATCTACCCCCACCCCTACCGGTGGAGGCTGAGTGGCTACCTGACCAGCTTAAGGAGCATCATCGGGTGCTCGGGCGATGGTCCGCGGCACCTCCGGGTGAAACCCTGCTGGTCCGCCCCGAACGAATTCGAGCACAGTCTGGAAAGGCTGCGTTCATGAAGGACTACACCGGTGACTGGATGTGGTCCTTTGGCCTGGACGACCCAAATGTAGTTTTTGAGTGCGCGCTTGGAGAACCGTGGGAAGTGGTTCCCGAATCGCTTTCGGAGACCCTGCTGCATCAATTTCTATACGACGTCGTCACGTTGGCTCCCGCTCAGCTCGGATACGCATTGATCGAAGATTCTGCCGTAGTCGAGGTAACGTCGAGGATGCAGGAGATTTGCTTCGGTGGATGGCGTTGGCCCCTTCCGGGAGGGCGCATCTTTGTTGGTGACGGCATCGTCATAACTACCGGTCCGGCGGTCAGTCCTCAATACCCTTGGGGTCCTCGTTCTGGATTTTCTACCATGCGATGCGGAGCTCCCTCTATCGTCGATTTCGAGGGCTTCCCTGAGTCGGATTCGTAGGTAGGGGAAAAGCCCAGTATCCTGCTCGGTCATTTCTTGGAAAAGACCGTGGGGTTGGAGCGCGCAGGGACCTGGCTGGGTCGAGGCCGGGGACCATCGTCCCGGCACCCTGCTCCGCGCTGGGTGACCGTGTCTCGCACCGTGCGCAGTGCGTCTCGCACGTCCTCGCGCCGGCCCGGCATGTTGATGCCGGGCGGTCCCGGGCTCCACGACTCGACTGACGCGCACGGCAGTGAGCCGTGGGTGTGTGGCATTGGACCAGGTATTCGAAGCGGCAAGCCGCTGACCAACTATCATGTTTACCTTCCAGAGAGTCGGGATGGCATCTCCCAACCCTCCCGTAGATGGCACGAGTGACGATCCATCAACTGTGCCGGTAGTGGTACAGATCATCCCATATGCCCCTTCGCGAGGACTGATTAGCGACTGGGAGGAGGGGGCGGCCCTGCGACTGGAAGTGCTCAAGTCGCCGCCCAACACGCTTTTGATCTCTGGGAATCCTGCGGGGCTCACGTCACCAGCGCGGCATCTTCTCACGCTCGTCCAACCGCAGGCGCCTGCAGGATCGCATCTGGACTTCGACGATTATTGCGGCTGGTTTGATGAAGGTTCTTTGGGAGTAAGAACAGAGGTCGAAAAGTAGCGGCTACGGGCCCCACCTTGTAAGTTGCCTCCGAGGGGCTACTGGGCTCGGAGCTACCACTGACCCGATTGACGCCTCCGACCCGTTCGTCGCCGTCACGGCGACAGGCGGGTAAGTAAAGGCGGGATTTGTTCTAGTGTTTACCCTACCCGTAAGGATCTACCTCTTCTCAAATGTGTCAGACTCGACGATGGGCCGATTCTGGCAGTTGCCGGGCCGCTGGGTGTCAAGCCATTGATCTGGCCATTTAACTCCCACCCGGCTCAAGTCGAGATCCAGGCCCGAGTGGTTGCAGCCATCAACTCGGCCAGCGGGAAGTGGCCGAGAGACTCGTGTGAATGTTGTTGGTGGGCAGAGCTTCGGGGTGCCGTCGCCGATACCTTGGGCGCGGTTCGATACCGGCCCAACGATGCGTCGATCGTTGATGCCGTGGGTGGCGATGGTCCAGGTGATTGTTGACAAGCGTCGAGCCTGCTGACGCTCTTCCTTTGCCTGGGTCAACTCGTATCTGCGGGTGGTCGAGTGCGACATTCCCACGGACCGGTCGGCCGAGTCGCAACCTCAGGCACCGGCGAACGGTCGCCATCGCCGTACGGGACAATTACACTGTGGATTCAGTTCGCGCATACTCGACCTGTGACACGAGGTGTAGATGTCAGAGTTCCTGTCTTTGGCCACGCTCGGCGCGACCGCGCTGACCGAGGGCATCAAGTTCCTCTACGCGCAGGCCGGTGAGCTGCTCAAACGCCGTCGTGAAGGGACCAGCCAGACCAGTACCGAGACCGAGACGCCGTCCTGTGTTGCCGAGCCGGACACGCTGCCGGGGGCCGACTTGGCCCTGGTGGATCGCTTTGAGACCGACCTGCGGGCGTTGCGGGCTGACCTGCATGAGTATGCGTCTGGACTCGACCCGGTCGATCCGGCCGATGAACGGCTGGTGCGTGCGGTCGACGCCCTACGCCGGGTGGTCTCGACGATTCATGGCACGCCGGTGGTGTTTGCCGGCGAGCCGCGCGATGTGGTGCTGGTGCGCGGCAGTGTGGACGCCGACGAGGTGGCCGGCTACGTCGCGGCGGTTCGCGCGGAGCGGGCGGTCGGCACTATCGAGGGCAGCGCCCGGGTCGGCCGGGTAGCGCATGGCGGAGAGGCCGTGGGCGTCGACCTCGGCACCTCTCGGCCGGAGCGTTGACCACGGGCTGGGCCTGGTGACTCGGCCCTTCGAGGACTTGGTCCGCGATCGCACCGGGTCAGACTTTGTTGAGCGTGGCTGGCTGTACGAGCGGATCGAGCGACTGCTGGCCACCGACGCCGGCAGCTTCGTGCTGGTGACCGGCGAGCCGGGGGCCGGTAAGACCAGCCTGCTGGCCGGCCTTGCCCGGTCGCGGCCGGACTGGCTGCGGTACTTCGTCCGACGGGACAGTCGGACCGCGCTGGCAGGCGGGGACATCCAGTCGTTCCTGCTGTCGATCGGCCACCAACTGGCCCACCAGCGGCCGGAGATATTCCGGCAGGACCGCCTCGAGATCGTCGTGAGTCAGCACATCGATGCGGTCGAGGCCGGTGGTCGCGCGGTCGGTATCCGGATCGCTGATCTGACCGCGTCGCCGTTCCATCGCACCGCGACCCTCGCGCTGGAGCAGCGGGTCGCAAAGGTGGCCGGCAGCGTCAGCGGTGTCGAGATCGGCACGGCCACTCTCGAGCCCCGACTGTTGGAACCGGACAATCTGGCTCACCTCGCGCTGATCGATCCGGCCGAGGTCCTGTTGGCCGAGGACCCGGACGCGCGGATCGTGGTTCTGATCGACGCGCTGGACGAGTTGGCCGGCGAGCGTGCCAGCTTGCTGCGCTGGCTCGTGCACGGGCCGGAACTGCCGAGCAACGTGCGACTCGTGCTGACCTCCAGGCCGCACGCGGCGCTGCATCCGCTGCGTTCGGCCAGGGCCGGCCGGCTGCGCGAGGTGACCATCGATCCCGCGTCCAGGCAGGTGGTCGACGACCTGGCCGGCTACGCCGAGCACACGCTGGGCACCGAGGCCATCACCGGTGCCGCTCGGGCGGCCGGTCGTGATCCGCAGCGGCTGCGCCAGGACGTGGTCAGCCGAGCGGCCGGCAACTTCCTCTACCTGGCCACCTATGCGCGAGCACTGGCCGACGCGGCGTCCGCCGGCGGCGACGCCGTGCTGCTCGCCCGGCTGCTCTCCTCGACCGACCTGCCACCTGGCCTCGGTGGCCTGTACGCGTTCTTCGTGGCGACCGCGCACGCCGAACTCGATCGGCTCGGCATGCTGGAGGTCCGCGACCCGACCGGTGCCGCCGACCTGCTGACGCCGGCGTGGGAGGGCGTCGGCCAACCGGTGCTCGGCGTACTGACCGTGGCGCGCGACCCGTTGACCATCGAGGAGCTGACCGCGCTCGGCGGCATCCGGGTGTGGCCCAGCGCCGTGCGCAACGTGGTGGCGCGGCTGCGCTGGCTGCTCGACGTACGGGGCGACCGGGTGGCCTTCTACCACGCCTCGGTGGGCGAGTTCCTCGCCGACGGGCACACCGACCACGCCGTCGACGTTCTGGAATGGCACGAGCGGATCGTCCGACGCTATCGCGGCGCGGCGACATCCTGGGCCGACGTCGACTGGTCCACCGTGGACCGCTACGGGCTGATGCACCTCGCCGAGCACGCCGTCCGCAGCCGGACCGTGGTCGCGGACGAGGCGGCCGAGCTGGTCTGTGGTGGCCTGCGCAGGGCGATGCGGCGTGGCCTCGGCTCGGACCGACAATTCCTGCGGCTGCTCGACCTGGTCACCGAGCGGGTCGTCGACCGGTTCCCGCTGGCCACGGGCCTTCCGACCGTGCTGTACCTGAGCGTGGTCCGCCGGCAGGTGCTGCGCGGTATGCGCGGTCTGGCACCGGCCGTGCTCGGCCTGTTGGCCCGGCTCGGCCGCACCGAGGAGGCGCTGGAGCACCTGGCCGCGCTGTCGCCGTCGATGCAGCAGTTCGAGGCGGCGCTGGCGATCGCCGAACACGGCCCGCCACACCGCGCGGACCTGCTGGACCTGATGGCGGAGACCGCGTTGACCGTGCCGGCGGATGAGCTACAACGCCTCGGCGAGGGTGAGCATCCGGTGAAACGGGCCGCGCGGGCACTCGCGCCGCACGACCTGGATCGCGCGTTGCGACTGTGGGAGCGCGGCAACGCCACCGACCGGCACGGGGCCGAGGTTCCCGACCCCGTCTACCGCACGGCCGCCGACGCCACCGGCGACCTCGACACGGCCCGCGAGTTGGTCGCGTCGATCCACACCGGCCGGGCCGGCGCCTATCTGGACCTCGCGGCCCGGGCCGAGCCCGCCGAGGTCCCTGAGCTGGTGCGGCTGGCCGAGGCGAGCCTGCCCGAGGCCCCACTGGCCGACCAGCTGCGCGACCGGGCCAGGCTGGCCGCGATGTCGCCACCGGACGCCGCCGGGCGGCACCTCGCCGCCCTGCGCGCCGCGGTCGACCGCGACACCGACGAGCCGCACGAGCGGACCACAGGTGTCATCGAGGCCGCAGTGGAACTGGCCGAGCGCGACCGCGCCACCACCGTGGCGCTGCTGGACCGGCTGGACTCCGCCGAGCTCAACGGCCATGTGGACAAAGGATTCCTGCGCGCGGCGACGCTGTGGGTGGAGTTGGGCGAGCCGGACCGGGCCCGCACCCTGCTCGATCGGCTGCTCACCTGGAGCGACACGGTGTGGACCAGGGTCGGGGCCAGCACGGTGGTCACCCGGTTCGACCCGGCCGAGGCATTGCTGATGATCGAGCGGGCGCACGCCACGATCGGCCCTCACGACCCGAACCAGGGCATGCTCAACCGGATCTTCCGCGAGTCGCACCTACACACCGTCGCGGTGGAACTGGCCGGATACGACCCGCACCGCGCGGTGGCGGTCGCCAACGAGATGACCAACGTCGGCTGGTCCACCTCCCATGACGACCGGTACTCCACGCTGGCCCGGATCGCCCATGACCGGCTCGACGCGGACGACGCAGACACCGCGCGGACGATCCTGACCGGGATTTTGCGGTCCGTCGAGCTGGCCTCGCCGCTCGTCGATGAGCAGTACGGCCCATACCGGCCGGTCACCCACGATCAACCGACGGATCGGCCGCGGTCGCCGGAGGACCTGGCCGTATCCATGCCGTTCCTGTTCAACCACAGCCGCGACTGGGGGTTCCTGAGCGAACGGCGCTTCTACCGCGATCCTGCCGA
>Ga0190272_10001722_pt1 | contig 10480 bp, 10 predicted proteins | sample Popmic504T_FD_133746 | JGI IMG/M metagenome (GOLD analysis project Ga0190272, IMG submission 133746) | Populus adjacent soil microbial communities from riparian zone of Shoshone River, Wyoming, USA - 504 T | ecosystem: Environmental > Terrestrial > Soil > Riparian zone | place: USA: Wyoming...
CTCGGGTATTCAAGTTTTGCCGCCTTCAAGCTCGATAATACAATGGCCAAAACGCCGAAAGCGGTCATGGATCTGCTTGAGCCGGTTTGGGAAAAGGCCAAGGCACGTGCAACCGAAGAAGAGATTGATTTGCAGCGGTTGATCGCGAGCGAAGGCCGCAATCATGAGGTCGAGCCTTGGGACTGGCGTTACTATGCCGAGAAAGTGCGCAACGAACGCTTTGCGTTCGACGAGACCGAGCTGAAGCCCTACCTGCAACTGGAGAAAATCATCGACGCCTGCTTCGATGTCGCCACCCGTCTGTTCGGTATTCGCTTCGATGAGAAAAACGGCATCCCGACTTGGCATCCGGATGTGCGCGTCTGGGAGGTCATCGATCCCGACGGAAGCAACCGCGGCCTCTTCCTCGGCGACTATTTCAATCGCCAGTCGAAACGTTCCGGTGCATGGATGAGTGCGCTGCAGTCACAGCACAAGCTAGACGGCGAGCACAAGCCGGTCATCTACAACGTGATGAACTTCGCCAAGCCGCCAAAAGGCGAAGTGGCCCTGCTGTCGCTCGACGGCGCACGCACGCTCTTCCACGAATTCGGTCACGCTCTGCACGGACTTTTGTCGGATGTCACCTGGCCTGCGGTTTCCGGCACATCCGTGTCCAGGGACTTTGTCGAACTACCTTCGCAGCTTTACGAGCACTGGCTGACTGTACCGGCAATCCTTGAGAAATATGCCATCCACTACAAAACCGGCGAAGCGATGCCGAAGGCCCTACTCGACAAAGTGCTGGCGGCCAATACTTTTAATGCCGGCTTCAACACCGTGGAATTCACCTCATCCGCGCTAGTGGATATGGCATTCCATGCGGACGGCACACCGCCGGTCGATCCAATCAGGTTCGAAGCCGATACGCTGAAGCGATTGGAGATGCCCGACGCTATTATCATGCGCCACCGCACGCCGCACTTCACCCATGTATTTTCCGGCGACGGTTATTCAGCCGGCTATTATTCCTACATGTGGTCGGAGGTGTTGGATGCCGACGCATTCAAGGCATTCGAGGAGACTGGCGACGTATTCAACGCCGACCTCGCCGCGAAACTGAAACAGTATATCTACTCAGCGGGGGGAAGTCGGGACCCTGAAGACCTCTACAAGGCCTTCAGGGGCAAGATGCCCACGCCCGATGCGATGATCGAAAAGCGCGGGCTTTGAGCCTGATCAGGCCTTGGCGAAGTCAAGGAGGTCCTTGTTGAGCTGATCCTTGTGCGTCGTCGCAAGTCCGTGCGGCGCGCCGGGATAAACCTTCAGCGTGGCATTTTTCACGAGTTTTACAGCTTTGCGGGCTGCGTCATCGATCGGCACAATCTGGTCGTCATCGCCATGGATGAACAGTGTCGGTACGTCGAACTTCTTGAGGTCCTCTGTGAAGTCGGTCTCGGAAAAAGCCTTGATGCAGAAATAGGAGGCTGGCATGCCAGCCATCATACCCTGTAGCCAGAAGAACTCCCTGACACCTTCTGAAATTTTCGCGCCGGTGCGATTATAGCTATAAAACGGCAGCGACAAATCCTTGAAGAACTGCGAGCGATCGGCGGCAACGCCGTCGCGGATGCCGTTGAAGACATCGATGGGCAGGCCCTCGGGATTGGTGTCCGTCTTCAGCATCAGCGGCGGCACAGCGCCGACCAGAACGGCCTTGGCAACGCGTTTTGTGCCATGGCGACCGATATAGCGCGCGACTTCACCACCGCCGGTTGAATGGCCGATCATGATTGCGTCCTTCAGATCGAGCTTCTCGAACAACTCCGCCAGATCGTCTGCATATTGGTCCATATCATTGCCGTTCCATGGTTGACTGGACCGGCCATGACCGCGGCGATCATGCGCTATGACGCGATAACCATTGGAAGCTAGAAAGAACATCTGGTCTTCCCAAGCGTCCGAGGTGAGCGGCCAGCCATGGCTGAAGACAATCGGCTGTCCTTTGCCCCAGTCCTTGTAATAGATCTCCGTTCCGTCCTTTGTCTTGATCGTGGTCATGGCGCTATGTCCTTTCGCTGGTTGGCTGGATTTTGGCTTCTTAGACGTGGTTGCGGCTGTGGCGTCTCCAGCCGGGAGACTGGCGGCGGCTACAAGGCCAGCTCCGGCAGTCAGGAAAGCCCGGCGGGATGCCCGGTGAGATGGGGTATCACTCATTTATAGCTCTCGTTCATGACCCTAGCGCAACAACTTAGGGTGTCAATTAATTGAAATACGTACGTTGAGATTGCTGCGCGTCGCCTCGGAATAGGGGCAGACAATGTGAGCGGCATCCACGATCTCGCGAGCCTGCGCAGTTTCGACACCTGGCAATGTCACGGCGAGCGCAACGTCAAGACCGAAACCCTTGCCATCGTCGCGCGGCCCAATACCGACGGTTGCAGTCACAGCGCTCTCGTCAGAAAGTTTTACCTTCTTTTGGGAAGCCACATATTTGATCGCGCCAAGGAAGCAGGCGGAATAGCCGGCCCCGAAGAGCTGTTCCGGGTTGGTACCTTCACCGCCATTGCCGCCAAGTTCCTTCGGCGTTGAAAGTGTGACAGCCAGACGGCCATCTTCGCTGGCCGCGCGGCCATCACGGCCGCCGGTTGCTGTCGCCTTCGTTGTGTAGAGAATGCTCATTGCTTTTTTCCTTCAGGCTGGAATGTTCGACATATATTAACTTGCACACAATTCAATTGTGCGCAATAGATATTTCGTATAAATGATGAAAAATTAAATGATGCGCAATTCAATTGGCTTTGCTATTTTGCGCTGTCCTGAAAGGATGACGAACAATGAACGCAATATCGGGAAAGGCACCGGACTCGCTCCTCAAACTGGAGAACTTCCTGTGTTTCGCCATCTACTCCACCGCCAACGCTGTCACGCGCGCTTACCAGCCGCGACTGGCGGCGCTTGGCCTGACCTACCCGCAGTACTTGGTGATGGTCGTGCTTTGGGAGCAGGAAAATCAAACGGTCAAGTCGATCGGCGACAAACTCAGCCTCGACTCTGGCACGCTGACCCCACTTCTAAAGCGTCTGGAAGTAGCGGGGTTGATCACACGCCGCCGCGATACGGTCGATGAGCGCCAGGTTCTGATCGGACTTACGGATATAGGCCGCGCCATGCGAGAACGTGCAGAAGCGGTGCCGGTTGCCATGGGAGAGGCATTCGGCTGCTCGATGGACGAGGCAAAGGGGCTACGCGCCGAGTTGGTCACCATACGCGATAACCTCGTCGCGAGCATCGACGACACAAAATAGAAGGGCGCAGTTTCCCGCGCCCTTTCACAATCAATGCGGCCAAGCGATCAGGCGGCGATCTTCTTCGGCTGGATCAGACCGCGCGCAACCAGAAGCTCGGCAATCTGGATCGCGTTGAGTGCAGCGCCCTTGCGCAGATTATCGGAAACGATCCAGATCGACAGACCGTTCTCGACTGTGATGTCTTCGCGAATCCGCGAAATATATGTCGCATCCTCACCGGCAGCCTCATAAGGCGTGATGTAACCACCATCTTCATGGCGATCGATTACCAGACAGCCAGGCGCATCGCTCAGGATTTCGCGGGCTTCCTCAGCACTCATCGGGCTTTCGAATTCGATGTTAACAGCTTCCGAATGACCGATGAATACTGGAACACGCACACAGGTCGCCGTGAGCTTGATCTTTGGATCGAGCATCTTCTTCGTCTCAGCGACCATCTTCCACTCTTCCTTGGTGGAGCCATCCTCCATGAACACGTCGATGTGGGGAATAACGTTGAAGGCTATACGCTTGGTGAACTTCTTGGCTTCCACCGGATCGGCGACGAACACCGCCCGTGATTGCTGAAACAGTTCATCCATTCCGTCCTTGCCCGCGCCCGACACGGATTGATAGGTCGCGATCACGAGCCGCTTGATCCTGGCCTTGTCGTGCAATGGCTTCAGTGCGACCACGAGCTGCGCCGTCGAACAATTCGGGTTGGCGATGATGTTCTTCTTGGTGAACCCCGAAATCGCATCGGGATTAACTTCCGGCACGATCAGCGGCACGTTTGAATCATAGCGCCAGGCGGAGGAATTATCGATTACAACGCAACCCTGCGCGCCGATCTTTGGCGACCATTCCTTCGAGACATTGCCGCCAGCCGACATCAGGCAGATGTCCGTATCGGAAAAGTCGTAGGTGTCCAGCGCTTTGACCTTCAGTGTCCGGTCGCCATAGGAAACCTCGGTTCCCTGCGAACGGCGTGAAGCAAGCGCAACGACTTCGCTGACCGGGAAGCCGCGCTCTTCCAGTATTGTAAGCATTTCGCGGCCCACATTGCCTGTGGCACCAACAACTGCAACTTTGAAACTCATCTGTAATATCTCCTGTCCCTCTCTGCTGTACAAACCCGCTGGCCACCGCGGGTCTTCTCCCCCGGGCCGGACCCGGGAGGGGGCGAGCAGGCCAAGGGAAATCAGACCGTTTTGGTGGTCGTTTTCGCAGTCTGTTTGGCCGAAATTTTGAGGATAGAAGCAGGCGCACCGACGCATCCGGCGATGCTGCCGGAACGGTTTGTCAAAAACAGCGCTGTTGATTCGCTACCCACGCGGGCGTCTCCTTGTCCGCCTGTGCTTGTACGCGGTTTCGGAAAAGAGTCAATTGTCTCGTCAAATGACAAGAATATGTCGTGTTACGCACAATTTTAGACAATTGACGTAAGATGCAGGCTTTGCTTTGATCAATATATAGTGAACACTTCACCCGTGCATCGGGTGCATGGCCTTGGGGGATAAGATTCCGGGGGACGTTCACCGGCGTCTGGTCAGTAACAGCCAAATGTCTCGGCGAAATGACCATGCGCAGTGTCGACAGTGGAGGACATGACTAGGGGGTAACTGATCATGTTCTTGGCTCAACTGCTGTTTTCTGGGAGGAATTGAAATGGCAATCACTTCTGTGGCCGACGATTCTAGTCGGAGTATGACGAGGGAAGAGAAGAAGGTTATCTTCGCTTCTTCGCTCGGGACTGTGTTCGAATGGTACGATTTTTATCTCTATGGTTCTTTGGCCGCCTTCATCGGAACGGCTTTTTTCAGTGAGTATCCGGAAGCGACGCGCAATATCTTTGCGCTACTGGCCTTTGCGGCCGGCTTTCTTGTACGACCCTTCGGTGCTCTTGTCTTCGGACGTATCGGCGATCTGGTTGGTCGCAAATACACATTCCTCGTCACCATTATGATCATGGGTCTCTCGACCTTCCTTGTCGGTATTCTACCAGGTTCGGCCAGTTGGGGTATTGCCGCTCCGATCATCCTGATCGGCCTGCGGATGCTGCAAGGGCTTGCACTCGGCGGTGAATATGGTGGTGCAGCGACATATGTCGCAGAACACGCTCCAAACAACAGACGCGGCTACTACACTTCCTGGATCCAGACCACAGCGACACTGGGGCTTTTCCTTTCCCTCATTGTCATCCTGATCATCCAGAATTGGCTCGGCAAGGAAGCCTTTGCGGCCTGGGGCTGGCGTATCCCGTTTATTCTATCTTTTATACTCCTTGGAATCTCTGTCTGGATTCGTCTTTCTTTGAACGAATCTCCAGCTTTCCAGAGGATGAAGGAGGAGGGTAAAGGCTCCAAGGCACCCCTATCAGAGGCCTTCGGCCAATGGAAGAATGCCAAGATCGCGCTTATTGCACTCTTCGGTCTCACTGCCGGTCAGGCCGTTGTGTGGTATTGCGGGCAGTTCTACGCGCTCTTTTTCTTGCAGAACGTTCTGAAAGTCGATGGCCAATCGGTAAACATCATGATCGCCATCGCGCTCCTGCTAGGAACTGGGTTCTTTGTCGTCTTTGGTTGGCTCTCGGACAAGATCGGCCGCAAGCCGATCATCATGGCAGGTCTTGTTCTGGCGATCCTGACCTATTTCCCACTGTTCAAGGCGTTGACCTGGGCCGCAAACCCAGCCCTCGCCACTGCACAGGAGAATGTTCGCGCTACCGTCACGGCTGCACCCGGCGACTGCAAGTTCCAGTTCAACCCGACCGGTACGGCAAAGTTCACTACCTCCTGCGATATCGCGACATCCTACTTGACCCGCAATTCGGTTCCTTATGATGTCGTGGCCACAGCAGCGCCAGGCACTGTAGCGACCGTCACGATCGGCGCGGAAACGGTCGAATCTTACGACGCCATTGCTGCCGGAGCCGACGCAAAGGCAAAGGACGCGGCTTTCGCGAAGGGCGTCAACATCGCGCTTCAGGACGGCGGGTATCCCCTCGTCCGTGATCCGGTGAAGGTCGTCGACTCCAAGCTGGACGCTTTGGTCGCCGCCAATCCGAAATTGGCTCTGGATGCTGCGGCGATTCGTGGTGGCGAAAAGGCCACGGTTTCCGTCGACCAGGCTATCAAGGACAAGCTTCTCACCGCAGAGGAGGCGGCCGGCGCTACTGAAGTCGCTGTCTACACCGTTCCGGGCGCAGGCGCATTCAAGATGGTTGCCGATCCGGCCGCCGTCAACTGGACAAAGGTCATTGCGATCCTGTTCGTGCTCGTACTTTACGTGACGATGGTCTATGGCCCGATCGCGGCGATCCTTGTCGAGATGTTCCCGACCAGGATCCGTTACACCGGCATGTCACTGCCATATCATATCGGCAATGGCTGGTTCGGTGGTCTGCTACCAGCAACTGTTTTCGCAATGAGTGCGTTCAAGGGCGATATCTATTATGGTCTTTGGTACCCGATCGTCATTGCGGCGATGACCTTGATAATCGGTCTTATCTTCGTCCGCGATACCAAAGGGGTCGATCTTCACGATATAAAGTGATGAACGCATGAAAAAGCCCGGCGCGATATCTCGCGCCGGGCTTTTGTTTGTCCCGCGTGTGAATCAGATAGCCAACGCCTTGAATTTCGCCAGTATGGCATCGCCCATTTCGGTGGTACCGATCTTGGTCTTACCTTCCGACATGATATCCGCCGTGCGAAGACCGTCATCGAGAACGCCGGCCACAGCCGCTTCCAGCCTGTCGGCCTCAGCGACCATGTTGAAAGAATAACGCAGGCACATCGCAAGCGACGCAATCATCGCGATGGGATTGGCTGCACCCGTACCGGCAATATCCGGCGCAGAGCCGTGCACCGGCTCGTAAAGCGCCTTGCGCTTGCCAGTCTTGGCATCGGGCGCACCCAGCGAAGCCGACGGCAGCATGCCGAGCGAACCCGTGAGCATTGCGGCGATGTCGGAAAGCATGTCGCCAAAAAGATTGTCGGTAACGATAACATCGAACTGTTTGGGCCAGCGGACGAGTTGCATGCCGCCTGCATCGGCCAGCATATGTTCCAGCTTCACGTCTGCGTAGTTCGCTTTATGGGTGGCGGTCACAACTTCATTCCACAAAACGCCGGACTTCATGACGTTGCGCTTTTCCATCGACGTCACCTTGTTACCGCGCGTGCGCGCCAGTTCGAAAGCAACACCGGAAATCCGTTCGATTTCGTATGTGTCATAGACTTGCGTGTCGATGCCGCGTTTCTGGCCATTGCCAAGATCGCGAATTTCCTTCGGCTCACCGAAATAAACTCCGCCAGTCAATTCGCGCACAATCAGAATGTCGAGACCTTCGACGATCTCCTTCTTCAAGGATGAAGAATCGGCAAGCGCCGGATAGCAGATTGCCGGACGCAGATTGGCGAATAATTCCATGTCCTTGCGGAGGCGCAACAGGCCTGCCTCCGGCCGCACGTCATAGGGAACGCTATCCCACTTCGGTCCGCCAACAGCGCCAAACAAAACCGCATCGGCGGCAAGCGCCTTTGCCATATCGGCCTCGGAGATCGCCTTGCCGTGCGCGTCATACGCACAGCCGCCAACCAGCCCTTCGTCCAGCTCGAAGTTGCTCTTCAATTCGGAATTCATATAGGCGATGATTTTGCGCACTTCGGCCATTGCTTCCGGGCCGATACCATCACCGGGAAGGAGGAGAAGCTTTTTTGATGCCATTTTAGAACCTCACTTAAGAAATAACGCAGAAAAAAGCCCGGATGACCGGGCTTTCAAATTCGGAAATTGAGTTCAGGCCCAAGGACGCTTCTCGGCATTCGAAGCTTCGAAACTGTCGATCTTTGTTGCCTTTTCCATGGTCAGGCCGATATCGTCGAGACCATTTAGCATACAGTAGCGGCGGAACTCATCGAGTTCGAAAGTGATCGTGCCGCCATCCGGCCCCCTGATGGTCATTTCTTCAAGGTCGATGGAGATTGTCGCATTGGCGCCACGCTGTGCATCATCCATCAGCTTGTCGAGATCTTCCTGGCTGACGCGGATCGGCAAGATGCCGTTCTTGAAACAGTTATTGTAAAAGATGTCGGCAAAGCTGGTGGAAATCACACAGCGGATGCCAAAATCCAGAAGTGCCCATGGTGCGTGCTCGCGGCTTGAACCGCAGCCGAAATTATCGCCGGCGACAAGAATCTGCGCCTTGCGATAGGCTGGCTTGTTCAGGACAAAATCCGGATTCTCCGAACCGTCTTCATTGTAGCGCATCTCGGCAAAGAGACCAGTACCGAGACCGGTACGCTTGATCGTCTTAAGATAATCTTTCGGGATGATCATGTCGGTGTCGACGTTGATAATTGGCAGCGGAGCGGCAACGCCAGTGAGCTTGGTAAATTTGTCCATGATATCTGCCTGTAGATATTGGGTAGCGACTTTGCGTCTCGCTTTACACCAGCTTTGCCTCGAATCAAAGCTTTTCGCCTGTGGCACTTTGAGCCGAAGCCTGGCAACTCTCCTCGATTACGCTTGTCTTGCTTGCGCGATCAAGGCAAAACATCTGAATGATCCGACCCTACCGCCCTCGCCGGTCCGTGCTGTATGTTCCCGCCTCGAACACTCGGGCACTGGCCAAAGCAGTATCGCTTGATGCCGACGCGATCATCTTCGATCTGGAGGATGCCGTTGCGCCCGATGTCAAGGAAGACGCGCGCGAGGCGTTGCGGGATTATTTTCTCGCCCATCCGCAGAGCAAGGCTGAGCGGATTATCCGCATCAATGGCCTTTCAGGTGAATGGGGCACTGAGGATTTGCTCGCTGCCCGTGCCTGCAAGCCACATGCGATCCTCCTCCCAAAGGTGGAGACTCCCGAGGACATCACTAATGTTGCAGAGATTCTTGAGGAGACCGACGCTTCAGAGGGCATTCGACTTTGGGCAATGATCGAAACCCCTCGGGGGATTCTCAACGCCGATGAAATTGCTGAGCTCGGCCTGCGCTCAACGGCAAGACTCGATTGCTTTGTCTTCGGAACCAATGACATTGCAAAGGAAACCGGCGCAAAGGGACGCGCACTTCTTGCGACATGGCTCATGCAAGTCCTTCTGTGCGCCAAGGCCGGCCAGCTTGATATTATAGACGGCGTATACAACAATTTCGCAGACCTCGACGGCTTTGCTGCCGAATGCACCGAAGCTGCACAGATGGGCTTCGATGGCAAGACGCTCATTCATCCTTCGCAGATCGAAATAGCGAATACCATTTTCCTCCCCGAGCCGGAATCGGTCGCAGAAGCCAGATCCATCGTGGAGGTATTCTCCAACGGTGAGAATTTGAAGAAGGGCGTCATTGCACTGAACGGCAAGATGGTGGAACGCCTGCATCTCGAAGCGGCAAAAAAGCTACTGGCAAAATTCGACATAATCGGCGAAAAATGAAAAAGAATTGGCCGATTTTGGCGTAGATATCTGGAAAGACACCATGAAATTGTATCGGATTTTGACAGGCCCCGATGATGCAAGCTTCTGTCACAAGGTAACAGCAGCCATAAACAAAGGCTGGCACATTTACGGGTCGCCCACGTATGCGTTTAATTCGGCGACCGGTGTGATGCAGTGCGGTCAAGCGGTCGTCAAAGATGTCGATGGCGTCGATTATGAACCTGGTATTAAACTGAGCGACTATTAATCGCGCAGCAACTGCTACTCGACGCTCGCCTCGATGCGCTCCATATCTTCGTCGGAAAGGCCGAAATGATGGCCGATTTCGTGGATGAGAATGTGAGTAACAATGTCGCCAAGTGCTTCCTCATATTCGGCCCAGTAGTCCAGAACGGCGCGGCGATAGATGGTGATACGGTTTGGCTGTTCGCCCGTTTGCAGGGAAAAACGCTCACCTATTCCTGTTCCTTCAAAAAGGCCAAGCAGGTCGAACGGCGATTCGAGCCCCATATCCTCGATGATTTGGTCTTCGGGAAATTCGGATACCTGAATAGTAATATCGCCGCACAGTGCACGAAAGGTTTCAGGTAGATGTGCATAGGCTTCGATCGCCAAGGACTCGATCTCGCCAAGCGATGGTGACAGGCGATTAGTCCAATCGGCGGTTTGGTTGCTTCTCGCCATCACAACTCCTGGAGAGCTTTTCTGACCTCATATAGGGCCTTTATCGCATGGATGCGAGTAGTGCTATCAATGTCATGAACGAGC
>Ga0190272_10001723_pt1 | contig 10478 bp, 5 predicted proteins | sample Popmic504T_FD_133746 | JGI IMG/M metagenome (GOLD analysis project Ga0190272, IMG submission 133746) | Populus adjacent soil microbial communities from riparian zone of Shoshone River, Wyoming, USA - 504 T | ecosystem: Environmental > Terrestrial > Soil > Riparian zone | place: USA: Wyoming...
TGATGGCGGCGATCTGCGCCGGCGTCGGCGCGGCCCATCACCAGGGGATCGTGCACCGCGACCTTAAACCGCTCAATATAATGATCTGCAGCGACAAGCACACGATCGCGGAATCGGTCAAAATTCTGGATTTCGGCCTGGCGAAGATCAAGTCGGGCGAGCTTCTCGGCTCTTTTATCCAGGCTCAGACCACGGGGCTGATGGGCTCGCCCTATTACATGGCGCCTGAACAATGGTCCGATGACGAGCTGGATTCGCGGTCGGATATTTACTCGCTGGGTGTGATGCTTTTCCAGATGCTGACGGGAGACGTCCCGTTCAAAGGGTCGTCGATACCGGCGATCATGAAAAAGCACATTGCCGACCCGCCCCCGACGTTTTCCGAGATCGGCGTCGTTATTGCGCCCGATGTCGAGCTGGCGATCCGCCACACGCTGCAGAAAGATCCGAAGCAGCGAACGGCCTCGGTCGAGATATTGATAGAGGAACTGAGAAATGCGATCCTGCCCTTCTCCCAGACGTTACCGAATGCCGGCCAGTCGCTTCCGGTCTCGTCGCTGAGCATTCTGACCCGGCCCGCGCAATCGAGCATATTTGTCGATAACGTTTCCGTCGGCCAAAGCCGTGATGACGGCTGGCTGATGCTCGAAGGGGTGCAGAGCGGCAATCATCATTTAAGGGTCACCAAAGACGGCTTTGTCGATTGGCTCGGCGACGTTATTTGCGACGGAAAACCGCAGAAAGTTGTAGCGGAGCTTAAGACCGAAGGCCTACCGGATGTAACCGCGATCCCGAAACCGCCGGCCAATACGATGCCGCCCAAGCCCGCGCGCGGAGAAGGCGTGCCGGTGCCCATGAAGCCGGACATGTTTGCGACGCGGCACGAATCTAAACAGATCGGCAATACGATCAATCAGAATTTTGCGACCGGGCAGCAGGATATTTCCGTTGTTTCGGAGGAGAAAAAGAAGCCGCTCTTTTCGCCCATGGTTTTCGGATTAATTGGAATTTGCGGCCTATTATTACTGGGTATAGTTGGAATCGGCGGAGCATATATGTTGGGGATGATCGGGGGCACGCCGGGAGTGCAGGGTAACACAGCGACCCCGACACCCGGGGAGGTGGTTCCATCGGTAAAGGCCGAAATGATCGCGATCCCGGGCGGAACCTTTAAGATGGGGCGTAATGACGGCGCTCTTAATGAGCGCCCGGCGCATTCGGTCCAGGTGGAAAGCTTTCTGATGGACAAAACGGAAGTGACGAATGCGGCATATTACGAATTCGTTAAAGCCAGCGATTATAATCCGCATCCCAGTCACTGGACTGGAGGCAAGTACCTGGCAAATACTGGAAATAAGCCCGTTTCCTTTGTTTCATTTGAAGACGCCCAGGCTTTTGCCAAGTGGCGCTCAGATCGCGATGGGGTTACCTATCGCCTGCCAACCGAGACGGAATGGGAATATGCGGCCCGCAATGGCGATAAAGACGATCTCTATCCGTGGGGAAATATATGGACCGTAGATAATGCGGTGATAAACGTGCAAGGCTCCGAACCGGAAGATGTCGGCTCGAAGCTCGCCGGTCAAAATTACTGGGGAGTCCTGGATCTGATAGGTAATGTTTACGAATGGACTTCCAGCGACCTTAGCGCCTATCCCGGAAGCGGTGCAGAGATCTTGAAGAAAGAGGCGAGAAGGATCATTGTAAGAGGCGGTTCGGCCCATCCTGAAAAAGAACGGATAACCGCGACATCAAGACGAGATGTTTCGCCAAACGAGAAAACGAAAATCCTTGGTTTTCGACTTGTGCGTTCTCCCTAGATCAGGGTTTTAATAAAATGAAAAGGTTTCTGATTTACACAAAAGTTTTACCATTGGTCGGGATCATATTCATGGTGGGCTCCGTTTTCGCCCAGGATCTTGGAAGCAGCAACACGCTGTTCGGTTCGAAAAAGAAACCCGCGGCCTCAGCCACCAAAAAATCTTCCGCCAAAAAACCGTCTTCCACCCCGGCATCAAAGAAAGCGGCGGCGAAAAGTACCGCGAAGCCTGCGAGTTCATCCAAAACCACTACTGCAGCTAAGACAAAGAATATAAAACCGGTGGCCAAAAAGACCCCGCCGGCGACCGCAAAGAATACGGCGGCGGCCACCGCAAAAAATACAAAAACCGCTCCGCAAAAAACTCCTACCGGTCTGCATGGAGACGGCCAGGCCAGGCCATCCGTGAAAAAGAACACCATTGCGGACCTTGGAACGGGGAGCAAGCCGACCGAGGACCCGACCAAGTATACGATCCGGCCGCCGGACACGATACGAACGCCCGTACGGGATATCGATGGGCCGCCCTCTCTTGCAAACACGTCCAAACCGCAGCCGAAGAGCGATCCGGTCATTACCGGCTGGCAGCCGGCAAGCGGTGAATATAACGAGCTTTTCGAGCGGGCGATCGATGACGGAAACACCGCCCGCGACGAGCGAAAATATATAAGGGCCGAAGGAGCGTACCTTCGTGCTCAGAGCTTGAAAATGGGGGATGCGCGGGCCGTCTACGGCTTGGGAAACATTTACAGCGACCAGCAGCGGTGGGAAGAAGCCGAAAGAGCTTACCGGACGGCGATGAAGATGGAGCCTTCAAACCCGGAATCATATATCGCGCTTAGTTTTGTTCTGACGCAGCCGATCCCGGTCGCCGATCTCGCCGAACGTTACGAGGAAGCCGAAAAAATAGCCCGGCGCGCGATCCAGTTAGATTCCGGAAACGCGCTCGCGCACGATCAGTTAGGCGTGGCGCTCGAACTCCGGGGGATGATCGAAGCCGAGACTGAAAACTCGTATCGCAAGGCCATCCAGCTGGATGGATCTTCGGCCCTTGCTTACGCCCATTTGGCAAGGCTTATGAGCCGGAATGGAAGGACCAAAGAATCGACCGAGGCATACGGCAGCGCGGTCAGGCTGGCCGTGGACGTGCCAACGATAATCCTTGTAGCCGATGTGATGCAATCGCAGCAGCGCTACACTGAATCGGAACAGCTTCTTCGCCGCGCCCTTTCGCAGGATCCGCGCAACCCGACGGCCCTTATGCTTTTGGGACGCGCGCTCACCACCCGGTCGGCATTCGATGAAGCCGAGAAGGTATTGAAAAAAAGCGTCGATGTCAGCCCGAACAGCTATGCTTCCCATACTCTTTTAGGCTCGCTTTATTCACGGCAGGGCAAATTCGATAGCGCTGAAAAGGTGCTGATGCAGGCCCTCAAGGTGGTTTCGGCCAACGAAATGAAACGGCTGGCGCAGGAATTCGAAGCTGTCGGGGACGGTTATCTCCGGAACGGCAAAAACCGGGACGCCGCCCGGGCCTATCGCCAGGCGATAGCCCTGGACAATGAAAAGACCGGTTTGCAGACGAAACTCTCGAGAGTACAGGGAAGCTAAGGCGATTTTGGATTTTAGATTTTGGATTTTGGATTGGAAGATCGTTTGAAATTTTAAATTTCAAAAAATGAAGACCCGGAGAGAAACATATAGCCATTTCTGAAAACCGCTTCGAATTGCGTGTATTTGCTTTTAAGCTCCGGCTATCCGGTAAACAAGCGTGAAGCGGTTCGATTAAAAATGGCAACTTCAGTAATTAACGGAAAAATGCTTTACTGTCCCAAGTGTCAACAGACCTACGAGGAAGGCTCACAAAGATTCTGCAATAACGACGGCGGAAGGCTTCTGCCCGTTTCGAATGCCGAAAAATCGGCAGGCAAACCCGGGGGCGTTTTTACAAATCTCCTTTCCCGCAACGTGCCCAACAAAGAACGGGATGAAAAACTGGCATCGATACCCCGATTTGTGCGGGCCGAGCCGGAAGCTGAACCAATCCCCCCGTTCGAGGCGCCCGTGGAAAGCCAACTTTTTCAATCGGACCCGGATGAGATAGAACTCGAGCTGGAACCCGCGGCGACGGTCAAAGAGGAAATTGAGCTGGATCTGGAGCCGGCCGCGACGCCGCCGAAATTGGAACAGGAGACAGGGCCGGGACCTTTTGCGTCAGTCCAGACGGGCGCCGGCGAAGATGAATTTGAATCGGAACCCAGACCGATGGGACGGACGGTGCGGCCGGACGAGATCCCCTCGGGCCGCGCCGCGCTCGGCGACCGGCAATCGGCTCCCGTTGGCAGGGACGCTCTCACCTGGGACAACCCCGAGGTTATGCTGGGCCAGACGGTCAAGGGCCGCTATCACATCGTCGAACTGGCGGCGGAGGATGACACGGGCTTCTCGTACCTCGCTGAAGACAGGATAGTTCCGAATAAGAAGGTGCTCGTTCGCATTTTGATGGACGAAGACTACATAGACGACTTTACGAGCAGGGTCTACGCCGAGGAGCGGATATCTTTCTCGCACATCAATCATCCTAACGTCGTTGGAATTATAGACTCGGGTGAGCTGCAGGAAGGAAAATCGTTTGTAATTACCGAATATGTGGAAGGTGATTCGGTCAAAAGCATGCTTGAGACGACCGGCCAGTTCAATGTTTTGCGGACTGCGCGGATGATCCGCCAATCGTCTTATGCCTTGAGCGAAATGCACCAGAACGGAGTTATCCACCGTAACCTGACACCGGCAAATATTATTTTGACGCTCTCGGATAATGACACCGAGCAGGTCAAGATAACCGGCTTTGGTATTGTGGGCAGCATGCGTGAGGAAGAGCTGGTTTACAAGGCGCCCGAGGTGATCGACGGCCAGATCGCGACGGCCGCGAGCGACGTGTACTCGCTGGCGGTGATCGCTTACCAGATGCTGACGAACCGTGTCCCATTTACGGGTACGACGCCCCGGCAGATGATGAAATCCCAGCGCGAAGGGATGCTGCTCAATCCGACCAACCTGAGATTGGATGTTTCCCCGCTGGTCGATCAGATATTACAAAAAGGCACGGCGCTGGTCGGGGTAGACCGCTATCCCAAAGCACGTGATTTTGGCGACGCGCTCTTTAATGCGTTGACGACGGTTTCACCGTGGACGAGCGAAGCGGACGAGGGTGAAGAGGTCGAATTGATCTCGAGCGACGCCGAGACGGCGGATAATATTCCGATGCCCCCGGCCCCGCTTTTCCTGGACCCGGATACAACTCCCGAGACGGAAGAGGCCGAGACTGAAGCAGCGCCCGAAGCCGAGGAGGTTGAGACGCAGGCCGAACCCGAGGCGGTGGTGCCCGCAACCGATGACGATCCGGCGTGGACCAAACGCTCGCCCGAGCCGCCCAAGGAGGCGAGCCCCAGCTGGGTGCTGCTGTCGCTGCTGGGTTTTGTTATCCTGCTCGCCGGTATCTGGGCCGTCTGGACATATTTTCTTAACCAGCCCGCGAATCCGGCTTATGTGCCGCCGAGTGACAGTGCCTCGCAGCCGGACGGCGTTCCCGGGGAACCGATCTCCCCGAACCCGGACCAGAGCAGCCTGCCGCCATCTGAGAACGGCGAGGTGCCGCCGCCCGCGCGGGCTATTCCGCAGCCGCCGGATACGACATTTTTTCAGAGCGCCAAACAGAATCTCAAAGGCGACCTGGCGCGAAATTTTGTAGGTTTCTCGCTTTTCTATCCCAATGACTGGAAGGTAAATGAGGCGCGGGAGAGCACGGAGGCCGGGACGCGGGGCAAATTCCTGGATATTTCGCTAAACGCGCCGAACGGCAAGCTGGCTGAGCAGATGCTGATCAGCTATTACGAAAGCCGGGGTACGTTCAACGCGGACGAGGAAAAATTCCCGCAGCTTGTTGCCGAGACCAACGAAACCTTGAAAAAGCTGATTCCCGATTACCAGATGCTTTCGCAGGGAACCTTCAAGGTAAACGGCGGCTGGCCCGCATATGAGGTCAAATTCCAGGGCGGCGGCACGACCGATAAAGGTGAAAAGCTCATTGTTTGGGGAAGACGGCTGTTTATCCCGGCGGCGCGTCCGGGGGTTAAAAACGGTTTCGAGATCACTATGCTTGCTACCTCTTATGCTTCGGACGTAAAAAGCGTTGACGATGTGGGCAACAAGGGCGGGCTCAAGATGGTCCTTTCTACCTTTGAGCCGGGCAGGAGTTTTTGAGAAAAATTCACCACGGGGTCGCGTCGAGCACGGGAGACTCTAAAGACAAGAAATAAGGCATTAGAAAAGCGTAGCGGATATCCCTTACGCTTTTTATTTTAACCGCCGGATAATTTCCGGGACGCGTGCCGACGGTTTAAATCAAGTCGTATTAATGCTAATGTTTGGAATATTATCGATCGCCGCGATCATCATATAAAAAGCGCGGCATATATTTAAAGAGGTTTCTTAATGAAGAGTATTTTTGTGAACTTGGTTTTATTTTTAATTTTGACCATCGCGTTTTCAAGTCTTACCGGTTGCACCAACCCCGCAAAATCCGAAAACGGGACGCAGGCAGGCCCTGCCCCGGCGAACGGCAATAACACCCAGTCTTCCGTTCCCACGGAGGATAACAACAACGCGCCGGGTGACACCAAAAACTCGGAATTTCCGCCGCCGCCCTCAATCCTGACCGAGGCGGAGATCAAGAATATCGACGGCACCTCGTTCAAGCTCCCGGACCGGAAGGGCGAGGTGCTGCTCCTGAACCTTTGGGCGACGTGGTGCGGCCCGTGCCGCGGCGAGATGCCTCACCTGGTTGAGATGCAGAATAAATACAGCGATAAGAATTTCAAGGTGGTTGGGCTGAACACGTCTGACGAGGGTATTGACGAGATCAAGGAATTTGCGGCCGAGATGAAGCTTAATTACGAGCTGGCATGGATCGATGAGAAAACGGCGAGGGGGATTTTCAGGTACACCCGGTTCGACGCCATTCCGCAAACCTTTCTTATTGACAGAGAAGGCAGGCTGAGGGCCGTCTTTACCGGTGGCGGGCCGAAGATCATCGGTCAAATGAAAGAAACCGTGGATAAGGTGGTCAGCGAGTAGACTCGATTTTGGATTTTAGATTTTGGATTGGAAGGCCGGTTGAAGACGCATTCACCGGTCACTTTTTTCCGCACCGTCGATCTTCGGCTCGACCAGGATCGTCTTAAAGCTTGAAAGGCTGACCAATCCCAAAACAGCGCCTTTCGGCTTGTTTACGAATTTCTTCTGCGTATAATGCACGGCCGCCTTCGGCTGCTCGCGGGCCTGGCTGTAAAACGCCGCTATCTGGGCGGCTTCGAGCAGCGTCCGAGGCGGTATCTCCTGCCGGGACGGGTTTTTTACGACCACATGCGAACCCGGATAATCGGCTGCGTGCATCCAAAGGTCCAGGGACTTCGCTACCCTGAAAGTCAGGAAATCATTGTCTTTCGCGCCTTTACCCACCAGGATTTCAAACCCGTCCGACGAGACAAAACGCCTTGCACCGGTAAAATCCTTGGTTTTTTTCTTATCGCGGGCGGGCGCTTTCGCTTTTGGCGCCAGGAATTCGTCAATGGCGGATTCATCGCGGCTGGCGATCGCTGCCTCGATGCGGTCTTTCCTCAATCTTAAACGGCCTATTTCAGCTTCGACGATTTGCAGGCGTTTTGCTATCTCGACACGGGCATTTCGGGCCTTCGTATATAGTTTGAAGAATTTCTCGGCCGCTTCGGAAACGGTCTGATTAATATCCGCATCGATCGCTATCTCAGGCATGTTCTCGTCGTAATAATCGGTTACATAGATCTTTTCATGGTCGCGGCGGGCGGTGGTAACATTCGCGAGCAGCAGATCGCCGGAGCGTTTCCATTTCTCCGGGTCGCCGTGGCCGCTCAGATCGCCCCGGAGCTTTTCGGAGAGCTTTTCATTCCGCCCCAGCTCTTGTTTTATTTTGTTTCGAGCGCTTTGCGCCTCAGCCTGGAAGCGTTTTTCCGCCTCCTTTTCAAGATGATACGAATCCAGGGCCTCGGAAAGGGTGTCGAACCCCTCTTGAGGAAACAGCTCGTTTTGCTCTTTTCTTCTCGTATCTCCTTCACGCGAGGGAGTAGCATATTTGTGTCCCGCCTCCTGGCCTTGCCCATGGGTCTCCCGGAGCGAATCGATAATTATATCCTCCCCGTCCAGCAGGAAAAGATTGGCGGAACGGCCCGTTATCTGGACGATCAGAGAGTAGCGCTCCGCGTTTCCCATTTCATCCTGGCCGGAAAACGCGAATCGCAGCACGCGCTCGCCGGAGGCCTTCTCTACGCCGTCGAGCGTAGCGCCCGAAAGCCGTTTTTTCAACGCCAGTAAAAAAGGAGAAGGGTTTCCCGAGCTCCGTTCGAGGTCACGCAACCGGCGTGTTATCAGGTAGATGCGCGGCGCCGAGGGCTCGACGCTTATAAAAAGATACCGTGAATCGGGCAGCCGGAAATCTATAGCCGTCTCAAAACGCGAGAGCGGGAATATTTTGCCCAACCTCCTTCCTTGCAGGCTGCCGGCAATTTCAGAGCAAATAATTTCAAGCGTCGATTCGTTCACCGGTAATAGTCTAGATTTAAAAATAAAAAAGCCCAAAGCGAGTAAAACGAACTTTGGGCATCCAGGCTGGGGTAAATCCCTTTCTAAAATTCTTTGACGACGATCGTACCGGAAAGCAGGTCGTGCATGGCCCTTCTTTCCTCGTTAAATGGTACGGTCAAAAATCCGATCCCGCCAAAGGCCAGCGATAAAAGATAAATGGTGGAGCTTAGCGCTGCCTGGTGAAAGGTCGGATAATCGCTTTCCTCGACATCGACAACCTCGAGCGAAAAGATACGCATGCCGAGGGTCTTGCCGAACAGGCCGAGGCAAGTGGTCAGATAGATAAACATTACGACCGCGGATGTCGTCCCGAAGGCGAACAGGCCGGCCCATGTAAACCAGTTGCCGCCCATGAGCACAAAAGGCGAGAGCATGAGCATGCTGGCAAAAGCGCCGATGATCAGGTCAAATAGCCCGGCATTAAAACGCACCGAAAACGGGGCGAGATCCTCGATCTCATCGGTTTCGACCTCCTCGATCTGCGCTTCCTGCACGGCGAGCACCGTTTCTTCTAACGGCTCCGCTTCCTCCATCTTCGGGATGTGGATCACCTCATCGCTCAAGGGGCCGGTAATTCTTTTCGGCGTGGAAAAGGGTTTGTCGAAACTGCTGGCGACCCGGATCGATTCGGGCAGGGGCGGCAGCTTGTTGGTATCCAGCACATCATTGCCGAGGCGCAGCGAGGATACAAGCTTCGGTTTGGGCAGAACATTGACCGAGGCCGCTGTTTCCGGGGCCGCCTTGGTCGCCGCACCCGGCGCGCGCGACACGACATTAAAAGGATAGTTCTTGTTGGCAACCGCCGCCGCCCTCTGTTGGGGCGCAGGCCTGGACGGTTGTTCGGGAGAAAATCGCTGCCGCGATTGTTCGATGCGCTTTAGCGCCGCCGCGACCTTTGGATTATCATGTCCGGACGGTGCGGTTTCCACTGCATATTCGGGTTTCAGGGCATTTGTACCGCTTGTGACAAGCTGTTTCTGATATACCGGCGGAGCCGATTCGCCGCCCGTTTCGGCCGCGCCACCCGCCCTTTGCCTAACGGCATTCTGCAGCTGCAGGCGCCAATCGGGCATCGTCGCGTTTTGATTTTGGAAGCCCACGAGGGTGGGATTCGTGTTCTTTACCGGCAGCTCGGCGGTAACGGTCCTGACCGGCGCGGGCTTTGCCAAAACGGCCGCCGCGGAGCGTTCAAGCCTGCCGGGATTTACGGGAAAAGCTTTTCTTTCAGCATTTACGGGAATCGAGGGGGCGGAAATGTTGAGTTGAAGCTCTTCTCGGACTGAATCATTCATCATGGTTCCACAGGCAGGGCAAATTGACAAAGTAGGGGCTAAATTTCGATTGCAAACCTGGCACTTCATAGCTTTTGAAAAATTATTTGTCTGAATTTGTATTTTGCGAGACTAAGGGAAAACGTAGGAATAATATCAGAGATTACTTTAAGTAGTCAATAGTAAAGTTAACTAAAATTTAAAGCTTACGAGGATTGGATTATTTGGCAACGGTGAAGGGCAGTGTTAACAGAGATTTAAAACGGTGTTACAAAGACCGACAAGAGTGCCGGGTCGTGAGCCGCGAGTTGTTAGAGAAGGTTTCACGCGGAGGCGCAAAGGGCACAAAGAGAAATAATTTCAGATCTGAAATTTGAAATTTCAAAGAGGTTGGCGGCCGGAAAAACCGGCCTCGATCTCATGCCACCATTCGATCTCGTCACCTTCGCCAAGCTGCCAGCACAACAGGACGATCCGTCCTTCTTTCATGCTCGGAAAATCTATCAATCCGCGGGTGTAATCCTTAAGCTGGATACCGAGATCATGCAGCTCGGTAGTTACCTTACCGATCTCGTAGAGCGTTTTCACGTAAGCCGAGCCGCCCTCCATGCCGCCGCCGAACTCCGAGGCCGCTGCTGCCGCCTTGGCAGGCTCGCGGAGGGTGGCCAGCTTTTTGTAGTAGGCCTGGATCAATTTGAGTTTTGACCGCA
>Ga0190272_10001724_pt1 | contig 10476 bp, 12 predicted proteins | sample Popmic504T_FD_133746 | JGI IMG/M metagenome (GOLD analysis project Ga0190272, IMG submission 133746) | Populus adjacent soil microbial communities from riparian zone of Shoshone River, Wyoming, USA - 504 T | ecosystem: Environmental > Terrestrial > Soil > Riparian zone | place: USA: Wyoming...
ATCGTGTCGGCCTCGTCGGGGCGCTTGTCGGGCCGGTAGCCCTTGACCCGCGCGAACCGCAGGGCCACTCCGCCGGGATAGCGCGTCGAGCGCTGCACGCCGTCGATCGCGATCTCGACGACGGTGACCGGGCGTACGTGCACGGCGTAGTCGCTGCGGTGCGTCTCGATGGACGGGAAGTGATCGGTCTGCCAGCGCAGCAGCTCGTCGGTCAGACCCTTGAAGGTCTTGCCGACCATCACGTAACCCCCGGGCTCGCCGAACTCACCGCTCGGATCGAGTGCACCGAGATGCAGGTTCGACAGCTGCCCGGTCCGTCGCCCCGATCCCCACTCCACGGCCAGCACGACAAGGTCGTAGGTGAGCACCGGCTTGACCTTGATCCAGCTCTTGCCGCGCCTGCCCGCCGCGTACACCGAGTCGAGTCCCTTCACGACGACCCCCTCGTGCCCGGCGGCGAGCGCCTCGCGAGAGACCTGTTCGGCGGCCGAAGCATCGGCGGTGACGATGCCGGGGACGCGCCAGTCCGCGGCGATCCGCTCGAGTTCGGCCAGGCGCACGTCAAGCTGCTCGTCGATCAGATCGCGACCGTCGATGCGCAGCACATCGAAGAACCACGGCCGCAGCACGGTCTGGCTGACCGTCTCTGATCCGAAGCGGGCCATCGTGTCCTGGAACGGCCGCGGGCCGCCGTCGGCGTCGAGCGAGAGCGTCTCGCCGTCGAGGATCACCTCGTGCACGGGCAACGACCGCACGGCATCGACGATCTCGGGCACACGATGCGTGATGTCGGCGAGGTTGCGCGTGTATACCTGCACGGCGTCACCGGATCGGTGCACCTGGATGCGGGCGCCGTCGAGCTTGAATTCCACCGAGGCGGGCCCCGCAACCGTGTCGATCGCATCGGCGACCGATCCCGCCGTCGAGGCCAGCATCGGCAGCACCGGACGCCCGATCTTCAGTCCGATCTCGGCGAGTTCGCCCTCTGCGCCGGTGAGCGCTATCCGCGCGGTCTCGCCCAGATCGCCCGACAGCATCGCGGCGCGGCGTACGGACGACGCGGGCAGCCCGGACGCCCGCGCCACCGCGTCGAGGAGCACGCCCTCGAGGGCACCGGTGCGCATCTCCCCGAGGATCACACGGGTCAGGAAGTCCCACTCGCCCGCGGTCGCGGACTCCGCCAGACTGACGAGTTCGGCGCGCCGCGATCCGACCGAACCCGCTCCGGATGCCGCGGCCAGGCGCTCCAGCGCGGCATCCACGTCGCGCACGTCCATTGTCGGTTCCGACGCGTGCGCGACCTCCAGGGCTGCGACACCGCGCCAGCCCACCCCGATCCTGCCCTGACGCGGCTTCGCAAGCAGGAGACCGATCGCCGGGGCGATCTCATCTTCTTCGAGCTGCGACAGCAGCGCGGCAAGGGCGCCGATCTTCGCGAGCCGTGACGAGGTCGAGCCCACGGTCTCGGTCGTGGTGACGAGCTCGTGCAGCAGCATCCCCGAATTCTCCCACCCGGTGCCGACATCCGGGCCGCCCTCGGAGGGCCGGATCAGCTCTTCGGGGCGCGCGTGCTCCACAGCGCGACGGCCACGAGCGCCGGCTGGAAGAACAGACGCAGGAGCCGCGTCCGGTCATCGGTCAGGCCGAAGCCCTTCTTCGACTTCGTGTACTGCTCGATGTTGCCGGGGAAGATCGCGACGTAGAACGCGGCGAGGATCGCGCCCACCCTGCTGCGTTCGCGAGTCAGTGCCACCAGCGCCGCGCCCAGCATGATCTCGACGACCCCCGACGCCACGACCACCGCGTCCTTGTCCATCACCTTCCCGGTCCAGTCCGGCACCTGCGCCTGGAATTCGCGACGCGCCCAGAAGAGGTGGGAGAGACCGGCGAACACCATGCCCCCCGCCAGCATCCATCGGGCGGTCGTGCGCGCAGGGGTGGAACAGGGGATGTCGGATGCCGTCATGCGACCAGTCTGCCCTCGTGCCGACGTCGGGGGCCGACGGCGGGGGCCGGCTTCGGTCGGCCGTCTGCGACGAGCACGCGCCTCATCACAGCTTCGTGCGGGGCGCCACGTGGGAGAGAACCCGACCCCAGACGGCGGGAAGCGACATGGTGACGTCAGCGGGCACCATCTCGACCCGAGCAGAACTCAGGTACTCGCGGTACCAGGTGGCTGCACCGGCCGCGGCTGCCTCGTCGCGCTGACCGTTCAGGACGAGCGTTTTCGCCGTGATGCTCTGGATCAGTGCGCCCAGGTCGTCACGGTCGATCGGCTGCTCCGGCGCTGCGACGGCCACGAGGGCGAGGCGGTCGACCATCTCCCCGAGCTGGGCCACCGTACGAAGCGCGACGTCGACGGCGTCACGGTACGCCACGACGCCCACGGTGAGCGGGCCTGCGGCGCTCGCCTCCATCGGGATCTCGGCGAGCGTGTCGCGGATGAGCTGTGCGAGCCAGTCGGCCGTCTGCTCGGCGGGCGTCTCGCTGCCGTACCCCCCCGGATCCTCCATCGTGGCGGCGCCGAGCTGGACGGCCAGTACGCAGATGTCACGCGCCGCAGTCTCGGCCGGCAGCGGATCGACGGCGACCGCGTTGCCGGTGCCGACGAGCACCACGAGGCGCTCGGACCCGGGCGTACCGAACACGCGGTGAGTGAGGCGGGAGTCAGCGGGCACGGGTGCTCCACAGCGCCCATCCGACCAAGGCCGGCTGCAGCAGGAGCCGGACGAAGCGAGCCCGGTCGGTGCGCATCATCGGAGCCGAGCGTCCGGTCTGCCACTGATGCACGTTGCCGGGGAAGACCGCGACGAAGAACGCGGCCACCAGCCGACCGACCCCGCTCTTCTCCTTCGGCAGGGCCACCAGCGCACCGGCGAGCATCAGCTCCACCGCGCCCGACGCGACCACGATCGCATCCTTGTCGAGTGTGGTGAGCCGCACCGCCCAGTCCGGAACGACGATGCGGTAGCCGCGGCGCCCCCACGTCAGGTGCGAGGCGCCGGCGGCGGCGAGCAGTGCCGCGAGTCCCCAGCGTGCGACAGCGCGGGCGCCGCCGACGCGGTCGGAGGGGCGGGTCATGACAGCGACGCTACCCGAGGTGACTCGCGCGGCGGTGGGCTTGACACTGCACCTCCGGAGGTCGAGGTTCCTCATTCGCGGGACGACAGCAGCCGCTGCACGAAGCCCCCGTCGTCGGCGGCGCGCAACTGGGTCAGCGTGCCTCGCTGCGTGATGCGCCCCTCCTCGATCACGGCAACCGTGTCGGCCACGGCCTCGACGTCGGCGAGGCTGTGGGTCACGAGCAGGGTGGCACCGGAGAAGCCCTTGATGTGTCGGGCGAGGTCGGTGCGCACCTCCGCGCGCAGTTCGACATCGAGCGCGGCCATCGGCTCATCCAGCAGCAGCACGTCCGGCTCTGCGGCCAGCGCCCTGGCGAGGGCGACCCGCTGGGCCTGCCCTCCGGACAGGCTGCCCGGAAAGCGGTCGGCGAGCCCACTCAGCCCGAACCGCTCGAGGTACGGCTGGCCGGACCGGCGGGCGGCGTGCTTCCCTCCGCCGCGCACCCGTGCGGCGAAGGCCACGTTGTCGCGGACAGTGAGGTGTGCGAACAACAGGTAGTCCTGGAACACCACCCCCACGCGCCGGTCGGGGGCGGGGGTGTCCACCGTCGCGTCGGTGTCGGCGACGACCCGCCCGTCGATCATGATCCGCCCCGACTCGAGCCCGATCAGCCCCGCGATCGCGGCGATCACCGTCGACTTGCCCGCGCCGTTCGGTCCGACCAATGCGAGGGTCCGCCCCGGTGCGATGTCGATGTCGACTTCGACGCGCAGCGACGGGCGGTGGGCGACGAAGGATGCCGCGAGCCCGCGTTCGCGCGTCACCGGCCGACCCCCGGCATCCATCGGTCGCGCAGGCCGAGCAGCACGACGACCGACACCACGAGCAGGATGATCGCGAGCGCGATGGCCTGACCCGGCTCGCTCTGCAGGGCCAGGTAGCTCGCGATCGGCAGCGTGCGCGTGACTCCCGGAAGCGATCCCGCGAACGTGATCGTCGCCCCGAATTCCCCGAGCGCGCGCGTGAAGCACAGCACGGCACCGGCCGCGACCCCGGGCGCGACCAGGCGCAGCGTGATGAGTCGGAACACCTGACCTCGGCTCGCGCCGAGCGTCGACGCCGCCAGCTCGACACGACGGTCGGCAGTGCGCAGCGCGCCCTCGACGGCGAAGACGAGGAACGGCAGAGAGACGAAGGTCTGCGCCAGCACGACGGCGCCGGTCGTGTAGGTGATTCCCAGCCCCAGCTCGGCCAACAGTGAGCCGATGACGCCCCGGCGTCCGAGGAGCATCAGCAGCGCGATGCCGCCGATCACCGGCGGGAGCACCAGAGGGATCGTCACCGCGATCCGCAGCAGCCGCCGCGGCAGCACCGGCCAGCGCTCGGCGCGCGCGAGCAGGATCGCGAGCGGGATGCCGAACACCAGACACAGACCCGTCGCGATCGTCGCGGTCACCACCGATAGCAGGAGCGCCTGGCCGACGGCGGGACTCGTGAGCAGCCGCCCCATATCGCCCCAGGGAGCGCGGATCAGGAGCGCGAAGAGCGGCAGGACCAGGAGGGCGAGCGCGACGCCGGCCAGCACCAGAATGAGCGGCGAGATCCCGCGACCACGGTCAGGGCTCACCGAACCCCGCTTCCGTCAGGACCCTCCGGCCCTCGGGCCCGGTGAGCATCGCGATCCACGCGACGGCGGCCTCGGGGTTCGACGAACCGGCGATCGGTGACGCCGGGTAGACGTTCACCGCCGCAGCCGCCTCGGGGATCGCGATCCCCTCGACGTCGTCGCCTGCGGCCCGCACGTCGGTGACATAGACGAGGCCGGCGTCGGCCTCACCCAACCGCACCTTCGTCACGACCGCCTTGACGTCCTCCTCGAGCGTGTCGGGCGCGGCGGCGACCCCCACCGCGGCGAGCAGCTTCTCGGCGGCCGCGCCGCAGGGCACGACCGGATCGCAGAGGGCGATCGCGAGCTCGGGCTGCGCCAGGTCTGGCAGCCCCGTCACTGCGCCGGGATTTCCGGCCGGCACGACCAGTTCGAGCGTGTTCGTGGCGAAGGCGACCGGATCCGCCGCGAGGCCGTCGTCCACCACGGTCTGCATCGTCGCCTCGCTCGCGGCCGCGAACACGTCCGCCGGGGCGCCCGAGACGATCTGCTGTGCCAGCGCCCCGCTGCCCCCGTAGTTCACGACGACCTCGACGGACGGATGCTGTCGCTCGAACTCCTCGGCGAGCGCATCGAAGGTCTCGGTGAGGGATGCCGCTGCGAACACGGTGAGCGTTCCGGACAGCTCCGCCACAGGCGTCGCGCTCCTCGTGCCGGTGCCTCGGGCATCGGCATCCGTCTGCGCGGCGCACCCGACGAGCAGGATCAGCAGCGCGGCGGCCGCGAGCGCAGCACGGCCGCGCCGGAGCGTCATCCCTCTCCCGGCAGTTCGATGCTCACGGTCGTCGCCTTGACCGACGCCACGGCGAGCATGCCGACTTCGAGTGCCAGGTCTTCCACCGCTTCGCGGCTCAGAAGCGAGACGATCCGGAACGGCCCGGCCTGAAGGTCGACCTGCGCCATCACGCCGTCGACCTGGATGCGTGTGACGAGGCCGGTGATCTTGTTCCGACTCGACGACTTCGCCGTCGGAAACTCCTCCGCGAGCGCCGAGCCAGCGGCGCTCTCCCGCAGGAGGGCGACCAGGTCGGTGCCGGCGATCGTGCGACGACCGTTCGCTCCCGTGTGCGGGGCGATGCGCCCGCTCTCCCCCCACCGGCGGACGGTGTCGTCGCTCACGCCGAGAAGGGCGGCGGCTTGCCGCACCGTGAACTCCTTCATGACCGCATCCGCGTTCGCATGTGCCAAATCTATCCGTATTCGCGGCTGGTGGGGCGAAGCGATCCCCCACGGGAAATGGGTGGGAGAATCGCAAAATGGCCTCATCGCTCGATCCGCGCGCCGCGCGCTACGCGCGCCAGCGGATCCTCCCCGGGTTCGGCGAGACCGCTCAGGAACGCCTGTCACGCAGCCACGCCGTGGTGATCGGCGCGGGCGGACTCGGCAGCGCCGTGCTGCCGATCCTCGCCGCGGCCGGGGTGGGCACGATCACCGTGATCGACGACGACCTGGTCGATGAGACCAACCTGCACCGGCAGATCCTGCACGGCGCCGGCGACGTCGACCGGCCGAAGGTCGAATCGGCCGCCGACACGGTGCACACGCAGTCCCCCGAGACCACCGTCATCGCGCGCCGCGAGCTGTTCACCGCCGCGACGTCCGCCGAGCTGCTCACCGGAGCCGACATCCTCATCGACGGCTCCGACACGAACGAGACGCGCTTCGCCGCGAACGATGCAGCGGTGGCCGCGGGCATTCCGCTCGTCTGGGGGTCGGCCCTGCGGTGGTCGGGCCAGGTCGGCATCGCCTGGGGCGGGCTGGATTACCGCGACCTCTTCCCCGACGGACCCGACTCCGCGGCCGATACGTGCGAGATCGCGGGCATCCTCCCGAGCGTCTGCACGGTGGTCGGCGGGTTCATGGCGACGGAGGCTCTCAAGCTGCTGACCGGTCTCGGCGAGCCCCTGATCGGGCGAGTGGTCCTTTTCGACGCGCTCACCGGCACGACCCGGGAGCTTCGGTACGCGCGTGATCCGGCACGGGATGCCGCACCGCTCGTTGCCGCGGCGCCCCGGGATGCGGCATCCGATCGATCCCTCTCGGCGCGCGAACTCGCCGCGCTCCTGAACGACCCCTCGTCGGAGCCGCCGCTCCTGCTGGACGTGCGCGAAGCGTACGAGGTCGCGATCTCCGCCCTTCCCTCAGCGGTGAACATCCCGCTGAACGAACTCGACACCCGAATCGGCGAGCTCGACGCTGCCGCTCCGATCGTCGTGTACTGCCACCTCGGCGTGCGCTCGGCGACCGCCCTGACCCGCCTCGAGGCCGCCGGCTTCACGCGGGCGCGCCATCTCTCCGGCGGCATCGACGGGTGGTCGCGAAGCGTCGACCCGGCCCTCCCCCGATACTGATGCTCCGCACGAGCACCGATACTGAAGCCATGCACCGGATCGCCGTCGAGCAGTACGCCGACATCATCCGCGAACTGCTCGCGCCGCAGCGCGATCGGCCCGCCGAATCGGTGCCGATCGCCCTTGCCGCCGACCGGGTGACCGCCGGCGAGGTGCGCAGCCCGATCGATCTGCCGACCTTCCGCAACTCCCAGATGGACGGCTACGCCGTGCACAGCGCGGATCTCTCGCGAGTTCCCGTCGTGCTGCCGCTCGTCGGTGAGATCGCGGCGGGCGCGATCGACCCCGCTGCGCTGCGGGTCGGATCAGCCGTGGCGATCATGACCGGCGCCCCCGTCCCGCCCGGAGCCGACGCGATCGTTCCGATCGAAGACACGCGGCTGGTCGCGGGGGGCGTCGAGATCCGCCGCGCGGGGGATGCCGGCGCCTTCGTGCGCGAGGCCGGGTCCGATGTCGCCGCCGGCGCCGTGCTCCTCCCGGCCGGCTTGCGCCTCGCGTCGCGCCATCTCGCAGCGCTCGCCGCGGCCAACCTCATCGACGTCGCCGTACGCTCGCGGCTGCGTGTCGCGGTGATCAGCACCGGCAACGAGCTGGTTCCGCCCGGCACCCCGCTCGCCTCCGGGCGCCTGCCCGACGCGAACGGCATCGCCCTCGCGACAGCGGCCGCCGCGGTCGGAGCCGAGGTGATGGACGTGCAGCTGGCGGGCGACGATCCGGTGCGCCTGGGTGCCACGCTGGACCGCGCCGTCGCGAGCGGCGCCGAGCTGATCCTCACGAGCGGGGGCATCTCGATGGGCGCGCACGAACCGGTGCGTCAGCTGCTCGAGCCTCTTGGCGCGACCGTCGGCACGGTGGACATGCAGCCCGGCGGCCCGCAGGCGCACGGACGCTATCGCGAGGTTCCGGTCGTCTGCTTTCCCGGCAACCCGGTCAGCAGCCAGCTGAGCTTCGCCCTCTTCGTCGCCCCACTGCTGCGCGAGCTCGCCGGACTGCCGGCGGTCGGGCGCAGGACTCGCCCTCTCGCCGCGACGCTCGACTCGGCGGCAGGGCGCCGGCAGTTCCTCCGCGCCCGGCTCACCGCCGAGGGCGGCGTCGAGACCGTCGCCGGTCCGGGATCGCACCTGGTCGCCGCGCTGGCGGCCGCCGACGTGCTGATCGACGTACCGGCCGCGGTCACGACGCTCCCCGCGGGCGCCCCGGTCGATACCGTTGACCTATGAGCTCGCTCTCCCACCTGGACGACGACGGCCGCGCACGCATGATCGACGTGGGGGCGAAGCCGGTCACGCGCCGGGTCGCCCGTGCGGCCGGCCGGCTCACCACGACCGCCGAGGTGATCGGGCTCGTCCGCGCGGATGACCTGCCCAAGGCCGACGTCCTGGCCACCGCCCGGATCGCCGGCATCGCCGGAGCCAAACGCACGAGCGAACTGATCCCGCTCGCGCACATCCTGCCGCTGGACTCGGTCACGATCGACTTCGGTTTCGAGGGCGACAGCATCCGCATCGACGCGACGGTCTCGGTCACGGCTCGCACCGGCGTCGAGATGGAGGCCCTGACGGCGGTCGCGATCGCGGGGCTGACGCTGCACGACATGGTCAAGGCTGTCGATCCGCGTGCGGTGCTCGGCGAGATCCGCCTGCTCGAGAAGTCCGGCGGCAAGCACGGCGAGTGGACCCGCGACGTGCAGGCCGCCGCGGCGCCGCATCCCGAATCCGCGCAGATCGGCGCGGGGTTCACGGCGGCGGTGCTCGTGTCGTCGACAGCGGCTGCCGCGGGCACGCGCACCGACACGACGGGTCCGGTGATCGTCGATTGGCTGCGGGTGCGCGGGTTCACCGTGGGCGACGCGGTCGTGACGGCCGACGCAGACGTCGCGGCGGCCCTCGCGACGGTGGTGGATGCCGCTCCCCGCGTCGTGCTCACGACCGGCGGCACCGGGCTGCACCCGCAGGATCGCACTCCGGAGGCGACCCGCGCGCTGCTCGATCTCGAGCTGCCGGGCATCGCGGAGGCGATCCGGGCGACAGGGCGGGCAGCCGTGCCCACGGCATCGCTCAGCCGCGCGACCGCCGGCATCGCGGGCGGCTCGCTGATCGTCAACCTTCCGGGTTCGTCCGGTGGGGTGCGCGACGGGCTCGCAGTGCTCGAACCCCTTGTCGCACACGTGCTCGATCAGCTCGACGGGGGCGGACATGGCTGACCGCTACCTCGCCCTGATCACCGCCGACCCGATCGACCGCGCCGCCGCCGAGGGGTTCGTGTCCACGTCGGCAGACGGCGCCCTGGTGGTGTTCGAAGGAGTCGTGCGCGACCACGATCACGGCGCAGCCGTCCACGCGCTCGACTACGAGGCCCACCCCGAGGCGCAGAGCTTCCTCGCGGCGGTGTGCGCAGAGATCGCGGATGCCTCGGGCCTGCGGGTCGCGGCCATCCACCGTGTCGGCGCCCTGGCGATCGGCGATGTCGCGCTCGTCGCCGCCGTTGCGGCGCCGCACCGCGCCGAGGCGTTCGCTGTGTGCGGCCGGCTCGTCGACCTGGTCAAGGAGCGCACGCCGATCTGGAAGCGCCAGCACCTCGCCGAGGGCACGACGGAGTGGGTCGGGCTGTAGCCCTCCTCTGACCGTGAGACTGCATACGGCGGTCGAGACTGCGGATAAAACCTGCAGTCTCGAGCACCCTGTGCAGTCTCGCGGTCAGGGTCGGAGGTCGAGGACGGGGCTCAGCCCCCGGAGAACCGGGGCAGCACGTCGGCGGAGGCACCGAGTGCGCGGTCGCGGTCGCGGCTCACCACGCCGTCCACGAGGATCGACCCCGTCCTCAGCACGCGCTCCATCGGTTCGCCGTAGCGCGCGACGAGGAGGTCGCGCAGGTCGCCCACCGTGGGCCCGAAGACATCGACGGTCTCGTCGGTCCGGCCCGCGGCATCCGCGGCGGCCGCGAAGTACCGCACGCGCACGTCAGCCACCGATCGCGCCCATCGAACGCTCGGGCGGTACGAAGCCGGGATCGGAGATGCCGTGGCCCGCCTGCTTGCCCCACATGGCCGCACGCCAGCGGTCGGCGATCTCCTGGTCGCCGGCACCGCCGCGCAGGAGCGCGCGCAGATCGGTCTCGTCGTCGCCGAACAGACACGAACGCACCGTGCCCTCGGCGGTGATGCGGGTGCGATCGCACGCGGAGCAGAACGAGCGCGTGACGGATGCGATGATCCCGACGGTCGCGGGGCCGCCGTCGACGAGCCACTCCTCGGCGGGGGCGGAGGGGTCGGCACGGCGCGTCTCGGTGAGCGCGAACCGGCGCGAGAGCAGGTCGATGAGCTCTGCGGCGGGAACCATGTTCGCGCGGCGCCACGCGGCATCCGCATCCAGCGGCATCTGCTCGATGAAGCGCAGC
>Ga0190272_10001725_pt1 | contig 10476 bp, 11 predicted proteins | sample Popmic504T_FD_133746 | JGI IMG/M metagenome (GOLD analysis project Ga0190272, IMG submission 133746) | Populus adjacent soil microbial communities from riparian zone of Shoshone River, Wyoming, USA - 504 T | ecosystem: Environmental > Terrestrial > Soil > Riparian zone | place: USA: Wyoming...
GGAGTTGGTCGTTTCGTGGACCTTGCCCGCACCGTTGCAGTGCGTGCACGTGACCATGTCGGTGCCCATCTTGGCGCCGCTGCCCTGGCACGCCTCGCAGGTGCCTGTTTTGGCCAAGAGGACCGACCGCTTGGTGCCGAAGATGGAGTCTTTAAAAGAGATTTCGAGGTCGATAGAGATATCGCGGCCCCGGCGCATGCGTGTACCTCCGGCCTGGCCAGCAAACAAGTCGCTAAAAATGTCGCCCATGTCAAACCCTGCGCCATTGCCCTGGTTAAATGCCTCGGCAAACTGGCTAAAGTCAAACCCTGCTCCTTGTCCAAACCCGCCAAACCCCGAGCCTCCCGAAGGCCCGCCGCCAAACACGCGGCCGTAGCTGTCGTACTCGGCGCGCTTTTTGTCGTCGCTAAGCACAGAGTATGCCTCGCTTAGCTCTTTAAATTTGTTTGCATCGCCCTCTTTTTTGTCGGGGTGGAACTTGTGCGCGAGTTTGTGGAATGCTTTTTTGATTTCCTCTTTTGAGGCCTTTTTCTCTACTCCCAATATTTCGTAATAGTCGCGCTTGTCAGCCATATCTTGCCTACTATCTTACTCCTCGCTAGCCCTCTTCGCAAGCTTTGGTTTGCGTTTGCGTGGTGGCGCTTTGGGCTTGCTCACTGGCTCTTCATGACCCACTGCGCTCCCTAAAAATCCGCCGGCTTGTATGCTCCATAGTTTTTGGTACAGTCCGCGCTCTTTTACAAGCTGCAGGTGCGTGCCTTGCGCAACAATACTGCCCTCCTCCATCACGACTATCCTGTCCATTTTCATAATGGTGCTTAGGCGGTGGGCGATGACGACCACTGTTTTGCCCTCCATTAGTATCTCGAGTGCGTCTTGGATGTAAGACTCGCTCTCGCTGTCGAGCGACGAGGTTGCCTCGTCGAGCACTAATATCGGCGCGTTTTTAAGTATTGCTCTAGCGATGGCTACGCGTTGGCGTTCGCCGCCGGATAGTTTGATGCCACGTTCGCCCACAAAGGTGTCATAGCCCAAAGGCAGTCCGGATATAAACTCATGGCAGTGTGCTTTTTGGGCCGCTTCCACTACCTCCTCGTCGCTAGCGTCGCGGCGGCCGTAGCGGATGTTTTCCATCAATGTGCGGTGGAAGAGTATGGGCTCTTGCGGTACAAAGCTAATGGCCTCGCGCAAGCTGTCTTGCGTGACCTTGGAAATGTCTTGCCCGTCTATCATAACTCTGCCTTTAGGCACGTCGTAGAGCCGCAATAAGAGCTTGGTTACCGTGCTTTTGCCCGCGCCTGATGGCCCCACCAGCGCTACCCTCTCGCCTCCGGCCACAGTGAGGTTAAATTGATGCAAAACCGGCGTGTCTTTGTGGAAGTTAAAGCTGACATCGTCAAACCACACCTCGCCCCTGCCAACCGCCAAATGCCCCGCTCCCTTTTTGTCCGCAACTCCGTGAGGTAGCTCCAGAATGTAGACCATCTCTGCAGCGTCAGCGACAGAGCTAAAAATATTTCTAAATTCATGACCCAAAGTCCAGACTCGTTCCATAAGCCGGAACAGATATATTTGAATAAGTACAAAATCGCCTATCGCAATAATGCCTTGGGACCAAAATTGGAGCCCAAGCCACAACATGAGAAAGTTTATACCAATAGCCAGCAAGCCAAGTACACCAAATGCCCACCACTCGGACATCCACGCCCTAGACAGAGCCCGACGAAATTTTTCTGCAGCCGCGCTGACAAAATTTTCTTCGTGTTTATTGCCGGAAAATAGTTGGACGGTACTTTGGTTGGATATAGAGTCTGCGATAGTGGCGGTAAGATTGCTGTCTTCCTCCGCCCGAGCAATGCGCAACGGCTGTTGCCATCTGATAACAACCCATTGCATTAGGATAAATAAGGCAACCCATGCGGCAAGTACTAAACCTAGGTAAATACTGCGCGTGCTCAGTACTATGAGTATTCCTACTACAAACAAGATAGATGGATATATCGAGAGGACAAGAGAATCGTAGAGTCGGTCGTAGGCGTTTCCGTATCGGCTTGCGCGCCTAGTCAATCCTCCGGCAAAGGAGGATATAAAAAATTGGTATGAATGATGCATAAGGCAGGAAAAAGCCTTTTCGGTGAGGTCTTTCATAACCTTGGGGCCAAGCACAACACCGGCCCACATTTCCAGCCGGTGTCCGAGCCAGCCTATAAACTCCAAGAGAGTGTAAATCAGCAAGGGGGTCAACAGAATAGGGATGTTCTGTGGCGATGGAGAGGATTGAGATACGGTGGTGATGAAAAAACTTAAATATAGAGGCGCTAACACCCGTGCAATTTGTATGACGGTCACTCCGAAGATGGCCGTACCAAACAAATACGGGTACATAATGGTTGCTTGCCAATACTCGCGCAAAACCGATTTGGTGCTTGCAATCTTTACGTCCTCCTTAATCTTTGTTTCTGGCATTTTTATTAGTCTACACCCGCACGTACAAAAAGCCTCGTTTGTGGATAAGAGGCTTTTTGTTTTTGTTTACTTTTGCTCCGGGTTGGGGGGTGTGTCTTGTCCTGAGCCTGTCGAAGGATCGCCAGGAGGCGGAGTGTCGGTAGGTGCTTGCTGGCCGCCAGGCTGATTGCCTGCTGCTTTCTGTATGGCCTCGTAGACTTTAGAGAGCTCTTTGGAAAGGTCCTCGGTGGCGGCTTTTATGCCCGCCACGTCCTCGCTCCCCTTTTTGTTCTCTACGGCGGCAATCTTGGTGTTAATTTCCGTTGCGAGCTCCATGGGGACTGCTGTCTTGTTGTCGTCCAGCGCCTTTTTGGCCGCGTACACAGCCTGCTCGGCCACGTTGCGGGCCTCGGCTAGCTCCACCTTAGATTTGTCTGCAGTGGCATTGGCCTCGGCGTCTTTGCGCATCTTTTCGATTTCGGCATCGCTAAGGCCCGATGAGCCCTCCACCTTAATGCTCTGTTCTTTGTTAGTTGCCTTGTCTTTGGCTTTGACGGTTAAGATGCCGTTGGCATCGACGTCAAAACTTACCTCGATTTGGGGCAAGCCGCGCGGTGCCGGCGGTATGCCGTCGAGCACAAAGCGGCCCAGGGACTTGTTGTCGGCGGCCATGGCGCGCTCGCCCTGGCTAATATGTATCTCCACAGAGGTTTGGTTGTCTGCCGCGGTACTAAACGTCTGCGAGCGGCTGGTGGGGATGGTGGTGTTGCGCTCGATGAGCTTGGTGGCTACCCCGCCCATGGTCTCTATACCAAGGCTAAGCGGTATAACGTCCAAAAGGAGCACGTCGCGAACCTCGCCGCCCAAGATACCGCCCTGTATGGCAGCGCCTATGGCCACCACCTCGTCGGGGTTAACCGACATGTTGGGCTTTTTGCCAAAGAAGGCCTCTACAGCAGCCTGCATGGCCGGCATGCGAGTTTGCCCGCCCACGAGTATCACCTCGTTAATGTCGGCGTTCTTAAACGGACTTGCCTCCATGGCCCGCTTGGTTATGGCTATAGCGCGCTCAATGTACTCGGCAGTCAGCTCTTCCAATTTCGCTCGAGTCATCTTAACCAGTAAGTGCCGCGGACCCGAGGCGTCGGAGGTAATAAAGGGTATGTTGACCTCGGTCTCCATTGCGGTACTAAGCTCTATCTTGGCTTTTTCGGCCCCCTCATCGAGGCGTTGGCGCGCCAATGGGTCTTGGCGGACGTCTATCCCCGACTCTTTTTGGAACTCGGTGGCAAGCCAGTCGATTATTTTTTGGTCAATATCTTTGCCGCCCAGGTGTGCGTCGCCGTCGGTAGAGCGCACCTCAATTGAGCCCTCATTGCCCTCGGCCATAACAACCTCCAAGACCGAGATGTCAAACGTACCGCCGCCAAAGTCAAACACGACGACCTTTTCGTCCTTTTTTTTATTAAATCCGTACGCCAACGCAGCCGCGGTAGGCTCGTTGATGATGCGCTTAACCTCAAGCCCGGCAATTTTGCCTGCGTCGCGGGTCGCCGCGCGCTGTGCGTCGTTAAAGTATGCCGGTACGGTAATGACCGCCTCGGTTATGGACTCGCCCAAGCGCTTTTCTGCATCGGCCTTAAGTTTGCCTAGTATCATGGCGGAGACCTCCTCGGGGCGCACCCAGGCCTCGCCTAGCTTGACCTCGATGCCGCCGGTGGTACCCTTGCGTATCTCAAATGGGACTACCTTGGCGTCTTTTTGGACGTTAGCTTCGTCAAAGGTGTGGCCAATAAACCGCTTAATTTGGTAGACGGTGTTTTTGGGGTTGGTAACAGCTTGGCGGCGCGCGATAAGCCCCACCAGGCGCTCGCCGGTTTTGGAGACGGCGACGACCGAAGGCGTGGTGCGGGCGCCCTCGCTGTTTTCCAATATCTGAGGCTCGCCGCCGCGCATAACGGCCATTGCCGAGTTGGTGGTGCCCAAGTCTATGCCTAAGATTTTTCCCATATAGTTTAGATTATTCTTTTTTATTTGTGATTATCTAGATAACCACTTGTGCTGGCCTGATAATAGTGCCGCCTATTTTGTACCCGGAACGCTCGATTGAAGTGATAATGTGATCTTCCGACTGTTTGACCAATGCCTCGTGTACTCTTGGGTCGAACTCTTCCCCCACCTGTCCGAACCGCTCCACCCCGAGTCTTTTTAACGAGTCTAGAAACTGTTTTTCGATCATCTTTAAGGTTGGGCTGTCTTCGTGCTTGAGCGCTAACTCGAGCGCATCTAGCGCAGGGATAAGCTCCTCTATAAGTTGTGCTTTAGTGCGCTCCTCTTTGTCGCCATGCATGGAAGCTTCCTCTTTCTTATAGTTGGCAAAGTCCGCCCGGGCCCTCTGCCAGCCCTCGAGGTACTCTTGCTTTTCCTCGACGGCTTTTTTGAGCTTTTCCCGCAGCTTTTTGAGTGCACTCTCGCCTTCTTCTGCCTCATCCTCGGGAATAAACTCCTCTTCTGAAGCATCCATACGTAGAGATATCTTACATAAAAATCTAACTTGGTCAAGAAAAAGTGGAGACCCCGCTGGCAAGCGCCAGCGGGGCCGAAAGGTTTAGGGACAACACGCTCCCCTGTAGAGCCAAAGGTACGCCGGTTAAGGTGACCGGAACCCAAATGTGAAATCGTAGGTTGGTAGAGTTGGCGATAAATCTTTCCCTAAAGACCAGGACGGTCACCGTGCCTTACGAGGATCGCGTGGACCCCTATGGAGCACGTGGTTATCGTGAATTATCCCGAGGCAAGGGAAGGGCCCTTTAGCTCCTCAGTTTATACACGACCCGCACTCTTAAAGGCAGCAAATCAAAACGCCGCCTACGACCTACTGATTGAGAAAGAACAGCAGGACCAACCTGATCTAAAACTAGCCCCTGCGGAGCTAGTTGTCAAAGGAGTTATTAACTTAGCGTTTATGCCACATGTCGAGTTTTGCCGTCGCAAAACTCGCACGCAGCAGCCCGCCTCGCGGTTTTGCAAGTGCAAAACATCGCTCCGGCCTCGAAACGTCTGAGTAAAAGCAAAACAGATTGCTTTTACTAGCGTTTCGACCACTGCTTGCGCTTGCGGGCTTTGACAAAGCCGGCTTTGCGGCGCTCTTTGGCGCGAGGGTCGCGCTTAAGAAAGCCTGCGGCCTTGAGGATCCCCCGCGACTCTGGAGAGTACTCAATAAGCGCGCGGGAGATTGCGTGGCGCACAGCCGTAGCTTGGCCCGCGATGCCGCCGCCGCGCACGATAACAGTTACCATAAACTGGGTTGGCAGCGAGAGCTTGAGAAAGGGCTCCACGGCGGTCATGCGCAGCACATCGGTGTGGAAGTAGGTCTGTGCATCTTTGCCGTTGACCACAACGCTCATGCGGGGGCCCGGGGTGATGCGCGCACGGGCAATAGCCTCCTTGCGGCGGCCGGTGGCTTGGGTGTAGCGCTCCTCTTTCTTAACGGTTGCGGTTGCCATATAGTTTTATTAATTCTCGATAGTTAAAAGTTTAATCCGGCGCATTTGGAGCTTGTTTTTAGGGAGCATGCCCAAAATTGCGCGGCGCAAGACCTCGCGGTTGCCGCGGCGAGCGGTAAGCTGCTGGTAGGTCTCCTTCCTCTGCCCGCCCGGGTAGCCGGTGTAGCGGATGTACTGCTTTTGGCGCGCTTTGTCGCCGGAGATTTTCATCGCATTGGCGTTGATTACCTTGACCTCAACTGGCGACACCACATTTTTGGCAAAGTCGGCAGCGTGCTTGCCGAGCAGGGCTTTAGCCGCGGCAGATGCCACGCGTCCTAAAGTTTTGTCTTTTGCATCAATAGTTATCATAAAGGTATTGGGTTTAGACAAACTCAATCACGGCCATTTTGGCAGCATCGCCCTTGCGCGGGCCCATTTTGGTAATGCGCAGGTAGCCTCCGGTGCGTGCGCCATAGCCCTCGGCAGCCTTAATGAGCTTGGTAGCCGTAGCAGCGGCCCCCAGGCTTACAATGAGCATGCGGCGGTTGGCAAGAGTAGGCGACTTGGCCTTGGTGACCAGCTTTTCGACCAGCGGGCGGATCTCTTTGGCGCGGGCCTCGGTCGTCTTTATTTTGCCGCGGATAACCAAGTTGCGGGCAAGCGACTTAAGCAGAGCGGCGCGCTGGCCCCTCTCCCTGCCGAATTTTCTGTTGACGTTGCCGTGGCGCATATATTACTTAAGGACAATACCAAAGTTAGCGAGTGCGCGCTTTATCTCCTGGATGGACTTGGGCCCCAGGCCCTCGACCTCCATAAGATCTTGCTCTTTTTTGCGCGCCAGGCCGCCCACCGTGCGGATGTTGGCTGTCTGGAGCGAGGATATGGTGCGCGAGGAGAGCTCAAGATCCTCGACCCGAGTCTTCATTGCCTCGGAGGCATCAACCCCAGCCGCCATGGGCGAGGCCAAGGCACCCGTGTCGCTTTGCTGCTCTATCTCCTCCTCCCTAAAGCCCACAACGGCCTTAAGCTGGGTGATCATTATCTCAATGCTCTGCTCGAGTGCTTGGCGCGGGGAGACGGTGCCGTCGGTCTCGATTGAGATACGCAGGCGGTTAAAGTCGGTGCGGTCGCCCACGCGCATGTTTTCTACCTCGTAGTTAACGCGGCGGATGGGGCTAAAGATTGCATCTACGGAAATTTCGCCTATCTCGACGCGGTCCTTTTTAAGAGCCTCGCGAGGGACGTATCCTAGGCCGCGCTCGATAGTAAACTCCATCTCTATCCCCTGCTTGGAGGTCAACTCGCAGATGTAGGAGTTGGGGTTAAGCAAGCGCACCTGGCCTGGGAGCTTAAGATCCTCGCCAGACACTTTTTTAGGGCCCTTGATGCTAAGCGAAACGGTTTGAGACTCCTGGGTAAGGACCTCGAAGCGCAGCTTTTTAAGGTTAAGCAAAATGGTGACGACGTCCTCGCGCACGCCATCCATGGTCGAAAACTCGTGCTCGATACCCTCGATTTTAACCGACGTAACAGCGGCCCCCGGCAAAGAGGAAAGGATAATGCGGCGCAAGCTGTTGCCAAGCGTGTGGCCGTAGCCGGGGTACAGCCCGTCTATCTCGTAGGTGCCCTCCTGCTCGGCTTCTTTTACTACGCGAGGCTTGCTCGGCAGTGTTATAGAATATTCCATCATATCGTTACTCAATCATTGGATTATTAATTTTGATAATGTTTTGAACACAAATTAATTAGCGGCTATAGAACTGAATGATGGTAGCCGCGCTAAACGGAGCCTCTGTCTCGCCCACCGATGGTACTGCCACTATTTTTGCGGCAAACCCAGCATCCTCAAAGTTCATCCACGCCGGAGCCTTGGTCTCGGCCATTACCTCGGTGCGGTTGACAAAGAGCGCGCTGCCGCGGGATTCCTGACGGATCGACACAACGTCGGCCTCCTCTACCTTGTAGGAAGGCACATTGAGCCGGCGGCCGTTGACCATAACGTGGCCGTGGGACACCAGCTGGCGGGCGGCGCGGCGAGTTTTGACAAAGCCGGCGCGGTAAATGACGTTGTCGAGCCGGGCCTCGAGCCGGTTAAGGAGGAGCGACGCAGCAGCACCCTTTTGCTCCATGGCCTCGTGTACGTAGCGGCTAAACTGAGACTCGCTAAGGCCATAGGTAAAGCGGGCCTTTTGCTTTTCCAAAAGCTGGGCGCCAAAGTCGCTAGCTCCGCCGCGGCGGCCTTTTGTCTTGCGGGGCGCGCGAGCCTCGGCAAGCTGGAATTTTTGCGTCTGGCACTTTTCAAACACAGAGGCACCCAGGCGCTTGCAGATTTTAAATTTGGGTCCAATGATCATAAATTTATTTATGATAAGTATAAGAAGACATACTAGTTTTAAACGCGGCGGGCCTTCCTGGGCCTGGTACCGTTGTGCGGTATTGGGGTTACGTCTTTTATAGAGTTAATCTGGATGCCCTTGGTGGCAAAGGCGCGGATGGAGCTCTCGCGCCCAGAGCCGACGCCTGTCACCACTACCGCAACCTCTTTAAGGCCCATGGAGGCGCCGCGCTCGCCTATAAGCTCGCCCACCTTGGCGGCGGCAAAGGGCGTACCCTTTTTGGCTCCAGCAAAGCCCAATGAGCCTGCCGAGGACCAGGTAACTACGTTGCCCAGCGTGTCAGCTAGGGAGACCTTGGTGTTGTTGTAGGTAGCCTCTACAAACAAGGTGCCCGAGTCGAGCTTGCGCTTGGAGGCACGGCTTGTAGCCGCACCGCCCGATCCGGCCGTGTCCCCTCCTTTTTTAACTATCCTTTTCTTTCCCATTTTGTTTCTAGCGGTTAGGCGCTAGGCGTTAGGCATTAGCTCTGCTAGCGCCTATCGCCTAATTCCTAATGCCTGCTTACGTTTTGCTCTCCTTGCGGCGGCCCGAGCCCATGGTGCGGCGCACGTTGCCGCGCACGGTGCGGGAGTTTGTCTTGGTGCGCTGGCCGCGGACCGGCAGGTTTTTGCCGTGGCGGCTGCCGCGGTAGCTGCCAATGTCTTTGAGCCGCTTAATGTTGCCCGAGACCTCGCGCTTAAGGTCGCCCTCGAGCTTAAGGCTCTCGAGCTCTTTGCGCAAAGCGTTCTCCTCGTCGGCAGTAAGATCATCGGCGCGCTTAAAAGGATCGACCTTGGCTGTAGTGCAGATAGTTTTGGCGCGAGAAATCCCAATGCCGTACAAAGCGGTAAGGGCGTAGGGGACGTGCTTGTTGGGGAGGGTGATGCCTGAGAATCTCATATAAATAGACGCATGATTAACCCTGGCGCTGCTTGTGGCGCGGGTTAGAGCACACAACATACAGCTTGCCGCCCCTCTTGAGCATTTTGCAGTTAGCGCAGCGCACATGTATGGATGATTTTACTTTCATTTGTTTTGTAGACCCTTACTAGAGCCGGCGCGTTATGCGCGCCTTGCCTCCATAAGGCTCGAGCTTGACGAGGACTTTGTCCCCTACAAGCACTTTGATACGGTGTAGCCGCATCTTGCCTGCCAAATAGCACAAAACCTGCTCGCCACTTTCGAGGCTTACTCTAAACAACGTATTAGGCAGGGCTTCGTCTACGACGCCCTGTATTTCGGGTTCTTTATCCTGCATTTAACGGCAGTTTTAGCATTGTAAACGAAGCTTCCTGATAAGTCAAAGAATAGTGGCTGAAGATAAGGGGAATCCGCCTTTTGCCCTACTCCCCCTTGACGTATTGGATGGTCGGATGTATAATATACATAGGCTAACGCAGCTTTAACCTTGCACCTCTCTAAAACTGAATCCTTCGTCGAAACCTCAAATGGCAAGGAGAACGCCATGTCTCAGTCAAATACCGCAGCTGCCCCACGCTCACTCACCGGGGTCCCCCCGGCCACAATGGATGAGCTCAACAGGGTGGCGGAGAATCTCTTAGGCCTGATGCGGTGCATCCCCGCAGCCTCCGATCATCTGGGTCTCGACATGCGCCAAGTGGGCGTCTTCTGTCGCAACACTCCCGGCAAAAAGACCGGCGAAGCGCTGTGGCGGGAATTCACCAGCCGTCGTGATGCGCCGGACGCCCCACAAGGCTACGGCTTCACAAACTTCATGCGTGAAGTGCTCGCCGAAGCCGGATATCCGCTGCCGCAGTAACTCGGCGCCGGCTACCCCACAACACCAAGCCACCTAAAGAGAAAGGAAGCCAAAGGCGCCTTTCCCCCAAGGTGGCTTTTGCTTTTATTTGCCTTCTATTTCTATATCTATTTGCCCAGGGTCGGAGGGGAAGTTTTTTATCCAAAACGGCCGCACGACGGCGGTGGCCGACTTAATGGCCGGGGCAAAAGACTCTACAATAGTCTGAAACTGCGCCTTGTCTTGGCCCATCATGGCCTCTTTAAGCGCGTTGGGATCAAACTGCCACACCAGGGTTGTGTCGCCGGAAAGGATTAGGTTTAGCAGCCCGTCTTGCGGCTTGCTGCTGGTCGCCACAGACACGCCAAGGCTCCCCTGCTCGGCAAAGTCTACTGCCTCGCCGTTGTAA
>Ga0190272_10001726_pt1 | contig 10476 bp, 13 predicted proteins | sample Popmic504T_FD_133746 | JGI IMG/M metagenome (GOLD analysis project Ga0190272, IMG submission 133746) | Populus adjacent soil microbial communities from riparian zone of Shoshone River, Wyoming, USA - 504 T | ecosystem: Environmental > Terrestrial > Soil > Riparian zone | place: USA: Wyoming...
ACAAGGACCTGGAGCCGGGCAAGAGCGTGGAGGGCGCCACCTGGGTGGGCCGGATGGCCGCCGAGGCGGAGATCCACGCGTCCTGGGAGCGCGCCAAGCACGCGCCGCACTGACCGACCACCGACCACCGGCGTCTCGCATCCGTATCGTCGTTTCGCGGCGCCCATAACGGCAACACGGATGCGAGACGCCCCAGGCGGAACCGGCTCAGTCGCCGACCACCACGCCGGCCGCGGCGGCCGCCTCGCGCTGCTCGCGCTGGGCGGCGAGGCCGGACCGGTTCGACAGCGGGATCTCCTTGAGGAAGAGCACGACGACGAACCCGATGGCGACGACGGCGGCGGCCACCAGGAACACGGTGTCCATCGACTGGGAGAAGCCGGTGAGGAACGGCCGGGCCAGCCTGGGGTCGAGCAGGTTGATGAACGACGAGTCGTCGATCGAGATGCCGCCGACACCGGTGCCGTTCTGCAGCGCGCCGAGCACCGTCCCGTTGGCCGGGTTGGCCCGCACAGCCGGGTCGGCCAGCGCGGCCTGGAACTCCGGCGTCGGGGCGATCACCCGGAACGCGTTGCTGATCCGGTCGCCGACCGTGGAGAACAGGATCGACAGGAACACAGCGGTACCCAGGGTGCCGCCCATCTGTCGGAAGAAGGTGGCCGACGAGGTGGCGACGCCCATGTCCTGCGGGGGCAGCGACGACTGGACGGCCAGGGTGAGGGTCTGCATGTTGAACCCGAGACCGAGGCCGAACAGCACCATGTAGATGCCGGTCTGCCACAGCGGGGTGTCGACGCCGATGCGGCTGAACAGCAGCAGGGCAACGACCATCAGGGCAGCGCCGGTGACCGGGAAGATCTTGTACCGGCCGGTCCTGGCGATCCACTGCCCGGAGATGACCGAGCCGGACATCAGGCCGAGGGTCATCGGGATCAGCATGAGGCCGGCGGCCGTCGGCGACGCGCCCTTGACGATCTGCAGGTACAGCGGCAGCGCGGCGAGCCCGCCGAACATGCCCATACCCATGATGAACCCGACGCCGTTGGCGACGCTGAACGTCCGGTCGCGGAAGTGCTTGAGCGGGATCAGCGCGTCGTCACCCATGCGCCGCTCGGCGAGCACGAAGGCGACGAGCCCTGCGACGCCGACGATGATGAGCGTCAGCGACCGCGCCGACGTCCAGCCCCAGCCCCTGCCCTGCTCGGCGACGACCAGCAGCGGCACCAGGCCGACGACCAGCGCGAGCGCGCCCATCCAGTCGATGCGGTGCTTGCGGCGGACGGTGATCGGCAGGTGCAGCACCTTGATCACGACCGCGATCGCGGCCAGGCCGACCGGCACGTTGACCAGGAAGACCCAGCGCCATCCGGTGATGCCGAGGATCTCGCCGGAGCCGGCGAAGAAGCCGCCGACGACCGGGCCGAGCACGCTCGACGTGCCGAACACGGCGAGGAAGTAGCCCTGGTACCTGGCCCGCTCACGCGGTGAGACGAGGTCACCGATGATGGCCAGGACGAGCGAGAACAGCCCGCCGGCGCCGAGGCCCTGGATGGCGCGGTACGCGGCCAGCTCGTACATCGAGGTGGACAGGCCGGACAACGCCGAGCCGATCAGGAAGATCGTCATGGCGATCATGAGCAGCGGCTTGCGGCCGTAGAGGTCCGACAGCTTGCCGTACAGCGGGGTGGTGATGGTCGCGGTGATCAGGTACGCGGTGGTCGCCCATGCCTGCAGGCTGAGGCCGTTGAGGTCGTCGGCCACCACGCGGATCGCCGACGCGACAATGGTCTGGTCGAGCGCCGCGAGGAACATGGCCATCATGAGCCCGCTCATGATCACCAGCACCTCACGGTGCGACAGGTCGCCGGGTGGTTTCTCCTCGGCGACGCTCGGGGTCGTTGTCATGCCGTCTCCTGCCGGGCCCGCGCGTGCTCGGATGCGAGCAGCTGCGGCCGGTGTTGCTCGAGATCGTCGTTGAACCGGTCCATGAGGGTGACCAGCTGGGCCGCGTCCCTACGGCTCCAGCCGGCGAGGACGCCGGCCAGCATCTGGTTGCGCCTGGCCCGTCCCTCGGTCAGGTGCGCGAGCCCCAGCTCGGTTGCCGCGAGCCGGCTCGCCCGCCCGTCGTCCGGGTCGGCCTGCCGCTCGACGTAGCCGAGCTGCACGAGCTGCCCCACCTGCCGGCTGACGGTCGACGGGTCGGCCAGCACGGCCTCGGCCAGCGCGGTCGTGCGCCGTGGGCCCCGCTCGACCAGCTCGACGAGCAGGCCGAAGCACGCCCGTTCCATGCTGTCGCCGCGCGCCGCCGCGGCCTGGGCCTTGGTCCGCTCCACCGTCCTGATGAGCCGGAAGAGCTGGCGGGCCAGCCGTTCGGCCAGCTCGAGATCGGGTTCCACCCTGGTCACCTCATTGCTTGCCTCGTACAACTACTTGCACGCTACAAGCAACAAGTGACGCACGCGAACTATTTCACCGGTTCGGGGTGTGATCAGGCTTTCAGTGAGTACTCGGCCGGGCCGAACACCACGATGACCGTCAGGTCCTCGGTGACCTCGACGAACCGGTGCGCCTCATCGGCCGGCACGAACAGCACGGTGCCCGCGGACGCCGGTATCCGCTCGCCCGCCGCCTCGAACACCGCCCGGCCCGAGGTCACGACGTAGACCTCGTCCTCGGTGTGCGGCTTCTGGGTGTCGGCGGAACCAGCCGGCACGCTGTACGTGCCGACGCTCATGGTCGGCACCCGCAGGTGCTCCACCCAGTGGTTGGGGCGGCCGACAGGGGTTGTGTGACGCCCAGCGCTCTCGAGATGCTGCATACCCGCAGTCTCTCGTGAGTGGCGTCTGGTGCTCCAACACCAAACGCCACTCACGACTTGGCGCCGCGGCTTGTCTCTGCGGCTTGTCTCTGCGGCTTGTCTCTGCGGCTTGTCTCTGCGGCTTATCTCTGGGGCCAGGCCGGCGGGGTGTAGGAGACGAAGCCCAGGTCGGCCGGCAGGGTGCCGGGGCGGCGGCCGGTGTGCACCCACCGCTCCAGCGCCTGCACCGCCGTCACGAGCTGCGGCGCTGTGAAGTTGCAGTGCCCGACGCCGGTGGTCCACACGCTCGCGAGGTCGCGGGTGCGGCCCGCGTCGGCCACGGTCGCGCGGTACGCCGCGATGTGCGCCGGCGGCACCAGCGAGTCGATCGTGGTGCCGAGCGTCAGCACCGGCTCGGAGATCCGCCCGGTGTACTCGGCGTAGCGCTCCACGTAGCGGCGGGTCCGCTGCGCGCCCTCGCGGTCGTCCATCATGGTCGCGAGGTAGCCGTCGACCTGCTCGCCCGGCACGCCGATGCCGGCCAGGTAGGCGCGGTCCGCCGCCGACACCACGTACCGGTGGGTGCGGTTCTGCGCCACCGGGCCACCCGCGCGGCGCTCCAGCTCGGCGCGCCCTTCGGTGCTGAAGAACCAGATGTTGAACGGCCACTCCGGCCCGCGCGGCACCCCGGCGACCAGCCGCATGAACTCGAAGCTCGCCGCCCCGCCGGGCGCACCCAGCCGGCCGGCGATCACCGGCAGCACCTCGGTGTCGAAGTCGAGGTCGTCGCGCACGTCGGCCGGGGAACGACCCCACGCCGCCGGCCAGCCGTACACGGCGGCGTACGCGCTGAGGACCGCCAGGGTGCCGTCGAACGCCCGCGGCGCGCCGGCACCCACCGCGCACGACGGCAGCGCGCCGTCGTACGTGCCGCGGTAGCGCTCCATGCTCTCGAAGGCGATCACCGAGCCCATCGAGAACCCGGCGAGGAGCGTCGTGTGCGGCCGGCCGACGACCCTGGTGAAGTGCTCGACCAGCGCCTTGGTGTCGCGCAGCCCGTCGTCCACGGCCCACCCGTTGCTCGCGTACCCGGAGCCCGCCACCGCGTACCCGGCCGCCAGCATCGCCTGCTCGACCGTGTCGTCGACGAACGCCTGGGCACTGCGGTCGTCCACCTCACCAGGGTGGTCGGCGGCGTCGCGGTACCCATGGGCGTGCATCACCAGCGTGCCGTTCCACCGGGCCGGCACCCTGATCTCGTACTGCGCGCCGTGCAGCACACCGGTCAGGTCACGCGGCCCCGGCGGTGGCCGATGCCTCCCGTCCGCCAACGCCTGCGGCGCGGTCACCACCAGCGACGCCACCATCGCGGCGAGCACGGACACGACGGGCACCATCGACCGCTTCATGCGGTGAACCTCATCAGCATCGCCGCACACCCCGCTAGCGCCGAACGGACCACGCGATGCCTCCTCAGGCCGGATCCGCGGGCGGCCGGGCCGAGTCGTCCGGTGGCGGACCGACCGCCGCATGAGCGAGATCAACCTGTCGGGTGAAGAAGTCCTCGGCATCGTCGGCACCGGTGATCGCCGCGCGACCGGCCCTGGCGTGTGCCCAGAACGCGTAGATGTCGCGGCTGGTCATCAGGAACCGCAGGGCGCCGCTCAGCTCGTCCAGTCCGATCGTGTTGGCCTCGTAGGCCACCTTCTGCAGGTTGAGGATCAGGTTGCAGTAGTGGTCCTTCTTGCCGCTCTCGATGCCGGGCGCCATTTCCGGCCACACGGAACGAAGCTCAGGATCGTCGATCGCCATCTTGATCAGGTCCGTGTGCAGTTGCCGGAGCGCGATCTCACCGACGCGTTGCTGCTCATCCCGCGTGGCCGTCAGATCCTCACGTTGGTTCTGCAGTTCGCGTTGCTGCAACGCCAGGGTCAACGCGATACCGATGAACGCCACGCCCGAGAAGAAAATACCTACCGGACCGACGGCCTGTCCGACATCGGCCCACCGGCTCAGGGTCCGGTCGTCGGCGCCCAGCAACAGAAGGACCGGAACAGCGGTGCTGATAACGACCAGGATGAGACCGACCGAGACCGCGGCGGCCGGCAGGGCGGCTTTCGGCCCGGTGCGACGCATTGTCGAGATGATACCAGCGTTACCCCGCTGTGGATCTTGTCTGATCGACGGTCACCGGCTGATCGTCGGACCGGCAGTCGGGATGGCTTTCCAGGAAACGACCGAGCGGGACGGCACGTGAACGGAGGTCACGAACTGTGGCCGACAATGCGCGCAACACCTCCGGCGTGGTCGTGACCCAGCCGCCACGCTGCAGGCCGTCGTCGCCGTAGTCGTGGATCAACGCGCAGGCTTCGTCGAAGAGCAGGAAGTCGAACAGCTCCCCGCCGGGCAACCTGACGCCGGCCGGCAGCACGACCATCTCGATGGTCTCACCCATCTCATGGCGAATGAGGTAGTTCAGTATCTCGTACCTGAGGTACTGGGTCAGGGGAAACTGGACCAGCCGAATGCGCGCGAAGTCCAACCCCTCCGACAGGAGCCGCTCGTACACCGGGCGGTCGACCTCCGCCTCCCGTCGGAGCAGCCGCCACGCGTCATCGACGTCGCCTGCGTGGAAGGCGGCCAGCGACCGGTTGGCGTCGAGTTCCTGATAGGTCTGCCAGCACTCGACCTTCATGAACGTGGACCTCGTGCGGGACCACGCCGACGCAAAGCGTGCGCCGAATCCGTCGAGATCCAGACGCCTGCTGCCGCGCAGATAGCTGGGAGGCGGTCGCATCTCAGGCTTCCGGGATGTCTTTTCGTGCGGCGATGAGCGTCTTACGGGTGACCCGCACGATCCGCTCGTCCGGCGCGCAACGGGCATCGACGAGTGGCTGCCGCCCGAGTTCGTCGGTGATGTCGACCCCGATGACCGCGAACGAGCCGTCATCGAGTTCGAGAACGTCGGGTGAACCAGTCACGTTGGTCGTCTCACCCCGCGCCTTGGGCTTGGTGCCCAACCTACGTATCGCCTTCACGACCGTCCCCACATCGCATACGGACGACTATCGATCGTAACACCGTGACGCCGCAATCACCGATGGGTCCACCGAATTCACCGAATTGGCAGCATTTCAACCCATACGTGTTAATACCATCCCATCACAATCAATGGAATATTCGCCTCACAATAGCGGTCAGGGACCGGTGGTCGGGAGACCGGCCTCGCGCCAGGCGCGGCAGCCGCCGACGACGTCGGCGGCGTGGCGCAGGCCGATGTCCAACAGGTGCGGGCCCCGGCCCCGGGTTGACCACGTCGTGCACGTGCCAGGTGCCGAACGGCCGCGCCTCGTCGGTGCCGAAGGTGCGCACGATGTCGCGGACGCCGCCGCCGGGCCGCGGCACGACGTGGTCTCGCGGAGCCGTCGGGTCGAAGCGGATCTCGGCCGGCCACAACTCGCGGCGCGCGGCCAGCTCAGAGGCCAGCGTCAGCAGGCGGTGGGGACCGATGGGCGGAATGGGGCACGGAGGCCGTATTTCGGCGGCAGCGCCCCTCTCCGACAGTCGGACAGGGGGCTACGAACCGGGGGGTGGACGAACCATGGTCGCGATGCTGAGCGAGCGCGAACGTACCGTGCTCGCCCTGATGGCGGAGGGGCGCTCCAACCGGGCCATCAGCCGGCGGCTGTTCCTCAGCCAGAAGACCGTGGAATCCCACGTGCGCAACATCTTCCTGCGCCTGAACCTGTCGGAGGAGCCCGACGACCACCGCAGGGTGCTCGCCGTGCTGAGCTACCTGCGGTCCGACCAGAACCCCTGACCGCTACAGGGTGACCCAGGCGGTGAGCACCTCGGGCCCGGAGGCCGGGCGCACGTGCAGCCGGAACATCTCGGCCGGCACCGGCCGGAGCACGAACCACCCGACAGCGTCGACAGCGGCGGTATGCGACTCCCCTGTCCTGGTACGGAGCTCCACCTCACCGGCCTGCGGCGGCACGAGCTGGCCGAGGAGCGCGTCCGGCGTCACCTCGACCTCGACGGTGAGCTCCGACGACACGAACGTCAACGCCCGCAACGCCGCCGGGTCGGCGCGGGTCACGACCGCCGCGTCGGCGCCGACGGTGGCGGAGTCGTAGGCCAGCATGGCCAGCTCCTCGTCGACGGTGCGCCACGCGAACGCGGCCTTGCCCGCGTCGATGAACCGGGCGGGCACGTCGGCCGCGTCGCGCACGGCCTCGCCGAGCTCGGTGAGCAGTTCGTCGTCGGCGTCCCTCATGACCGGTCCGTTCCGTCGGGCGGCTCGTCCAGCAGCGCGGTGAACTCGGGGGTGTCACGCAGCCGCTTGAGGCATCGCTGGCGGCTCGGGCCGATCGCCCCGATCGGCATGTCCATGGCCTCGCTGATCTCCGCGTAGCTCGCCGGCGGCTCCCGGAACAGCATGGACAGCAGCTCACGGCAGCGGTCCGACAGCGTGCCGAACGCCGACCGCAGGGCGATCCGCCGCTCCTGCCCGAGCAGCCACTCGTCCGATGCCGGAGCGGTGTCGTCGACGGAGTCCTGCAGCTCGGCCGGGACCTGGCGCCGCTTGCCGCGGAGCAGATGGAGGCACTCGCGGCGGGTCGTGGTGGCGAGCCACCCGGGGAGCGCGGCCGGTTCACGGAGCGTCGCCAGCCCCTCGACCAGGCGCAGCCACACGCACGCCCCGACATCGTCCACGTCGGCGCCGGTGAGGTTGAACCGACGGCAGGTGGACCACACCAGGGGTGCGTACCTCTCGACGATCTCGTCCCACGCCGACCGGTCACCGCCCCTGGCGCGCTCCACCAGGTCGACCACGGCTGGATCGTCACGCACGGTGGCAATCATGGCGGCAGCTCGTACCGGTTGACCACCGGGGTCGACGTGACCATCGCGGTGTTCCTCTCACGGGTGACGGCGGGGCCCGTATTCCCTACGGAGACAGCACCCGGCGCGGTGATGCACCTCGCGTTCGCGCGGCTACACCCGGAACTCGTCGGGGTAGTCCGTCCCGCGCAGCTCGGCCGGCAGGTGGCCCATGTCGTTGTAGCTCATCAACGACGGCGGGCGGCCGGCCCGGTACACGATGATCGTCAGCGCGCAGTTGTAGTGCAGCGGCAGGCTCAGCCACCGCGGCCGCGGCACGTCCAGCGCCTCGCACACGAACCAGCCGATCAGGTTGCCGTGGCTCACCAGCAGCTCGGGTGGCGCCGCCGTCCGGCACCCCGGCGTAGCGGTCGACGGCCGCGACGGCCTGCCGGCTGCCGTGGTCGAGGATCTCCCGCGGCCATCCGTCGAAGAACTCCCGCTGCTGCTCGGTGAGGAGGTCGTCCGGCGGGCGCATCGGGATGCACTCGCGCAGCAGGTCCGACGGGGTGAGCGCGACGCCGGGCAGGTACTCGGCGAGCACCTCGGCCGTCTCCCGCCCGCGGCGCAGTGTGCTGTGGTGGATGCCGGCGAACGGGATGCCACGCAGCCGCTCCCCCAGCAGCCGCGCCTGCGCCCGGCCGACGTCGGTGAGCGCGCCATCCTCGTTGCCGTCGGCCGCCTCGGTCGCGGGATCCTTCTCGTGCACGCCGTGCCGCACCAGGTACACCATCCGACCGACCACGCCCCCAAACTACCGACCCGCGTGTCCGGCGTTTGGGTAGCGCGTGTCCGGCGTCTCGACACACTGTGTCCGGCGTTTCGGTAGCGCGGCCCGAAAAGAGCGCGCTCGGTTCACCGAGGGACCGGCTCAGCCCATGCTCTTCTGCCCGTCGAGGGACTCGCGAATGATGTCCGCGTGCCCGGCGTGCTGTGACGTCTCGGCGATCAGGTGCAGCAGCACGCGCCGCGCCGACCAGCTCGCGCCGGGCTCGAACCACGGCGCCTCCGGCAGCGGGTGCGACACGTCGAGGTGGGGCAGTTCGGCGACGATCTCGGCCGTGCGGGCCGCGATCTCGTCGTAGCGCTCCAGCAGCCCGGCGAGGGTCTCGTCCGCCAGCATCGTGAAGCCGTTGGCCCAGTCCTGCTCGTCGGCCCCGGCCATGGTGTCGGGGCCGACGAGAACGAACCGCATCCACTGCTTCTCGGTCTCCGTCACGTGCTTGATCAGCCCACCGAGCGTCAGCTCGGACGCCGTGGTGCGCCGGCGCGCCTGCTCGTCGGTGACGCCCTGCGTGGTGTGACGCAGGAAGTACCGGTGCTTGGCCAGCGTCTCCAGCAGCTCGGCGCGCTCGCGGGTGCTGGTCGCCGGGGTGGTCTCGATGGTGGTCACGGGGTGCCGCCTTCCGTCTCGTCCGCTGTCGTAGGGACCACGCTATCCACCCTTCCGGTCAGATTCTGACCGGAAGTCCGAGCTGGTCGAGCGGTTTTTTCGACCATTGACATCAACAGGTCACTCGCTGGCCACCCGACGGGCGCCCCTTCCACACTGGCCCGGCCGCGCCGACAACCGACGGCTCGGGCAGCGACGACAATTCATGGAAAAGCCGTGCCCACTGCCGAGGTTAATTGCCAATTCCGCCGATCGAAACGTCGTATCAATAGCTTCGCAGGTGTCGACAACGCAGGCATCACAAGTCCCGATTGCATTCTCACCGCCCCCCGATGGGAGACCACCGTGCCCATCGTGAAGCTGGTGCCCGGACCGGGTACGACAGCGATCGATGACAGCGGAATCGTGTGCCCGAACTATGCGGCGGCCGCTCAGCCGAACGATCAGTTCTGCGGCTCCTGCGGCTCGACGGCGGCCGCTCGCCCGGCCGAGCGCCGGCATCTCCGCCTGGCATCAAGGGCATCAAGGGCATCAAGGGCATCAAGGGGCACCGAGACACCAAAGGCCCCGCGGCAGCGAACCCGGCGCGAACAACTGCTGGACCACGCGTTCGCCATCGTCCGGGAGCAGCCGGCGCAGGCCAGGTCGGCCGCGTTGGACGCGCCGGCCCTCGACCGGGTCGTCGACGACGAGGCCGCGAGGCTGGAGGCCATCTGCGCCGACCTCGACCACGCCACCGGTGACGGCCTCACCGAGTGCAGGCAGGCGCTGGGCGATGCGTTGCGCCAGTACGCCTACCTGTTCTGAGCGACCGGTGCCGACACGAGGCGGGCCGGTCGCCATCCTGCCCACCTACCTGGCGTGCGACCTGTCGAGCTCGATGGCGAGCCGACCGACCGGACCGCGCTGCGCCCGACGGCTTTCACGAACTGGATCTGGTGTGACCACCCGGACCGGGCCGGCGACGCTGCCGCTGGCCCTCGACGTCAGCGGGGTCGTCGAGGGCCGGCCAGTCGGCCGGGGTGGGCAGGGTCGGGTCGTCGAGGTGTCCGGCGGCCCGATCCCGGCTGGCCAGGAGCGGCTCGTCGCCAAGTGGCACCTGCGGTCGGTGCGCGTCCATCCAACTTCAGCACGACGAGTCAGAAGAGGTGAGTTCACAACCATGACCGAGGACAGAGCCAAGCTGCTGCCCTTCTACCTGGTCATCGACGTGTCGTACTCGATGGACGGGGAGAACCTCAAGGCGGCCAACGACATCATGCCCGAGCTGGCCGACGCGATAGCCCGCAATCCGATCCTGAGCGACAAGGTCCGGTTCAGCCTGGTCGACTTCTCCGACGACGCCAGGGTGCAGCTGCCGCTGTGTGACCTGCTCGACCCCAATGTCGTGCTGCCCGGCCTC
>Ga0190272_10001727_pt1 | contig 10476 bp, 10 predicted proteins | sample Popmic504T_FD_133746 | JGI IMG/M metagenome (GOLD analysis project Ga0190272, IMG submission 133746) | Populus adjacent soil microbial communities from riparian zone of Shoshone River, Wyoming, USA - 504 T | ecosystem: Environmental > Terrestrial > Soil > Riparian zone | place: USA: Wyoming...
CGAATCGCTGTTCGGATCAAACTCTACGGCCTTCCCGGTTAATTCCATACCTTCTTCGGTACATTTCTTCAGCCTGTCGAAATCTTCCGGATTCGCAGGTTTAATAAACTGGAATACCTGTTTACCGTCTTTACCTGTAACCGTTTTCTTAACTGCTTCGGCATCCGTAACATCGGCTGCACAGCTATTCTTCTTGGCCGCCAGCGACGTCAGAGCTTCGGACCGCTGTTCCTTGGGGATGGCCTCGTTAGTCGACCTGTCGGTTACCCACTTCAGCCAGTCGTCAGGCATCTGCAGATTCTCGTAAAGGTTTGCGACGGCCTTGAATGAGCTTTGGTCATTCGGATTTTCCCTTAAAACCTTTTGATATTCCTTGACGGCCTCTTCGGCAAAGGTCCTATTCCCGCGATCTCCGATATACTCGGAATGAAGGGTGCGCGCCAGAAATAGCTGGGCGGTTTTCCCTTCGAGAGTTTTTCCGTCCGGATCACGCTTTACAGCATCTCTAAAGAGCTGTTCGGCTTCCGCGAATTTACGGTTCTTATAGGCACTCGCTCCATCGACCAAGCTCTTTCTGGACATGATCCGACTGTAATACGAGCAGTTCGTTCCTAAAAAAACAGTAGTTAGTATTAAGACAAGTATCCCTAAACGAGAGAATCTCATTATTCGACTCCATTAATCGCTTAAAATGAGGGAACTAACCCGGTAGTTCCCTCGATGTTAAGCTAACTTATTCAGATAAATCATCAATCTGCAGCCCGATGGGCTGCGCCCCTGCCGTTTTCGCAGCATCGATCACCTTGACAACGTTGCCATACCTAACAGACCGCGGAGACTTGATAAAAACGGTCTTTTCGACCTCATTGGTGCCTTCGCGGAAAACGCCGTTGTTTTCCCTGTCCTTGAAGATCTTGGACAACTTGCCGTTGAGCTCAGTCGTATCACTGATATCGCCTGAGGGCTCGTTGTTAAGCGTAATAACGTTATCCGACTTATTGATACCGATCACCAGCGTCAAAGGGTTAGGCTTTGCCACCGTCTGATCTTCCGGCTTGGGTTCCGCGGGCACCTTTGCCTCGAAACGGCTGGGTTTCAAAGGCGTGATGACCATAAAAATGATCAAAAGCACCAGCAAAACGTCGATTAATGGCGTTACATTAATATTCGGTCTGGCATCGTCGCCGCCACCACCTGAAGACATTCCCATTTTTCTTACTCCTAGTTCCGATAAACTTATCGATTTAGATATTAGCTTTTCGGCGGCGTCTGATCTTTCTTCTTATCAGCCACCAGCCCTATCTTATCCACGTCTTGTTTACGGATGGTATCGATCGCCTGGACCACTCTCCCGTAATCTACTTCGACACCGCTCTTGATATAGACGATCCTCTTTTCGGGAGGTTTGTCCTTCATCAGGTTTTTAACCTTTTCACCCAGAGCGTCGATCGGATAGGCTTCCTTGCCAATGTAGAAATTGAAGTTGTCAGGTATGGCAATAACGACCGAAGTGTCCTTCGCGATATCCCCATCTTCATCGGGACTTATCATATCTCTCGGTAAATTTACCGAAACACCCTGTTGAAGCAGCGGCGTGACGATCATAAAAATGATCAGCAACACCAGCATAACGTCAACCATTGGAGTTACGTTAATTTCCGAGTTAAACTCACTGGTTCCCCCAACTTGCACTGCCATAATTTAATTCTCCTTTCCGGCTGCCGTCTATCCGGCAAACTAACCACCTTGGCCAATGCGTTTTGCGCGTTGCTTGATAAAGTAGTCAACCAGTTCAGAGGCGGAGTTTTCCATCTCTACACTGAAGCTCGTTACCTTGCTGGTGAAGTAGTTGAACAACCACACTGCCGGGATAGCCACCAGAATACCGAACGCCGTAGCAACCAACGCTTCCGCGATGGCGCCGCCGACCGCACCGATACCGGCCGATTCGTTTGTTTTCAGGGCCTGGAAAGCGCCGATAATACCGACGACCGTACCAAACAGTCCAACGAACGGAGCAGTCGAGCCGACCGTCGCCAATCCGGCGAGGCCGCGCTTCAGCTCGGCAGTTTTCACGGCAATGGCCCGCTCGAGAGCGCGCTTCGAAGCTTCCATCTCATCAGCGGAAATATCGCTGTTGCCTTGATGGGCGTTAAATTCCTTCAAACCAGACGACACAACCATCGCGAGGTGCGAATCCTTGTGCTTATCGCTGATATTGATGGCCTCATCGATATTGCTGTTTTTGAGGGCCTGGGCTACTTTCGGCGCATATTGCCTCGATTGCTGCTTGGCCTTGTTGTAGGTTAACCAGCGCTCGATTCCGACGGCGATCATATAGACCGATTCGATAAGGAGCGTAATGATAACGCCCCAACCGGGAATGGTTAAACTCTTTGCGATATCGTACAGACCGAAAGAAATTTGTCCTTCGCCGGTGAACATCAGGAAAAGGCCCGGAACGTCCGTTCCTATAAGGCTGCCTAAAAATGTCATGATTTATCCTCCAAAGAAATCAAAAAAATTTATGATTGCAGATCGATTCTGTCCGTGTAAAACAGCCATCGGGCCGTTTTACACGGATTCCATATTTTTACGGAACAAAGTTATAAGTGATGATGCCCGAGACCTTTACAGGTTGTCCCGATAGTTTGGTCGGGCTAAACTTGGCACCGCGCGCGGCCTGGACGGCTGCGGCTTTCAAAAGCGCATGGCCGCTCACCGCGGAAGCCGAGACAACGTTGCCGTTCTCATCGATGAGAACCTGTACGCTGACCGCTCCGCTCGCGCGGACCGCTCTTGCTGCCGGCGGATACGCAGGCTTGGGCAAGCTGGTCGCCTTACCGTTCAGCACACCACCCGAGATCTGCTTGGGTACCGGCGGTGGGGTCTTTGCCGGGGGCGGGGGCGGCGGGGGCGCTGACGGATCGGAAGGCGGCGGGCCGGAGCTCTCGTTCGATCCCGTGCCTTCGGTATTTACTGGGCCGCGGTAATCTACTCCCGGAGCATTCTCGGCTGAAAAGTTCTTGTCGCCTTTTACCGTGAATTTCGTCGGATCGCGCGGGGGAATGGTCTGCTTTTCAACGCTGACCTTATCCGGGACTTTCGGCGATTCCATCATGCTCTGGATGATCTCTTTGCGAACATCCACATTAGGGGCCTTTTTGTCCGGCTGCTCTTCAGGCTTTGGCGGCGGCTCGTCCTCTACCGGAACGGGCGCCACGAGAGTAGAAAGCTCTAGCTCGCTTCCTCCCATTCCATAATCCTTTGCAAAAAGACTATAGATTACGCCGCTTATCAAAACCGTGCTCATCAGCACGAAAACCGTTACGAGAAATCCCGATCTTCTGGTGTTCTCGGCTGAATTGCTTTTTGACTCGACCAATTGATCTAACATGCTATTTCCTCCCTCTTTCCGGTGCCTATTTGGGTCAAGAGTTACGAAACCTTAATATTGCTTTGATGATACAATTCAAATTCCAAGTTGTAATCGTTTACTTATCGCTAACGATTCCATCTTAAATTTGGTCCTGCTTTTACGATTGAACTTTTCTACTCATCAAGTGCGGGAATAACGACCTCTGCTAGTCTCGCATACAAAAAGTTCTACACCTTCCGTTATGAGCAAAGCTACACGGAAAAAAGCAGAAACGAAATATTTAATTGACCAGCAACGTATTGAAGTCTAAAGTTTTACTTAATGAAAGTCAAGAATAAATAATTACTTTTTTCCCATTTCCGACTTTTTTCGGTAAAAAAATCAAACAGCCGAAAAGCCTTGCATTCTAAAGGGATTCGGGGTATTTGACTGGCCGCAATTGTACTAAAAATCCTATCGCGTAACGGGTCGTCTGGTAACCGAACGCCGCGATGCCGAGGCTATCCTTTCGGACTCCTTAACCGGAGCTTCTTTGACCTTCGCCGCACCTAGTTTTTCCTGCCACCAGATAGCGATCGGGCTGGCGATGGCGATGGTCGAGTAGGTACCCGTAATACAGCCGACGAAGAGCGCAAGCGAAAATCCGCGCAGCACCTCGCCGCCGAAAAGCACCAGGGCCGCCACGGCCAGGAGCACCAGGCCGTTGGTTACGATGGTCCGCGACATCGTTTGATTGATCGAGTCGTTAGTGAGCTTATAGAGCGGTTCGTTACGGTGCAGGCCGAGGTTTTCCCGGATGCGGTCGAAGATAACGATCGAGTCGTTAACCGAGAATCCTACGAGGGTCAGGAGCGCTGCCATTACGGTCAGGCTGATCTCCCACTGAAATACCGAGAAAAAGGCCAGGGTAACCAGCACGTCATGAAAAACCGCGATAACGGCGCCGGCCGCATAGGTCCAGTCGTACCGGAAAGCGATAAACAGCATGATGCCGACGAGGCCGAGCAGGGTTGCGGTTATGGCCTGGTTGCGCAGCTGCGCGCCCGCGACCGGGCCCACGGAATCGGTCCCGACGATCTTGTAGGCGGCCGCTTCATCGTCCGTGAGACTTTTCGTCGCCTCCGCTTCCTTACCAAATGTATCGAGAGCTTTTTTTACTACTTCGCGTCCCTTATTGACCTGGGTATTCTCCGACGATCCCGCGGCAGGCGCAGGAGCAGCGGCCGTGTTGGAATTCGAGGGGTTCGCGTTAGTGTTTGACTGGTTCGCGGCGGGCGCGGACTCTTCGGAAGACTCGAACAACGGTACCTTGATCAAAACCTCGTCCGTTTTGTCGAGCGAAGACTGGATCACCGCGTCCTGCACACCCTGGGCCTGCAGTGCAACCCGGATCTCATCCTCACCCGGCTTCTGCCTAAACTTCGCGGTTATAACGGTTCCGCCCTGGAAGTCGACGCCGAGATTGAAAGCGTCCGTGCCGCCCGGGGCAATCTGACGGCCGATGGCCGATACGAGGCCGCCAATGAGGACGAGGATCGAGATCGCGATCAGCGGTTTTCTCCACCCCATCCAGTCAACATTAATATTCTTAAAAAATTCAAACATTGTTTCTTTATTTCGAAAATTACCGTTCGGTCCGTGTCAATCGCGGCCTTAGGCGGTTTATATGCTCAATTTCTGCGTGTTCGGGTTGCGATGAAGCATCCACATAAAGATCGTCCGCGAGACGAACACCGCCGAGAACAGATTGATAAGCAGTCCCAGAATAAGGGTAACCGCGAAACCGCGGATTGGCCCCGAACCGTAAAGATACAGGATCACCGACGAGAGCACGGTTGTGACGTGCGTATCGATAATGGTAATAAACGCGCGGTCGAACCCTAAACTTATAGCGTTCGCCACATCTTTACCGGCCCGCAATTCTTCGCGTATCCGCTCGAAGATCAACACGTTAGAGTCCACCGCCATACCGATGCCCAGGATCAAACCCGCGATACCCGGCAGGGTTAGCGTGGATTTAAGCACTATCAGGCCGGCAATCGTTAAAAGCATGTTCAGTACCAGGGCGATCACGGCATTGATACCCGCGCCCCGGTAATAAAAAAGCATAAAGGCGATCACGAAAAGAAGGCCGCCCAGCGAAGCTTCGACGCCGGCCTTGATCGAATCGGCGCCCAGGCTCGGGCCTACCGTCCTTTCTTCCTGGTACTCGATCCTCGCCGGCAGCGCCCCGGATTTTAGTGTAAGCGCCAGATCTTCGGCCGTATTTTTTGTAAACCGTCCCTCGATCTGTCCGGTATCGAATATCTGTCCCCTGATCACAGGCGCTGACTTGACCTCGTCGTTAAGGACGATCGCCAGGTATTTACCGATGTTTTTACCGGTCCACTCACCGAATTTTTGAGCGCCCGCGGGTTTCAGGTTAAAGGTGATCTGGTAATCGTTGCTGCCGCCCGTGCGCGAGTAGGCCGAGGCGTCACGCAGTTCAGAACCCTCGATTATTGCGGGGTAGTCGACGACAATGTACTGCTTTGGCTTATTATTATCGGCCGCCTTGTTGGCCGTCGTGTCATCGGTATCTTCCTTTTCTGAATAAGGATAGACCTTTTTGCTGGTTGACGCGGCGCCGCCCGCAGCCTGCTCGGCAGCTTCCTTGGTCTGGTAGGTCTGAAAAGACTCGCCCGCGACCTTCATCAACGCGAGGTTCGAATCCGAACCGATCAGCTTTTTAACGCGCTCGGGGTCGTCGACACCGGGCATCTGCAAGAGTATCTGCCCGGAAGATTCGGCGCCGTGTCTCTGCAGCGTGGGTTCTTTCACACCGAATGCGTTGATGCGGCTGTCGATGATCTTCAGCGCCTGCTCGACGGCCTGGTTCTTCATGACCGTCTGCACCTGGGTCGGCAGCGACCAGGTGGCAGTGTTTCCGCTCACGGTCTCGGTCCACTGAACAAGATCGACCTTTTTCTTTATTTCGTCGACTGTGGCCTGGGTCTGCGCGGGGTCATCCACGCTAACGATGATCTCGTACCGGCCGGGTTCCGCCACATAGGAATCGCTGCTTGTCGGCTTCTGGGCATCCTTGGCCGCGGTCACCGCAGCTTGGTGGTTATTTTCGGTAAGGGTCTTCAGATAGTCTTCCGTTTTGACGCGCATGACAAGATGCGAACCGCCCTTGAGGTCCAGACCGAGGTTAATATTTTGGCTTAAGTTCTTTTTGATTCCGTCCCAGGTGAGGTCCGCCGAGGTCGGCTTTGTTCGAGGCCCGAAAACAAGATAAATGCCAATCAGCGTAATTACGATAATTACCGCTGTCCTAATCCACAAACCGGTGTTTTTCATACGATATTGTTAATTGCCAATCGCTAACCTTATGTTAATTGTAAAACCGAAACTCCCTGGTGCCGATCGACCATCAACCATTAGCTATTAACGTGCCTACTCAGCTTTTTTTCCTATCACGGCGCTCTTGCCGACTTCCAGAAACGATTTCTCAGCGCTTTGAATAATGAAACTCGTCTCCTTAATTTCCTTGATCTTGCCGATGATCCCGCCGTTGGTGACGACCTCGTCATTGATCTTCAGGGAACCGACCATCTCCTGCAGTTTTTGCTGCTGTTTTTGCTGCGGGCGGATGAGAAGAAAGTAAAAAATACCGCCGATGATCAAAACCGGGAGAAGTAGCGAAAATATACCGCTGCCTCCGCCGGCAGGTTCTTGAAAAAGTAATAGAGTTATATTCATTATATTTAGCGCAAAGGACAAAAAGACAATGATATACATTTGCAGGCCGTTAATCAAACGCCTGCTTGTCCGTTTTCCTGTATTTTATTAAGAAAATCCTTTCGGAACTGGCTTAAGCTGCCGGATTTGATAGATTGCCTAACCTTTCGCATGGTGTCAAGGAAGAACGCGAGATTGTGGTGTGAAATCAGTACGGGAGCGAGCATTTCCCCCGCCTGGTAAAGATGCCGCAAATAGCTCCTGGAATATCTCCGGCAGACGGAACAGCTGCATTCGGCGTCCAGCGGGGTGTCGTCGCTGATAAATTTAGCATTCCTGATATTGAGTTTTCCCCGCGATGTAAAAGCGCCCCCCGTCCGGCCGTTCCTCGTGGGCATCACGCAGTCGAACATATCCACACCGCGGTAGACCGCCTCGACAAGATCTTCCGGTGTCCCGACGCCCATCAGGTATCTCGGGGCATTGGCCGGCATCTGTGGGGCGAGAAACTCGAGCACCTCGTACATCACCGGCTTTTCCTCGCCGACGCTCAACCCGCCGATAGCATAACCGTCAAACCCGATCTCGACCGTTTTATCGAGGCTTTCCCGCCGGAGCAGCAGGTGTCCCGCTCCCTGAACGATACCAAAAAGCGACTGCCTGCCCGTCAGCCCTTCGGCCTCCCGGAAACCCGTATCCGCGCGCTCATCCTGTAGCTGGTTAAACCTGTCTTTGGACCTTCGCGCCCATCGCGCGGTCATCTCCAGGCTTTTGCGCGTTTGGTCGATACCCGCGTCGCCGGGCGGGCACTCGTCGAACACCATCACTATCTCGGAGCCGAGCGCCGCCTGGATATCCATCGAAATTTCAGGCGAGAGGAACCTTGCACTTCCGTCAATATGCGAGCGAAACTCCACGCCTTCCTCGGTTAGTTTCCGAAGGTCGGTGAGCGAAAAAACCTGGAAGCCGCCTGAATCGGTCAGGAAAGAGCGGTCCCAGGTGGAAAATTTATGAAGCCCCCCGAGCGCCCGGATAACCTCGGGTCCCGGCCGCAGGAAGAGATGATAAGTATTTCCGAGGATTATCCGCGCGTCCAACTCTTCTTCGAGCCACTCAAAACGCACGCCTTTTACCGTGCCCTGCTTTCCCACAGGCATAAAAACAGGCGTTTCAATTTCTGAACGCCTGGTGCGTAAAATCCCTGTTCGCGCCTTCCCGTCGGTCGCGGTTACTTTCCAATCAATTGGTTTATCCATTCACAAAAAGCTCCCCTCCTTACGAAGGAGGGGAGGCCGAAGGCCGGGGTGGTTCTCGCATCGAGCATAGAGCGCGAATGTACAGCCGGCATCCTGCCTGCTGTCGTGTGAGCATCCTGCTCACACTTTTTGCGTCCTTTTGTGCCTTTTGGCGGCTATAATTTCCTCTTCCCGATCAGCGCCCAGATATTCGGCGCCCCGACCGCTGTTTCCGACACGATCCTGCCGTCCTCATTTACAAGCACCGCCGAGGGCGTACCGAACATACCGAATTTCACGGCCGTTTTATACCCCGCATCCAACACCAACGTCGAGTCCAGCGCCAGTTCGCGGTGAACTTCCAACTCGCCGTCCGAAAAAACAAGCAGTTCCGGGTCGGCGGGCGACCTCTCTTTCTCCCAGGCCTTTAGCTCTTCCATCATGTTCGCGCAGTGTGGGCAGGTCGTGCTCCAAAATGTCACCAGCGTTTTCTTTCCGCGCAAGTTTCCCGCGGATATTTCCCTGCCCTCAAGATCATTTAGCGAAAATTCGGGTATCTCTTCGCCGATCATGGGCACGCGGTCCGGCGCGCCCCCGTTACCGTTGGCAATATAGACAAATTCCGCGTCCAGATTTTCCTTCTTTATCTTTTCGACCAGGTCGCGGATAGCATTGTCGCCCACCGCCGGGCGGCTCGCGATAAGCCCGTCCGAACCAACGAACAGCGCCGTCGGGGTCCACCGGGCGTAGACGAATTCCGCCACTTCCCTTTCTTTTTGCAGCAGGATTGTCCCGATCCCGCTATTACCGCCGAATTTTTCGATATTCGCTTCCGGCGTGCCCGTGCTGATAAAAACAAAATTGACGCGGTCCCCGATCTCATCTCGCCAGGCCTCGATCTCGGGCAGCAGCGACTGGCACGGGACGCAATTCGGCCCGATAAAGAAGAAAAGGATGGGCTTTGCCTCGGCCATTAAATGCTCGAACGTCACTTTTCTACCCCCCAGATTCGGCAGTTCGAAATTCGGGAAAGGCGTACCGATCGGCAGGGCGTCGTCCGGGTTGCCGGCGTTGCTGCGCTCGACCGGCATCCCCTCGCGCGAGATCGTCTCGAGCAGATCGATCCGCCGCAGAATCGTCTCTTGCTGGGCGGAAATTTTCTTTAGATAAAGCAAGATCGCCGCAGCCAGCGCGATCACAACCAAAATTAATATCAACTGCATACCGTCAATTCTATCACCCGCCAGGTCGATTCCCTGCCTGCCCGCTCCCGGCAGGATTAGGAAGACCGCCAGCGCGGCGAATAACATATTTCTCAAAAGGCTCTTTTTACTTACCGGTTCGCTGTGTATCTGCCCGAAGCAGTGGCAATCCGGGGCGTTCCCGCGTGCCATCTGGTAAGCCATTCCGACTATAAAAAGTCCGAGAAGGGCAAACGCCGCGACCGCGCCGTACCACGAGGTAGAGATAAACAGGAACGATGCCGCGATAGCAAGCTCGGCCAGGGGTAAAAGTATCCCGAGCCCGCCGGCGAGGCTATCCGGCACCCCGAAATCTTTAACCGCTTTTTTCGACCCTTCCAGATCGAGCAGTTTACCGATCCCCGCGAGCGCGAATATCCCGAATAAAATTAATCTAATTATCAGTAAAAATCCTGCCATTTCGATTTACTAAAATCAGTATAAACCATACCCCACGCAACGTGGTCAAGTCTGCCGATATCAAGCGGTTCGGTCAAATACGAAAAGTCTGGAATAAGTAAGATAAATACCGAAACGGGTTCTTTTTCCCCTATCTCGCATTCTGCCCAGCGCGAACGAACTATCAGGTGAGTATTATAGATATCCTCATAGTGAAATGGTTTTTCCAGTTTAACCAGTAGCCAATTGTTCGCGTGTGCTGAATAAAACTTGTTAAGAACGGAGCATATCTGTGCCGGAAAAACTTTATTGAAGTATTCGTTTTGATCGGAATACTCGAGCTTGATCTTTTCGGGTAACTCGCGCATTGATTCCGCTCAACCTACCTTCCGACTTTTTTCCTCATTTTATGCCGCTCCTTCAACCGGATCGGCGTTGCAAAAAATTCGAACTCCGCGCGAAGCTGGTTCTCGATATATCTCTGGTAAGAAAAGTGTAA
>Ga0190272_10001728_pt1 | contig 10475 bp, 7 predicted proteins | sample Popmic504T_FD_133746 | JGI IMG/M metagenome (GOLD analysis project Ga0190272, IMG submission 133746) | Populus adjacent soil microbial communities from riparian zone of Shoshone River, Wyoming, USA - 504 T | ecosystem: Environmental > Terrestrial > Soil > Riparian zone | place: USA: Wyoming...
GATTCCCGCCGTCACCGTGTTCTCGAGGCCGAGCGGATTTCCGATCGCGAGCACCCATTCGCCAATGCGTGTCGTGAAGTCGCTGCCGAGTGGAAGCGTCGGGAAATTATTCCCCTCGATCTTGAGAACGGCCACGTCCGTCGTGCGGTCGTGTCCGACGACGCGGGCGGTGAAAACGCGGTGATCCATCATTCGCACCGTCACGCGATCCGCTACCGTCTCGCGGTCGGATACCGTCACGACGTGGTTATTGGTGAGGATGTAGCCGTTCGACGTCACCAGAAATCCGGAGCCCTGTCCGCGCGTCGGTCGGGACTGCTGCGGCAGATCAAAGTTGCGGAAGAAATCTTCCATTCCTGGTGGAACGTTCTGCGGAGTCTGGGTGCGGCCACGCTGTGCCGGCGCGGTGCGCGCGGCGCTGAACACGTCGATCGACACGACGGCCGGCGTGACGTTGTTCGCGATTGCGACGAAAGCGTTGCTCGCTTCGGCAATCGGCTGCACCACTGCCGGTGCGGGACGTCCCTGCGCGAACCCGAGCTTCGTCCAGTTGAGACCCGAGGCTACGATCAGTCCGCCGACGAATGCGGTGACGACGGCTACGACGAGCCGAACTCTGTTTGTTCCAATTGACATGCGGCTAAGTGGCTGAGGGTTGTATCTGATAAGACACTAACAATTCGCTACAGGTTTCACGCCAGACGCCTTCTATTAATTAATACGTAGCAGACCACCGGGTTGCTCCAGCGTGTAACGCTTTCGAGCCCCTGTAACAAAATGAATCAGTTGTAATATTCCGTTACACCGTTATAGATGAGCTTGAGGTAACAAGTTAACTAACCTGTTGTAATATAACACTTTAGACAGGGCATAGCCATTGCTTTAGGGGGGGGTGCCGCTAGTCCCTTCAAACGCTCACCCGGGTCCCGCCCACACATGATCTCCTCGAGATTCGTTCGTTATTTCGCGATCGTCCTCACCACGACGCTCGCGCTCGGCTGCGCTGAGTCTGTAACCGGCCCATCTGCGCCGGCGCCGGCTCAGCAGGCGTCCTCGCCGATCGCCGCTCCGACCGACCAGGACCTGCTGCTTGGCGGGCTTATTGGCGGAATCCTGAGCGCGCTGACCGATGTCGTTAAGGGTGTTCTCGACCCGAACGGTATTCCGGTTCAGCCAGTCCGCTGGGCGTCAACGCACACCAATCAGGTCAGAAGCGTTTCGGGAACTATCGGCTACTGGGGTGGCACGCTTGCTATCCCCGGCTCGGATTTCACGATCACATTCCCGGTCGGCGCGCTGAGCAAATCGACGAACATCACGATCGTCTCCGACGCGAGCGGCTTCGTTTCCTATGACATGCAGCCGCACGGCCTGCGCTTCAACAAGCCGGTTGTCGTCACCCAGCGTCTGCGCAACACGCTGGCGAAAGAAGTGCCCGACAGCAGGAAATTGTTCGGCGCGTACTTCACCGACGAGAATCTGCTGGCCGGAATCGTCAATGGCCTCTTGGACGCCGTGGAAGTCGTGACCTCTGTCACCATCATTCAGCGTGACGGCACTCCGGAGCTCCAGACCTGGCTGCTCAACCACTTCTCCCGTTACATGCTGGCCTCAGGCTGAACCAGGCCAGCGGCGGCAGGAGCTACAGAGTGAGCTCGGCCGTCGAACCGTGTAATGACAATGAATAAGAGCGAGCGCGCCCGCGAGATGGTGGAGCGGGCGCGCGTCTCCGAGCGGAAGGGGGAGGCCGCCAGGGCCCTCGGGCTCTACGACGACGCCCTCGCGATGTTCGAGCCTGACACGCGCGATCCGTTTCTTGCCGACGTGCTGCGCTGGAAAGGCACGCTGCTGAGAGAGCGTGGCGAGACGGAGGCAGCGTACCGCAGCTACAGCCAGAGCCTGTCCCAGGCAACACGCTGTAGAAGCACCGCCGGTGAAGCCCACGCGCTCAACTGCCTCGGGATCATCGCCCAGCGTCGCGGCGATCCGAAGGACGCCGAACGGCTTTATGCGAAGGCCGCGAATTTGGCGGATGTGGCCGGAGAGACGCGCCTGCTGGGAATGATCGAGCAGAACCGCGGCGTACTGGCGAACACCCGTGGTGACTTCGCCGTCGCGGCCGCGTGCTACTCCAACAGCCTTGGCGCTTTCGAGCTGGCCGGCGATGCCGAGCCATTGTCCTGGGTACTGAATAATCTCGGGATGCTGCACACCAAGATCAGGAATTTCGGCGAGGCACAGGAGTATCTCGAGCGCGCGCTGGCAATCGCGATCACGCGCGAAGATGCAGTTGTGGAGAGCGTTGCCACGCTCAACATGGCCGAGATGTATCTCGGACTCGGAAGACTCGAGCTCGCCGATGAGTGGTGCGCACGTGCTCTCGATGGCGCAGTCGCGCGTAGTGATCATCTCACCGCAGCCGGCGCGCTCAAGTGCCGCGCGGCCGTCGAGCGCGAGCGCGGCGCACTGGACAAGAGCATCGCCACTCTTCGCATCGCACTGTACGAGGCCGAAGGAGCCGAGGATCAGCTGCTTCACGCCGAGCTGCTGCGCGAGCTCGGTGAGATCTCCCGCGCGCTCGGCAATCCGGGCGCTGCCCGCTCAGCCTGGCGCGAAGCGGTGGATTCCTTCGCGGCAATTGGCGCGAGCCACGACGCCGCCGACGTCAGCGCGAGAATCGAGCTGCTCCAGACCTAGCCGGCGTTCGGCGCGAGCTTTCCCCGGACAAGCCGCGGGCGCATCTTGGTAGCACATGAAGTCCCGCATGCACACAGTCGAGATCGGCGCGGTGGAATCAACCGCGGTGAGAGACTGCATCGCGACCGCCAAGAAAGCCGAGCGCGAAGGGCGCTGGTCGGACGCGTGCGCTCTGTACGAGCAGCTGGTGCGAGATCCGGAGGCCCACCCACCGACACGGCTCGCGGCGCTCCGCTGGCTCGGCAGAGCGTATCTCGAGCAGGGTAACAGAGCCGCCGCGCTCGACGTGCTCGAGGCCGCGGTAGCCGCGGCGGACATCACGGGGTCTCCACCAGCGGTCGCGCAGGCGCTCAACGTGGTCGGCATCGTTTATCAGATGGGCGGTGACCTGGACCAGGCAGGCGCGATGTACCAGGCGGCGCGCGAGAAAGCGGAGCTATCGAGCGACGGCGCTCTCATCGCAATGATCGACCAGAACCTTGGTACGGTCGCAACGATAAGGGGAGATCTGCGCGCGGCGCTCGAGGCTTATCGCCTCAGCCACCTCGGGTATCAGGCGCTTGGCATGCGGAACCACGAGGGGCAGATCCTCAACAACATCGGCCTGGCATACATGGAGCTCGGTCAGCTCGGCGACGCGGAGTCGGCGTACGCAGAAGCGGAGCGCGCTTTCATCGCCGAGGGAGATCAGGCAAGACAGCTGGATCTCAACGTCAATCAGATTCAGCTCTACATCCTGGGTCGCCGCTTCGAGGAAGCTGACGCAGCGTCCGCCAGACTGGTGTCCATGGCTGAGGGAGACGCACAGCCGTGGCGCGGGGAGGTCTTCCGGCACATGGGCGTCATCGCGCGTGAACGATCGGACTTTGGGCGAGCGGCGGAATATCTCGCGAAGGCCGAGCAGCACGCGGCGCTATCCGGTGACATCCTTCTCAAGGCCGATGTGGCGGAGCAGCAGGCGGAGCTTTACTGGGCGCAGAAGCGCCACCGCGAGATGTTGCAGAGCCTGAACGACGCGCACGCTCACTACTCGCAGCTCAAAGCGCAGCACCGCGTGCAGCAGATCGAGAAAAGAAATGGCGCACTCGAGGCGCGGTTCCTGGAGATGGCGCATCAATGGGGCGACTCGATCGAAAGCAAGGACCGTTACACGCAGGGCCATTGCGAGCGCGTCGCTTACTTCGCGTGCGTGCTGGCCGACAGCGCCGGCTTCAACAGTCGCTCGTTGTTCTGGTTCAGGATCGGCGCTCTCCTTCACGACATCGGCAAGATCATCGTTCCGACCGAAGTGCTGAACAAACCCGGGAAGCTCACGCCCGAAGAATGGGAGCTTATGAGGAGGCACCCGGAAGCGGGTCTGGAGCTCGTTGCCGACATCGATTTCCCCGGCGACATCCGCGCGATCATCAGGAACCACCATGAGCGCTGGGATGGAAAGGGGTACCCCGACGGACTGGCGGGCGAGAAGATTCCATTCGCTGCCCGCATCCTCTGCGTCGCCGACGTATACGACGCACTGACTACGACGCGCTCTTATCGCCCGGGCCTGACGCACGAGCGCGCAGCCGGAATCATGCGCGAGTCGCCCGGTCAATTCGACCCGGAATTGCTCGACACTTTTCTCGATTGGGCGCAGACCGCGAACATCCCAGGCAAGCCAACACCCCAGCGATTGGCGATTTTTTCGGGGGCTGACCCCCTATAACCAAATGTGTGGATCGTAACGGGACGTTACACCGAAACGATCCATCTGCGCATTCCCGAAAGCGGTAACTTCTGCCATACCAATGACTTAACATCGGGCATGGGCCATGCCAACATAACCTCCAGAACGACTTCCTTTTTCGGAGGTTAGTCAGATGCAGAATTCAAGAGCACTTCGTTATGTCGCGCTGATCGTGAGCGCTGTTGCTACGGTTGGTTGCGGCAATGTCGCCGGACCCAGTGCAGATTTCACGGAAGCTCCAAGGCTTGCTCCGCCGACCAGATCGGCTGATGTAGCTCTGTCACGCTGGATCCTCATCTCTGGCGTTTGGATCGAAGTCGAGACTCCGCTCGTCAAGTAGTTCTGAACTTTCAGGCGAGGACGCAACGTGATGGATTGCACAGTCCGGAAGCCCGGATGACGGTTACGGCTCTGGACAGGGCGCGCAAGCTGGTCGAGATGGCTCGTGGGGCGGAACAGCTGGGACACACCGGCAAGTCGCTCGCATACCTCGACGACGCCATCGCTCTGTTCGAACACGAAAACGACCAGCCGTATTTCGCGGATGTGCTGCGGTGGAAGGGGACCGTGTTTCGTGAACAGGGTGAAACGGAAGCGGCGTATCGCTGCTACAAGAAAAGCCTCGCCCACGCCGAGCGAATCGGTGCGGTCGGAGCTAAAGCGCATGGACTGAATTGTCTGGCGATCGTCGCGCAGCGTCGCGGCGATTTGCGTGAGAGTGAATCCCATTACGCGCAGGCGGCGGAGCTCGCCGCGAGGGCCGGTGACGCGCGGCTGCTGGGAATGATCGAGCAGAACCGCGGCGTGCTCATGAACGTCAAAGGCAATTTCGCGGCGGCTGAGGCGAGGTATGCGACCAGCCTCGCGGCGTTCGAGGAGTCCGGCGACGAGGAGGCAGTGTCCTGGGTGCTGAACAACCTCGGCATGCTGTACACAAAGCTTGGACACTACCAGCGGGCGATGGAGACCCTCGAACGGGGACTCGAGATCGCCAAAAAGAGGGAAGACGGTTTGGTCGAGAGCGTGATCGGCCTCAACCTCGCCGAAGCATGGGCGGCGGTTGGAAAGCTCGATCTGGCGGAAATGAGGTGCAACGAATCGCTGGAGGAGGCACGCCGCCGCAACGACCACCTCACCATCGCCGGCGTACTCAAATGCCGGGCTCGGATCGAGCGTGAGCGCGGTGCGTTCAACGAGAGCATCGCGACGCTGAGGATCGGAATCTTCGAAGCGGAAGGACGCGAGGACAGGCTTCTACAGGCCGAGCTCCTGCGGGAGTTCGGGCAGACCGCACGCGCCCTCGGGAACTCCGCCGAAGCGCGGCTGGCGTGGCAGGAGGCGGCGGAGTCTTTTCAGGGCGTCGGAGCGGTCTACGAAGCGGCGGAAATACACGCTCTACTCGCCTCGCTTCCGACCTGAAAGCAGGGGCCCGCGAGCAGGCAAAAACCCCTAAAACCCCCCTGTTGGCGGTTAACCTGCCGGACACCCCGTAACCCCTGAAAAGGGGGTGACTTGGCCCTCCGTTCCATCGTCTCCAACACATACCGCCTGATGAGCTTTGGAGGCGGCTGTTTGTATGGCAAGCTCCTCATTCCTCGCCCCGGCAGCCAACCGCCTGTGCGAACTAAGGACCGGTCACTATTTCAGCCCGATCGCAGAACGAAGCAGCGGATCGCTGGAGCTCACTCGTCATTGGTGAGAGCCAGGCAATCCGGGATGCAATCGCACTCGCAACGCAGGTGGCCACCAGCCGCAGTGTCACGGTGCTGCTCGTTGGGGAAACCGGCACCGGAAAGGAGCTTTTCGCGCGCGGAATTCACTCCGAGAGCGCGCGTGCCGAGGAGCCGTTCGTTGCCATCAACTGCGCCGCGATTCCAGAGACGCTTCTCGAGAGCGAGCTGTTCGGCCACGAGCCGGGCGCCTTCACCGACGCTAGAACCCTCAAGCGGGGACTCTTCGAGGTAGCAGGGTCAGGAACGGTCTTCCTCGACGAAGTAGCCGAGCTGCCCCTCAAGCTGCAGGCGAAGCTGCTTCGCGTGGTCGAAGACCGCCGGTTCCGCCGCCTTGGTGGCTCGGAAGAGCGCAATCTCAACGCCCGCATCGTCGCCGGAACCAACATGTCGCTCGAGACCGCGGTGGCCGAAAACCGCTTCCGGGCGGACCTGTTCTACCGCCTGAACGTCGCCGGTCTGGAGCTGCCGGCCCTCAGAGAACGGACTGGCGATATTCCGATTCTGGCTGAGTATTTCGTTCGACGCCATGCGGAAACCGAGAGCCGCGCAAAGCTCAGGCTCGCCGCGGACTCTATTAACGCCCTTGAAAGACACCGCTGGCCGGGAAACATTCGTGAGCTCAAGAACGTGATCGAGCGGGCCGTGGTAGTTTGCACCGGGGACGTCATCCAGCCTCACCACCTGTCACTGCAGCGCCGCTCGTTCGTCCCACTCGTGGAAATGCCGGCCGGCACCATGATTCACATCCCCCTCGAGGGGAAATCACTCCAGGCGATCGTGGACGAAGCAATTCACATTACCATCGGCTCGACGGGCGGGAATCTCAGCGCCGCGGCGAGAATACTCGGAATCTCCAGGCCAACCCTGATGCGCAAGCTGCGCGACGAGGGAACTGTGAGGCGAACCATCCTCGCTTCGTCATGAAGGCTACGCCGACTGCGGGTATCTACGCGGCGGAGTCTGAAGCGGTACGGGCGCTGATCGACGAGGCAAAGGCGGCAGAGCGCGAGGGGAGATGGGGCGACGCATCGACGCGCTACGAGCTGCTCGTGCGGGATCCGGCAACACACGTGCATACCCGCCTCGCCGCTCTGAGGTGGCTCGGCCGCGCATATCTGGAGCAGGGGAATCGCGCCGCCGCGATGGATGTCCTCGAGGCCGCGGTCGCTGCAGCGACGCAGGCCGAGTCGAGATCTGCGATCGCACAGGCGCTCAACATCGTGGCGATTCTCCACCAGACTGGCGGCGATCTCGATAAAGCTGAAACGATGTACCGCGAAGCACGCGCGAACGCGGTAGAAACCGGCGACGCGCAGGCGGTCGCGATGATCGACCAGAACCTCGGGACCGTCGCGGGGATTCGCGGCTCCTCTCACGGTGCGCTCGAGGCGTTCATCCTGAGCCGCGAGGGCTACCACTCGCTTGGCATGCGTGACCAGGAAGCACAGGTTCTGAACAACATTGGTCTCGCATACGCAGAGCTCGGAGATGTCGCGCGCGCCGAGGAAGCATATCGCGAAGCGGCCATCGCTTTCGGGGAAGAGCACGACTACACCAACGAGGTCGAGGTCGCCCTCAACCAGATTCAGCTATGCATCGGAACCGGCCGCTTCGACGAAGCGAGCGCCCGATTGAAACCGATACTCGAGCTGACGGGAGAGACTTCGCCAGGAAGACGCGGCGAAGTCTTTCGGCATGTGGGGGTAATCGCGCGGGAGGAAGGAGACTACGTCCGGGCCGCGGAATATCTTGGCCGCGCGGCCGAGTGCGCCGAGGAAGCGGAAGACATGCTCCTTCGCGCGGACGTCGCGGAGCAGCTCGCGGAGCTGTACTGGACACAGAAACGACACCGCGACATGCTCGCGCGGCTCAACGAATCGCACGCGCTTTACACCCAGCTCAAGGCGCAGCACCGGGTCGCGAAGGTCGAGCAGCGGAACACCGCGCTCGAGGCGCGGTTCCTCGAGATGGCGCACCACTGGGGCGATTCAATCGAAGGCAAGGACCGCTACACCCAGGGCCACTGCCAGCGCGTGGCCTTTTTCGCTTGCGTTCTCGCCGACAGCACGGGAATGGACTCGCGCTCGCTCTTCTGGTTCCGGCTCGGCGCTCTGCTCCACGACATCGGCAAGATCATCGTTCCCACCGACGTACTGAACAAGGTGGGGCAGCTGACGGACGAAGAGTGGAGGATCATGAAGCGGCACCCTGTCGCCGGTCTCGAGCTCGTGTCCGACATCGATTTTCCGGGCGACGTTCGCGCGATCATCAGGAACCACCACGAGAGGTGGGACGGCAAGGGATATCCGGACGGACTGGCTGGTGAAAACATTCCACTCGCGGCACGAATTCTTTGCGTCGCCGACGTCTACGACGCGCTCACTACGACCCGGTCGTACCGCCCGGGAATGACGCCGCCGCACGCGGCCAAAGCGATGCGTGCGTCGGACGGCCAGTTCGATCCCGATCTGCTCGAGAAGTTTCTGAGCTGGGCGGGGGGCGAGACTGACGGTCCGGCGCTCGCGCTGCCTGACCACCTGAAGAACTATTCCGAGGAAGCATCCCCGTGATTCGTGTGCGCTCGCTCGTATTGCTGGTTTTGTCGCCGGCGCTCGTTGCCGGATGCGGAGAAAATGAGAGCAGTAAAACAGGCGGGACGATCGTCGTGTCTGCGTCGGCGGACGCTGATGTCCTGATTCCGCCGCTCACGTTTTCGCTGCTGGGCAAGCAGGTCACCGACCAGATGTTCGACAACCTTGCCGACATCGGTGAGGGCCTGAACACGGTGGGCGATGCCGGCTTCACGCCGAGACTGGCCCGCGAGTGGAGATGGGGAAGGGACTCGCTGACGATCGATTTCGTGCTGCAGCCGGCGGCGAAGTGGCACGACGGGCGCGCAGTTCGCGCGACAGACGTCCAGCACACTTTCCGTCTCGTCAAGGATCCAGCCTTCGCCTCACTGCAGTCGTCGGCACTGGACAACGTCGATTCAGTGTCAGTCGTCGATTCGCTGACGGCGCGCGTCTGGCTCAAGGAGAGAAAGCCGGATTCGTTCTTCAAGGTGGCCCAGTCAGTCGCGATACTTCCCGCGCACCTGTTGACCGGACCGGCGTCCGGCATTCGCGCCGGCAGCTTCGCGAGCAATCCTGTTGGCAGCGGCCAATTTCGCTTTAGCGCGTGGGATCGCGGCGCGCGAATAGTTCTGGTCGCCGACAGCGCGAATTACCGCGGGCGTCCGAACGTGGACCGGGTGATGTGGCTGGTATCGGCTGATTATCCCGCCGCTGCGCTGCGATTCATGAACGGCGACGCCGATTTCATCGATGTGCTGCGGCCTGAATACGTGGCGAAGACTGTCGCCGCTGGCAAGGAAGTCCGCGCGTCGGAAGGAAGCCTCGACTACGGCTACGTCGCGTTCAACCTCGTCGACAAAAAATCCGGGCGTCCGCATCCAGTGCTCGGCGACCGCGAGCTCCGGCGTGCGCTGGTGATGTCGGTAGATCGCGCCGCGCTCGTGCGGAACGTGTTCGACACCTTCGGGCTGGTCGCGCACGGCCCTGCGACGAGACTGCTGGCCACGAGCGACACGACCGCCTCACTTCCCTACGACACGGTGCGTGCGGCACGGGCGCTCGATTCGCTCGGCTGGCGCCGGGGAAGCGACGGTATACGCCGCCGTGGAGCGACGCCGCTCGCTTTTTCTCTGATCGTCGCGAGCTCGAGCGCGAATCGCATGAAGCTCGCGGTGCTGCTCCAGGATCAGTGGCGTAAAGCAGGCGCGCGAGTTTCGGTCGACCCGATGGAGGTCAACACCTTCGGTGGGCGCATGGAGGAGCGGAACTTCGATGCATTGCTGAACGCGTGGCACATCGAGCCCACGCCATCGTCGGTGAGAGAGGAATGGGCCAGCAGCGAGATCAAGCCGGGCGGATACAACGCCTCGTCGTACAGAAATGCTGCGTTTGACGCAGTGATCGACAGTGCCACGCGAGAGGCGAATCCAGCACGGAGTGTTGATCTCTACCGACGCGCGTACCGCATTCTGTCCGACGATGCCCCGGCGTTGTGGTTGTACGAGCTTCGAAATGTCTACGGAGTGTCGAAGCGAGTTCAGCCCGCTGGACTGAGAGCCGACGCATGGTGGCGCAACCTTGGGGACTGGAGTGTCCGGCCGGGGCAGTAGTGCTTAGACGGTTTCTTTTCGCGTTTTAAGTTTACCGTCGTTGTGTGATCCGTTTTTGCGTTCGCGTTTGCATTGACTCAACAACGGACAACCCAACGACAGTCAACATAAAACGCGAAAAGAAACTCTCAGGGAA
>Ga0190272_10001729_pt1 | contig 10473 bp, 9 predicted proteins | sample Popmic504T_FD_133746 | JGI IMG/M metagenome (GOLD analysis project Ga0190272, IMG submission 133746) | Populus adjacent soil microbial communities from riparian zone of Shoshone River, Wyoming, USA - 504 T | ecosystem: Environmental > Terrestrial > Soil > Riparian zone | place: USA: Wyoming...
CGACCAGCGGGTGTTCACCTACTGGGACTACCGCGCCGGCATGTTCCACCAGGACCTCGGGATGCGCATCGACCTGATCCTGGCGAGCGGACCGGTGGCCGACCGGGTACGCGCCGCGTGGGTGGACCGGCACGCGCGCAAGGGAACCGGGCCGAGCGACCACGCCCCGGTGATCGTCGACCTCGACGACGCGCCCGACGGCGACCTCGGCCCGATGGTGCCACCGCCGTCGGCCGGCGCCCCGCGGCGAGGCACGGTCCGGCTACCGCAGGACGGTCGCTGACGGCTGCGGATGCTGAACCGGCGCAACGGTTTCACCGTAAGCGATGGCATGAAGACCCTTCGATACGTCATCGCGGCCGTGGCCGCTATCGGACTCATGTTCCTGGCGGCTCCGGCCCAGGCATGGGACAACGGCACCTACCTGCGCACCGGTGACAGCTACTGCACCGACCAGGCGCGCTCGGACACCGGCGCACGGTTCTTCGGTCACGTGGTGAACGGGTCAGAAACGGCCAGCATCCGGGTCTCCGCGACGCCCGGTGGCCCGGAAACCGTTGTGTGGAGCCAGACCGGCCCCAACCTCAACTTCAACAACTACCAGTACGGCCCGGCCGGCACCCACTACCGCGGCTGCGTCACCATCACCGCCCACACCATGAACACGTGGGGCAAGTCGATGATCCTGGGCCTCGGTCCGTCGACCGTCAGCGACATCGGCCCGCACACGGCGTGGTTGTCGCCGGGAGCGCGCGCCTGCGGCGACTTCGGCATGGGCACGGTGCGCCTCACCGGCACCGCCCCGACGTCGGTGACCTGGTACATCAACGCCAGCGACCAGGAGTACAACTTCGTCGGCGCCGTCTTCTCCACCAGCGGCGCCACGGTCGACACCACCTACGTCCCCGATCCCGACCTGAGCATCCTCGAGATGTGCGTCCACAACTCGTCGCAACAGAACGTCTCCGTCGCCTACGAGCTGACCGAAACCCCGTAGCCGTCCCAGTCGTCTCGCATCCGTATCGACAGTTTCAGCCCCCGAAAACGTCGATACGGATGCGAGACGCGGGGGTGTGGCAACGCTCCGGGGCGTCGTGACCAGGCAAGTTGCCGCGGTGGCCGGATCGCATGGGCCTGCTCTGTGAGGTTGCCAGGCCCATTGGGCGCCGATAGAAACGGCTACGAGGCACTCGTTAGAGTGACAGCCCACTGTCGTGCGGCTATGCGGTCTGAGGTGGGAGTTGACACCAAAGCGAGTTCGGCTCAGGTATTGGGTTATTGACTTCAGGCAGTTCACGTTCTGGTTCTCTGCGGCGTTCGTCGCAGGCGCCGGTCCCAACCTGGCAGCGATCGGTGGCGTGCGGGCGCTCGTGGGTATGAGCCTGGTTGCTACGGTCATCGGCTTCGGGCTGTGGTTGCACAACAGGCGCAAGGTCGGGATCGGAATCTATGTTCATTTCGCCAGACCTGGTGACGGCCCCGACTCCGTGGCTGTGCTGAAGTCCGTCCGACGGTTGATGGAAAAGCATCACCAAGACTGGTTTCGAACCGGGCCAGACCGCTTTGGCGAGCGACTTCCGCAGCGCGTCGATGGAATGTTCGCCTCCATTCGACACCGGCTCGACGAAGTCGAGTCCTGGGCGAGCGGAATTCCACCTCTATTTCTGTATGTGCACTGCAGGCATGACGAGGCATTCTGCCTGGGGCAAAGAGTGGCTCCGTCCTGGGGGTTAACCGGACGAGGTTATGACATTCACGATTCCGATGGGTGGGTGTTGCCGGCCATCGACTGTCAAGTCCGAGCCGTCTCGCGCTACTCTCCGGAGTCCAGGGAGGCCGGAGAACTGTATCGGCTCGACTTGGCGCGAGCGCTGACCACCGGTCATAGGCGAGACCTCGTGGAGGTGGAAAGCAAGGCACTGATCAGTCGCCAGGATGGTGCCACCAACCGGCTTGCGATCATCGTTCATGCGGCCGCACCGGAAGGGTGGCAGGCATTCGTGACGGGGGCTGTAGAAGCGGCGGCTGGGCGCTTGACCAGTGGTTATCTGGTCGACGATGAAGACTTGTGCGACAACGCCCTGGTATTTTCTGTCCCGATCTCTCCTCTTGTCGCGGCCTTGCGTGGCGACACGGCGGCCGATTTCGTCGGCGCCATTCGTGACCACTGGCTCCACTTCGCCGCGCAGTTGTACGGCACTCCAGAGGTTCCGGTTCGCGTATTCATGCAAGCTCCATCAATTCTCGCGTTCGCGTTCGGTGTCATGTTCCCGCCTGGTAGTAGGTTGGTTCCTTGGGTCGGCACTCCAGCTGTTGAGTCAAATGGGGAGGGTTCTGCGGCCGAGGTCGTGGCCATCGTGGATGGTGATGACGTGGGTGTGGGTATGGAGCGAGAGCTTTTGTCCAGAAATCTCACGACGGCTGTGGAGTACAGCGCCCAAATGGAAGCCGACATGGTCGCGTTGACGAGGAACCTGCGGAGTGTCGCTGGCGTCCGGTTGATGTCGACCGGCGGCGACAGCGCGATATTCACCTTGCCTCGCTCCTCGGTGATGCTCTTCGAGCAGTCGTTGAGCCGGTCGCGGGCAGAGCTGGGATACAGATTTTCCTGCGGCTATGGTACGGACTCCCGTGAGGCGTTCGTAGCGCTTCGGGCGGCCAAGACCACTGGCAAGAATGTCACGGTGGGCTGGCTTTGAAGCTAGGGAACCCATTTGGCGTAGTTGGTACGGCTGTTCGGGTGAGCATAAAATGGATGGCTAACGCGCCGCACTGATGGCGCTGATCAAGGTCTCGACCGAGTACGGTCCGTGCTCCGCGTGTGGCAGGGGAGGCGGAATCGCGTGCAGGCAGACCTCGTGGTGCTGGCGCTGGGCGGCGTGCAGCGATTCATCGGCGAATCGCGCACCACCGCCGACGTGGCCGGAGCGAGCGAGATCGTGCAGGAACTCGCCCGATACGCGGCCACCGTGGCGCACGAGCGCATGGCAGGCCAGGAATCGCCGTTCGGGCTCGTCATACCCGCACCACCGACCGACCCGGCCGGGCATCTCCGGGCTACCAACAAGATCGTCGTGTTGGCTCCGTCGGGTGCGGGCCAGGCGCTGGCCCGTGAGCTGGCCGATGCGGTGCGTGCCCGGTGGGCGGCCGAGGTGGCCACCCGATACCCGGACGGCCATGAGACGCCGGGCTTTCCGGACGTGTCCTGGGTTCGGGTCACCGGCTCCGCAGCCGAGCAGGACTACGAACAGTTGTGGGACCGCGCGAACGCGGCCCTCGTGGCGCGCCGCCGAGTGCGGGCGTTCGAGCCGTTGCTGATGGAGCGGCAGCCGCTGTGCGGGCTGGCACCGAACCTGCCGGCGGGCCGGGTGCCTGCTGAGGTGGTGCGCCTGGAGGAGCAGCGCAGCCAGAAGAACGAGCGGCGCCGGGGCAATGGGCGGCTGGAGTTCCTCTCGGCGGCCGGGTGGATCAAGCGGCTGGCCGGTCGACAAGGTCAGTCCTTTCCGTCCACGGTGTCGGTGGCGTCGACGTCGTTCCGAGCCCGGCTCATCACCGCGGCGTCGATGGCCGATGCCGATGTCCGGGCCGAACTGGTGGACACCGTGCGGCGCCTCGACACCGCGGTCGTCGCGCTGGACGCGCTCCCCGAACGCCGGCTTCGCATCGATGCTCCCGCGGACCTGAGGCCGCTGACCCGGCACGGGGCGTGGGTGTTGCCGGAGCGGTGGGAGCCGGAGTCGCTCACTGACGCCGGCATCACGGCCGACCGGTCGACGATCTCCCAGGGCCGGGGTGCCGCGGTCGCGCTGGGGCGGCTGGCCGAGCGGTTGGGCGTGCCAGGTCCGACGCCGTACTACGCGGTGGTGGTCCAGGATCTGGATCGGCTCGGCCGCGCACTGAGCGGGTTGGGCCTGGCCGCTCAGCGCGAGGTGTCGCGGGAACTGGCTGATCTCGCGCAGGCACAGCGGGCCGCCGCGACCGATATGAGCTGCCCGGCGGCGCCGGTGTACGCAGGTGGTGACGACTTCCTGGCGTTCTGTCCCGCGGCGTCGGCGCTGGAGTTGGCCGGGGCGTTACGGCGGCTGGTGGACGAACTGCTCGGAGAGGGTCCACTGCGCGACGCCGGCCAGGACGGCGGCCCGGTCACGGCCTCCACCGCGGTGGTGTTCGCGCACATGACGAGCCCCATGCAGGAGGCGATCACCGCCGCCCAGCAGGCGCTGAAGCTGGCCAAGGACACTCCCGGCTGGGACACGAAGTCCCGCGACGCACTCGCGGTGGTCGTCCGCCGCCGGGGCGGTGAGCGAGCCAAGCTCATCCAGCCGTGGCGAGCCAGGGCCGCCACCGTGGACCTCGCCAAGGTGCAACCCGAGTCCGGCGGCGCGTTGTCGCCGGGCCTGGCGTCCCGGCTTGAGGCCGACCGTCAGTCGTTCGGCGAGCTCACCGATGGGCAGTGGCCGGCGTTGGAAGCCGAGCTGCGCCGGTTGGTGAAGCGTCAGGGCGGCACCACAGAAGCGGCCGACGCGCTGTACGAACTGGCCCTCCGGGAACGGTCGGGTGGCCGCTTCGATCCGGTGCCCGCGGCGCTCGTCGCGCGGTTTCTCACCCAGGAGTGCCGATGACCGTGCACTGGCTCTCGGTCGATCCGCTCGACACGATCATGGTGCGGGACGGCCGGCGGTTCGACGCCGGCGTGGACGGCCGTGCCGTCGGTACCGCGCCGCCGCCGAGCACGTTCGGCGGCGCGCTGCACACCGCGCTCGACCGCCGCGTCGGGGAGGTTCTCGGCGCGGTCGTCGTCACCGAGAACGGTCCGATCTTCCCGCCGCCGGCCGACCTCGTGGTCGATGACGAGGGACCGCGCCGCCTCGCGGTGCTGCCGCGGGACACGGACCTGGGCTGGGACCTGGACGAGCGGCACCAGCTCAGCCACGTGCTGGCCGGCGACGGCGACCCGATCGCCGATCGCTGGATCACTGCGAATGGCCTGGCCGCGTGGCTTCGCAGTGAGCCGCCGCTGGCGCAGGGGGAGCCGGTGGGCGACCGCGCTGGTCTCGTCGGTCTGCCGTGGACGCCGGAGCCGCGGCTGGGCCTGGCTCGGCACTGGGACGGCGAACTCGTCGGCACCGCACGGCGCGGCCTGCTCTACAGCATGTCCCATATGCGGCCTGGCGAGCGCACCCGCTTCCTGGTGCCGGTCGAGGACGACCGTGACCTGGAGTTGGTGCACGACGTGGTGCCGCTGGGCGGGCGCGGCCGGGTCGCGCACATCGAGGTGACCACGCCGGAGGAGGCGCCGCTGCCGGTGGCTCCTGACGCCTTCCCCGGTGGCCGGGTGTCGGTGTACCTCGCGACCCCGGCGCTCGTCGGCCGGCACCCGGACGGGCGTCCGAGCGAGGAGGCCCGTGCGGACGTGTGGTGGGCGCCGGAGGACGCGACGCTGTGCGCGCTCGCGCTACCGGCGCCGATGGCGGTGGCCACCGCGACCAACCGCAACGGACAACACCGCGAGAGCCGCCGGCTCACCTGGGCCATGCCCGCGGGCACCGTGTTCTACCTGCGTTTCGACTCCGAGGGCGCCGCCGGGAACTGGGCGCGCGACCACCATGGCCGGCTGTTACCCGGCCTCTCGAATTCACCGCTGCGCACGGCGGGCTTCGGTATGTGCCTGACAGGGAGCTGGTAGTGGAACGACGATTGCTGGTGCTGATGGCCGAGACCCCGGTGCACGCCGGTGGCAGCGAGTCGATCGGCGCGGTGGACCTGCCGATCCAGCGGGAGGCCGGCACCACCCTGCCGGTGATCTGGGGTCAGAGCCTCAAGGGCGCGCTGCGCCAGGCCGTTCGCGACGCCGCCGACGGGCCGGACGAGGAGGCACTGTTCGGCTCCCGACCGCCCAACTCGGAGCCGGGGGACGACGAACCGGAGTCCGAGGACGGCGAGCGGTCGCTCAAGCGGGGCAGCGTCGCCGTCGGGGATGCGCAGTTGCTGCTGTTCCCGGTGGCCAGCCTGCGCGAGTGCTTTGCGTGGCTCACCTCGCCGCTGCTGCTCGGCAGGCTGGCCCGCAAGGCGGCGCTGCTCGGCGTTACCGACACCCAGCGGCTCGATGTCCGTCCCGCTGACGCGCGGGCGACGGGAACCCAGGCGTGGACGGGCAAACAGGTGTTCGGTCCGTTCTCCGCGACGGTGGACCCGGCGCCGTCGGCGGCACCGCTGGGTGCCACGCTCGCGATGCTCGGCCCGGACTTCGCGTTCACCAGGGCCAAGCTCGCCACCGACGTGGTGCTGGTGTCCGACGGCTCGATGACCGCGGCCGCACGGATGGCAACCGACATCGTGGCCAGGGTGCAGCTCGAACCGGATGCCAAGACCGTGAAGCACGGCCCGTTCTACTCGGAGCACCTGCCGGCCGAGACGGTCCTCGCCGCCGTGCTTACCAGCGCCGACGGGAACCACCTCGAGGCGCTGGCGACGTTTCTCAACGGCAGGGCGCTGCAGCTCGGCGGTGACGAGACCATCGGCAAGGGCGTCCTCTGGTGCCGCGTGCTCGACGCTGCCGAGACGGCGGCGGCGCTGGCCGCCGAGCCGGCAGCCGCGGCCGCCAGACCAACCGGGTCAACGGCGACAGCGACACCGGCGGCGGCCAAGCCCGGTGTGGCAAGCCCGGCCGCGATGCCGAGGAGCCGATCGTGACCGATCTGATGCGATTGGATCAGGACCTCGCGCGCAAGGCCGCGCAATCCCTGCCTACCAAGGTGGACCCGGAGCTGCGGACACGGATGCGCGGGCTCCCGGTGATGATCCAGACCAGCGGGCTGGCCGCCACGGCAGCCTTCCTGCTGTCCCGTGCGGAGGCCAAGAACGACAAGGATGCGTACTGGCGCACGGCCGATCTCATCCTCACCGACGCCGCCGAGGCGGCCGGTATCACGGTGCCCTCGAAGCAGCCGGAGAAGGCGCTGGCCGAGGTGGTGAAGGCTGACCCTGCGAGGTACGAGCTGGCCGAGACCAGAGCCCGGCTCCTCGCCATCTGGCTGTCCCGGCTGGCCCAGGCACTCGCCGAGCGGGAGCGGTCGAACCGCCCTCCTGGCGGAGGGGCCACGGGCTGATGGACGGCGTGTATGGCTCGCTCGCGACGGTGCTGCGGCTCAGTAACGACCGGCTCGCCTGGAGCGACAATCGCGGCACCAAGATCACGGACGTCAACGCCGACCTGCTCTACAAGCGGCTGTGGTTCGAAGAACCCGTCACGGCGCGCCTCGACCACCTGACACAGGTGGCCGCCGCCTGCGCGGCCCTGCCCGCCGACCTGCTCGACGCGGTGAACAGCCGTCGGGCGCTTGCGGCGCGACAGCTCGCGGCGAAGGCAGGTCACACGGCGGTTGCCGTGCGGTTGACGCCGCTGTGGCGCATGGTTGTCGGTCACGGCGAAGACACCGTGCACGAGACCAGCCTCACCATGTCGCCGACGTACGGCGTCCCGATCATTCCCGGCAGCGCACTCAAGGGCGTCGCCGCCAGCCAGGCCCGAGCTGAGCAACGCGAGCCGTGGTCAACGGATCTGACCCGCATCTTCGGAACTCCACGGCCTCGGCGCGGCCAATCCGACGACGGTGCCGGCGACCCAGCGCCACCCGCCGCAGCCGTGGAAGCCGACCCGCACGCCGAGGCGGCGCAGGGCAGCGTGACCGTGCTCGACGCGCTGCCCATCACCCCGCCCGCAGTCGTGGTCGACGTGCTCACCCCGCACGTGCAGCCCTACTACAAGCTCGACGCGAACGGTGTTCCCAGCCAGCCGCCCGCCGAGTACCACAACCCCGTGCCGGTGCGGTTCCTCGCGGTGCAGGACACGCCGTTCCTGGCCTGGCTCGTCGGTCCGGCCGCCGACGTCACGCGCTTCGCCGAGCTGCTGGTGGCCGGTGCCGACGACCTCGGCATCGGCGGCAAGACCGCAGCCGGCTACGGCTACTGCACGGTGGCGGTGGAGCCGTGAGCCTGGCCATGCACGTGCTGCCGGTCGGCCGGTCAATCCTGACCAGGATCGAGGAAAAGCCGACCCTGCGCACCCTGGGGACCGTACTCAAGCCGGAGTCGTTCGACCGGACCACGAACCCGTATCTTTCGGTCGCGGCCCAGTTGCGCGAACTGGCCACGAACCAGCGAATCCTGCTCGACCGTTTCCTCACCGCGCCCCAGCTGGCGACCCTGCGCGGCGCGGAGATGGACGTGTGCGCCGAGTGGAACTCTGTCGCCAGGGCGGCGCTGCGCGGCACCGACGACGGCCGAGGTGTCGTGCTCATCGCCTCCGACACCAACGAGGGCCTGCGCTCGGCCATGCTGGTCGCCGCACGGTGCGCCGACGATGTGCGTTATGTCGACGAACCCATGGACGCCCGCGACACACTGGTCGGGCCGGGCGAGGTGTGGGTGTTCCGCATTCCCGGCCTGGACTTCACCAAGAGCCCGATCCCCGACGAGACGTGGTACTCGGTCGGCTCGGTCGGTCATGTGGTGCAGCGCACCGCCTGCACGGCCACCGCCGGCCGGTGGACGGTCACGCTGCACCTGACCGGCGGCTACAAGGCCGTGCTGCCCTACCTGCTGGTCATGGCCGAGGGCATCAAGTCGGTCTTCCGAGACCCGGACAGCGTGGCGGCTGGCCGCGAGCCCACCGTGGAAGCGGTGAGCATTCACGAGCACCGCCCCGACGTGTCGCTCGCCGACCAGTTCCTGGTCGAGCTACCGGTGCGCTGGCTGCGCGGCACCGCGCTCACGTCCCTGCGAAAGCTTGCCGACTATGCCGGGTCCAACGCCAACCTCCCCGCGAATACGTGGGCCGAGTGGCGCGGTCAGTGGGTCCATGACGGCGGGGCTCGGCTCAGCGAGGCCGGCATGATCCTCACTCGAGTGCTGTGAACTCCGAGGACGCGCTCGACCATTACCTGGGCCATGTGGTCAGGACCGGGCCGGTCCGCCCTCGCCACATCGAGGCGCCCGTAGGCCCGAAACCGATGGCGCACAACGACATCCGCGATCTGCTGGCCGATCCCGCGCTGCTGTTCGGCGGCGCGAACCCGGCGACGGAGCCCCGTGAACGGATGGCACTGCTCATCCGGTTCGCGCTGTGGCTCGACGAGGCGGACATGCCCGGCGAGTTGGCCTCACGGGCCGCCCGCTACCGGTTTCTGGTGTGGAGCCTGCCGGCCCGGCTGTCCGTCGACGTGGCGGCCGAGCTGTGCCCGGAGGCGGTGCTCTGGCCGTCTCGGGTCGACTCGTACCTCACGGAACTATCCGACGGCATGATCAGGAACAAAGCCAGAGCGGCCCGTGAGGACTGGCTGCGACAGTTGGCCGAGGCCGAGGACGACCCGTGGCTGGCGGCGTTGCAGACCGACGGAGACCGCGGGTTGGAACGTGACCTGCGGTGGCTCACCAGGGCCTGGCCGCAGCGCGGCGGTGTCCGTGGTCGGCTCGACCTCGCCGACCCCGACTCTCGATCCTCGACGGCGGAGCATCGGCGGGTGGCCGCCGAGGTCGCCGAGACGCACTGGCTGCCCCGCGCCGCCATCCGGCAGGCCGTCCTCGGCTTCGGGCCCCGCCGCCCGTGGCTCGCCCTCGTCGCGGTGACGGCCTTCCCGGCTGCGTCGGCGGCCCTGGTCGTACTCCTGCTGGCCGATAAGGCCGAGCTGGCACGCACCCTGTCGGTGGTGGTTATCGGCGCCGGTGCCTTCGTGGTCACGTTCCTGGTGCCCGTCCGAGTGGAGGTGCTGGCGCTGCTGCGTATCCCCGCGGCGGCCGCCGCCGGCAACGCCCTGCTGCTGAGCCTCACCCCGCGCTGGTGGCTCGCCGGGAAAGGGTGGACCGTCGGCGTGGCAATGATCTTGGCGGTGTGGTGCTACGTCACTGTCGAGGCCCGGCTGCACGGCGCACCCCGTTGGCTTGCCACCGGCCGGGCCGCCATCGTGTCAGCTGTCGGTGCTCTGTACGCCTTCGTGCTGGCCGTGGCCTTCCTCGGCTTCGTGGTCCCGACAATGGGGGAGACCGGACGCTGCCTCGACGGCTGGTGGCGCGCCGATCCGCTGGCACCGCTGCAGTTGGAGGCCGCGTACTGCCGGCCCGAACTGGGCCAAGACACCGCCGCGTGGCCGGCCGGTGCGCTGCTGTTGATGACCGGCTGGTCCCTGGCCGTTGGCGTCGCGGCCCAGGTGCTGTGGGACGACCGCCCGTTGACCGCGCCGCTGGGCCGGCTGCGGCGAGTGAGGGGAACGAGGGCATGAGCTGGACGACGTTCACGCTGCGCGTGGAGACCCCGCTGTTCAGCGGCGACGACCCCGCATCGGGAAGCACCGACTCGCCGATCCGGGTGTCGTCCATCCGGGGCGCGCTCCGCTTCTGGTTCCGGGCCGTCGCCGCCGGTCACGGCATCAACGACCTGTCCGCGCTGTGGGCCGAGGAAGAGAGGGTCTTCGGCTC
>Ga0190272_10001730_pt1 | contig 10471 bp, 9 predicted proteins | sample Popmic504T_FD_133746 | JGI IMG/M metagenome (GOLD analysis project Ga0190272, IMG submission 133746) | Populus adjacent soil microbial communities from riparian zone of Shoshone River, Wyoming, USA - 504 T | ecosystem: Environmental > Terrestrial > Soil > Riparian zone | place: USA: Wyoming...
GGGCGAAGGGGTCTCTCCGGGTAACTCTGCGCACGCGAGGTCGTGAGGCGCACTCGGCGTATCCCCACCTCGGAAAGTCGGCGATCGAGCCGATGCTCGAGCTTCTGCCGACGCTCCGCTCACTTCCTCTCGCATCCGATCCGATTCTCGGAGATACGACGGTGAACATCGGGACGATCCGTGGTGGCACCGAGGCAAACGTGATTCCCGCTCAGGCTGAAGCGGAGCTGATGTTCCGCCTCGTCGGAGACGTCGAGCCACTTCGCAAAACCATTCTCGACTGGGCGCACGGCCGCGCGGATGTGGAGTTCGGCTCACACATCCCCGCCCGGAAATTCGCGACCGTTCCAGGATTCGAAACGGGGCCCGTCGCGTACACATCCGACATACCGCTTCTCAGCAACTGGGGCGAGCCATTCCTGTTCGGCCCCGGATCGATCCACGTTGCGCACACACCCGACGAATACGTCGACGTCGAGGAGCTGAGGTCGAGCGTCGATATCTATGAGCGGCTGGCGCGAACCCTTCTGGCGCGATGAGTCCTCTTCCTGGAAAACGCAAAGCCAAATGGCCGGTGGCGGTGCTCGGGGCCACGGGTGCCGTCGGGCAGACGTTCGTGCGGCTTCTCGCCAATCATCCGTGGTTCGAGCTCAGGGAGCTCGCCGCATCGGAACGGTCGGCGGGGAAGAAGTACGGCGAGGTGACGCGGTGGCTGGAGGGCGAAATGCCTCCCTCCGCGATCGGAACGAGACGCGTGAGCGCGTGCGACCCGGGTGTAGTGACCGCGCCGATCGTGTTCTCGGCTCTCGATGCGGTCGTCGCCGGTGAGGTCGAGATGGCGTTTGCGCGTGCCGGACGATTCGTCTTGAGCAACGCGAAGAATTTCCGCATGGAGCCCGACGTGCCGCTCGTCATTCCGGAAGTGAACGGTGATCACCTCGCGGTCATCGATGGCCAGCGCCGCAATCGCGGCTGGGACGGAGCGATCGTCACTAACGCCAATTGCTCCGCCACCGTCGCAGCCGTTGCGCTGGCGCCTTTGCACCAGCGTTTCGGGATCCGGCAGCTTTTTCTCTCTACGATGCAGGCAGTATCCGGCGCCGGGTATCCCGGGGTTCCTTCGCTCGACATACTGGGTAACGTGATTCCGTACATCTCCGACGAAGAGCCCAAGCTCGAGCGCGAGATGCTCAAGCTGCTGGGCACCTACGCCGACGAGGAAATTTCGAACGCGACGTTCAAGGTCAGTGCGCACACCAACCGCGTGCCCGTCGAACACGGTCATACGATCTGCATGACGATCGGGTTCGAGACCAAGCCTACGCCCGAGGAAGCCATCGAGACGATGCGCACCTGGGAAGGGCTGGCATCGACCAAAGGTCTTCCAAGCAGACCTCCTCACCCGCTGGTCGTTACGGATGCAGCCGATCGCCCGCAGCCCAAGAGCGACGTCAGCGCCGGCAATGGCATGACCGTGACCGTCGGTCGGGTGCGGGGCGACGCGATATTCGACCTACGAATGGTCGCGCTCGGACACAACACGATTCGTGGCGCGGCAGGCGGTTCGGTGCTGAACGCGGAGCTGCTCGCTTCTACCGGCGCGTTCGACAGCGCGTGATAGTCGTCAAGTTCGGCGGCACTTCGGTAGGCGATGCGGAAGCGATCGAACGCGCCGCGGACATAGTGAGAGGCCGCCTCGACCGGCGGCCGGCAGTGGTGGTATCCGCGCTCGGGGGTGCAACGAATTCTCTCCTCGCGATCGGCGAGCAATCGGCGAAGGGGCATCTGATCGGCGCGCTGCGCGGGGTCGAAGCGCTTCGCGACCGGCATTTTCAGCAATGCGAGAAGCTGCTCGGCGATTCCGCCGCGGCAGCCGAGGTGCAGGCCGAGATGAGTGCGAGCTTTGACGAGCTCGCCAGCCTCGCCGAAGCGCTGTCGGTGCTGGGGCACGCCACTCCGCGCAGCTTCGACGCTATAGCCGCGTTCGGAGAGCAACTTTCCTCTCATCTCGTTGCGGCGTTCTTTACGCTGCGCGGCCTGCCGGCCGAGCACGTCGATGCGAGAGACGTCTTCATGACCGACGACAACTTCATGGCAGCCGAGCCCCAGATCGAGGCGATTGCGGACGGGGCGCGCGACGTGGTGCTCCCGCTGCTCGAGAGCGGGAAGGTGCCCGTCATGGGAGGCTTCATCGGCCGGACCGCAAAAGGGATTACCACGACTCTGGGGCGAGGCGGCTCCGACTACAGCGCGTCACTGCTTGGCGCCGCGCTGCGCGCGGATTCCATCGAGATCTGGACTGACGTCGAGGGGATGCTCACCGCCGATCCGCGCGTCGTGAAGGGTTCGCGTCTGATCGAGCAGATTCGCTTCGACGAAGCGTCCGAGCTCGCGTCGTTCGGCGCCAAGGTGCTTCATCCCAACACCATCGCTCCGGCGGTGCGGCTCGGGATTCCGGTCTTCATCTACAATTCCCGGAATCCCGGAGGCAAGGGAACGCGCATCACCTTCGATGCGCCGCCGCGGGCGGTGACCGCGATCGCCGGCAAGAGCGGCGTCACGGTGGTCAAGGTCGCGGCGGCAAAAATGCTTTTCGCGCGCGGATTCCTGCGCCGGGTGTTCGACATCTTCGAGCGAAACGGCGTATCGGTGGACGTCGTGGCGACTTCGGAGGTGTCGGTGTCCGTGACTGTCGACGACCCATCGGGACTCGAATCGCTGATAGTGGAGCTCGCGACGCTGGGGGATGTCTCGGTCGAGCGTGACCGCGCGATCGTCGCTGTTGTCGGCGCGGCGATCAGCGATGACAGCGGTGCGATGGGTCAGGCAGTCGGCGCGCTCGCGGGAATCAAGATTCACATGATGTCCCTGAGCGCGACCGGGATCAACCTCACGATCATCGTTGACGGAGATCAGCTGAACACATCGCTCGAGCGACTCCACGAGCAATTCTTCGCCGCTCCGAAATGACCGCCCGCCGCATGGCCGTCATCGGCGATGGCAAGATGGGCGTCACCGTCGCCGAAGTCGCTCGCCAACAGGGGTGGGAGGTGACGGTCGTCTGCGGCCCGAATGAAACGAAGGGTGGCAAAGGCATCACTGCTGCCGCCCTCGCCAACCCCGATGTTGCCGTGGAGTTCACCGAGCCCGGCGCAGCGGCCGCCAATATCTCTGCCTGCCTGCGGGCGAGGGTGCCGGTCGTGTCGGGAACGACAGGCTGGTATGACGCGTTGCCCGAAGTCACGCGGCTCGCGCGCGAAACGGGGACCGGCTTCCTGTGGTCCCCGAATTTCTCGCTTGGAGTCAACGTTTTTCTCGAAGTTGCGCGCTATGCCGCGTCACTCATCCGCGCAAGCGAAGGCTTCGACGCCCACCTTGTCGAGATTCACCACACGCGGAAGAAGGACGCCCCGTCCGGTACCGCGAGCGCTATCGCGCGTGAGGCGAGCGCCGGTTTCGGGCGTCCCGTTCAGATCACGAGTGTGCGGACCGGTGACGTTCCGGGCACGCACGAGCTCATCTTCGACGGCGCACACGAGCAGCTGACTTTCACGCACGTGGCCCGTGACAGGCGCGTATTCGCGGAAGGCGCTGTGCGCGCAGCGGGATGGCTCGTGGGGAAGTCCGGCGTTTTCACGATGAAGGACGTGCTCGGAGCCGAGACAGCGGAGCCGGGAAAGCCGTAGTTCTTCTCGACGCGTACATTACCACATTCGATGTTTCTCCCGGCGGGCGGGAGATGTCTAACGTGGAGGCTCGATGGACGCGCAGCGGCTTACCGGGTGCGGAACTGCCCTCGTCACCCCCTTTACCGCTACGGGTGAATTGGACGAGCGGTCGCTTCGCTCCTTCATCGATTGGCAGATCGCGAGCGGGGTCCACTTCCTCGTTCCGTGCGGCTCGACCGGCGAAGCGGCGACGATGACACTCGCCGAGCACCGCCGAGTGGTGGAGATAACGGTAGAACAAACCGCGGGACGGGTGCCGGTGGTCGCGGGTGCGGCCTCAAACGATACACGGAAAGCGATCGATCTCTCGCGTTCGATGGAAGGCCTTGGCGTGACGCATCTGCTGCACGCATCGCCGATGTACAACAAGCCTCCCCAACGCGGGATTGTCGCGCATTTCCACGCGATTGCCGACGCTGTCGGCATTCCGATCGTCGTCTACAACGTTCCGGGTCGCACCGGCAGCAACGTGGAGGCCGCGACGACCCTACAGCTGGCCGAGCACGAGAACATCGCGGCGGTTAAGGAAGCATCGGGAAATCTTTCGCAGATCGGTGAGATCATTCGTCATCGTCCAGCTCGCTTCTCAGTGCTGTCGGGCGACGATCCGCTCACGCTCCAGGTGATGGCGGACGGAGGAGACGGAGTGATCTCGGTGACCTCGAATGCGGCGCCGAGCCTGGTGTCACGACTGACGGACCTTTGCGCCGCGGGAGACTACGCAGCGGCGAGGGCGATCCACCACCAGCTCGCCGCGTGGACAGCGGCCGCGTTCGTGGAATCCAATCCAATCCCGGCAAAGGCCGGTCTCGCGATGATGGGAAAGATGCTGAACGTCGTGCGGCTGCCGCTCGTGCCTCTCGCAACGAAGCACGAGAGCACTGTCAGATCAGCGCTCGCTTCCCTCGGTGCGATGACGACATGAGCCCCGCCGCACTACGAGATCTCGAAAAACGCATCGAAGCACTGGCCGCTGTACCGGCGGCCGCAAAGCTGCCGCGTGATGCGCGCCGCACGGTGGACGAGCTGCTGGACGCGCTCGAAGCGGGCACGGTCCGGTCCGCCGCAATGCATGCGACGACAAAGGAGTGGCAGGCAGTGCCGTGGGTGAAGCGCGGAATTCTCGTCGGTTTTCGCGTGGGAAAGATCGTCGACATGTCCATGGGCGCCGGCGGCGGCGCGCGGCTTTCCTTCTTCGACAAGGACACCTACCCGCCCCGCCCGATCACAAGCTCGGATGGAATTCGGATCGTACCCGGGGGATCCAGCATCCGGCGCGGCGCCTACGTTGCCAGCAGCGTCGTGTGCATGCCACCCATGTACATCAACGTGGGAGCGTACGTCGGTAAGGGAACGATGATCGACTCGCACGCGCTCGTAGGCTCGTGCGCCCAGGTCGGAGAGCGGGTTCATCTCAGTGCCGCGGCGCAGCTGGGCGGAGTGCTCGAGCCGGTCAATGCTTCACCGGTTGTCATCGAGGACGATGTCGTCATCGGCGGCAACTGCGGGGTTTACGAAGGAACGGTAGTGCGCAAGCGCGCCGTGATCGGCGCCGGCGTGATCCTGACGCGTGGAACTCCGGTATATGACCTGGAGCGCGAGACGGTGCACCGCGCGGAGGGCAACCATCCACTGGTAATCCCGGAAAATGCCGTCGTCGTCCCGGGCGCGCGCGCGGCAAAAGGAGAATGGGGAAAAACGCACGGGATCTCGCTCCAGACTCCAGTGATCGTCAAGTATCGGGACGAGAAGACCGACGCGGCGACGGCGCTCGAGAGCTGGCTGCGGTGAAAGTTCACGGCGCCGTGCGAGTTCCGGGCGACAAATCGATCTCGCACCGCGCCTTGATTCTGGCGGCTCTTGGCACCGGCGAATCCGTAATTCGCGGCATACTGGATTCGGAGGACGTCGCTTCAACAGCTCGCGTCCTGCGCGCAATGGGGGTTGGCATCCCGGAGTTCGCAAACGTCGTCCGCGTCGTCGGTGTCGGCGTCCGCGGACTGAAGCCTCCGCGAGTGGCGCTCGACTGCGGCAACAGCGGCACGACCACGAGGCTCGTCGCGGGACTGGTCGCTGCGCATCCATTCGCCGCGCGTTTCGAAGGAGACGCGAGCCTGAGCCGCCGGCCGATGAAGCGAATCGCCGAGCCGCTCACCTACATGGGGGCGCGCTTCGATTTCGAGGGTGGGGATGGGCTCCCGATGACGGTGCGCGGCGTTGACCTGCGCAGCATCGATTGGGACACCGGCGGATCGAGCGCCCAGGTGAAGAGTGCGATCCTCCTCGCCGGTGTCAGTGCCGGCGTCGAGGTTCGCGTCACGGAGCGCGCACCATCGCGCGACCACACAGAAAGAATGCTTCGAGCGATGGGAGTCGATGTCGAGAACGACGGGAATCAGGTGTGCCTGCGTCCGGTGCGGGGTCTCGAGGCAGTGGAGTTCAAGGTTCCCGCTGATCCCTCTTCAGCGGCGATGTTCGTCGCTCTCGCAGCGATGGCGGACGAAGGGGAGCTCGTGCTCGATGATGTGTGTCTCAATCCCACCCGCACTGGATTTGTCGACGCTGTCACGCGCATGGGCGGTGACATCTCTCGCGAAGACGTGAAGGAAGTCTCCGGCGAAGAGATGGGCTCGCTGAGAATAAGACCAGCGCCCCTTCATTCGATCAGCATTGGTGAGGCGGAGATTCCGGCTTTGATCGACGAGCTCCCGCTTCTCGCCTGCCTTGCGGCGGGAAGCGGCGTCGAGCTGGAGGTCACAGGGGCGGCCGAGCTGCGCGTCAAGGAGAGCGATCGCATCGCGACTGTCGTCGCCAATCTCCGGCGCATCGGCGCTCAGGCGGAGGAGCTGCCCGACGGGCTAAGGGTGTTCGGCGGAAAGAAAGCGCTCGCTGGAACGGTGAATCCGCACGGGGATCACAGGATGGCCAGGGCGTTCGGGATATTGGGAGCGGTGCGTGGAAACCGGGTCGAGGTGCAAGAGCCGGACACCGTTGCCGTCTCATACCCCCGGTTCTGGGACGACCTGAAGAAGGCCGTCGCGTGAGGTCGTACGTCATCGCGATCGATGGGCCCGCGGCATCAGGCAAGTCGTCGACTGCGCAGCTGGTCGCGGACAAGCTCGGATTTCTGCACGTCGATTCCGGCTCGCTCTACCGTGCGGCAACCGCCGCGGTGCTGCGCCGCGAAAAGGATCCCGAGCGATGGAGTGACGAGCTGGTGCTCGAGGCTGTGCGCCCGGTCGAGCTACGGGCGGCGCGGACCGCGTTCTATCCCGTTCTGGACGGCCGCGCGATCGAGGACGAGCTGAGGGGCGACGCGGTGACCCGGAACGTTTCACGCGTTGCCCAAATGCAGCGGGTGCGTGAATGGGTGAACGAGCTGGTCAAGCGCAGCGCGCGTGGCACGAACGTCGTCGTCGACGGGCGCGACATGGGTACCGTGGTATTCCCCGACGCCGATCTCAAGATCTTTCTCATCGCCGATACCAGGGAGCGTGCGCTCCGGCGTCTCCGCCAGCGCGGCCACGATGCTTCGTCGGAGCAATCCGTTGCCGCCGAGACTATCCGCATCACCGAGCGAGATGCCCGCGACGCCCGTCAGACCGTGCCCGCGACCGACGCTGTCATCATCGACACGACCGCCCTCACCCAGGCTGAGCAGGTGGAGCAGATCGTGAGACTTTCGCGCCCCGAGGCGTGACGGCCTTACGTCGGGACCCTGTTTTGCTAGATAGAGGTCCGGCAGCCGTCAAAGGGGACGAGCGATGCGCAGGTTCACCGACAGAGTCGGGACGGATTGGACGGCATTTGAGTCATCGCGGCCGGGGGGACTACCGGACCGCCGGGCGAAGCCTGCCATAGTATCGGTCGCGTTCCAGTGCGACGATGGGAGCGAGGTCGCGGTCGAGCTGCCATTCGGGGCGCTCGATGGGCTGAGCGACGAGGAGCTGATACTCCTTCTCACCCGTGGGATGAAGTAGCGCGAAACCGGCCCCAACTTGCGGCTCATCTGTTTTTCCGTAATGTCCCGGACGGACAAAAAGAGGAGCTGACATGATCCGCCGTTTCATACCTGCCCTGCTGCTCGTGGCGACGAGTCTCTCCGCCCAGAGCGCGGTGCCCCTGTACACCAATCTCGGAACCCACAGCAAGTCAATCGGCAGCAAGGTTCCCCAGGCACAGCGCTACTTCGACCAGGGTCTGAGGCTGGCGTACGGCTTCAACCACGCTGAAGCGATCCGCTCGTTCACCCGAGCGGCGGAGCTCGACCCGAGTTGCGCGATGTGCTATTGGGGAATCGCCTACGCCTATGGCCCGCATGTCAACGCCGGCATGGACTCCGCCAGCGGAGTGAGCGCCTATCAGGCCGCGCAGACGGCGCTGTCTCTGAGTGCCAAATCGCCGCCCTGGCAGCGCGCGTATATCGAGGCGGTGGCGACGCGATACGCCGCCGTTCCTCCCGCCAATCGTGCGCACCTCGATTCGGCGTACGCGCGTTCAATGCGCAACGTCGCGACGACCTACAAAAACGATCTCGATGCCGCGGCGCTCGCAGCCGAGTCGATGATGGATCTGCGGCCGTGGAACTACTGGACGCCTGAAGGGAAGCCATATGCGGGCACGGCCGAGCTCGTTCGACAGCTCGAATCGGTGATCACGCGCAACCCGAATCATCCGGGTGCTTGCCACTACTACATCCACGCTGTCGAGGCGGTGAATCCGCAGCTCGCGGTGCCATGTGCCGAACGCCTCGCGCAGCTCATGCCTGGCGTCGGCCACATGGTGCACATGCCGGCACACATCTACGTTCGCGTCGGCCGATACAAGGACGCCGCCGCCAGCAACGTCCACGCGATTCACACCGACGAGAGCGTCATCGAAGGATTGCCACAGCCGACCGTGTATTCTCTCGCCTATTACCCGCACAACATCCACTTCCTGGCTTTCGTGTCGACCATGGCGGGCAAGAGCGCGCAGGCGATCGAAGCGGCGAAGACCCTGAAGGCGAAGGTGAATCTGGATGTCGCAAAGAGCGTCGGCATGCTGCAGGAGATGGTGCCGTACCACGTGCTGACTCTCACGACGTTCGGGCGCTGGGATGATGTACTCGCCGAGCCGCTCCCGCCGGCAGAGATTCGCTTTCCAACAGCGATGGCACACTACGCACGGGGAGTTGCCTTCGCCGCAAAAGGAGATTTCGCCAGCGCGCGGGTAGAGCTCGATACAGTCATGGCGATTGATGCTGCGACTCCTGCCGATGCCGAGTTCAAGGCTCCGATCTCGGTAGCGGCCCATGCGCTCATGGCCGAGATCGCGACGCGGGGCGGTAAAGCGGACGAAGGAATCGCGCACTGGCGGCAGGCGCTCGCTATCGAGGACAAGGGCCTCTACTTCGAGCCTCCGAAATGGTACTACCCGATTCGCCAGTCGCTTGGTGCCGCGCTTCTGAAAGCGGGACAGAACGCCGATGCCGAGGCTGTGTATCTGGAGGATCTGAAGCGGTTTCCCGAGAACGGCTGGTCCCTTTACGGCCTGGCTGCAGCGTTGAAGGCGCAGGGGAAAACAGCGGAAGCCGCCGCCGTCGAGAAACGCTTTGCCAATGCCTGGACAGACGCTGACGTGAAGCTCACCTCATCTCGCTACTGATGTAGCCCTGCAGGAGAATCCCGAACCTGCTGTCAAGAAGCCCCGACATGATCTTGTCGGGGCTTCCTGACTAAATCGTGTACGCTTCAGGTGTCGCGGCCGAGGGTCACGTTGATCCGGGTCCCTGAAAAGATCTGATCGCCGACCAGAAAAAACTCGTTGCCGCCGACCCGTTCAATCCTGAATACCATATCGCGAACGAAGGTGTCGGCAGCTTGCGCGAACTCGACCAGGTCGCCGCTTTGAGTCCACGTGCCCCCCATGTCGGCGTCCAGCGCCCCGCTCGACGTAACCATGTGCAGGTGACCGCTGGTAGAGCCGTCAGAGTGGAGTGTGATATCGAAAGTGCTGCCAGCCAGGAGATGATTCGTTTGACCGGAGGTTCCGGTGCTGGAGAAAATTATTGCCGAATAGCTGCCTGTCACTTCGGAACTCGATGTTGTATCGCTGCACCCAGTTGCCGCGACGGCAATCAACGCGAATGTGGCAAGCCTAGTCAGGTATTGGTTCATGCGGGAATCTCCGGCCCGGGAGAGTGAAGGCGCCTACCCCCGAGAGAATCAGGCCACCAAGATCAGAGCTGTCAGTTGCGCTCCCCAACAATTCGGTTTGGGTGGCGAAAGTTGACCTCCGCAGAGGCCTAGCCTACATTAAAAGGCTCGATTCGAACGCATCCAAACCTTTAACCAGCAACATGATAGACTCCGCAACCGACACAGAAACCCCAACCGGCACGACGCTGACTGCGCGCGAAAAGCGCGATCTGCAAAAAGCACAGCTGCGCCCGCTTGCCAACCTGCGCCCCGAGCTCTACGACGAGGACGATTACTCGCAGGACGAGCTCGAGACGATGATGGAGATGTACAACGGGACGATGGCCTCGATCGAAGAAGGCGAGATCGTCAAGTCCCGTGTGCTGGATATCCGCGACAACATGGTCGTCCTCGACATCGGCTTCAAATCCGAAGGGACGATCCCGCTCGAAGAGTTCAAGGATCTCCCCGACCTGAAGCCGGGTGACGAAGTCGAAGTTCTCCTCGAGCACCTGGAGGACCAGGAAGGATCGGTCGTCCTCTCGAAGAAGAAAGCCGACTTCA
>Ga0190272_10001731_pt1 | contig 10470 bp, 10 predicted proteins | sample Popmic504T_FD_133746 | JGI IMG/M metagenome (GOLD analysis project Ga0190272, IMG submission 133746) | Populus adjacent soil microbial communities from riparian zone of Shoshone River, Wyoming, USA - 504 T | ecosystem: Environmental > Terrestrial > Soil > Riparian zone | place: USA: Wyoming...
CGCGGCCGTAGACTTGCATGCCAAGTGTATCATTTCGTCGGTGCCGAGATCGCCGATCTCTACGTCGCGATCCGGGAGGATGACAATGCAGCGCAGTCCGATCATGACGTCGACAAGATGCAGGTCGGCCGTATTGCGCACGCCGTGCGCCGCCCAGCGCTTCAGGTTCTCATAATAGGGCGAACGCCGCCAGGCGAGCGGATTGCCGGGATCGGCAAAGACGGTGAGATGGCGCCCGCCTGCGGACTTGAGCATCGCAAACTTGGCGCGGTCGGGTTTCCATTCCGGCCCCAGTCCCGGCTCGAGCATCCATTGGCAGACGAACATGCGGCAACTCGGCGGCCGCGTCTCGTAGATGGCGCAGCCTTTTTGGCGATTGCAGTGCTGACACCAGGCGCCGATCGGCTTGGCCAATTCATCGACACCCACGACCTTGCAGCACAGGCTGCAGCTGCCGCAGGATTTTTCCGCCGCACCACCGCCCATCGCGCGCCCCCGCGGATTCGATCGCTACTCGCCCAGATCCAAGGGCAGGATAACAATCGTCCGGTCAGCGGGCGCCGGATTTGCGGCGCGGTCGGTGGAAACGACAGCGACCTCTCGCCGCAGGAGCGAAAGGCCGCTTCAACACTTCGGAAAAATTAGCTCAGAACATCGACACGCCAGCCATCAAACGCAGCGCATTGCGGCCGCTCTCGCGCTGCCGCTCATCGAGGCTGGCAATCAGCGGGCCCGCCGCCGACATGGCCTGCTGCAGCGCCATGGCGCCGCCCGCATAACTGCCGACTCGCTCGCGCACTCTTTGCACCAAGCCCTGGCCTTCGCGCTGTTCGCGAATCGCGGCGCGCAACGCCGCCTCGACCGGACGCCAATGCTGCAGCTGTTCGCCCGTCAGGCGCAGCGCACTCCGCAGGCGTGCAATCTTGCCCTCGGTCACCATGACCTCCTGGGCTGATGCCGACGCAGGTCCAATCCCCTTCTCGGAAACGAACAGTGGTCCCATCGTCGCGATCGCCACGGCCGTCGCGAACACTGCCTTCCTCATGCAGTCTCTCCAATCCAAAGTTATGAGTGATGACCCGCGCGATAGGCAGAGATCGCGTCCGCAACAAGTGCAAAATGCGGACGAAATGTGATCAGCCCTACGCGTTTACACCGACGATTGACGAGCATGACGTTTTGCCAGAAAGCCCGGCTCGAAATGTAAACGAATTGCGAAGAATTCGGTTCCATCGCTGCCCAAATCGGTTGAGGGGCGCAACGATATGGCGCGCACTCGCGTGGTCACGAATTAACTCAGATGGCAATATTTAGCGTGCGCGCGCGAACGCCAGCCACACGCCGCCGCCGATCAGGAACAATCCGCTCACTTGCGATGCGAGTCGGATTCGCCGCGCCGACATGAATTTTCCGGTGCGCCCGGCGAGGACCGCATAGGCGCCGTCCGTAATCGCCGCCGTTGCCATGGCGGTCGCGCCGAGCAGGACGATCTGGCCGACATAGTCGCCGCTCGGATCGACGAACTGCGGAATGAAGGCGCCGAACCACAGTAGCGCCTTCGGATTGCTCATCAGTACCAGGAATCCCTGCAGGAAGAATCCGCCGCGCGGCGCCGGCGTCTGGCCGATCTGGCCGAAGCCCGCATTCGCGCGCAGCAGCTTCCAGCCCAGCCACACGAGATAGATCGCGCCCGCGATGCGCACATAGTCGAACCACACGCCCATCGTGGCGATGACGGAGGAAAGACCGACCAGCAGGACGCCGAGCATGATCGCGAGGCCAAGCTGCGTGCCCGCGACATTGAGCAGCCCCGCGCGCATGCCGTGCGTCAGGCTGTTCGCAATGATGAGCGTGACGGTCGGACCCGGAATGATGGTGATGAGAATGCAGGCCGCGACGTAGGCGAGGTAGATTTCAACGGACATGGTGTGCTCCGGGCGTTGCGCCGCTGCTAAAGCGTCCAACCTCCGATACCACACGCGCCATCGCAGGTGCAGAAGATGGCGCGAAGTGCTATGCGACGATTCACACAGACCCTTCGGTGGACGCATCTAAAGCACTGAATTCGCAAGGGGAGAGCATGATTACCACACTTCGGGTAGTGATTGCGACCGTGGCGCTGTTCTTCGCGCTGGGTGGTTTGCTCGCTTGGCTAGGCACTCTCGATGCAACAACTTACATTGTCATCACTGGCCTTGTCGGCAGCGTCGCTTCTGTGATCGGCTTGGTTGCATTGGGCGCGCCCCGGCTCACGACCTCCGACATCCGAAATGTTGAAGCTGACTTGCTCCAATCAGTGGCGGAACAAGTACAATCGGCCAAGGAGTACGAGGAAAAGCTCGCATCGAATCGAGAGGAGCTTTCGAGGCTCGAACAAGAGCGTGTCGAAATTGAGCTTTTGGTCAGACAAGCCAGCCTGAAGTTGTTTATGGAGAGAGGCTTCGGTACATCGCCATGGAGATTGAGCGGCGGATCACAGCCGACGTAGCCCTTGAAGATCTCCTTCGAAACTATGGCGACGCTCTTCAACGAGTTGAAGCGCTCGATGGCCAAATCGAACGAAGTGAGAGAGCTGATGCAGTTCGACGCATCCTCGATGACGTGCGATCGGCGGAAGGATATCAGAAGAAAGAGTTTTTCGTCCGCTTCATGGGAAACGGGATCAATATCTACCCGGCAATTGAATTTATCCAAAAAGTGGGGGCAGCTTACGTCGATGTTATCAAGACAGTGATGGGGAGGTAATCGTGCAGCGCCCCAGCATCAGCGCTGCACGATCAGATAGCTAACCCACATCCGTCGAGTGAATGCGCCGCTCGCCGACGACGAGCGCCTCGCCGTTGCCGCGATTGCGCTTGATCAGCAGCTTGTTGAGCGCGCCCAGATAGGCCTTTGCGGACGCAACCAGCGTGTCGGGATCGGCGCCCTTGGAGGTGTCGGCACGGCCGTTTTCCGAGAGCCGCACCGATACCTCGGCCTGCGCGTCGGTGCCCGCCGTCACGGCATGCACCTGATAGAGTTCCAGTACCGCCTCGTGCGGCACGATCGCCTTGATGCAGTTGAACGTGGCATCGACCGGTCCGTTGCCTTCGCATTCCTCGAGGGTCTGCTTGCCCTCGATGTCGAGCTTCATCGTCGCGCGCTGCGGTCCGCGTGTGCCGGCAATGACCGAGAGCGAGACCAGCTTGATGCGATCCTGCGCGGTCGCGATCTCCTCATCGACCAGCGCCTCGATGTCCTCGTCGTAGACGTGCTTCTTTCGATCGGCGAGCGACTTGAAGCGCACGAAGGCATCTTCAAGCTGATTGGATTGCAAGTGGTAGCCCATCTCTTCGAGCTTGTGCACGAAGGCGTGGCGGCCGGAGTGTTTGCCCATCACCAGCGAGGTCTGCTTCACGCCCACGGTTTCGGGCCTCATGATTTCGTAGGTCTGCGCGTTCTTGAGCATACCGTCCTGATGGATGCCGCTCTCGTGCGCGAAGGCGTTCCGTCCGACGATCGCCTTGTTGTATTGCACCGGGAACGATGTGGCGGCGCCGACCAGCTTGGAAGCACGCGTCAGCATCGTGGCGTCGATGCCGGTCCAGAACGGCAGCACGTCATTGCGCACGCGCATCGCCATCACGACTTCCTCGAGCGCGGTATTGCCGGCGCGCTCGCCGATGCCGTTGATGGTGCATTCGATCTGCCGTGCGCCCGCCTTCACACCGGCGAGCGAGTTCGCGACCGCCATTCCGAGATCGTTATGGCAATGCACCGAGAATACCGCCTTGTCGGAATTCGGTACCGTTTCACGCACGCGCCGGAACATCTCGAAATACTCCTCCGGCACCGTGTAGCCGACCGTGTCGGGAATATTGATCGTGGTCGCGCCCGCCTTGATGGCGGCCTCGACGCAGCGGCAGAGGAACTCGAATTCGGTGCGCGTGCCGTCCTCGGCGCTCCATTCCACGTCGTCCACATGGTTTCTCGCGCGTGTGACTTGCGCGATCACCATGTCGAGCACCTGGTGCGGCTCCTTTTGCAGCTTCCACTTCATGTGCACCGGCGAGGTGGAGAGGAAAGTGTGAATGCGCTTGCGCTCTGCCGGCTTGATCGCCTCGGCGCAGCGGTCGATGTCGTTGAATGCGGCGCGCGAGAGGCCGCACACGACCGCGTTCTTGGTGCGCTTGGCAATTTCGTGGACGGCGGCGAAGTCGCCGTCCGAGGCGATCGGAAAACCCGCCTCGATGATGTCGACCCCCATCGTGTCGAGCAGTTCGGCGACCTCGATCTTTTCCTCGTGCGTCATGGTGGCGCCGGGGCATTGCTCGCCGTCGCGCAGGGTCGTGTCGAAGATGACGACGCGATCCTTCTCGGATTGGGTGGTGGTCATGGACTTGATCCTTCTTGGGTGCGCTCAAGGGCGCTGTGTCTGACAAATGCGCCCGTCACGAGCGCCCGGGGTTTGGCAAAACCCCTGAGTGCCCAGGCGCATGCGCCCAACCGGCCCTCAGGGGCTGATAAGAAGCAGGTTCAGAATGAGGGCGAGGGCCGGCCGAGCCTGTTCGGCTCCCGGAGCGATCGCGCGATTATCGCGGCGGATCGACATTACTGCCCTCTTCATCGGGTTCCCAAGGTCGCGGAGAATGGTGAACGGAGCGTTAACCGCGGGAATTGCCGGTGCCGGGTTTCTAGCGGAAGCACGGGGGCGGATGCAAGCGCCGGATAGGTCAGCGATCATGTCCAATCCATGGGGCGCTCGGACGGTCAGCGGCGCCGCCCCGGCTTTTCCGCCAGCAACGCACGGCGCACCTTTTGCAGTTCCTTGAGCGCCGGCCCTTCGACCTTGGGGAACTCGAGCTTGAGGTTTTCCATTGCCTCGACGATGGCCTCGGCGACGATCAGGCGCGCGAACCATTTGTTGTCGGCCGGCACCACGTACCACGGCGCCTCGGGGCGGCTGGTATGGCGGATCGTGTCCTCATAGGCGTGCATGTATTTGTCCCAGAGCTTGCGCTCGGCGACATCTCCCATCTCGAATTTCCAACGCTTGCCCGGCTCCTCCAGCCGCGCGAGGAACCGCTTGTGCTGCTCTTCCCTGGAGATGTGCAGAAAGAATTTCAGGACCAGCACGCCGTTGCGCGCAAGATGCCGCTCGAAGCCGCGGATGCTCTTGAAGCGTTCGCTCCAGATATCCTCCGTCATCAGCGCTTGCGGCAGCCGCGACTTCGCGAGGATTTCCGGATGCACGCGCACCACCAGCACGTCCTCGTAATGCGAGCGATTGAAGATCCCGATGCGCCCGCGCTCCGGCAGCGATTTGGCAATGCGCCAGAGGAAATCGTGATCGAGTTCCTCCACACTCGGCCGCTTGAACGCATGTACCTGACAGCCTTGCGGATTGACGCCTGACATCACATGCTTGATCGCGCCGTCCTTGCCGGCGGCATCCATCGCCTGAAACACCGCCAGCACCGCCCAGCGGTTCTGCGCATAAAGCTTCTCCTGCAATGCCGCGAGCCGCTCGACGCCGTTTGCGAGCATCGCCTTGGCTTCTGCCTTTTCGAGATCGAGCCCGCAGATCTCCCCAGGATCGAATTCGGACAGGCGGAACTTGTCCGGCTCGTCGATGCGGAAGCGCCTGATCATCTTTGTGAGTTTCATGGCGACAGTTCACGCCGCGCGGGGCGGCTTGGCAAGAGACTCAACGCAGCCAGCTGGCCAGAAATGTCGCCACGTAGGGCGGCATGGTTGGACGCAGATCGTCCACGCTGCGCACGACATGAATGTCCGAAAGCTCGGGCTGCTTCTGGCTTGCGAGAAACGCGCGGATGCGCTCGTGCAGCGTGGCGGCGTTCTCCTGCGCCTGCACAATTTTCATGAGGGCGAGGCGCTGGCCGAGCGGCGTCGCGGACCACGTCTGCTCCACACTGAAATCCCCAATGCCGAGGCCGGTCTCCTCGATCAATTCGCGGATCACGCCGCGCTCCAGATCGACGGTATCGCCATCGACATCGCTCGGGTCGGGCGTACCGGCCGGAAAGTAGATTTGCCCCGCGGTCGCCGTATGACGACCCATCACGCCGAGCAGAAACGCGCCGTCGGAGGACCGCAGTGCGGCCATCGGAAAACAATTGCGGATCGCCTTGTCGGGGAAGCCCCAGTCGCGCCAGGCGATGAAGCTGGCGAAGTCGGCTTCCGAGTACGCTCCGCTCAGAACGCCGCCGCTGATCTCGCCGCGCCGCAGCAGCAGCACGCGCCCGTTCCACATTTCGGGCTTCTCGATACGCAACGTCGCAAAATGCGCGTCGATCTCGGCGCGGTGCTGGTCCGCAAACGGCCAAGGCGCGGGCTCGAAGCGCAGATCGAGCCGCGTGAGCGGAATGATCGGGATGTCGGCCATGCGCGCGTGGTCGCAGGCACGTCGGTTCGCGTCAAGCTTTGGCGAATCAGGCCTCGATGGTGCCCTCGGTGACGACAACCGCGCTGCCGCCGATGGATGCGCCGGTCAGCCTTCCGCCACCGATCTTCAGCGTCAACTCCATCAGGCTCGGGCGGTCCATTTCGTAGCCCTGCTCGATGCGCAGCAGATGTTCGCCGTCCTTGTAGTTGCCGTGGGCGGCGAGATAGCCGGCGAATGCCGCTGCCGCCGAGCCGGTCGCGGGATCCTCTGCGACGCCGACACCCGGCGCGAACATGCGCGCGTGAAAGTCATGGCCCGGTTCGCTCGTCTCGCCGCACACGACGAACGGTGCCGCAAAGCCGCCGCCGAATGCTTTCTCAAAATGCGTCATGTCGGGGCGGCAGCGTGCCATGACGGCGAGCCCGCTCACCGGCACGACGGCGAAAGGGTTTCCAGCCGACCAGCGCTGCGGCGCAAATTTGCCGAAACCGATGTCTGCGGGCGAAATGCTCAGTGCTGCGGCGAGCGTTGCGTTGTCCGCGGCTTTCCCGTCCTCGGCCGGCAGGCGCGGAATATCGAACGTCGCGCGGCCTGACCCCGCCGCGGGCGTCACGCGGCACGGCACGAGGCCGATATTTTCTTCGAGCACGAACTTGCGTTCGCTGGTTCCTCCGTCCAGCGTTCCGAGCAGCACGGCGGCGCCGACGGTCGGATGCCCCGCGAAAGGCAACTCGCGTCCGGGCGTGAAGATGCGCAGCTTTGCCCGGTGCGCCTTGCTCTCCGGCGGCTGCACGAACACGGTCTCGGACAGGTTGAACTCGCGCGCGATCGACTGCATCGCGGCGGTCTCCAGACCTTCGGGTTCGAGCACGACCGCGAGCGGATTGCCGGCGAAACGCCGGTCGGTGAACACATCGAGCGTGACAAAGCGGCGGCGCATGCTGTCCTCAAATCGGTTCGGCGGGGAAGACTTGGCTCGGGTTGACGAATTCGTCCTGCGCCTCGATCAGCAGGATTTCGCGCGCATTGCGTTCCGCGGTGAGCTTGAGCACGCCGAACACCGACGAAGCCGCGCGCGACAGCGCCTCGGCGGCCGGCCCGCCGCGCAGATAGTGCGCGAAGAACAACGCCGCGATCGCGTCGCCCGCGCCGTTGACCGAAATCGGCAGCTTCGGCGTGCGCACGCGGAAGCGGCCCGATGCATCGGAGGCGACGAGATCGATCGCGTCGGCGGGCGTCTCGTCGGTGTGCAGCGACGTCACCATGATGGCCTTGGGCCCGAGCGCATGCAGCACATCGACTGCGGCAAGCGCATCGCGCCGCGTCGCGCTGGTGCGGCCCGTCAGATAATCCAGTTCGAATTGGTTCGGCGCCACGATATCGGCCGCGGGCAGCGCATGGTCGCGCATGAATTCCGGAATGCCTGGCCGCACGTAAATGTCACGCCCGACATCGCCGATGACCGGATCGCAGCAATAGCGCGCCGCGGGATTCGCGGCCTTCACCTGCGCGACCACATCGAGAATCGCAGCGCCGGTCTCGGCCGAACCCATGTAGCCCGACAGCAGGCCGTCGCATGCGCTCAGCACGCCGCGCTGCGCCATCCCCTGCACCAGTTCGGTGATCAGGCCCGCTTCGAACACGCGGCCGGTCCAGGCGCCGTAACCGGTGTGATTGGAGAACTGCACGGTGTGGATCGGCCATACCTCGACGCCGATCCGCTGCAGCGGAAATGTCGCCGCGGCGTTGCCGACATGGCCGTACGCGACGTGGGACTGGATCGAGAGGATGTTCATGACCAATCACAAAACAAACGCGGCGGGAGCATGGTCCCGCCGCGCCGCAATATCCAACCGTTTTTCGTGATCGCGGCGATCAGCCGCCTTGATCACTTCATGCCGAGTTTCTGAGCCGCCGCTTCGACGTACTTGTTCGTGTAGGTCTTCGACAGGTCGATGTTCGCCTTGGCGATCTCCGGCACCGACTGGCTGAACACCGCGAGCACGGCCTGCGCGCCCTTGGGGTCCATCTTGCCGGTGTTCGAGAACATCGGGATCGTGTTCTTCAGCGCCGCGAGATAGAGCGCCTTGTCGGGCCCGACCAGTTCGGCGGGCATCTTCGCCATGATGTCTTCCGGCTTGTTCGCGTGGATCCAGCGGAGCGTCGAGACGATCGCGGTCGCAAGCCGCTGCGTCGTGTCCTCGTTCTTGGCGATCCAGTCGGCGCGGGTGTAGAGCGAGCCACCGGGATATTCGCCGCCGAACACCTCGAGCGTATCCTTCTGGGTGCGCGTGTCGCTGAGGATCTTGAGATCCTTAAACTTGTTCTGCAGCAGCGTCACCGCGGGGTCGAGCATCACGGCCGCGTGCACCTTACCGTGTTCCATGGCGGCAACCGCGGTCGCCGCCAGGCCGACGCCCACGATGCCGACCGAGTTGGCGTCCACGCCGTTCTTCGCGAGCAGATACTTCAGGAAGAAGTCGGTCGAGGAGCCGGGCGCCGAGACACCGACATTCTTTCCCGCCAGGTCCTTGATCGACTTGATGTCCTTTCCGCTTTCCGGTGAGACCACCAGCACCAGTCCCGGGAAGCGATTGTAGGCGACGAACGCCTGCAGCGACTGCCCCTTGGCGGCAAGATTGACGCAGTGGTCGTAGTAGCCGGAGACGACATCGGCCGAGCCGCCGAGCACCGCCTGGAGGGCCTGCGAGCCGCCCTTGAAATCGATCAGCTCGACGTCGAGCCCAGCCTTGTCGTACTCGCCGAGATGCTTCGCCAGCACCGTCGGCAGGTAGCAGAGACAGCCCGCGCCGCCGATCGCGATCGAGACCTTGGTCTTCGCCTGCGCAAACGCGACGCCGCTCAAGAGCGTCAGCGCGCCGAGCGCGACAATGGCCCGGTGAAACATGCTTTTCATGGGAGTTCCTCCGCAATCTTGTGTCGTCATTTCGCGCCCCGCGAATTGGGACGGACCATAAAGCAGCGGGCGCGCTCTGCAAAGCCTGCCTCGCTGGACAGTGCTGTGTCGCTTTGCTACAGCACGCCCCGCTTGTGCGGATGCTTGCATCCGGGCGCATAGCTCAGTTGGTAGAGCAGCTGACTCTTAATCAGCGGGTCCCAGGTTCGAGCCCTGGTGCGCCCACCACAAGCCCTTCCAATACCGCTTCGGGAACGACATCATGGGGACGCCTGTCCCTCATGAGGTTTTCCGAATGCGCATTTTCGCGGCGTCGCTCGCGACCGAAACCAACTCGTTCTCGCCAATCCCGACCAATCGCGAAAGCTACGAGCAGACACTCTACTTCCCGCCCGGCGAGCATCCTGACCGCGGCACGCTGTGCACCGGCCCCCTCTGGGTCGCGCGGCGGCGCGCCAAGCAGGAAGGCTTCGAACTGATCGAGGGCTCATGCTTCTGGGCCGAGCCGTCGGCGCCGACCCAGCAGGCAAGCTACGAGAGCATGCGCGACGAAATCCTCGATCAGCTGCGCGCGGCCATGCCGGTTGACGGCGTGCTGCTCGGCCTGCACGGCGCAATGATCGCGCACGGCTATGACGACGCCGAGGGCGATCTGATCGCCCGCGTGCGCGAGATCGCCGGGCCGAAAGCCGTCATCGGCGTTGAGCTCGACCCGCATTGCCATCTCACCGAAAAGCGCGTGCGCGGCGCCGACGTCGTCATCCTGTTCAAGGAATACCCGCACCTCGATTTCCTGGAGCGCGCCGAGGAGCTGGTGACCCTCGTCGTCAAGGCGATCCGTGGTGACATCAAGCCGGTCACATCGCTTTACGATTGCGGCATGATCGATGTCTACCCGACATCGCGCGAGCCAGGCCGCAGCTTTGTCGAGAAGATGACCAAGCTCGAAGGCCGCGACGGCGTGCTGTCGGTTTCGCTCGGCCACGGCTTCACGCAGGGCGACGTGGCCGAACAGGGGACGCGCGTGCTGGTCATCACCGATAACGCCAAGGCGCGCGGCGATGCGCTCGCGAAAGAACTTGGCGCGGAGCTTCGCGAGAAGCGCGGCACCTGGTATCCGGAATATCTGTCATACGATGACGCGATCACCGCGGCCTATGCGGAGCCG
>Ga0190272_10001732_pt1 | contig 10470 bp, 7 predicted proteins | sample Popmic504T_FD_133746 | JGI IMG/M metagenome (GOLD analysis project Ga0190272, IMG submission 133746) | Populus adjacent soil microbial communities from riparian zone of Shoshone River, Wyoming, USA - 504 T | ecosystem: Environmental > Terrestrial > Soil > Riparian zone | place: USA: Wyoming...
AAATCCGCCTCGGAGTAGAGCCGGATGCACACTCCTGGCGCGGTGCCCCCCGAGCGACCGGCCCGGTGCGCGGCCGAGGCCTGCGATATCGGCTCGATCGGCAGCCGCAGCACCTTGCTCCTGCGGCTGTAGCGGGAGATGCGCGCGGTGCCGGGGTCGACGACATAGCGGATGCCTGGCACCGTCAGCGACGTCTCGGCGACGTTGGTGGCGAGCACGACTCGCCGGCCGGTGTGCGGCGCGAAGACGCGCTGTTGTTCGGCGGTCGGCAGCCGCGCATACAGCGGCAGCACCTCGAGCCGGTCGTCAATGCCACGCAACGCCTCAGTGGTGTCCCGGATTTCGCGCTCACCCGATAGGAACACCAGCACATCGCCAGGTGGTTCGGCCTCCAGTTCGCCAATGGCGTCGATGATCGCTTCGGTCTGGTCGCGCATTTGGGTGCGGACCACCTCATGGTCGGGGTCGTCCGGGTCGTCCGTGTCGTCGGACGGCACAGCGACTTCCAATGGGCGGTACCGGATCTCGACGGGATAGGTGCGCCCCGACACCTCGACGATGGGCGCACCCCCGAAGTGCGCGGCGAACCGCTCGGGCTCGATGGTCGCCGACGTGACGATCACCTTCAGGTCGGGGCGGCGCGGCAGCAGCTCGCGCAGGTACCCGAGCAGGAAGTCGATGTTGAGGCTGCGCTCATGGGCCTCGTCGAGGATGAGGGTGTCGTAGCGCAGCAGGCGACGGTCGCGCTGCATCTCGGCGAGCAGGATGCCGTCGGTCATCAGCTTGATCATCGTGCGGTCACTGACCTGATCGGTGAAGCGGACGGTATAGCCGACCGTCTCGCCAAGCGGAGTGCCCACCTCGTCGGCGATGCGCTGCGCGACGGTGCGCGCGGCCAGCCTGCGCGGCTGCGTGTGTCCGATGGTGCCGCGGATGCCGCGGCCGAGTTCAAGGCAGATCTTGGGCAGCTGGGTCGTCTTGCCCGAGCCGGTCTCGCCGGCGATCACGACCACCTGGTTGTCGTTGATGGTCCTGGCGATCTCGTCGCGCAGCTGGCTGACCGGCAGATCTGGATAGGTGATCGCGGGGACCGCGGCGGTGCGGGTCGCGATAACGGCCTCGGCCGCGGTGAGCTGCTGAGCGAGCTGCTGCAGCTTCTCAGCGGTGACGGGGCCGCGAAGGTTCTTCATGCGGCGGCCGAGGCGGGCGGCATCGCGGATGGTCAGGCCGTCGAGCCGCTGGCGCATCTCGGCGATGGACGGTTCGGACACTCGCGCAACGATAGCTATCGTGGCCAGATGAGCAACGCTGCTGATGCGGACAGGGTCTCCGAACTCGCCCGCCAGGTCGTCACCGACCACGACCCCAAGGCGGTGCCGATCCCCGAATTTCTCGGCGCGTGCTTCGACGCCGGCCTTTCCTGGGTGCACTTTCCCGAAGGCCTTGGCGGACTGGGTGTTTCGCGCGGACTCCAATCGGTCGCCGACAGCATCCTTCAGGGTGCGGGTGGGCCAGTGCCACTCGCGTTGAACCCGATGGGATACGGGATGGCCGCACCGACGGTGCGCGAGCACGCGCAGACCGATGAGGTGAAGCGGCGGTTGCTCCGTCCGTTGGCCACCACCGAGGACATCTGGTGCCAGTTGTTCTCCGAACCGGGTGCGGGCTCCGACCTTGCCGGGCTGGCCACCTCGGCCGTCCCCGACGGCGAGGACTGGGTCATCAACGGGCAGAAGGTCTGGACCAGCCTCGCGCACCGGGCGCGCTGGGGACTTCTCCTGGCCCGCACCAATCCGGACCAGCCCAAACACAAGGGGCTGACGTACTTCGTCCTTGACATGCACGCGGCTGGGGTGGAGACCCGGCCGCTGCGCCAGCTCACCGGCCACGCCGAGTTCAACGAGGTCTACATGACCGACGCACGCATCCCCGATGCGTACCGGCTCGGTGAAGTGGGCGGCGGCTGGCGGGTCGCGATGACCACATTGATGAACGAGCGCAGCGCGCTTGGCGCCAGCGGCAGCCGCCGCGGGGCAGGCACGATCGCCGACGCGGTCTCGCTGTGGGCGTCGCGTCCCGACCTGCAGACCCCGGTGCTGCGCGACCGGCTCACCCAGCTGTGGCTGCGCGCCGAGGCGCAACGACTCACCTCCGAGCGATCGCGGGCAACGGCGACCGTCGGCGGCCCGGGTCCTGAAGGCTCGATCGGCAAGCTGGTTGGCGCCGAACTGAACCAGCACATCTACCAGTTCTGCATGGATTTTCTTGGGCCGGAAGGGATTCTGTATCACAGCTACGCCCTGCGGGAAGACGACAGGGAAGACACCGACTGGCGTGGCCCGCTGCAGCAGCGGTTCCTGCGCAGCCGCGCGAACACCATCGAGGGCGGCACCTCGGACGTGATGCGCAACATTCTTGGTGAGCGGGTGCTGGGGTTGCCCGGCGACCTGCGTGCCGATGCCGGCATGCCGTGGAAGGAGATCCCCCGTGGCTGAATTCACGTTCACCGACGAGCAGACGCAGTTGCGCAGCGCGGTCCGAAAGTTCTGCACCGAGAACTTCGACGAGCAGACGGTGCGCGCGCTGATGGAGTCCGATCCGCCCTTCGACGCCAAGGTCTGGCACCGGCTGGGTTCAGAGCTCGGGGTGCTCGGGTTGTCGGTACCCGAAGCCGACGGCGGAGCTGGCGGCAGCCTCGTCGACCAGGCGGTCGCGGTCGAGGAGCTGGGCGCGTCACTCGCGTGCGGACCGGTGTTCGGCACGGTGTTCCTCGCCATCCCTGCGCTGGTGGCGGCGTCGGCAGGACCGGTGCGCGACGAACTGCTCGCCGAGCTCGTCGAGGGCCGCCGCACCGCGGCCTTCGCCGCGTCGGCGACCACGGTCGCCCTGACCGGTGACAGGCTTTCCGGAACGGTCGAGGCGATGGTCGATGCAGGCGCCGCGGACCATCTCCTTGTCGCGGCCGAGGGTCCCGACTGGGTCGGCCTTTTCGCGGTCGACGCCACCGGGCCAGGCGTCGAGCGCACCCCACTGGCCACCATCGACCTGACCCGGCCTCAGGCCACCGTCCGGTTCGACGAAGCGCCCGCGCGGCTTGTCGCGGGACCGACCGATGCCGAACGCGTCATTTCCCATGCGCTGCACGTGGGTTCGGCGCTGCTCGCGGCCGAGCAGGTCGGCGCCGCCCAGCACCTGCTTGATCTGGCCGTGCAGTACGCGAAGGGGCGCCTGCAGTTCGGGCGACCCATCGGCTCGTTCCAGGCCGTCAAGCACCGGCTGGCGGACATGCTCGTCGACCTCGAGCACGCCCGCTCAACCGCGTACCACGCGGTGTGGGCGCTGACGGACGGCTCCGACGATCCCGCGCTCGCCGCGAGCATCGCGCAGGCCACGTGTTCGGCAGCGTTCAGCCGCGTTGCGCGCGACACCATCCAGGTGCTCGGCGGAATCGGGTTCACGTGGGAACACCAGGCGCACTTGTACTTCAAGCGGGCGACCGCCGACGCGGCACTGCTTGGCACCGCAGAGCATCATCGCGATCGGGTGGCGGCGCTGGTACTCGACACCGCGGTGGCTGAGAGGGCCCCGCGGATCGCGACCGGCTGAGCTCAGGGGGTGTCGGGCGACCAGTACGCGAGCATTTCGGCGAACGTCTCGAACGCCGGGTTGGACACGCCGTAGGCCGCCTCGAAGTGCACGCTCAGCGGGAAGCCGAGATCGGCGACACCGTCGATCACCCGCTTGTAGAGGTCGATCGTCAGCTGGCGCTTGCGAGCAGGGTCGGTCTCGGCCAGTTCCCTGACGAACGCCTGCTCGTCGGCGACGGCGGCGTTGCCAGGGTCCTGGATCAGCCAATCGATCAGCCCGACCTTGGTCTCCATCTTCGGGACGAACCCGAACGACAACAGGATCTCGGGCCGATGGTCGGTGCTCTTTGCGAACTCGGTGAGGAAGCCGACGATCGCGTCGGAGTACAGCAGCTGGGTCATGCCGTAGGTGGCACCCTGATCGCACTTGAAGTTGAAGCGGCCGTGTTCGCCCTCGCGGGTGGGGATCAGGATCGCGCCGCGGTTGGGCACCACGCCGTCATAGAGGGAAAGGGCATCGGTGGGTGCGACGCCGCTGCCCTCGCCGTCGCTCATGGTGCGCGGTACGCCGACGAACGCGATGCCGTCGAACCCCGCCGCACTCAGGTCCGTCAGCCTGCGTCGCAGTGCCGACTCGTCAAGGAACGCGGTGACCTGAGTGCATAGCCCGTTCACGCCAGGCAACTCCGGCTTGATGATCTGCCAGAAGTCGAGCACGTCCATCTTCGGCTTCATCTCGAGGGGTCGGTCGTCGTCCTCTTCGATCATCCCTGGGATCATCACGTGCCTGATCCGGCCATCGAGGCCGGTTTGCGCCGAGCACCGCAGCACCTTCTGCGCGTCTTCCAGCGCCTGCTCACGGCCACGATCCACGTTCGGTGGCACGAGCTCGAGCGCGATGGTGTTGAGGGTCACGCGAGTTTGCTCCTGTTCGGACGATTGCTCCCCGCAGCGGCAGGTCGACGATGACCGGGCATATGAATGCTTCTGAACCATCACCATACCGACCAGAGCTACCTCCGTAGTCTGGGTGGGGTGAGCGTCGTGCCTGCGTCAACCGTTGTCGTCGACGATTTCTTTGCCCGCACGTTGCCAGAGCTGGCAGTTAGCTGGCAGGCGGAGATCGTCGAAAAGCCCCTGCTGCTCGTGCTCAACGACCCGCTGGCCACCGAGTTGGGTCTGGACGGGCAATGGCTGCGGAGTCCCGAGGGGCTGGCTTTTCTTGTCGGCAACGTCGTGCCGACCGGCGCCAGCCCCGTCGCACAGGGTTACGCAGGCCACCAGTTCGGCGGCTTCGTTCCGCGGTTGGGCGACGGCCGTGCGCTGCTCGTCGGTGAGCTCACCGACACCGAAGGGCGCCTGCGCGATCTGCACCTGAAGGGCTCGGGGCGCACACCGTTCGCGCGCGGTGGGGACGGCCTCGCCGCGGTCGGTCCGATGCTGCGCGAGTACGTCATCAGCGAAGCCATGCACGCGCTCGGCATTCCCACCACCCGCTCGCTGGCGGTCCTGGCCACCGGCCGTCAGGTCCAGAGGGACACCCCGCTTCCCGGCGCGGTCCTTGCCAGGGTTGCGAGCAGCCACCTGCGGGTCGGCAGCTTCCAGTACGCCGCCGCCTCCGGCGACCTCGGACTGCTAAGACGTCTCGCCGACCACGCCATCGCCAGGCACTACCCCACCGCCGCGCAGGCCGAACGTCCTTACCTGGCGCTGTTCGAGGCGGTCCTCGCGGCTCAAGCAGCACTGGTGGCGCAGTGGATGCTCGTCGGATTCGTGCACGGCGTGATGAATACCGACAACATGACGATCTCCGGGGAGACCATCGACTACGGGCCGTGTGCGTTCATGGAGGCCTACGACCCGGTCACCGTGTTCAGCTCGATCGACCAATGGGGCCGCTACGCGTTCGGCAACCAGCCCGCGGTGGCCACCTGGAACCTCGCCCGGTTCGCCGAGACCCTGCTGCCGCTCATCGCCGAGGATCCCGACGATGCGATCGCCGTGGCCACCAAATCGCTCGGCGCCTTCGGCGTGCACTACGACGCCGCATGGTCCGCAGGCATGCGAGCCAAGCTCGGCCTCGCCAACGAGGAGGCCACGCCGTTGGCCGAGGAACTACTCCCGATGCTCGAACAGAGTCACGTCGACTACACGTCGTTCTTCCGCGCTCTCGGTCGGGCCGCCCGCGGCGACGCCGAACCCGCGCGCGGACTGTTCGTCGACCTCGCCGCGTTCGACGGCTGGCTGGCGCGCTGGCGGGCGCTCGGCCCTGACGCCGGCTTGATGGACCGGGTCAATCCCGCGTACATCCCCCGCAACCATCTCGTCGAGGAGGCCCTGACCGCCGCGACGGCCGGCGACCTGGCACCACTGCGTGAGCTCCTGACGGCAGTCACCGCCCCGTACGACGAACGCGACGGCCTGCAGCGCTTCGCCGAACCCGCACCGGACGACTTCGGCGCGTACCAAACCTTCTGCGGGACTTAATCAGCCATCGCGGGGTTACTCGCGGGCGTACCGTGACCCGGTGAGCGTCGACAGTGTCCGGCTTGGCCCGCAAGATCTGATGTTCATCTACGGCGAGACGCCGAGCTCGAAAATGCATGTCGGTGGGCTCCTGCCGTTCACCCCTCCCGAGGGTGCGACAGCCGATTACCTGCGCCGACTCATCGAAGAGGCCCGAAGGCGGGACATCGTCGCGCCGTGGAACCGCAAGCTCGCCCATCCCCGTCTGCAATACAGCCCACTGCACAGCTGGGTCATCGACGACGACTTCGACTTCGATTACCACGTCCGGCGCTCTGCGCTTGCCAGTCCCGGCGATGAACGCGAACTCGGCATCCTGGTCTCGCGGCTGCACAGCAATCACCTCGACCTCACACGCCCGCCGTGGGAGATCCACGTCATCGAGGGCCTTGAAGGCGGGCGGTTCGCGCTCTATCTCAAGATCCACCACGCCCTTGTGGACGGGTACAGCGCGATGAAGATGCTGGCGCGCAGCCTGTCGACCGACCCGAACAGCCAAGACACCAAGATGCTTTTCAACATGCCGACGCCGGTTCGCGAGCGCGCCAACACCCCCGCGGGCGCGTCCAATCCGTTGGCCGCGGGCCTGCGCGCGCTGAGCAACATCGGCGCATCTGTGGTCGGTGGCGTCAGCTCGACCGTCGACCTTGCCAACGCGCTGGTGAACACCCAGCTGCGCCGCGACGGCGAAAACGCGCAGATCGCCGGTTCGGTGCAGGCGCCGCACAGCATCCTCAACGCCAGGATCAGCCGGAACCGGCGCTTTGCCACCCAGCAATACGAGTTCACGCGGCTCAAGGCGATTGGCTCCCAGCACGGCGCGACGCTCAACGATGTCGCGCTGGCCATCATCGGCGGCGGGTTGCGGCAGTTCCTTTCCGAACTCGACGAGCTACCCGACCGATCGCTGATCGCATTCCTGCCTGTCAACGTGCGCCCGAAGGGCGACGAGGGCGGCGGCAACGCGGTGGGCGCGATTCTGGCCACGATGGGCACCGACATCGCCGATCCCATCGAGCGGCTCAAGGCGATCACCGCATCGACCGGGGCGGCTAAGGCCCAGCTGCAGACCATGTCCACCACCGCGATCATCGCCTACAGCGCCGCTCTGCTTGCCCCGGCAGGCGCGCAGATCGCAGGCGCCCTCACCGGTGTGCAGCCGCCGTGGCCGTACACCTTCAACCTGTGCGTGTCCAATGTGCCGGGACCACGAGAACCGTTGTACTTCAACGGCTCTCGCCTGGAGGCCACCTATCCGGTCTCCATCCCGATCCACGGTATGGCCCTGAACATCACGCTGCAGAGCTACGCCGACACGCTGAACTTCGGCTTCGTCGGGTGTCGCGACAGGCTGCCGCACCTTCAGCGGCTCGCGGTCTACACCGGCGACGCGCTTGACGAACTCGAGAAGGCCTCAATCGGGTAATGGAACGCTGCGACGTCTGCATCGTTGGCGCCGGGATCGCCGGACTCAACGCACTGTTCGTCGCGAGCCGATACCTGACCAGTGACCAGAAGATCGTCCTTATCGACCGCCGTGAACGCGTCGGCGGCATGTGGGTCGACACCTACTCCTATGTGCGCCTGCACCAACCACATCCGATGTTTACCGCGGGGAACATCGCGTGGACACTCGGCCAGCGTCCCGCCTACCTGGCGACCAAGGGCGAAGTGCTCGACCACTTCGAGCACTGCATGCGTGTCATAAAGGAGCGGGTACAGGTCGACGAGTACTTCGGCTGGACGATGGAGTCCGACGTCGAGACCGACGGCATCGTGCGGGTCACCTGCCGAGCGGCGGACGGCAGGCAACTGGTCGTCGAGACGAAGCGACTGATCAAGGCCTACGGCTTCCGGGTCCAGCCCAACGCCCCGCTCGAATTCTCCAGCAGCCGCGTGCAATCGGTGTCGCCGGACTACTGCGACATGCGCTGTGACGACATGCGGGCCAGCGACTCCCCGGTCTGGATCATCGGCGGGGGGAAGACCGCGATGGACACCGCGCACGCGTTGATCACCGAGTACCCCGGCCGTGAGGTGAATCTCGTTGCCGGGTCGGGCACCTTCTTCACCAGCCGCGAGCGCCTGCTGCCCACCGGCGCGGCGCGGTGGTACCGCGGCAAGATGTTCAGGGGTGTCGGGAGGGAGACGGCCAGGCGCTTCGACGGGACCAACGAGGCCGACGTCGATGACTGGTATCGAACGACATACGGCACGTGGCTGACCCCGAAGACCGGAAACTTCGTGCTTGGGGTGCTGTCCGACGCGGAGAACCGCACCATCGCAGGCGGATTGAACGACGTCATCATGGACCACACCACAGACATCGTCGACAACAACGGCTCCGCCGAGATGGTGTTTCGCAGCGGCGCCACCAAGAGCGTGCAACCGGGCAGCTGGATCGTGAACTGCACGGGCTATCTGTTGCGGCAGGACCACCCCTACGAGCCCTACGTGTCGCCAAGCGGTGCGGTGGTCTCGATCCAGGCGCGTTCAGCCACACTGCATTTGAGCTCATACATGGGATACTTCCTTACGCACCTGATGTTCCTTGACAAGATCACCGAGATTCCACTGTACGCGCTCGACGGGCAGGAGCTGCGGGCAAAAAGTCGGACTGCAAGCCCCTACACGATCCTTACGCTGGTCCAGTACAACCTCAGCCTCGTCGCTGACCAGGTCCCCACCAAAGTCTTCATGGAGTGCGGGCTTGACTTCGACCGCTGGTTCCCGCTGCACCGACGGATGCTGGGCATGGCACGGTTCGCCGCAACGCATCACCGCGAGCGTGCGCATTGGCGTCGCACCCTTGACACCGTGGCGCAGCGGTTCGACGTCAGGTGCGCACCGCTGATCCGATGAGCAGGCCGACGAACGGCACCGCGGCCAGGATGGTGCTCAGCGTGATGCTGCCACCGGTGACGAGGGTGAAATTGGACAGCACCAACCACAGGCTGGCCAGCAGCCCGAGGCACGCAAGTGCGGGGGCGATGCCGGTCTGCCAGATGCGCCCGTTGACGTTCTCGCGGTGCCGCAGGAAGTAGACCAGCACGGCCACCGACGTGGTCAACATCAGAAGCACCATGCCGACCGTGGCCACGCCGGCCATCGACCCGAAGACGCCGACCAACGGATCGACGCCGAACACCGCGAGGATCAGCACGATCACCGCCGCGGTCACGGTCTGCACCACCGAGGAGAACGCTGGCGAGTTGTGCGTGGCGTGCACGGTGCCAAGCCTGCGCGGCAGCAATCCCTTTCCGGCAAGGACGAATTGGTACCGCGCGATCACGTTGTGGAAGGACAGCACGCAGGCGAAAAGGCTCGTCAGTAGGAGCACGTTGACGATGTCGCGCCCGACCCGCCCCAGCGTGTCGTCGGTGGTGTCGAGCAGCATGTTGGCTTCACCTGCCAGGGTGCGCTGTGCGACCTCGGTGACCTGGTCGGGCCCGATCGCGACGACGAACGCCCAGCACGTCAGCGCGTAGAAGCCTCCGATGATCAGTACCGCAGCGTACGTGGCCCTGGGAATCGTGCGCTCGGGATCGCGCGCCTCGTCACGGAACACCGCGGTCGCCTCGAACCCGATGAACCCGGTGAGGGCGAACAGGACGGCGATGCCGAGGGTGCCCTGGGTGAACACGTCGGGCTGGAATGAGGCGAGGGTGAGGCCGGAGGGGCCAGGGCTGGCGATGATCACCAGGTCGAGGATCAGGACGATGCCGATCTCGAGCACGAGCGCGACGCCGAGCACCTTTGCGCTCAGCTCGATGTGCCGGTAGCCGAGCAGGGCGACGATGGCCAGGACGACGAACGAGTAGACGGGCCAAGGGATTTCCGGACCACCGTAGAAGCCCACCGTGTCGCCGATGGCCCAGCCGATGTAGCCGTAAATGCCGACCTGGATGGCCGTGTAGGCGATGAGCGCGACCGCCGCGATGCCGGTGCCGATCCGCTTGCCGAGCCCAACGGTGACGTACGAGAAGAACGCGCCGGCCTCTGGCACGTACGGCGTCATCGTCACGAAGCCGATGCTGAAGACCAGCAGCACCAGCGCGGCGATGAGGAATCCGACGGGAGCCCCGGCACCGTTGCCAAGCCCCATGGCCAGTGGCATGTTGCCGCCGATCACGGTCAGCGGCGCCGCTGCGGCCACCACCATGAAGACGACGCCGACGGTGCCGAGGTGCCCACTGAGGTGTTGACCCCTTGTCGTGGTGGCGTTCTCGGTCATGAGTACTCCTTCATTGCCTTGCACAACAGGGTGTGGTCGATGGCGTGGGCGGTGAGGCTGTTGCGGCCGGTGAGCGTGGTTGCGGCCACCATGGCGTTGACGATGGCCTCCTCGGTGGCCTCG
>Ga0190272_10001733_pt1 | contig 10468 bp, 11 predicted proteins | sample Popmic504T_FD_133746 | JGI IMG/M metagenome (GOLD analysis project Ga0190272, IMG submission 133746) | Populus adjacent soil microbial communities from riparian zone of Shoshone River, Wyoming, USA - 504 T | ecosystem: Environmental > Terrestrial > Soil > Riparian zone | place: USA: Wyoming...
CCGGGACACCGCCGAGTCGCTGCGTGGCGCCCTGCTGGTGATCGACTCCGCCGAGCTGCCGCCCCCGGCCGATCCCGAGGAGTTCTACGACCACCAGCTCGAAGGGCTCGCCGCGCACCTCGACGACGGCACCCTCGTCGGCGTCGTCACCGAGGTCGTGCACAGCCCCGGCGGCGAGCTGCTGGTCATCGAACGCGACGGCGGCGGCGAGGCCCTTGTGCCGTTCGTGACGGCCATCGTGCCCACCGTCGACCTCGACGCCGGACGCCTCGTCCTCACCCCGCCCGACGGCCTGCTCGACTGACATGCGCCTGGACGTCGTCACCATCTTCCCCGCCTACCTGCAGCCGCTGCGCGAGGCGCTGCTCGGCAGGGCCATCGAGCGCGGGCTGGTCGACCTCGCCGTCCACGACCTCAGGGACTGGACCTACGACGTGCACCGCGCCGTCGACGACGCGCCGTACGGCGGCGGCCCCGGCATGGTCATGCGTCCGCAGGTGTGGGGCGACGCGCTGGACGCGGTGTGCGCCGGCGAGCCGACGCCGCGCCTGGTGGTGCCGACGCCGGCCGGGCGCCCGTTCACCCAGCGCACGGCCGCCGCGTACGCCGCCGAGCCCCGCCTGGTGTTCGCCTGCGGCCGGTACGAGGGCATCGACCAGCGGGTGATCGACGACGCGGCGCGGCGGATGCCGGTGGACGAGGTGTCGATCGGCGACTACGTGCTGGTCGGCGGCGAGGCCGCGGTGCTGGTGATGGTGGAGGCCGTCGTACGGCTGCTCCCCGGCGTGCTCGGCAACCCCACCTCGGCCGAGCAGGACTCGCACTCCGACGGGCTGCTCGAAGGCCCCTCCTACACCCGCCCCGAGGTGTGGCGCGAGCTGCCGGTGCCGGCCGTGCTCCGCTCGGGCGACCACGGCGCGGTGGCCCGCTGGCGGCGTGACCAGGCGCTGCGCCGGACCGCGGCGCGCCGCCCCGACCTGATCGCCGCGCTGCCGCCGGAGCACCTCGACGCCCGCGACCACGCCGCCCTCACCGAGCCCGACCCGTAACCCCCTCCCGAACCTGGCCACTCGCATCCGTGTGGCCAGTTCCGGCCCCCGAAAATGGCCATACGGATGCGAGTGGCGGGGTGGGCGGTGCCCGATTTCGTTGCCCGATTTCGTTGGCGGGATGCGCGTCTGGCACACTGGACGGGTTGCCGCGGCGGGATCGGCGGGGTCAGCAACCTCGAACGTCCCGGCTGCGCGGCCCGACAGCCCGATCGGAGCCCGACCGGCGCCCTCGCGCGCCGGTGGGTGAGCCGAGCCAGTACCAACGAGGACGGACCACCGATGAACACCCTGGACGCCCTGGACGGCCAGTCGCTGCGTTCCGACATCCCGGCGTTTCGGCCGGGCGACACGCTGAAGGTGCACGTTCACATCATCGAGGGTTCGCGCCAGCGCGTGCAGGTCTTCCAGGGTGTGACCATCCGTCGTCAGGGTGGTGGCATCCGCGAGACCTTCACCGTTCGCAAGGTCTCCTTCGGTGTCGGCGTCGAGCGCACCTTCCCTGTGCACTCCCCGAACATCGCGAAGATCGAGATCGTGACCCGCGGCGACGTGCGCCGGGCGAAGCTGTACTACCTGCGCGAGCTGCGCGGCAAGGCTGCGAAGATCAAGGAGAAGCGCGAGCCACAGGTCAAGGCGTCCACCAGCTGACGGCTGCTCCCGTAGCCTGGCCTCGTGGCCGACGTGGACTCACCCTTCGCCCAGTCATCCGACGATGCTGCCGGCGAACCCCGCCCCAGGCGATCGTTTCGTCGCGCCCGTCATCGCAAGGATGACGACGAGCAGCCGGTGAAGAAGGGCTCCTTCTGGAAGGAGCTGCCGATCCTCATCGTCACCGCGCTGGTGCTGACGTTCCTGATCCAGACGTTCCTGGCGAGGGTGTACGTCATCCCGTCGCAGTCGATGGAGCAGACGCTGCACGGCTGCACCGGGTGTACGAACGACCGGGTGCTGGTCGACAAGCTCAGCTTCCGCTTCGGTGGCCCCGATCCCGGTGACGTCGTGGTGTTCAAGGGCCCGGAGTCGTGGGGCCAGAACCCCGACTTCTACGGCACCGAGCCGAGCAACGTGTTCGCCAAGGGAATGCGCCACTTCGGCTCCCTCATCGGGCTGGCGAGCCCGGACGAGCGCGACTTTGTCAAGCGGGTGATCGCCACCGGCGGCCAGACCGTGCAGTGCTGTGACGACCGCAGGCGGGTGCTGGTCGACGGCAAACCGCTGGACGAGCCGTACCTGTACTTCGAGGACGGCCGCGGCGGTTCCCAGAGCGAGTTCTCTGTCGTCCGGGTCCCCGAGGGGCACCTGTGGGTGATGGGCGACAACCGCAACAACTCCTCCGACTCCCGGATGCACGTCGACGACTCGGCCACCGGCACCATCCCGATCGACAACGTGATCGGCAAGGCGCGGTTCATCGTGCTGCCGCCGTCGCGCTGGAGCGGCATCGACGACCACGATCCGCAGAACGCCGCGCTGGCCGCGCCCGGGTGGCACGCGGGGGTCCCGCTGGCCATCGGCGCCCTGCTGGCCTGGCCGGTGCGCCGCGGCGTCGGTGCGGCGCGTGGCGTGATCAGGCGGCAGCGCCGTCGGTGGCCGTGGGAGCGACGCTGACCACGCTGGTCCGCGAGCGGCTCGACGGCGCGATCCGCCCGCCCCGGGTCGTCCTGCGCAACCGGGACAGCACGTGGACGCTGCAGTCGGCGCTGCACCGGTGCGGGCTCGGACCGGTCGCCGGCGTCGACGAGGCGGGTCGTGGGCCGTGCGCCGGCCCGCTGGTGGTCGCTGCCTGCGTGCTCCGCCCCGGCGACGGAGCCCACTTCGACGGTCTCAACGATTCCAAGCTGCTCACCGCCGCCGCGCGGGACCGGTGGTTCGACGTGGTGCGACGGCGGGCCGTCGCGTACTCCGTCGTGGTCATCCCGTCGGCCGAGGTGGACGCGCTCGGCGTCGGCGTGGCCAACATCGAGGGTATGCGGCGCGCCGTCGCGGGCCTGTCGCTGCACCCCGGGTACGTGCTGACCGACGGGTTCCGGGTGCCCGGCATCCCCGCCCCGACGATGGCCGTCATCGGCGGCGACCGGTCGGCGGCGTGCGTCGCGGCCGCGTCCGTGCTGGCCAAGGTGACCAGGGACCGCATCATGGTGCGGCTGCACGAGCAGTACCCGGCGTACGGGTTCGACGTCCACAAGGGCTACTGCACCCCGCTGCACAACGCCACGCTGGGCGAGCACGGACCGTGCGTCGAACACCGGTTCTCCTACGTCAACGTCGTCGCGGCCGCCGCCGCGCACGGAATCCGTGCGCCTCGACGGGTCGCCCGGCCCGTCCCGGTACGGTGCGTCGACCAGAATGAAGTGAGTTCCCCGGCTGCCGCGGCCGAGGGCGATCGAGGAGGGCTCGGGTCCGATGAGCGCTGAGGATCTCGAGAAGTACGAGACCGAGATGGAGCTGCAGCTCTACAAGGAGTACCGCGACATCCTCGGCCAGTTCTCGTACGTCGTCGAGACCGAACGACGGTTCTACCTGGCCAACGGCGTCGACGTGCAGGCTCGCAACGCCGACGGCGAGGTCTACTTCGAGGTCCGCATGTCCGACGCCTGGGTGTGGGACATGTACCGGCCGGCGCGGTTCCTGAAGAACGCCAGGGTCATCACCTTCAAGGACGTCAACGTCGAGGAGCTGGACAAACCGGACCTGCGGCTGCCCGAGTCCGGGCCGTTCGGCGCCAGCTGACCCACGCCCGGCCGGGCCTCACCCGATCGATACCGTTGTCCGGGTGAAAACCATGTCGCGGACGACCGCCGGGTCCGGGCTCGTCACTGTGTTGATGGCCGCGCTGGTGGCCGGGCTGCTCGCCTCACTGCTGGCCGGCTGGGGGGACGGTGACCCGGCGGCCGGATCCGATCCGTCGGGCCCCGCGGTCGGCGGGCTTGGTCTGTCCGGTTCGGTCGGATCGGGGTCATCGGGTTCCGGCTCGGGCGCGTCGCCCGGCTCGTCCTCGGGGGACTGCCCGGTCGGCAGCTACACGGTCGCCGAGATCGTTGCCAAGGACGTGGCCAGCACCGCCCTGGGCCGCCTGCACATCACCGGCGGGGCGAGCATCCGCGTCGCGTTCGCCGCCGATGGCACCTGGACGCTGAGCGACGACGGCAGCCAACCGGTGACCGTGTCGGCCGACGGACACCGCGCCGACGGCCGGCTGAGCGGCAGCCTCAGGGGCACCTACGCCGCGAAGGGTACGGAGAACGGTACCGAGTACGAGTTCGCCCAGACCGGCGCCGACGGCGAGATCAGGGTGACCTCGTCCCTCGGCGACGCCACCCTGCCGCTCGCCGCGGTCGGCCCCGCCCTCGCCCCGACCGGTTCGGTGACGCTCACCTGCTCGGACACCGGGCTCACCGTCGACTCCGACAACGTCTCGCTGGAGCTGACGGTGGGCTGACCATCGTAGAGGGACCCACCGACAGCGGGCCTGCCGTCATCCGCGGTTGTCCACATGGCGGGTGGTTGTCCACAAGTGGATCTTGAAACCGGGTTCGGGGTGGGGCCGGTCCGGCAGCCTGATCGACATGCAACAGGCGAAGGACGAGCTGGGGCGGCGCGGTGAGGATCTCGCGGCCGAGTTCCTCACCGGGCGGGGACTGGTGGTGCTGTCGCGCAACTGGCGTTGCCGGCGGGGCGAGCTGGACCTGGTCGCGGTCGACGGGGACCGGCTGGTGGTGTGCGAGGTCAAGACCCGCTCCGGCACCGGGTACGGGCATCCGGCCGAGGCGGTGACCAGGAGCAAGGCCGCGCGTGTCCGGCAGGTCACCCGGCACTGGCTCGCCGAGCACCGGGTCGGGTGGTGCGAGGTGCGGTTCGACGTGGTCGCCGTGCACTGCCCGCCGGACGGCGACCCCACCATCGAACACCTCGCCGGGGTCTTCTGATGGGCCTCGCACGGGTGTGGTCGGTGGCGCTGCGCGGGGTGGACGGGGTGCCGGTCGAGATCGAGGCCGACATCGGCATGGGCCTGCCCGGCCTCGCCCTGGTCGGGCTGCCCGACACGTCGCTGCACGAGTCGAAGGAGCGGGTCAGGGCCGCGATCCTCAACTCGGACGAGTCGTGGCCCAACCGGCGGACCACCCTCGCGCTGTCCCCGGCGACGCTGCGGAAGGTAGGCTCGTCCTACGATCTCGCCCTGGCCTGTGCGGTGCTGGCCGCCGCCCGGTCCGTGCCCGTCGACGGGCCGCTGGAACACACCGTCCTGCTCGGTGAGCTGGCCCTCGACGGTCGGCTGCGGGCGGTGCACGGAGTGCTGCCGGCGCTCCTCGCGGCCCGCCGCGCCGGCCTCACCCGCGCCGTCGTCCCGCTGGCGTCGCTGCCCGAAGCGGCCCTGGTCACCGACATCGAGGTGTTCGGCGCCGGCCGGTTGCGCGACGTCCTGGCCTGGCTGCGGGGCAGTGTGACCGTGCTGACCCGGCCGGGGAAGCCGCCGCGCCTGACGCCGCCGCCGGTGCCCGACCTGGCCGACGTGATGGGCCAGCGGCAGGCCCGGTGGGGCCTCGAGGTCGCTGCGGCCGGCGGCCACCACCTGCTGCTGTCCGGGCCGCCCGGCACCGGCAAGACGATGCTCGCCAGGCGGCTGATCGGGCTGCTCCCGGAGTTGTCGCACCACGAGGCGCTGGAGGTCACCGCGATCCACTCGGTCGCCGGCCGGCTGTGCGAGACGGAGCCGCTGTTCGCCGCGCCCCCGTTCGTCGCGCCGCACCACAGCGCCACCCTGGCCGCGCTGGTCGGCGGCGGCTCCGGACTCGCCAGGCCGGGCGCCATCAGCCTCGCCCACCGCGGGGTGCTCTTCCTCGACGAGGTGGTCGAGTTCTCCCCGCGCACCCTGGAGGCGCTGCGCACCCCGCTGGAGGAGGGCGAGGTGCGGCTGTCCCGCACCGACGGGGTGGTGTCCTACCCCGCCCGTTTCCAGCTGGCCCTCGCCGCCAACCCGTGTCCGTGCGCGCCGCCGAGGGACATCGACTGCGTGTGCACCGCGTCGGCCCGCCGCCGCTACCAGGCGAGGCTGTCCGGGCCGCTGCTGGACCGGGTGGACCTGCGCGTGCCCACTTTCGCCACCAACGCGGCGATGCTCGCCGACCCGGAGCCGGCCGAGCCGACGGCCGTGGTCCGGGCCCGCGTCGCCGAGGCCAGGGCCCGCGCCGCGCACCGATGGGCCGAGCACGGCTGGCGGACCAACGCCGAGGTGCCCGGCGCCGCCCTGCGCACCCGCTTCCGCCTCGACCGCCCCGTCGTGCGCCCGATCGACGACGCCCTGCGCGACGGCCGGCTCACCGCCCGCGGCGCCGATCGCTGTCTGCGTCTCGCCTGGACCCTCACGGATCTGGCCGGCCGCAGCCGCCCCACCAAGGAACAGGTGTGGACAGCGCTGGGCCTGCGCGACCAGGAGATGACCGCATGAACCGCCAACCGCACCCCACAACCATCACCGACGCCACCGCCGGCCCCGCGCACTCGGCCGACCCAGAGGTTGAGGCCGTATCCGCAAGCGCGGCCGGGCCGGCGGATGCGGCCGGGTCGTCGGCCGTGGTCCGGTCGGTAGGTACGGGCACGTCGATTCGCTCGGCCGGGATGGCCGGCGACGAGGTGCGGCTGGCGCGGGCCTACCTGATGCGGGTGGCCGAGCCCCCGGCGCCCGCGCTGGCCGGGCTGGTCGCCCGGTGCGGACCGGTGCGGGCCGCCCGGCTGGTCAGGGACGCCGAGGTATCGCCGACCGCCGCCGCCGAGACCGAGGCCAGGCGTGATCTCGACCACGCCGCCGACGATCTCGCCGCCGCTGCTGCCGTAGGCGCTCGGCTCGTCGTGCCGGAGGACGAGGAGTGGCCGCAGTGGCCGTTCGCCGCGTTCGCACTCGCCGCGGCGCGGGGTGTCACCTGGGCGGTGGCGCCCCTCGGGCTGTGGGTCAACGGCTCCCGCCGCCTCGACGAGCTGGCGGCCGCCGCGGTCGCGGTCGTCGGCGCGCGGGCCGCCACCGCGTACGGAGAGCACGTCGCGACCGGGCTCGGCCACGAGCTCGTCGACCACGGCCTCACCGTGGTGTCCGGCGCCGCCTACGGCATCGACGGCGCCGCCCATCGCGGCGCGATCGCCGCCGGCGGCCCCACGCTGGCCGTGCTCGGATGCGGCATCGACCACGGCTACCCGAGCGGACACGTCGGGCTCCTGCGCCGCATCGCCGAGCACGGCGCCGTGGTCAGCGAGTACGCGCCGGGCACCCCGCCGGCCAGGCACCGCTTCCTGGTGCGCAACCGGCTGATCGCCGCGCTGTCGGACGGCACCGTCGTCGTCGAGGCCGGCGGTCGCAGCGGCGCCCGCAACACCGCGGGCGCGGCCAGGGAACTGGGCCGGGTGGTCATGGCCGTCCCCGGTCCGATCACCTCCGCCATGTCACGTGGCTGCAACCAGTTGATCCGCGACGCCGCCGCGGTCGCCGTCACCGGCGTGCCGGACGTCATCGAGTCGGTCAGCCGGCTGGGCGCCGCCGACGACGGTGACGCCTCACCCGTCCGCCACACCGACGGGCTCGACCCGGCCGAGCTCCGGGTGCACGAGGCCCTGCGACCACGGGCGGCCCGCAGCGCGGAGTGGATCGCGCGCGAGGCCGGGGTGGGTCTGGGCCAGGTCCGCGCCGTACTCCCGATGCTGGAGCACCGTGGCCTGGCCCGGCGGGCCGGGGCGGGCTGGCGGCTCGCCATGGCCACGGCATCGCCCGACCGTTCGGCGCGTGGCGGTGCTTGACTCCCGGGCCGGCCCCGACGACCGTCGCACCGTGTCCCCGTCCGCCGATCACCCGGCTGCGCTGACCACGGTGCTCGCCGCGTACCGGCGGTACCTGGTCGCCGAGCGCGGTCACTCCGTCCACACGGTCCGTGCCTACCTCGGCGACATCGGCTCACTGTTGGGTCGGCTCGTCGCCGACCATGGTCCGGACGCCACCCTGGCCGACCTCGACCTGCCGCTGCTGCGCCGCTGGCTCGCGGCCCAGCTCGCGGACGGCGCCAGCCGTACGTCGCTCGCCCGCCGGGGTGCCGCCGCCCGCACCTTCACCGCGTGGGCCACCCGGGCCGGTCTGATGGACCGCGATCCAGGGCCACGCCTGGTGAGCCCACGGTCGCACCGCACCCTGCCCGCGGTGCTCCGGCCGGACCAGGCCGCCGCTGCCATGGACGCGGCCGCGCTCGGCGCCGAGCAGGCCGATCCGGTGGCGTTACGTGACCGCGCCGTGGTCGAGCTGCTGTACGCGACGGGCGTTCGCGTGTCCGAACTGTGCGGCCTCGACGTCGACGGTATCGACCACGACCGGCAGCTACTGAGGGTGTTGGGCAAGGGCGGCAAGGAGCGAGCCGTGCCGTACGGGGTGCCGGCCGGGCGGGCCCTCGCCGGCTGGCTGGAGCACGGCCGCCCCCGGCTGGCCCGGCAGGACGGCCCACCGGCGGTGTTCCTCGGCGCGCGGGGTGGCCGGCTCGACCCGAGGGCAGCGCGCCGCATCGTGCACGAGACCGTCGCGGCGGTGCCGGGCGCGGCCGACATCGGACCGCACGGCTTGCGACACACCGCCGCGACACACCTACTGGAAGGGGGAGCGGACCTGCGTAGCGTTCAGGAGCTGCTTGGTCACGCTACGCTCGCGACTACCCAGCTCTATACCCACGTGACCGTCGATCGGCTGAAGGCGATTCATGATCGAACGCACCCCCGAGCTTGACGGCGGCGGAGCTCGGGCGGCGGTCGGTACCGTCACCGACGGTGCGCGGGCGACGGTCGTCGGCCGGGACGGCCCGCTGGTCGACCCCACAGCGGTCGAGGCGGGCATCGTCGCGCTGTGGCAGTCGTTCGGTCGGGTCCGCGATCTGTTCCATCGCGATCGGCTGGTGCTGCACTACGCGCCGCTCGTGAAGTACGTGGCCGGGCGGATCGGCACCGGTCTGCCGGCGCACGTCGACAACGGTGACCTTGTCCAGGCCGGCATCTTCGGCCTCGTCGACGCCATCGAGCGATTCGAGCCGGACCGCGGCCTCAAGTTCGAGACCTACGCGATGCAGCGCATCCGCGGGGCGATCCTGGACGATCTCCGCGCGCAGGACTGGGTGCCGCGGTCGGTGCGCAGCCGCGCCCGCGAGGTCGAACGGGCCATGGAGAAGCTGGAGTCCAAGCTGCACCGGTCGGCCAGCGACCTCGAGGTGGCCGAGGAGCTCGGCATCACCGTCGAGGAGCTGCGCGACCTGTTCGCCCAGCTCCAGCTCACCAGCGTGGTGGCACTCGACGAGCTGGTCTCGGCCGGCCGCGGCAGCGGCTCGCTGGCCGAGACGCTGCCCGACCACCACGCGGAGGACCCCGTCGCCGCCATGGAGGACAGGGAGAACCGCTGACTGCTCGCCGAGGCGATCGCCCAGCTCGGCGACCGGGACCGCACCGTCGTCACCCTGTACTACTTCGAGAGCCTCACCCTCGCGGAGATCGGCCGCGTCCTCGGCGTCACGGAGTCCCGGGTGTGCCAACTTCACACCAGGGCCGTCCTGCGCCTGCGCACGAAACTCAACGAGGTCACCGCCGGCTGACCCCGCCGCGTCATGGAGCCCGGCGGCCGGTGATCTCGCCCTCCACGACCGCCTCGCCCGCGTGGCGCGCTCATGCCCAGCGGTACTCGACCATGATCGTCGCGATTGTCGATGGGGATTCCGTGGTGGGAACGTGGGCCGACAATCCTGGTGATCATGGTGCGGCCGGGGCCTGGCTCCGGTCCCGGCGGCAGCGCATCAGCCCGTGGGAAGCAGGCGTACCGGGCCGGGGGAGAGCAGCCACAGCGGGTCCAGGTACTCGTCGCCGCGGCGCACTCCCCAGTGCAGGCAGGCGGCGGCGGTGCAGCCGGCGTGCCCGGCCCGCAGCGTGCCGATCGGGTCCCCGCGGGCCACGCGTTGGCCGGCGGTGACCGTGGCGAGGACCGGTTCGTAGGTGGTGCGCAGCCCGTTCGGGTGGTCCACCGACACCACAGGTTTTCCGGCCACCAGGCCGGCGAACGCCACCACGCCGTCCCCGGCGGCGAGCACCGGTTGGCCGTCCCACCCGCCGAGGTCCACGCCGCGGTGTCCGCGACCGTAGGGCAGCTCCGGTGGGTCGAAGGGACGCAGCACAGCGGGGAAGCCGGCAAGCGGCCACCCAAAGGCACCCAGTGGCACCACCCCACCACCCGGCGCCGCGACCACCGGGCCGCCCACGGCAACCGGGCGGCCCAGCCCAACACCGCCCGCCCCGCGGCCCGCCCAACCGCCGCCTGCCCCGCCACTCGCTGAGGCCCCGCCGCTCCAATCGCTGCCCGCCCGACCGCCACGCGCCGAGGCCCCGCCGCTCCAATCGCCGCCCGCCCGACCGCC
>Ga0190272_10001734_pt1 | contig 10463 bp, 3 predicted proteins | sample Popmic504T_FD_133746 | JGI IMG/M metagenome (GOLD analysis project Ga0190272, IMG submission 133746) | Populus adjacent soil microbial communities from riparian zone of Shoshone River, Wyoming, USA - 504 T | ecosystem: Environmental > Terrestrial > Soil > Riparian zone | place: USA: Wyoming...
ATAGCAGTAGCCGATGAGGTACAGCCTTCGCTGTCAGTTACCGTTACATCATAAGGACCGGCAGCAAGCGAAGTTGCAACAGAAGTGGTGCTTCCGTCCGACCATAAGTATGAATAGGAAGGAGTTCCACCGTTCACTATCACAGATGCGGTGCCATTTGAACTGCCGCATGCGGCAGGGTTCGTACCTGTGCTGAGAGACATTGCAGCAGGCTGAACAACAGACGAAGAGGCTGTTACGGTACAACCGTTGTCATCTGTAACGGTAATGGTATACGTACCCTGGACGAGTCCTGATATATTTTTTGTAGTTTCCCCGTTTGACCAGGAGAAGCTGTAAGGGTTGTTTCCGCCGCCAACTGTTACATTAATGCTGCCATCGCTGCCGCCGTTGCATGTAACCCCTGTTGGCGAGGGAGCAGCCGTAAGGGCCGTTGGCTGAGCTATGACAGTGCTGTTAATTGCCGTACAGCCGATGCTATCAGTAACTGTCACCGTATATGTTCCGGCGAGCAGGGAAATAACTAAGCTGGTAGTACTGCCGTCAGACCAAATGAAAGTGTATGGAGACACACTGCCGGATGCAAAAACAGCGGCTTCGCCGTTGGCGGCACCATTGCACAGAACATCAGTCGGTGTCATGTTGAGGTTCAGTGCCGTCGGTTCAGCAAGCACGACAGCTGCAGATGCGGCACAACCCGTTCCATCGGTTATGGTTACGGAATAGTTACCGGCAGGCACATTGCTGATTGAAGCTGTAGTTTCGCCGTTCGACCACAGGTAGGAATACGGAAGCGTACCACCGTTTACACTGATGCTGGCTGATCCGTCGTTTAACCCGTTGCAGGAAATGCCCGTTGCACCCGTTACGGTAATGACAGGGCCGGCAGTATTTGAAACATTTACAGTAACCAGGGCAGTACAGCCTTCTGAATCTGTAACTGTTACATCATAAGGACCGGCAGCAAGCGAATTAACCGATGAAGTTGTTTCACCGCCCGACCAGAGATAGCTGTAACCCGGGGTTCCGCCCGAAGCAGACACTGAAGCTGTCCCGTTCGCACTTCCGCAATTAGCAGGAGTGCTGGATGGATTCAATACCAGGACAGAAGGTTCATTTATAGTGCCGGATGACGTCAGGGTACAGCCGGAATCATCAGTCACAGTTACCGTATATGTACCTGAAGGTGCACTTGCAATATTGTCCGCTGTTTCACCGGTTGACCACAGATAAAAGTAAGGAGATGTTCCGCCGTTTACATTGGCTGACACACTTCCATCACCCCCATTGCAGTTGGCGTCAACAGGTGTTATGTTTATCGCTATAGCGGGAGGTTCACTAATGGCTATGATATTTTCAGAGGTACAGCCGTTGCCGTCTGTTACCGTAATGGTATAATTCCCTGCACCAATGCCGGACAGTGCTACTGTTGTATTTCCGGTGCTCCAAAGGTAACCGTATGGAACCGTGCCGCCGTTTACAATTACCGAAGCAGAACCTGTGCTTTCTCCGGCACATGCTACATCAGTTGAAGACTGGCTAATATTAAGTGCAACAGGTTCGTTTATCAAAACTGAATCGGAGGCCACACAACCGTTTGCGTCGGTCACCGTTACAGTCTGCACACCTGCTGAAAGATTATTTACAGAAGATGTTGTAGAGCCATTAGACCACAGGTAGGTATATGGAGAAAGGCCTGCATTAACATTAACCGTTGCCGATCCGTCACTTCCACCGTTGCAGGATACATCACCGGGGGATGCAATTGCCGCCGCAGGACCAGCAGTGTTGGAAACAACTATATTAACCGATGCAGTACAGCCTTCATCATCCGTAACTGTAACATCATAAGAGCCGGCAGCAAGTGAATTATTGACAGAAGTAGTAGAGCCATCAGACCACAGATAGGTAAAGGGTGATGTACCCCCGGATGCATTCACAGTTGCAGAACCGTTGGTGGCTCCGCAGGTGGCAGGATTTGATCCAGGGCTAAGAACCAGTGCAGACGGCTCCTGCAGCGAAACATCAGCGGTAGCAGTACAGCCTGATGCGTCTGTAACGGTAACCGTATATGATCCGGCCGTAAGTCCTGAAAGGTTGTCATCGGTACTTGCATCAGACCAGACATATGAATATGGATTAGAACCTCCGCCTACGTTCAGTGTAACAGCGCCATCATTGCCCCCAAAACAGCTGACATTCGACGGTACAGTTGAAACACTCAGGGGAGAAGGTTCAGAAAGAGTAATGTCATCGACGGCCGTGCAGCCGTTTGCATCCGTGACAGTAACGGTATAGGTTGCCGCACCGGCTCCAGTGATCACATCGGATGTAATTCCGTTCGACCAGAGAAAGCTGTATGGAGAAGTGCCACCGGAGGCAACGGCATTCGCTGTGCCGCTGTTATCACCGTTGCAAAGCAGGTCAGTGCCGGAAAGGTTGAGGTCGAGCTGAGAAGGTTCATTGATCTGAACCGAAGCAGATGAAACACAGCCATTGGCATCGGTTACTGTAACCGACTGGCTGCCTGCAGAAAGTGAATTTGCAACCGATGTGGTTTCACCGTTGCTCCAAAGATAAGTGTACGGTGACAAACCGCCATTGATATTTGCCGTAGCAGAGCCATCACTGCTACCGGAGCATTGAGCGTCTACTGGATTCGAAATATTTACAACCGGACCGGCCGTGCTGCCGACATTTACAGTTTCAACCTGCGTGCAGCCTGATGCATCCGTAACCGTAACGTCGTAAGGACCTGCAGCGAGATTATTATTCAGGGCATTCGTGCTGCCATCTGACCAGAGGTAGGAATAAGACGGCGTTCCACCATTAACATTTATAGTTGCAGAGCCGTTTGAACTGCCACAGGTGGCGTCTGTTGAAGACGTGTTCAGCACCATTGACGAAGGTTCACTGATAGTAACATCGGCAGATTCAGTACAACCGTTGGAATCTGTAACGGTAACAGTATATGTTCCGGTTGGCAGCGATGATATATTTGCTGATGTGCTTCCATCAGACCAGAGATAATCATAGGGAGAAGCACCACCGTTCACATTCACTGAAGCAGTCCCATCACTTCCACCGTTGCATAAAACGTCAGTTGAAGAGGCAACGGGCACAATGACTGATGGTTCGGAAACGGTCATTGAAATATCTGACGTACACCCATTGTCATCGGTAACAGTGACGGCATAATTGCCTGCCTGAAGCGAGGTGTTCGGATTTGCAGAACTTCCGTCAGACCAGGTATAGCTGTAAGGATTTGTTCCGCCATTTACATTCACTGCTATTTCACCATCGCTGCCGCCATTGCAAAGAACATCTGTGATTACTGCATTGAGTGAAAGCGCTGCCGGTTCGTTAAGCGATCCGGAAGCAGATGAAGCACACCCTCCTGCATCCGTAACTGTAAGTGAAAAACTTCCAGCAGGAAGGGAATTCGCAGTAGCTGTAGTTTCTCCGTTCGACCAAAGGTAGGCATACGGTGGTGTACCCCCATTTACAGCGGCCGTGGCTGATCCATCGGTGCCGCCGTTGCAGGATAAATCTGATGTGGATGAAATAGATGCAGTTGGTCCTGAAGTGGAGCCCACATTAACATTGCCCATTGCCGTGCAACCATTGGCATCAGTTACGGTAACATCATACGGTCCGGCAGCAAGGGAACTGATGGAAGAGCCCGTAGCCCCGTTCGACCAGCTGTATGAATAGCCGGGGTTGCCGCCATTTGCATTAGCGCTGGCTGTACCATCTGAATTTCCGCAGCTGGCATCTGTGCTAGATGTATTCACTGATATAGCTGCAGGCTCGCTGATGGAAACAGATGAAGTTTCATCACATCCGCCTGCGTCGGTTACCGTTACTGTATAGCTGCCTGCAGCAAATGTCCCCGGATTTGAAGTGCTGCCATCCGACCATAAATAGCTGTAAGGAGGCACTCCGCCATTCACATTCACTGATCCCGATCCGTCGGAAGCTCCGTTGCAGCTGGCATCAGTGCCATTAATGGAAACCGAAAGATCTGAGGGTTCGGTTATCGTAACAGACACACTGGATGTACAACCGTTATTGTCGGTTATCGTCACTGTGTAAGTACCCGCCGCCAGGCTACTTACTGTCTGGCTGCCGGAACCCGTTGACCATGCGTATGAAAAAGGAGCGGCCCCACCTGTTTCACCGGCTGTAGCTGATCCATCGCTGCTGCCGTTGCAGGATACATCTGCAGAAGCTGTAATATTCGCCGTAAAAACTGCAGGCTCACTGATCACAACTGTTGCGGTTGCCGAGCAATTGCTGCCATCTGTAACGGTCACAGTATACGTTCCGGCAGTAAGCCCTGTTGCGGTCGCTGATGATCCGCCTGAAGGTGACCATGTATAGCCATAACTACCGCTTCCGCCGGCTGCATTAACCGTTGCCGTTCCATCGTTTCCTCCAGAGCAGCTTATGTCGGTCCCTGACACGGATGCCGTTACACCGGTGATTGAAAAACTCAGGCAGGCAGGCGGTGCAATGTTTCCGCAAAGATCTGCAACTGAGCCCGAAGTATTTGTGAGGCAGAAGTCGTAGGATCCGGTGGTATTAATAGCAGGACTGAAAGTAATTGTAACCACATTATCGTAGGTGGCCCCTGTGCTGCAGCTTGCCGTACTCCAGCCAGTAATCGAATATAGTCCACCGGGTCCGGTAAGGCTGAAATCGCCGTTCTGCAATGTGCTGCATAATATATTTTCTGAAAATGTAGCTGTGATGGAAGTGGCACCGCAGGATATTGGGGTGTTTATGCTTTGCATCTGGGGCGGAACATCATCATATATCTGTGCAGTGGATGCGCCGAAGTCAATTGTAAATCCGTCAGCAGAAGATGAGAAATTACTCACATTGATCACGTATGTTTCCCCTGCAATAACCGGAATTACATCGTTGTAGCGTGTGCCTCCTGCGTTCTGGTTATTTAATGCGCTTCCGCCGTTTGGACCCGTTGTACCTGCCGTAAGGCTGTAATTGCAGCTTTTCATTAGCGATCCATTTGTATAAATATCAGCGCATACAGCATTGGTCAGGTTATATACTGCCCAGTCGTAATCGTCACCCAGGTCCACAGGTGTTATCAGGAAATTAAGATCCCCGCTGGTTTGCACCGTGAAGGTGTACCATACGTCATTCCGTTCACCGGTTGCAAGGCAGGAATTGGCAGGATTGATTTCATTTGGAATATTCCCTGTTCCGCTGTAGGAAATAATCGTACTGTACACGTCCTGGCAAATGGGTATGGCTGCGGGGCAATCCTGATTATTGGGCGGTGGCATCAGGAAAGCCGGGGAAGCCATTTCACGTTCGGCCCTCTCCGGAATTGCAGCTATTGCGACATTGGAAGAAAGCATTCTCCCCGGCAGGTTACTGCCGAATTCGTCATAAGGATCACTGGTTAAAGCAGAGCCTCTACTGACTGGTTCAGCCGCAAAGCACGGTAAAACAACCGGTACAGAACATAGCATACCGGCAACCGTGAAAAAAAGAAACCATCTGATCATAGAATTTCTGCAATAATTATTAATTTTATATGAGCGTTAAAGATATATGATTTATTGGTCTAAAACGCTGTTTACCAACATTTTTTATCACCTGTCCGAAAGTACTGTTTCAGATCATTTTTTCAATAGAAAAAATAGCGTGCCAGGGACATTGAAACAGGCTCTTATTAATTGAAAAACAAGGTTTTTCATTTGCATTTTTCAAGCCCGGCATACAAAAATGAAACAAACTTACCGGAACATGGTTTTCAACAATCGCTCAGCAATTATTTTTACCTGCATCAAACATATATTCAACACAGGAAAAGCTGAATATCCGGCGACTTTCCTAATCCGGGATAGTTTTCAAAAAAACATTGAATTTACATTCGCTCAGGCATACTAATACCCAAAAGTCCTGTTGCTGATTTTATCACACGGCTGCATTGCACCGACAAAAGCAGCCTGAATTCAGAGGTTGGAACATGGGATTTATCAATGATCGGATGCTCGTGGTAAAACTGATTGTATGCCTTCACAAGCTCATAGGCATAATTTGCGATAATTGCAGGACTGTACCGTTTGCCTGCCTCCGCAACTACTTCGGGAAATCGCAAAATTATTTTTATGAGCTCCTTTTCTTTTTGAGGCAATTCAGCAGGAAAATTCCGGCTGGATTCAACTGCTGCGAATTCAGGCATCGCTTCAGCCTTACGGATCACTGACCTGATACGTGCATAAGTATACTGTATAAACGGACCCGTATTTCCATTGAAATCAACTGATTCCGCCGGATTAAACAGCATTTTTTTGTCGGGATCAACTTTCAATATGAAATATTTCAAAGCACCCATACCGATTGTCCGGAAAAGCATCTCTGCCTCTTCGGTTGTAAAGCCTTCAATTTTACCCAGCTGCTGGGTAAGCTCTTTTGCTGTTGTATACATTTCCAGCATGAGCTCATCTGCATCTACTACGGTCCCTTCGCGTGATTTCATCTTTCCCGACGGCAGGTCCACCATGCCGTAATTGAGATGAAATAATTTTTCCCACCATGAAAACCCAAGCTTTTTAAGCACTTTTTTGAGCACTTTGAAATGATAGTCCTGTTCATTTGCAACCACATATATCATCTCGCTGAAGCCAAACTCTTCAAACCTCAGGTATGACGTTCCGATGTCCTGGGTAATGTAAACAGATGTACCATCTGCCCTGAGCAGAACTTTCTGATCGAGCCCTTCATTCGTCAGATCAACCCATACCGAGCCATCAGGTTTCCTGAAAAAGACACCCTGTTCAAGGCCCTGTTCAATAATTTTTTTTCCAAGCAGGTAGGTTTCAGATTCATAATAATATTTATCAAAATCGACCCCAAGCATCTTGTAGGTTTCATCAAAACCTTCATATACCCACCCATTCATTTTTTTCCACAGTGACAGAACCTGGTTGTCTCCCGACTCCCATTTCCTCAGCATTTCCTGTGTTTCGAGCATCATGGGGGATTCTTTTGCAGCCTGTTCTTTGCTGGTTCCGGAATTAACCAGGGCATCCACCTCCTCTTTAAAATATTTGTCGAAAGCAACATAATATTTGCCTACCAGGTGATCGCCTTTTATACCTGATTGTTCAGGGGTTTCACCATTGCCGAATTTCTGCCATGCGATCATGGATTTGCATATGTGAATTCCCCTGTCGTTGACCAGGTTCACTTTTTTTACATTCTTACCGTTCGCTTTAAGAATTTCAGCCACGCTGTAACCTATCAGGTTGTTCCTTACGTGACCCAGATGCAGCGGCTTGTTCGTATTCGGTGATGAATACTCAACTACCACAGGCGCGTCGCCGGAATCAGCGTTCCGGATCCCGAAATTGCTATCATCCAATGACTCCCTGAACAATTTCAACCATTCATCATCAACGATCACCAGGTTTAAAAAACCTTTGACCATATTGTATGAACCGACTATTGCGCAATTCTCTGCAAGACTGGCCCCGATCTCGTTGCCTGTCTTTTCAGAGGGGTACCCGCTGATTTTGGCAAGCGGAAAAACAACAAGTGTAAGGTCACCCTGAAATTCCTTCCGGGTAGGCTGAAAAGCCAGCTGAGACAAGTCAATTTCCTTATTGTAAAGCTTTAGAAATGCCTCCTGTACTTTTCCGGCGATAATATTTTCAAAATTCATTTTAATGATGCTGGTTTCAGCTCCTGTTAGTTTAATCCCCGTTAGGGTAAAATAAATTAATTAATTGGTAATCTGACTGACAACCCTTTGAAGGATTTCAAAGGTATTCTCGGCCATCAGGTTTTCCTTGTCGAGAGTCGGATTGACTTCGCTGATTTCAAAACAGCAGACTTTTTCGTGCTGGACAAGCCTGACGCAGAGGCTTCCCGCCTCCTTCTCAGTAATTCCATTTCTCACAGGAGTTCCAGTACCCTTGCTAATGGATGAATCCATGCTGTCGACATCAAAGGAAACATAGATATGCGTGCAGTGGTTAAGGTAAGCCAGGGCATCACGGGCAATTTTTTCAACTCCGTTACGCTTGATCTCTGCAGTGGTGAACATTTTAACCTTATGCTTTTTAATAAGGGAAGTCTCTTCAGGTTCCACATCCCTAACGCCGATGTAAACAAGATCCTTATAAGCTATTTTCGGGCTCATACCCCCCACTTTTTTCAGCCTGTTCCAGAGTTCAACGGTATCCTTGTCAGGCTTGTTGATCTTGCTGCTGAAGTTATCTTCACCAAGGGCTGTTGCCATCGGCATTCCGTGCATATTTCCTGTGGGCGTCGTAAAAGGTGAATGAAGGTCGGCATGCGCATCGATCCAGATGACACCCAGACGTCCTTTTGGATATGCTGATTTGATTCCGGCAATTGTTCCACCGGCGGTCGAATGGTCGCCTGCAAGTACTAGTGGAAAAATTTTTGACTTCAGGCACAGGGCCACTTCCTTTGCAATCCTTTCATAAATCGATATAATACCTTTGATCCTTTTAGCGTACAGGCTACCGGGATTCTCAAACAGCAGCTGGTTTTCATGCTGTATCTCAACCGCCGGGATGGTCTTAAAAAGGTTGCTCCCATAATCAAGTGCAGCAATTTTGATGGCATCCACTCCCAGGCTCGCACCTCTTGTTCCCGCACCTATTTCAGACCTGACCTCAATAAATTTTAAATTCATAATAATATTATTTTTTTTACTTTTGAAAAACTTTTCCGATCCGTGTTAGTTACATAGTACTTTTAAACCGAATTCAACTTACCCGGATTTTGTTTTTTATCCTTAACCAACCATTAATCATATTAAAACTTTCATCCATACATGAAGACCCGTTACAGTGACCTGATCAAACAAACCTTTGAATTTCCACAGGAAAGCTTTGATGTTGTCGACGACTCCCTGCATTTTAACGGCATTCCACTGATGGATATCATCGACCAGTACGGAACGCCTGTCAAAATATCCTACCTGCCAAAAATCAGCTCGCAGATCCAGAAAGCCAAGCGCATCTTCAATGTTGCAATGGCCCGCGCCGATTACAAGGGCAAATATACTTATTGTTATTGTACCAAGAGTTCACATTTCAGTTTTGTGCTTGAGGAAGCGTTGAAGAACGATATCCACATTGAAACGTCTTCAGGGTTCGACCTGCCGATCATTAAAAATCTTTTCCAGCAGGGGCGAATCACAAAAGATATTTACATCCTCTGCAATGGATTCAAAAGGCCCAATTACCTGGCCGGTATAGTTGAAATGGTTAACATGGGATTTGTCAACCTGATTCCTATACTTGACAATGTAAATGAGCTGAAGCACTACGAAAAGGGTCTTAGAAAAAAGATCAGAGTAGGAATCAGGATTGCTTCGGATGAAGAACCAAACTTTGATTTTTACACTTCCCGGCTGGGCATCAGGCCCAAAGAGATTGTAGATTATTATAAATCCAATATCAAAAAAAATCCTAAAATCGAGCTGAAGTTGCTCCACTTTTTTATAAATACGGGGATAAAGGACAATGCATATTACTGGAGCGAGCTCACAAAGGGAATCGACCTTTACTGCGATCTGAAAAAGATCTGTCCCGAGCTCGACAGTCTTGACATAGGAGGTGGGTGGCCAATCAGGACAAGCCTGAGCTTTGACTATGATTATGATTACATGGCCGATGAAATCATCAGGCAGATCAAGCATACCTGTGCACGCCACGGGGTTGAAGAGCCGAATATCTTCACCGAATTCGGCAGCTTTACCGTCGGGGAAAGCGGCGCGATCCTGTTTTCGGTTACCGACCAGAAAATACAGAATGATAAGGAGCGCTGGAATATGATCGACAGTTCATTCATAACTACATTACCTGACACGTGGGGTATTAACCAGAAATTCATACTGCTGGCCATAAACCATTGGGATATGGAATACCAGCGGGTTCACCTTGGCGGGATCACCTGCGACAGTGGTGATTATTACCACCTGGAGTCAAACTCCAACCGGGTGTTCCTGCCAAAATATGATCCGGATGACGCGCTTTTCCTTGGCTTTTTTCATACCGGCGCTTACCAGGAAGCATTGGGCGGCTATGGCGGCATCCAGCACTGCCTGATACCTGCACCCAAACATGTACTGATCGACCGGGATGAGCAGGGTGAGTACCATACCAGGCTGTTTGCAAAGGAGCAAAGCGCCAAAAGCATGCTTAAAATTCTGGGATATTAACGGCCCACTGCTTATTGTACTTACGGGATAGAGGTATTACCTTTGCTGAAACATCGTACCATCACAAAGCAATCCATTCTTGAATTCATATCCATCCAGGCTTCTTGAAGAAGCAGTAAATGAGTTTTCCCGTCTTCCCGGGGTAGGCCGAAAAACCGCACTCCGCCTTGTGCTCCATCTCCTGCGACAGCCACTGCCCGACGCTGAAAAATTCGGCCAGGCTGTAATC
>Ga0190272_10001735_pt1 | contig 10460 bp, 7 predicted proteins | sample Popmic504T_FD_133746 | JGI IMG/M metagenome (GOLD analysis project Ga0190272, IMG submission 133746) | Populus adjacent soil microbial communities from riparian zone of Shoshone River, Wyoming, USA - 504 T | ecosystem: Environmental > Terrestrial > Soil > Riparian zone | place: USA: Wyoming...
CCGGATGATCTTTTTTAAATTCGGTTTTCATTTCACTGGCCTTAGTACGGTCGGTGCCAAAATAAATCTGCACCCGGTACCCTGTCATGCTTTGCCTGGTTTCATTAAGCGCTGCATTTCTGCGCAAAAGAAGCTCAATAGACGAATCACGCATAACGGTTACCATGCCTTTTCCATCACGGGAAGATTGTGCATGAGCCATAAAAACCAGGAATGAGAGCAACAGGGTTATAAAAAATTTGCTTTTCATACGCGAAATCAGGTTTATTGCAAAAGTAAATCTTTACAAAATGCCGGCGACAGGAAGCAGGGATTATTTTTTGATCAGGATGGGAAAATTTCATCATGAAATCTAATTTCGGCTTGCATGAAAAACGGGCCAGATTTAGGGGAGAGGTTCAGTTACACTTTCTATTTTACATCTGCAATTTTTATTTTTCTTTTATCACTATTTAGAACAGAATTAAATACAAATAAAGTTTGAAAAGAATTTTTAAAAAACAATGTTTGTCTTAAATTTGCGCCTCGCTGTGTAAAAGTTGAGTCATAAATTTTTACTTGAAATACATGTAAGGAATTTAAAACCCGTTAAATATGAATGGTTTTTACCCCGGTAAGCATTGGTTTTTGCCCCTCTTTCTTTTTGCTTTTATCACCTTCAACGGCCCTGATGCCATAGCCCAACCGGATGGCGAAGCATTATTCAACAACAACTGTAAACAATGCCACAGCACGGGTGATGATATAGTCATCGGTCCGGGTCTGAAAGGTATTGAAGCCCGCCGGAACAATGAGTGGATCATAAAGTGGGTACACAACTCCCAGGAGATGATCAAGGCCGGCGATCCTTATGGAGTTGCACTTTACAAGAAGTTCAATAACACGGTGATGACGCCTTTTCCAAACCTGAAGGAAGATGAGATCCTTGCTATCATGGAATATGCAAAGGCAGATGCTGCCAAAGCGCCTGCCACCACACCAACACTAACCGGGGCACCTTCCGGTGTGCCTGAGAAAAAAGGTTTTCCATGGCTGTGGGTTGGTATCGTCGGACTCCTGCTCGTGGTTTACAATGTGCTTACCCAGGTTCAGAAAGGACTTCAAAGGGCAGTAGATGCCAGGAACGGAATTCCGCCACCTGTACCTGTAACGCAGGAAAGGGCGGTGAAGAACTGGATCAGGGGGAACAAAAAATTAATTGCCGTCGGGCTCATCGTACTATTTGCCTTTGGAAGCTGGAAAGGTTGGTATGCGCTTGCCGCCGTCGGTATAAATCAGGATTACCAGCCGGAGCAGCCCATCCATTTTTCACATAAAATACATGCAGGACAGAATGGTATCAACTGCGTTTATTGCCATTCAGGTGCAGAAAAGGGCCGGCATGCAAACATCCCGTCAGCCAATGTCTGCATGAACTGCCACAAGTATGTTAAATCGGGGACCATAACCGGTACTACTGAAATTTCAAAGATTTACGCTGCGCTGGATTACGATCCAAACACCCAACAATACGGCAATAATCCCAAGCCTATCCAATGGGTGAAGGTTCACAATCTTCCTGATCTTGCTTATTTCAATCATGCCCAGCACGTAAAGGTTGCAAAGCTGGAGTGTCAGAAATGCCATGGTCCTGTAGAGGAGATGGATGTTGTGAAGCAGTTTTCGCCGCTTACAATGGGCTGGTGCATCAACTGTCACCGCGAAACGGAAGTTAACATGGAAGACAACAGCTATTATGCTGAACTGCATAAGAACCTGAAAGCAAAATACGGCCCGGAGGCAAAGCTTACAGTGGATAAGATCGGCGGACTTGAATGCGCCCGCTGTCATTATTAATTAGATTTAAACTGCTATATTTTCAAATATGGAAAAGAAATACTGGAAGGGCGTCGAAGAGCTTAATAATGAGCCTGAATTTCAAAGGCTGAAAAACAACGAGTTTTTTGAAAACCTTCCCATTGACGAAGTGCTTGGCAAAAAGGCTGAATCCACTTCGGCAACTCCACGCAGGGATTTTTTGAAGTTCCTCGGCTTCGGTATTGCAGCAGCATCGCTTGCAGCCTGTGAACCTCCTGTTAAAAAAGCGATCCCTTATCTCATTAAGCCCGAAGAAATCATACCGGGGATACCGAATTATTATGCTTCCACGTTTTCGGATGGAAATGACTATTGCAGCATCCTGGTCAAGACCCGTGAAGGCAGGCCCATAAAAATTGAAGGGAATTCACTCTCATCGGTAAGCAAAGGCGGAGTGAATGCTCGGGTTCAAGCATCCGTACTCAGCCTGTATGATAACACCCGGCTGAAAGGCCCTGTAGCCGGAAAAGCAGCAACAACCTGGGCAGAAGCCGACAAGGCGATCAAAAGCAGGCTTGGTGAAGTTTCAGCCTCAGGCAAAAAGATCCGGATTGTATCAGCTTCCATCAACAGTCCTTCTACTAAAAAAGCAATCGCAACCTTTATTGCAAAATATCCTGCTGCAAAACATGTCACCTATGATCCGGTTTCATGCTCGGGAATGATAAAGGCCAATGAAGCATCTTTCGGCAAAGCGGTGATGCCTGCATATCATTTTGAGAATGCAGCCGTTATCGTAAGCTTCTGTGCCGATTTTCTTTCCAACTGGGTATCTTCCATCGAACATGCACGTCAATATTCCCAGACGCGCAAGCTAAGGGGTAAAAAGTCCATGTCGCGTCATATCCAGTTCGAAACAAATCTGTCGCTTACCGGCAGCAATGCCGATGTTCGTTATCCGATAAAGCCAAGCCAGGCAGGTGCATGCATCCTTTCACTCCATAATAAAATTGCAGGACTTAGCGGAGGCTCAGCCGCTTCTTCCGTAACCACTCCTTATGAGGCTGCTTTAAACAGTGTAGCAAAAGAACTGTGGGATAATAAAGGCAGTTCACTGGTTATATCAGGCTCAAACGATACAAATGAACAAATGCTGGTGAACAGCATCAATTCAATGCTTTCAAGCTATGGCAGTACAATTGATATCGACAATTATTCAAACATCCGCCAGGGCAATGATGCAGATGTTGCTGAATTTGTCAGTGAACTGAATGCAGGTGAAACAGGTGCAGTTATATTTTATAACAGCAATCCTGCATATACGCTTCCAGACCCGAAAGGCTTTTCTGCTGCTTTGTCGAAAGCTTCACTTAAAATTTCATTTGCCGACCGTGCCGATGAAACGGCAGCGCTTTGTGATTACATCTGCCCCGACCACCATTACCTTGAATCCTGGAATGATTCAGAGCCATATAAAGGTAAATTCAGTCTTTGCCAGCCCACCATCCAGCCTTTATTCAGAACCCGCCAGGCCCAGGAAAGCCTGCTTGTGTGGGCTGAATCACCGGCAACCGATTATGTGGCCTTCATGCAGGACCACTGGAAAAACAATCTGTATAAACTACAAACCGGAGTTTCTTCTCATGAAGCTTTCTGGAATAAATCACTTGAAAGCGGAATAGTGGAGCAGCCATCAGCTACGGCGGCAAGTGCGGCTTTCACCGGCAACATTGCACAGGCCGCAGGAATGGTTGCCACACAAAAGGCTCCGCAGGGAATAGAGATCGCACTATACGAAAAAACAGGGATCGGCAATGGGAGCCAGGCCAACAACCCGTGGCTGCAGGAACTTCCGGACCCTATTTCAAAAATATGCTGGGACAATTACTTCACCGTTTCACCTGCATTTGCAGAAAAGCAGGGATACAAGCAGGGTGATGTAATCGAGGCAAAGCTTAGCAGTGGCGTTACAGTTAAAGCGCCAGTTTGCATCCAGCCGGGCCAGGCCAATGAAACTGTCGGTCTTGCACTCGGGTATGGCCGTTCAGGCGCAGGCAGAACCGCCGACAAGGTGGGTGTAAATGCATATCCGCTGTCTTCATTTGTGAATGGAACCATTCAGTACTTTGCAACAGGCGTAACACTGAATAAAACTGTTGACGATCATTATGTTCTTGCGGCAACCCAGACCCATCATACCATGATGGGACGGAAAATTGTAAGAGAAACCACACTCGATAAATATTTAAAAGATCCTAAATCCGGCAATGAGGATGTACTGATCCATACACCGGAGGGAAAGAAGAAAGCAAAGGACATAGATCTTTGGGCTACCAAGGAAAATCCGGGATTCGACAAGCCTAACCACCAGTGGGGAATGGCCATCGACCTGAATTCATGCATCGGGTGCGGTGCCTGCGTGATCGCCTGCCAGGCAGAAAACAATGTACCCGTAGTAGGAAAGGACGAGATCAACCGTGCACGTGAAATGCACTGGATCCGCATCGACCGTTACTACTCCAGCGATATGACGAAGCAGCTGGCCAAGGAAAAAGGGGAAGGCACCATTGATATGTACCGCGGCATGGAAATACCGAATGCCGAGAACCCTCAGGTATTTTTCCAGCCTGTGATGTGCCAGCACTGCAACCATGCACCTTGTGAAACGGTTTGTCCGGTTGTAGCTACCACTCACAGTTCGGAAGGCTATAACATGATGGCCTACAACCGTTGTGTTGGAACCCGCTATTGTGCAAACAACTGTCCTTATAAGGTAAGAAGATTCAACTGGTTCAAGTATTCCGACAATGACCAGTTCGATTATAATATGAATGATGATCTGGGCAAGATGGTACTCAATCCGGATGTTGTGGTAAGATCGAGGGGTGTGATGGAAAAATGCACCATGTGCATCCAGCGGATTCAGCACGGAAAGCTGGAAGCCAAAAAAGAAGGACGCCGGCCGATGAAGGGCGAGATCAATACTGCATGTGCGCAAACCTGCCCGACCAATGCAATTACTTTTGGCGATTATAATGAAGCCGGTAGTGATATTGCCGAGCTGGTAAAAGACGAAAGGTCATATTATATGCTTGAAGAGCTCAACGTTCAGCCGTCGGTATTTTACCAGACCAAGGTGAAGAACAGGCATGAGAAAGAAGCGTAATCTTAAATTTATTTGAAACATCACTAAACAGGAATAATTAGATATGCATGCAGAATCAGATTTAAGATTACCTCTGATCTTAGGAGACAAGTCGATACACCAGATCACCGAGGATGTTTGCAGGCCGGTTGAAGCCAAAGCCAATAAATACTGGTGGATGTGCTTTATCGTAGCCTTCGCTTTATTTATCTGGTGGGTGATCGCCGTTTCTTATACGGTAGGTACCGGTCTGGGTGTGTGGGGGCTGAACAAAACGGTTGGATGGGCATGGGATATCACAAACTTTGTATGGTGGGTGGGTATTGGTCACGCCGGAACACTGATTTCAGCGATCCTGTTATTATTCCGCCAGAAGTGGAGGCTCTCAATAAACCGTGCTGCCGAAGCAATGACCATATTCGCCGTTATCTGTGCAGCTTCATTCATCGTATCACACATGGGCCGTCCATGGGTTGCATACTGGCCGATTCCGCTGGCCAACCAGTTCGGTTCAATTTGGGTTAATTTCAACTCGCCGCTTGTTTGGGACGTTTTTGCGATCAGTACTTATTTCAGCGTATCCCTTGTATTCTGGTATTCAGGACTTATCCCTGATTTCGCAGCCATCCGTGACCGTGCCCTTGTAAGCGGTCATAAGACCAGGCATTTTTGGTACACCATTTTCAGCTTCGGCTGGGTTGGCAGCGCAAAAAACTGGCAGCGCTTTGAAGAGGTATCGCTGGTGCTGGCAGGAATTTCAACTCCGCTGGTACTTTCCGTTCACTCAGTAGTAAGTATGGACTTTGCCACGTCGCTTGTTCCGGGCTGGCACACCACCATCTTCCCTCCCTATTTCGTTGCAGGTGCGATCTTCTCCGGGTTTGCCATGGTGCAAACACTTATGATCATTACGCGCAAGGTGCTGAACCTGGAAGATTACATAACCATCTATCACATTGACATGATGAACCGGATCATTCTTATCACCGGATCCATCGTCGGAATTGCGTATATAACGGAATTTTTCATTGCATGGTACTCAGGAGTTGAATACGAGGCGTATGCATTTATCAACCGCGCTACAGGACCATACTGGTGGGCTTACTGGAGCATGATGACATGCAACGTGATCACCCCGCAGCTATTCTGGTCGAAACGGCTGAGGGAGAGCGTGATCTTTACATTTATCATTTCAATCTTTGTAAACATCGGTATGTGGTTCGAAAGGTTTGTGATCATTGTTACATCCCTTCACCGCGATTATGTACCTTCTAGCTGGGCCATGTATAGTCCTACATGGGTCGAGGTAGGTATTTTCATCGGATCCATCGGACTGTTCTTTACATGCTACCTTTTGTTTGTCAGGTTCTGCCCGGTAATAGCTCTGAGCGAGCTGAAAACAATTGTAAGCACTTCAAGCTCACAGGCAAAAAAGGCAGCCAAGCATCACCATGAGGCAGAGGAAACCACCGTGCACTAAAATAAAAAGACGCAGAAATGAGTAATGATAAAATGGTTTACGGAATTTTTAATGATGACCAGGTATTGCTGAAGGCAATCAGGTCGATCAGGCAAAAGGGCCATCATGTGGCGGATGTAATTTCACCATATCCCATACATGGCATGGACGAGGCAATCGGTCTTAAGCGTACCAGAATTTCCATCTGCTGCTTCCTGTATGGTGCCACAGGCACTTCGCTTGCGTTGCTGATGATGTGGTATATGAATATTTTCGACTGGCCGATGGATATTGGTGGCAAACCGAGCTTTGCTCTTTATAAGAACCTGCCTGCATTCATACCAGTTTTGTTTGAAAGCACGGTGCTGTGCGCAGCTCATGGGATGGTGATCACATTTTTTTTAAGGAGCAAGATCCTTCCGGGAGTTGAACCGAAAATTATTGATCCCCGCCAGTCGGATGATCACATGGTAATGGCTATTAAGGCAAAGGCAGGTCATCCGATATCGGAATATAAGACAATGCTGATGTCGGAAGGCGCAGTTGAATTTAAAGAATAGTAATTAAAAAAAGCAAGCATACACGCTATGATGAAAAGTGCTTTTAATAAAATGGTGTTGGTTTTTGCATCGGGCCTCGTTTTTTTAGCCTCATGTGAAGACGACCATTCAAGACTCAAACCGGAATTCATGCCGGATATGTATACGTCGCCTTCCTATGAAACGTATTCATCCAACCCATTATTCGGCGACAGCATTACATCGAGGAATCCGGTGGCCGGCACAATTCCACGCGGGTATTCCTTTTTTTATTATCCTTCTTCTAACGAAGGATATGAAGCCGCCGGAAAAGATGTTGTGAATCCGCTGGAGAAAACCCAGCTGAACCTGGAAGAAGGAAAAAGGCTGTATGGTATTTATTGCATTCACTGCCATGGTGAAAAAGGTAATGGAGACGGTTCGCTTATCGCCACCGGCAAATTTCCTCCTCCGCCTTCATATTCTACCGGAAAATCTTCTCGCGGTGGGGATGTGAAAGATCTTTCCGACGGAAAAATTTATCATACCATTACTTACGGGGTAAATCTCATGGGTCCTCATGCATCGCTCGTAAGCCCTGAGGAACGCTGGAAAATCACACAATATGTAAGGGTGCTTCAGAAAGAAACTGGAGGAATTACCGCCGATACAACTGCTGCAAAAGCTGATTCGGCAGCCGTAACGGCTCAATCGTCACCTGAAGTTAAATAGATAAAAACCGCAATAATCCGAATTATTGATGAACTATAATTTCACTCAAAAGAATAAAATTGTTTTCCTGGTGTGCATGGCTATCGGTGTGATTTCAATCTCCGCAAGCTTTATCACCCACTCACACCAGGCATGGCCGAACCTTTTAATGAACAATTTTTATTTCATGGCCATCGCACTCGGCGGAACCTTTTTCCTGGCAGTGCAATACGTTGCGGAAGTAGGATGGTCGGTGGTTATCAAGCGGGTGCTTGAGTCGATGGGCCAGTGGCTGCTGTTCGCAATGGTTCTCATGATCATTATATTCCTGGCTGGCAAGCATCATCTTTACCACTGGACGCATTCGGAGCTGTATGATCCCAATTCGCCGGAGTATGACACGATCCTGGTTGGTAAATCAGGATTTCTTAATGAGCCTTTCTTTATTATCCGCATGATATTATACCTGGTGATATGGGTTGGATTTACCAAGCTGCTGAGAAAAGGATCGCTGGCAATGGAAATAAGCAATGGTGTTGAGCATTACCGGAAGAATGTGAGGTATTCGGCAACTTTCCTTGTTTTATTTGCGATCACTTCTTCTACTTCCGCCTGGGACTTTATCATGTCGATCGATGCACACTGGTTCAGTACGCTGTTCGGGTGGTATACTTTTGCTGGAATATTTATCAGCGCTCTTTCTGTTCTGGCATTGCTGGTAGTATACCTGAAGAGCAATGGATACCTGCCTGAAGTAAAAGACAGTCATCTGCACGATATCGGCAAGTTCATGTTTGCGTTCAGCATTTTCTGGACCTACCTGTGGTTTGCACAGTTTATGCTGATCTGGTATGCCAACCTGCCTGAAGAAGTTACTTACTACATGACAAGGTTTGATCATTACCGCGGCATGTTCGTCGGCACATTCTTCATCAATTTTATCTGTCCATTCCTGGTGCTGATGGCAAGCGATGCCAAGAAGCGGACCGGCATACTGGCTGTTGTAGCTTCCATTCTGTTTATCGGTCACTGGATGGACCTGTTTGTAATGATCATGCCCGGCACAGTAGGAGAACACTGGCACATCGGCTGGATGGAAATTGGAACGACCATAGGTTTTGCCGGAGCATTTCTTTATTCTACATTTCACTACCTGTCAAAGGCTGCATTGGTTCCGGCCAATCACCCGATGCTGCAGGAAAGCCTTCATCATACCACATAAATTTGCAGCAAGATTAATTACAGAAAAAAATAATTCGGCGATATGAACTTATTAATAACCATAGCAGTTGTTCTGGCAGTACTGGCACTTGTGCGTCTAGCCAATGTCGTGCAGCTGGCTTCTGCCTTATCGGGTGAGGATGATGAGCGTGCAACCCTGTTTGAGAATAAATTAAACGCCCTGTTCATGCTTGGCTTTATGATCGTCGGGCTTTCGCTTGTCGTATATATGACGATCAGGTACCAGCCTTATATGCTGGGAGAGCCCGCATCCATACATGGGGTTGAAATCGACTCACTGCTTAACTGGAACTTCCTGGTTATTGGCATTGTGTTTTTCCTGACCCATATTGCTTTATTTTGGTTCGTATACAAATACCGTTACCAAAAAGACGCCCGTGCATATTTCTATCCGCACAACAACAAGCTGGAGTTTATCTGGACCATCATTCCTACCATCGTATTATCGGCACTTATTGTAACAGGACTGAGTTCATGGAACCGGATCACGCAATCATCGAACAGCGACGGCATGGTCGTGGAGGTTTACGGAAAGCAGTTCCAGTGGATCGTTCGTTATGCAGGTGCCGATAACAAGCTCGGCGCCTCAAACTTCCGCAAGGTGACCCCGATGAACACCGTTGGAGTTGATTCGCTTGATCCCGCCTCTGCCGATGATATCATGGCGCAGGAGCTCCATATGCCGGTGAATACGCCCATGCAATTTTATTTTCATTCGAGCGATGTGATCCACAGCGCTTATTTCCCGCACTTCAGGGCGCAGATGAACTGTGTTCCGGGAATGACGACGAATTTTTATTTCGTACCAACCATCACAACAGAAAAAATGCGCGAGATAACGGGCAACCCGAAATTCAATTATGTATTGCTGTGCAACAAAGTTTGCGGCAATGCGCATTATAATATGAATATGAAAATAGTTGTTGAAAGCAGGGCAGACTTTACCAAGTGGCTGAGAACTCAAAACCTGGCATTTCCAAAACCAGCTACCAAAACAGCAGACGCTGCAGGAGCAGAAACAAACCTGGTGGCGACCAAATGAAGTTACCTGTTAAGGAAACAAAAAAAAGAATAAAATGGAATTAAGAGAAAATGTAGCAGTCGGGCACGGAGATCATCCAACAGGGCATGGCGACGACCATCATGATCATCACGAACAAACATTCTGGACGAAATATGTCTTCTCCACCGATCATAAAATGATATCTAAGCAGTTCCTGGTGACTGCTGTTTTTATGGCATTCCTGGCTATGGCCATGTCGATGGTTTTCCGGCTCCAACTTGGATGGCCCGACCAGAAATTCCCGTTCCTGGAAAATATTCTGGGAAAATGGGGCCAGGATGGAAGACTTGACCCGGGATTTTACCTTGCATTGGTGACGATCCATGGAACCATTATGGTGTTCTTTGTTCTTACAGGTGGATTAAGCGGGACCTTCAGCAACCTGCTCATACCGCTCCAATGCGGAGCACGTGATATGGCTTCGGGATTCCTGAACATGCTTTCGTACTGGTTTTTCTTTGCATCATGTGCTGTTATGATGGTTTCATTATTCATTGAAACAGGTCCCGCTTCAGGCGGATGGAC
>Ga0190272_10001736_pt1 | contig 10454 bp, 8 predicted proteins | sample Popmic504T_FD_133746 | JGI IMG/M metagenome (GOLD analysis project Ga0190272, IMG submission 133746) | Populus adjacent soil microbial communities from riparian zone of Shoshone River, Wyoming, USA - 504 T | ecosystem: Environmental > Terrestrial > Soil > Riparian zone | place: USA: Wyoming...
AAGCCCAAGTCCGAGCGCAAGCCCAAGTCCGAGCGCAAGCCCAAGTCCGAGCGCAAGCCCAAGTCCGAGCGCAAGCCCAAGTCCGAGCGCAAGCCCAAGTCCGAGCGTAAGCCCGAGTCCGAGCGCAAGTCCAAGTCCGAGCGCAAGCCCAAGTCCGAGCGCAAGCCCAAGTCCGAGCGTAAGCCCGAGTCCGAGCGCAAGCCCGAGTCCGAGTCCGAGCGCAAGTCCAAGCCCGAGCGCAAGTCCGACTCCAAGCGTGAGTCCAAGCCCGAGCCCTGCACCCAAGGCGATCAACCTCTCGACTCGCATGCGAGTTCAGACCGGTGACAACGTCGGCATTGATGGCTTCATCATCACGGGAACTGTTCCCAAGCGCGTCCTTATTCGGGGGATAGGACCATCGCTGACAGGCCTTGGTGTTCCCGACGCGCTAGCTGATCCAGTGCTCGAGTTGCACGGTCCCGGCACATTTGCCACGATCACGAACAATGACTGGAAACAAACCCAGGCGCTTGAGATCCAGGTCACGGGCATCCCACCTGCCAGTGATCTTGAATCAGCGATCATTGCGACGCTGGCACCCGGGGCCTATACCGCGATCATGCGAGGCAATAATAACACAGCCGGTGTCGCCTTGGTCGAAGTCTACGATCTCAACCAGGAAGTTGATTCGAAGCTGGCCAACTTGAGCACGCGCGCCCTCGTCAGTTCTGGAGACAACATCGTCATCGCCGGCTTCATGCTCGGCGGCGACAGCGGCAATGACAGAATCGTGCTTCGCGGCATTGGCCCAAGCCTCACTTCCATGGGAGTCCCTGGGGCGCTGGCCGACCCAACTCTAGAGCTGCGCGATGGCCACGGCGCTCTCCTGGCTTCGAATAACAACTGGCAGGATGATGTTGCCCAGGCGGCAGAGATCACCGCGGCTGGTCTCGCTCCGAGCAATCAAGCCGAATCCGGGATAGCGGCCACATTGCCGCCAGGCTCTTACACCGCCCTCCTCGCTGGTCACAACGGTGCCAATGGCATCGGCGTGGTTGAGGTTTACGACCGCGGCGCAATGCCATAGTGCGCGGTCAGATTGGCTGGCTCGGCAGTCCAAACGGTAGGCCAGACGACTGGCCTGCCGGATTTTGAAAAGGATCGGCAAGCCGGAGCGGTCGCCCTGCAAATTGGCGGCAAAGCCGCGAATTACTTAGGCGAGTTCGCGGGCGAGGGGGATGGTTTTGCCGGAGAAGGCATCGCGCGCGGGGCAACGATCGGAGGTTTCGTTTGTGGACTGGACTTGGGTGTTGTGGGAGAAGCTGCGGCGGTGGGCGAGGGGACAGGTTTTTGCTCGGCCATGAGTGAGGCCCGGTCCTTGAGCACCTGGTCGATCGTCGATTTCGCGATCAGGTAAGGACGGGCTTGAAGTTTTTGTTCGGTCGCGAGTTTGTCGGTGAGAAGTTTTTGCTTGGTTTGAAATTCCTGGTCAAGCCGGGCTTTGTCTTCCGATTTTTCGTCGGGCGCAGGAGTTCGCTCTTTCGGCAGCTCAGCTTTGACGGAAACAAGGAGGGGATAGTTCTCGCCCGTCAGCTTACCGATCTGCAGTTCGTAAACAAAGTTGTCGAAGGTATTAATTCGGACGATCGAAGGTTTATCGAGGCCCGTTTCGGCCACGGGAGCATCCGGAGGAAGCACGTCGGTGAAACTCGTGGCGGCGAGGTGCGACGCTGCGCTCGACACTTTGGCGTTGTCCAATTCTTCACCCGGCTTCGCGTCGGACAGCTTCCAGGGAGAGGCGGCGGCATCGCGAACGATCGTCCATTTCATTGCCGGCGTAGTTCCACTGACGGCCATCGACCTGGCGTTATCGATCTTGATAAAATCGCGGCTCAACCATTGCTCGGGTTTCATTTGGATCTCTTCAAAGGTGTCCGAGACGAGGAAGACTCGGTTGGAGCCGTCCTGGCCCATGACGTAGCGTCCGACAGCAAAGCCGCCGTCATCGCCGGCGGGTTGATCGGGATTTCTGAAATTCTTTTTTCCCAGGAGCAATGCGGCGAGCCGCTTGTCGCCCGCGCCTTTGAGATCGAGCAGGGTGCCGCTGGTCGATCCCGGGGCGGGCTCGGTCAACTGGAGCCGCGCGAGCTGCGACGGGCCGACCTTCACGTCCTGCACGGGCTTGAGTTCCCAGAGCTTTCGCAGGAGCGCACTGACCTTGGCGAAATCGGCGGGATAATCGGCCCGCTCTTTCACCGTCCAGATCTCATCTTTCTTGGCCAGGTTCAGTTCCGTGCCGGCCTCTTTGATCGTGACCTGGGAGACATCGTTGAGCGGGAAGTCGAGGACCCTGCCGCTGGCCGTCGTCGCGGTATCGCTCCAGGAAGCCGTATTGCGGTTTCTCAAAAACAGAGCTATGCCGCCAACAAGGACGAGCAGCACCAGAACTATCGCGAGTTGCTTTCCCTTCATTTGACCGATCGTTTCCGCTTCATGGCCGCAAACCCGAATCCCGCCAGGATGACGGCAACCGGCATACCGGCAATGTTTAGCCACGTGATCCGGTTCTCGAGCGAATCGATCTCCGACCGGAGCTGTTTGCGCATCTGTTTCAACTGCACTTTTACGTCCGCTTCTTTCTTGCGGAAATTAACCAGCTCCTGCTGTTGCTCGGGCGACAGGATAAAGCGCTGGCCCGCTTCCCCTTTGCTCTTTTGCAGCTCGTTCAGGTTGCGTTGTGTCTCCGCGAGGCTGCCCTCGAGCTCCTTGATTTTGGTCCGATAACTTGCCTCGGCGTCGGCCTGCATTTTTTGCACGACCGTGAATGGCCGCTCGCGCGAAGCTCGGCTCCTGACCGCAATAAGATTGCTGTCACCCGCGAGTTGCTCGACCACGCTTTGCGCGAAGCTCAAATTGCTGTTTAACGGCATGATCAGCCTCTGCCCGATCGCCTGAATTTCCCGCACGGCGACCGGGTCTTGAATCATGTCGGCATCCCCAATCAGCACCACGGTGCTCGGCTCGGACGATTCCTTCAATCCAGGCCCGGCTGGCTTTTCCTCCGGTTTTGGTTCGGACGGGCTGGCCGCCGGTTTCGGTTTTCCATCGGGAAATGCCGTCTTGAACCTGCCCGTTAACCGGATCGCCAGCGAATACTCGGTTCCGCTCGGGGCGAAATTATTCGCGATCTGGCCCGCGGCGAGTGAAGCCATCATGGATTCGACCAGCTGGGAATTCTTCGACGACTTGATCAGCTCGGTCCTGGCCAATCCATCAGCAGGCGTGCCGGAAAAAGCGCCGGTGAACGCCATGACCAAATTATCGGCATTGGCCGTGACCACGTCGTCCTTGTTGATGGCTGTCTCGTTCAGCGCCAGCACGGTCGGGTTCGGCCCCTCCTGGAGCCTCGCGACGTGCTCCATGTCCGCGACGACTTTGGTTGTCTCGAAAGTCAGGCCCCAGGCCTTGAACAACTTGTCCAGGCTCGAGCTGCTCATGGGTGGCATTTGCCCCTGTGCGACGACGGGTGGGCGGTCCAGCGCGCAAAGTGGATCGACGAAGGCGATCAGTTTGCCGCCGCGTAGAACGAATTGATCGAGCAAATATTGCGTGTCGTCGGTCACCGCCTTCGGATGGATGACGACCAGCACCTTGATGTCATCCGGGATCTTGTCGGCTGTGAGCTCGACTTGTTTGACGTTGAAGTCGCGTGCGAGTTCGCTCATGAACGCCCAGGACTGTTGGCGTTGTTGCTGTCTCATTTGCATCGCCATCGGATTCATCTGGCCCATGACCGGTAGCGGACTCATTACCCCGATGACGGGCTTCTCCGTCGTCATGACACGGGCGATCGCTCGTGAGATGTCGTACTCGAGAAGGCGCTCGCGATCGGGAGTGAGGAATGAAATCGCCTGCTTCTGGTCGAGCAGGCCGACGCTCAACCCGAGATAGACTTTCTCTCCGGTGCGGAGCTGCTGGCCTTCGACCCCATCCAGCCGGGCCGAATCTTCCGCATCCGAATCGGGCTCCGGATTCAAGCGCTGGATCTCGATTCGGCCCTTCGATGCCTGCCTGTATTCACCGAGCAGATCCTCGACGCGTTGCGCGTAGGTCGTGAGGAAGACCGGCATCGCGCTCACGTTTTTCGTGCAGTAAAACCGGATTTGGATCGGGGTATCGAGCTTCGCCAGAATGGCCCGGGTTCCCGCCGAAAGGGTGTAGGCGTTTTCCGCCGTAAGATCGATGCGCTGCCGGCCCTTGGCGGCGATCAAATTGAACGCGATCAGGAGCAACGCCATCGCGGCGATGCCGATGGTCGAATAGAGCAAAGTCTCGAGCTGCTTCTTTTTCGTCGGATCCATGGGTTGCTAGCCGGCGCGGTGGGCGCGGATGATGACGCTGGTGGTGAAGAGACAAAAGCCGATCACCGATAGAAAAAACAGAACGTCGCGAGAATCGATTACTCCTTTTTGGATGCTTTCGAAATGAGTCATGACGCTGAAGGCCGCGATGATTTCGACGAACCAGGAACTGGCCCATTGCGAGAGCATGTTCGTGATTGGTGGCCAGCCGGCGAGAATGAGAAAGAGGCAAAGCACCACCGAAACGATGAAGCTCACCACCTGGTTGCGCGTCATCGCGGAGGTCATGGCGGAGACCGACAAGTAAGCCCCCGAAAGCAAAAGGCTTCCGGCGTAACTGGCCAGGATCACGCCGTTATCCGGGCGTCCCAGGTAATTGACCGTGAGCACGATCGGGAAGGTCAGCGCCAGGGCGACGGCAAGAACCAGCCAGGACGCCAGGAATTTTCCGACGATGGCCTGCCAGGGCGTGATTGGCATCGTGAGCAGAAGCTCGATGGTGCCGAGCCGGCGTTCTTCCGACCACATTCGCATTCCAACCGCTGGAACGAGGAAGAGATAGAGCCAAGGGTGCCAGGCGAAGAACGCCAGCAGATTGGCTTGGCCGCGCTCGAAAAATCCCGAAACCATGAACGCGAAAAATCCTGTGAGCAGCAGGAAGATCACGATGAAAACGTAGGCCACCGGCGAGGCGAAGTAGCCGGTGACTTCGCGTTTCGCGATGGTCAATATGTGCCCGAGCGCGCTCCCGCCCTTATCTTTCTCGGCGCGAACAGCCGGCGTTGCCGTCGCTGCGGGCGAATCCATGGTCGCTTCGCTCATGCCGCCTCCTCGTCTTTCGTCTCGGGACGAGTAATGCTCCGGAAAACGTCGTCCAATCGGCCTTCTTCGGTGTGCAATTCTTCAATCCGCCAGCGTTCCGCAGTGGCGATGTCGCCGATAGCCCGTGCCAGTTCCCCGCGTGCGCCATTTTTCTTCAGGTAGGCCCGAACCGTCACGGGCGACTCAGAGAGGACAGCGCATTTTCCGACCGCTGGGAGCTGATTCAGTTTTTGCATGACTGCGGCAGCGCTTCCGTCGAGCAATCGAACGGTGACAGCACCGGCGTGTTCCGAGCGTTGCTTTAATTCCTCGGGAGTGCCATTCGCCACGATCCGGCCGCGATCGATGATAATCGCGCGAGAGCAGGCGGCCTCGACTTCCTCGAGGATGTGAGTGGAGAAAACGATGGCCTTCGTTTGGCCCATCTTCCGGATCAACGTCCGAACTTCATGCTTTTGGTTGGGATCGAGGCCGTCAGTCGGTTCGTCCAGGACCAGCACCGCGGGATCGTGAATGATCGATTGTGCAAAACAGGTCCGATGCCGGTAGCCCTTCGACAGTGTTTCGATGCTTTGATGGACGACCGATTCAAGGAAACACATCTCGACCACGCGATCGATGGCGCGCTTTTTCGCCTCTCCGCGCATCCCTCGCAGTTCCGCGGCGAAGCCGAGAAATCCGAGAACCGTCATGTCCGCGTAGGAAGGCGCATTTTCGGGCAGGTAACCGATCAGGCGCTTGGCGGGTAGGGGATTGTCGAGCATGTCGAATCCGCCCACGAACACCTCGCCCGCCGAGGGGGGGATGAAGCCCGTGATCATTCGCATGGTCGTGGACTTGCCCGCGCCGTTCGGGCCGAGAAAGCCCAGGACTTCGCCCATTTCCACCTTGAACGACACGCCGTCCACGGCCGTCTTGGCCCCAAAAGATTTGCGCAGATTTCGAACTTCAATCATTCAAAAAGCCGTTTAGGATGTGTATAAAACTAAATTTTTAAAAAAATTCAAGGGGGAGAAACCGGGAAAAATTGAGCAATTGAGGGGACGGGGGGTGGGGGGTGCTACTGACTTTCGTCGCCTGCCGCCGGCAACCGTGCCGCTTTCCAATCCATGGCCATGCGAATGCGCGCGCGCCCGCTCGGATGATCGAAGAAGATAAACTCCTCGATCGGACTGGGATCGAGTTTCCGGTAGGTGCCGAGTTTCAAGGCAACTTTTGCGAATCCGTCGGGCTCGCGCGAGGTGTTTAACCCAAAGGCGTCCGCTTCCACCTCCGCCACGCGGATGAGGGTGTTATTGATCGGAGTGAGCACGAACGAAATGACGACAATGATCAGGGCGAGCAACGGAACGCCTGCGGGATCCGCGATCCCGCGCACGTTCCAGCGATCGCCCCAACGGCGAAGGGCCGCTTCGAAGAGAACCTTAGCCAGGGCGAACGAGACCAACGCGAGAATCGTAAAGTTGATCAAAATTTTCGCCATGTGATTCAGCACGTAATGCCCCATCTCGTGCGCCATGACGTAGCGAATCTCAGGTAGCGTGCATTGCTTGAGAAGGTTGTCATTCAAGGCGATGCGCGTAGTGCCGAGGAAGCCGGCGACATTGGCGCTGATACGGTTCGTCTGGCGGGAAGCGTCCACTTCGAAAACCTGGGTAACAGGAATCTGGTTGGCGCGCGCCATGGTAAGAATGGATTCGGTAATGCGCGGGTCGGTCAAGGGCTTGTACTTGTTAAAGAGCGGGTCGATATAAAGGGGTCCGATCATGATGAGTATGGTCAGGAAGGAAACGACCACCGCCGTTCCCCAGAGCCACCAAGTCCTCGGAGCGCGACGAAAGACGGCGTAGAGGGCGGTCAACAAAAGCGTGAATGCGATCAGTTCGACCCCCAGTTCGATCAGGCGTTCGATGAACCAGGCGCCGAACCCTTGAGTGGCGAGGCCGTATTGATGCTCGCGAAAGAAATGCTGGTAAACTATGAGTGGGAACGCCAGGAGGCTCGTGACCAGCAAATAGGCCACGGCATAGATCGCGACTTGCAGAGTTTTGAACCGGGTCATCCGCTCGGTGAAGTCCCGGAGGCGGGCGGAGAGGCGAGAACCAAGGAGAAAGATCGAGATCGCCGCGGCGAGCAGGAAGTTCCAGAGGATCAGCCAATAGCCGCCTTCAAAATAGGCATCGGACTTTGCGCGCTTGTCGGCGGGAACCGTGTCGAGCCATGCCCGCGTCGCTGTCGCGGAATCGGCCTCCGGCGCAATAGAAGGAACCGGGGCGACAGACGGAGCGGCGGAAGCGTCCTGCGCGTTGACGTTCGGGCTGGCAACGAGGCAGCCAAGCGTGACGAGCAAAAGAGCGATCGTCGATTTCATAACCGGCGAGCGTAGAGGATTCGCTGCAAAAGGAAAGAACGTTGAGGCGCGGCGTCGATCGCCCGAAAGGCAGTTGCGCTCTCCAAAAAAATTACTCTATGCCCTTTTCGTCATTTCGGGCGCAGTCGAGAAATCTCTCGTTCTCCCGGGTGCAAGCTTGTTACGCTCGAACCTGTGAACGATTTGTCGCAATGATGGTTCTGGGACTTCTGGCCTGCCATGCGCGGCTTGGGGCTGACGCGCACTTAAGCCTTCGGAAGGTGAGCAATTTCGCGGTGGGAGGGGTCGGCGTTGCGGGAACGATGTCGGAGGGTGAGTGAGCGCACAGAAAGGCCAATTCATGAAGGTCGCCGATTTCCGCCGCATTGCTCTCAGCATGCCCGAAGCAATTGAGAGCGAACATATGTCGCATCCTGACTTCCGAGTGGGCGGCAAGATTTTTGCCACGCTTGGTTACCCTGATGTTGATCATGGCATGGTGATCCTACCGCCGGAGGAACAAGCCCGACTCGTTCGAGCTCGCTCGAAGGTGTTTGCGCCAGCCAAGGGAGCCTGGGGGAGAAGTGGCAGCACATCCGTTCGTCTTGAACTTGTCGACCGGGCGACGTTGCAACGGGTTATTGAGATCGCGTGGCGCAAGAGAGCGCCGAAGCGGTTGCTTCAGGGAATAAGCTCTTGAGTCACCGCGTCGCCGCAGACGCTGTAGCCGCCCCGCTGCGTCGGGGCCTTGGAAAACGGGGCACGGCGACACAGCGCCGTGGCTACAAAAGATCAAACCAGCGCGCCGCCGCAGCTCGATCCTGCGCCGGCGGTGCAGCCGAAGCAGTGATCGCCCGTCAGGATCTCGCGGTTCTCCACCTGCGCGGGATCGATGTCCCAGAGATGCAGGCCTTGCTTCCCGCCACTGCGGGACCATTGCATTTTGAGCATCTGGTTGAAGTCGCAATCAAAGACTTCGCCCTGCCAACTCACGTTAATAGTGTTGCGGCACATCAAACCATTCACCGTGCCGGGATTGAACGCCTCGTTTAGGAGCGCCATGTAATCAGCGAGCTTGTTGTTGTTCTTCAGGTAGGAGGCGAAGCGGGCAATCGGCAGGTTCGTGATTGTGTAAAGCTTGTTGAAAACAATCCCGAAATGGTCCTTCAGTTCGCGCTTATAGTCGGCTTCCAACTCCGCCTGCGGACCCGGCAAGAAGGCGCCGTTCGGATTGTAAACAAGATGCAACGGTAGCTCGGGCTCAATGCCGTAGCCTAACGAGTTCAAGAGTTGGAGCCCTCTGATGCTGCCGTCGAAAACTCCGTTGCCCCGTTGGGCGTTGACGTTCTCAGGCGAATAACAAGGCATTGACGCGATGATCTCGATCTGATGACGCGCCAGGAAATTCGCGTAATCCTCGTAACCGGGCTCGAGCAGAATGGTCAGGTTACAGCGATCGATGATATGCCGCGGCGGCGTAAGCGCTTTCAGCCGCTCCACCAAATAGCGAAAATCCGGAATCATCTCAGGCGCGCCCCCGGTTAGGTCGACCGTGGGAATGTCGGCCTTCGCCAGCCAATCCACCACCTGATCGACGGTCGCACGCGTCATGATTTCCTTGCGCTTCGGCCCGGCGTTCACGTGGCAATGAATACAGGTCAAATTGCACAGCTTGCCGACGTTGATCTGCAGCACCTCCGTCTTGGCATGGCGGAGGGGCAGCGAATGCTCGGCCAGTTTCGCGGCGAAACGATTCACGATATCAGCCTTCTGCATAAGCGGGCTTGAGAAGCTTGCTGTAGATGAATCCGCCGAGAATTCCTCCGAGCATGGGCGCAATGAGGTAGACCGTTAACCAGCCAATCCCGTTGGTGCGAAAGGGGACCGAGCCCCAGCCGGCCAGCGACGAGAAAAGCCTGGGACCCAGATCGCGCGCCGGGTTGAAGCAGGCCATTGTCAGCGGCCCAAGCAGCGAGATGAGGATCGTGACGGTGAGACCGATGGTGGCGGCGGTGAGCAGTTGTGGACGCGTCTTGTTGCGGTCATCGGTAACGCCAAAGATCACGAGCACGAGGATCGCCGTGCCGACGACTTCCGCGGTAAAAGCCGCGCCGTGTGACATCGTGCTGCGACGGGCCGCGGTCAGGGCTTTGCCGCCGGGGTTAGGGAAATATTCTCCGAACACCATCGCGGTGGCCTCGCTGCCAATCTGGCCGCGCGTGATTCCGTTCGTTGCTTCGTAGGCCTCGAGCGATCCGCTGAAGATCGGGTAGAGGACGGCGGCTGCGGCGAACGCGGCGAGCATCTGGATCGCGATGTACGGCAGCACGAGCCGCAGCGGAAAACGCGACCAGACGGCGGCCGCGATCGTGACCGCGGGATTCAAGTGCGCACTGCTTAGCGAGCCAGTAAGATAGATCGCGGTCGCAATCCCGAGGCCCCACACAATCGCGACCTGAAACACGCCCACCTGCGCACCGGTGGAGACGGCCGCACAGACACTCCCGCATCCAAAAAATACGAGCAGGAATGTGCCAATGAATTCGCCAAGGGCCCACTTCGGAATCGGCGCTTTTGCGACTTCGACATCGGCGCTGACATTCGGCGGCGGCTCCGGCCGCGTCGCGCGCATCGGCTCGTTCAATCCCGTCTCGCTCGGATCCTGTTTCGCCATTGGCAGCTTTCTCCCGTTCGTGTCTGACTCTACTTAAAAGGGTATTCGACCGGCTGGCTCGGAGTAAAATTGGCCACCGTCATCCAGGCAAATTCGCGCAGGTTGCCATTGCCGGGATCGGGATCTTGCAGAGGCTTGCCGTCGGCTTCGATAAAGGCTGTCCGCACCAAAGGAGGAGTTCCAGATTTTGCCGCAGGCACGAGCGGATAGGAAGTTCCATGGGCGACCTTGTACCAAGTGTTGTCGCGAAAGCCTTTGTCAAAAC
>Ga0190272_10001737_pt1 | contig 10452 bp, 9 predicted proteins | sample Popmic504T_FD_133746 | JGI IMG/M metagenome (GOLD analysis project Ga0190272, IMG submission 133746) | Populus adjacent soil microbial communities from riparian zone of Shoshone River, Wyoming, USA - 504 T | ecosystem: Environmental > Terrestrial > Soil > Riparian zone | place: USA: Wyoming...
GAGCTGCTGCTGGAGGCCGGTATCGAGGCGGCAAGTCTCTCCCAGCAACTGGCCGTGCTGCGGCGCGGCGGGCTGGTGGTGTCCCGCAAGGAGGGCTCGTCGGTCTTCTATTCGCTGACCAGTCCGCACGTGGCCGAGCTGCTGGCGGTCGCCCGCGCGATCCTGACCGGAGTGCTGACCGGCCAGGTCGAGCTGCTGGACGACCTCCGCGGCCCGCAGGCAGCGGTGGCGCGGGACAGCACGCAAGGCAGCCGGAGACCTCCGGCACGCGACGGCTGAGCCGCGATCACCGCCGCTGGTGAGCGGCTCCCCACGAGACAGGTCGGGAGTGGACGATGCTGGGTGTGTGGCGGATGATCCGCCGAACCGGGCGGCTGGCCGAGGCGGCGCCCGCCCGGGAGGCAACAACCGGGCCGCTGACATCGGCGGCTCGCACGCTGGCCGGCTCGGTGCAGGTGCGGCACGTGGATGCCGGTTCCTGCAACGGGTGTGAGGTGGAGATCGGCTCGGCGTTCGGGCCGGTGTACGACGCCGAACGCTACGGGGCCCGGCTGGTCGCGTCGCCCCGGCACGCGGACGCGCTACTGGTGACCGGACCGGTGACGCGGAACATGGTCGAGCCCCTGCGACGGACCTACGACGCGGTGCCCAACCCGAAGATCGTGGTGGCCGTCGGCGACTGCGCACGTGACTGCGGGGTGTTCGCCGGCGCCTACGGCGTGGTCGGGCCGGTGGACGCGGTGCTGCCGGTGACCCTGGAGGTGCCGGGATGCCCGCCGCGGCCGGAGGCGATCGTGGCGGCGTTGCGTGAGCTGACCGATCGATGAACCTGGTCGGTCCCGGCCTGGTGGCCGCGGTGGTGTGTGGCGCCCTGGCCGCGACCGCCGGGCTGGTCCTGCCACGCCGGGCACGGCCGATCGCCACGGGGGTGGGTACCGCGGCGGCGGGAGCGGCCGGGCTGGTGGCCGGCCTGGCGGCGATGGCCGGCGCGCAGTGGTCGACGCACCTGCCCGCGGTGCTGCCGCTGTTCGGCGTTCGGCTGGCGGTGGACGCGCTGAGCGGGGTGTTCCTGGCGGTCACCGGCGGCGTGGCGGTGGCCGCCGCGGTGTACGGCGTCGGCTACTCGCGCCACGGTCTCGATGGCCGGACCACGCAGGCGGCGTTCCCGCTGTTCGTGGTGACCATGCTGCTGGTACCCGCGGCCGACAGCGTCGGGACGCTGCTGGCCTGCTGGGAGCTGATGGCGCTGACCTCGCTGCTGCTGGTGGTCGCCGAGCACCAGCGACGGCCCGAGGTGGCGCAGGCCGGTCGCTGGTACGCGGTGATGACCCACCTCGGCATGGTGGCGATCCTGTCCGGGCTGCTGGTGTTCGCCACGGCGGCCGATGACGACTCCTTCGCGGCGCTGCGCACGACGCCGCTGCCGGCCGCGACGGCCGCGACGGTCTTCGCGGCCGTCCTGGTGGGATTCGGCTCCAAGGCGGGCATGGTGCCGCTGCACGCGTGGCTGCCGCGGGCACACCCGGAGGCCCCCAGTCACGTGTCGGCGCTGATGTCGGCGGCCATGGTGAACCTCGGCGTCTACGGGATCGTGCGCGTCGGGTTCGACCTGCTCGGCGGCGGGGCGCGCTGGTGGTGGCTGCTCGTGCTGGCGTTCGGTGCCCTCTCGGCGGTGTACGGCATCCTGCAGGCGGCCATGAGCACGGACCTCAAGCGGCTGCTCGGCTACTCCACGACCGAGAACCTGGGATTGGTGCTGGTTGGGGTCGGTGCGGCCGGGGTGTTCGCGGCCGGCGGGCACAAGACCCTTTCCGGGCTGGCGCTGGCTGCCGCGCTGCTGCACGTGATCGTTCACGCGGCGTTCAAGACGGTGCTGTTCCTGGCGGCGGGGTCAGTGGTGGTGGCCACCGGCAGCCGGGACCTGGACGACCTCGGCGGGCTGCGCGCCGGAATGCCCTACACCGCGGCGGCGTTCGGCATCGGTGCGTTGGCCGCGTCCGCGCTGCCACCAGGTGCGGCGTTCGTCAGCGAGTGGATGCTGTTGCAGAGCCTCGTGCACGGACTCCCCGCGGCCGACACGGCGACCGTGATCGCGATGCTGGTGGCCGTCGCGGCCGTGGCGCTGACCGCGGGGCTGGCGGTGGCGACCTTCGTCAAGGCTTTCGGTGTCGGGTTCCTCGCCAGGCCCCGCACGGACGCCGCGGCGCGGGCCGGTGAGGGCTCGGCCACCATGCTGGCCGGCATGGCGCTGGCGGCCCTGGCCTGCGTCACGCTCGCGCTGACACCAACGGTGGTGGTACCGGCGCTGGGGCGGGCGGTCGGGGTCGCGTCCGGTACCACGGACCCGGCCGTCCACGGCGCGGTGACGCTGGAGCTGGTCGGCCTGGCCGGGTCGATGTCGCCCCTGGTGCTCGCCACCGCGCTCCTGGTCGGGGCGGTCGGGACATGGGGCGCGGTCCGGCTGGTCACGGCCGGGCGGGTTCGGCGGACGGCCCGGCTGTGGGACTGCGGCGCCGGGCCGCTGTCGGCGCGCATGGAGTACACCGCCACGTCCTTCGCCGAACCGCTGCAGCGGGTGTTCGACGACGTCCTGCGGCCGGAGCAGGACGTCGACATCACCCACCACGTGGAGTCGAGCTACCTCGTCCAGGCCGTGGAGTACCGGCGGCGGGTGCCGGACCGGATCGAACGCCGCCTCTACGCGCCGGTGCTCGCGGCAGCCGCCGCGTGGGCGCGGGCCGGGCGCCGGCTGGCCACGGGCAGCGTGCACCGCTACCTCGGCTACGGCTTCTACACCGTGACCGCCCTGCTGGTGCTGCTGACGGTGACCCGGTGACCGGCCCGGTGGTCGGCGTGGTTCAGCTGCTGCTGGTGGTGGCCGGGGCGCCGCTGCTGGTCGGGGTGATGCGGCAGCTGCGGGCGCGGATGGAGGGCCGGATCGGCGCCGGTGTCGGCCAGCCGTGGCGCGACGTGCGCAAGCTGCTGGCCAAGGAGGCGATCGCACCCCGCGGCACCGGCCCGGTGTTCCGATTCGCGCCGCTGGTGCTGGTGGCCACCACCCTGGTGGTGACCATGGCGACGCCGCTGGTGGCCGTCGATCCCCCGCTGGGGCTGTTCGCCGACCTGTTCGCGGTGGTCGCGCTGCTCACCCTCGGCACGGTCGCGCTGGCCCTGGCCGGACTCGACACCGGCACCGCGTTCGGCGGGATGGGGGCCAGCCGGGAGATGACGATCATCGCCCTGGTCGAGCCGACGCTGCTGGTGGCGATCCTGGCCCTGTCCGTGCGCGTCGGGTCGACCGACCTGGGCGCCATCGTGAGCTCGACGCTGCACGAGCCCGCCCTGGTCGTCTCGCCGGTCAGCCTGCTCGCCGCGGTGGCCCTGACCGTGGTGATCATCGCCGAGACCGGACGGTTGCCGGTGGACAACCCGTCCACGCACCTGGAACTCACGATGGTGCACGAGGCCATGGTGCTGGAGTACGCCGGACCGGACCTGGCGCTGGTCGAGCTGGCCTCGGCGATGCGGCTGACCGTGTTCCTCGGCCTGCTCGTCAACCTGTTCGCACCGTGGGGCATCGCGACCGACCCGCACCCCGCCGCGCTCGCGGTGGCGGTCGTCGTGTTCGCACTGAAGGTGCTGGCGGTGGGCGGACTCCTCGCGGTCGGTGAGGTCTTCATGGCCAAGCTGCGGTTGTTCCGGGTTCCCGAGCTGCTGGCCGGGTCGTTCCTGCTCGCCGTGCTCGCCGTCGCCGCGTCGTTCTTCCTCGCATGAGCGGCACCGGCTACGTCCAGCTGTTGGACCTGGCGTGCGGCGCGTTCCTGCTGACCGGGGTGCTGGTGCTGTGGTACCGGGACCTGTCGGTGATCATCCGCGTGTTCGCGCTGCAGGGTGCCGCGCTGGCCGCCGTCGTCGCGGTGCAGGCCGGACACGAGGGCTCGGTCGAACTGGCCGCGGTGGCCGTCGGCACCCTGCTGTTGCGCGCCGCCGCACTCCCGCTGCTGCTGCGCCGGGCGCTGGCCGCGGCCGGACCGGGCCGCGACGAGACCCGGCCGCTGGTGAACGTGGCCGCGTCGCTGCTGGCCGCCGCCGTGTTGACGATGATCGCGTACGCGGTGTCGGTGCCGCTGGTGGCGCTGGCCCCGTCCCCCGCCACCCACGCGGTGCCGGCCGGCCTGACCGTCGTGCTGATCGGCTTCTTCGTACTGGTCACCCGGCGCCGCGCACTGTCCCAGGTCGTGGGGTTCCTACTGGTGGACAACGGCATCACCGCGATCGCCTTCCTCACCACCACCGGCGTGCCGTTGCTGGTCGAACTCGGCGTATCGCTGGACGTGCTGTTCGCCGTACTCGTACTGCAGATCCTGGCCAGCCGGATGCGCGACACCTTCGGCGACACCGACCTGGACGAACTGCGGGAGCTGCACGACTGATGACCATCACCCTGCTCCTCGCCACGCCGGTGTTGTTGCCCGTCGTGGGATCGGCCACCTACGCGGTGGCCGGGTGGCGCCGCGCCACGATCGGGGTGGCTCCGCTCTGCGCGGCCGGGGTCCTCGCCGCGGGCGTGGGCCTCGCCTCGACCGTCGGCGCCGACCGGCACACCGCGGTCGGCGGTGGGTTGGCCGTCGACGCGCTCAGCGCGTTCATGCTCATCGTGATCGGCGCCGTGACGCTGCTCGCCACCGTGGCCGGCCCCGCCTACCTGAGGGCCGAGATCGCCGCCGGACGGGCCACCCTCCGTACGGCCCGCTGGCACAGCGCGCTGGTCATGGCCTTCCTCGCGACCATGGCGCTGGCGGTGCTGGCCGCGAGCCTCGGCGTGCTGTGGGCCGCGGTCGAGGCCACCACCATCGTCACCGCGTTCCTGGTCGGACAGCGACGGACCCGCGCCGCGGTCGAGGCCGCGTGGAAGTACGTCGTGATCTGCTCCGCCGGTATCGCGCTGGCCCTGCTCGGCACGGTGCTGCTGCACTATGCCTCCTTACACCCTGCCTCCTTACACCCCGCCGCGTCCCGCGCCGTGCCCGTCGGGCTCGACCTGGCCGCTCTGGCCGCGGTCGCGGACAGTCTCGATCCCGACGTGACCCGCATCGCGGTGGCGTTGCTGATCATCGGGTTCGGTACCAAGGCCGGCCTGGTCCCGCTGCACGCCTGGCTGCCCGACGCGCACAGCCAGGCTCCCGCGCCGGTGTCCGCGCTGATGTCCGGGGTGCTGCTCTCGGTCGCCTTCTACGCCATCCTGCGCATCAAGATCATCGCCGATGGCGCCATCGGCCCCGGCTTCACCCGTGTCCTGCTGGTCGTCATCGCCCTGGCCACGCTGGCCGTCGCGGCCTCGCTGCTGCTCGGCGTACGCGACTACAAGCGAATGCTGGCCTACTCCAGCATGGAACATATGGGTCTGCTCGCCCTGGGCACTGCCGCCGGGAGCGGACTGGCCCTGACCGCCGTGCTGCTGCACATCCTCGGACACGGCCTGGCCAAGGCAGTGCTGTTCCTCGGCGCCGGCCGGATCCTCCAGACCACCGGTACCAGCCTGGTCGGCGAGGTCCGTGGGCTCGCCGCGCGGCAGCCGCTGCTGGCCGGCAGCTTCGGCTTCGGGGTGCTCGCCCTCATCGGTTTCCCCCCGTTCAGCCTCTTCGCCAGCGAGCTCGGCATCGTCCGCGCCGGGTTCGCCACCGGCATGGGCTGGGCCACCGTCGCCGCACTCGCCCTGGTACTGGTGATCGCCGCGGCCCTGGTCGGCCACACCAGCCGGATGCTGCTCGGCGCCGCGCCCGACCCGCCCGGTGCCGCCACCGCGCCACCCCGGCTGCCACCGAGCACCGCCGTCGCGCTGCTGGCCGGGTTGCTGGTCTGCGCGGCGCTGGGCCTCACGGCCCTGCCACTGCACGCCGTCCTCTGGCACGCCGTCGAGATCGTGGGGACTCCATGACCATCGCCATCGGCACGGGCGAGCTCGTCGGACACGCCGGGCGGCTGCTCGGCAGCGGACATCGGGTGGCGCTGGTCGCCGGCCACGACGACGGCGACACCCTCCGCGCGGTCTACCTGTTCACCCACGCCGTCACCGACGCCCGGGTCGAGCTACACGTCCCGCTGGAACGCACCCATCCACACCTGCCCAGCCTGGCCGGGCTCTCCTTCCCGGCCGGGCGGTTCGAACGCGAGATGCACGACCTCTACGGCATCGTCGCTGACGGGCACCCGCTGCCCCGGCGGCTGGTGCGGCACTTCCACTGGCCGCGAGGTTGGTATCCCATGCGACACGACGCCGGCCCCCCGCCGGAGTTCGGCGACGTGGACGGCCCATACCCGTTCCGCACCGTCGACGGCCCCGGCGTCTACGAGATCCCGGTCGGACCCGTGCACGCCGGCCTGATCGAACCAGGGCACTTCCGGTTCTCCGTGGTCGGCGAGACCATCCTCAATCTCAAGGCCCGCCTCTGGTTCGTCCACAAGGGGATCGAGAAACTGTTCCACGGCCGCCGGCCCGAGCATGCCGTCGAACTGGCCGAACGCGTCAGCGGCGACACCGCCGTCGGACACACCCTGGCCTTCTGCCTGGCCGTCGAGGACGCGCGCGGCACGCCGGCACCCCCTGCCGCCCAACGCATCCGTGGCATCCTGCGTGAGCTGGAAAGGCTCTACAACCACGTCACCGACATCGGCGCACTGTGCAACGACGTCGGCCACGGCATCCTGCACGCCCACGCGCACCGGATCCGCGAACAACTGCTGCGCCTCAACGACACCGTCACCGGGCACCGGCTGCTCCGCGGTGCCATCCACCCCGGCGGCGCCACCGTCCGGCAACTCCCCGACCCGTCCGCCCTGGCCGCGATCGCGGCCGACACCGCCGAGATCGTCGCGCTCGCCCTGAGCCACGGCGTGGTCCGCGACCGGTTCACCGGCACCGCCGTACTCACCGCCACCCAAGCCGCGGACCTCGGCACGCTCGGCTACGTGGCCCGCGCCAGCGGCCTCACCGTCGACGCCCGCCACGACCATCCACTGCTGGACCCCGACCTCCGGCCGACCGGCCACACCCGCACCGGCGGCGACGTGCTGTCACGGTTCCTCGTCCGAGCCGACGAGGTGGCCGCCTCGGTGCGTCTCATCACCGCCCTGGTCGACGATCTCGGCAGCCACCGCGGAACACCACCCACCGGGCCGCCCACCAGCCCCGGACACCGCCACACCGGCGTCGGGATCATCGAAGGCTGGCGCGGGACCATCGTGCACCGCATCGAACTCGCCGCGGACGGCACCCTGACCCGCGTCAAGATCGTCGACCCGAGCTTCCTCAACTGGCCGGCCCTCCCGGTGGCCCTGGCCGACACGATCGTCCCCGACTTCCCCCTGGCCAACAAGAGCTTCAACCTCTCCTACGCCGGCAACGACCTGTAGACCGTGCCGGCCAGGCCCGAGCCACGGGCTCAGCGGGTGCGGGGGCGAGCTGCCGGCGCCGGCGCGGCACGAGCGGGTCGACGAGTGGTCGTTCGCCGAGACACTGCGCCACCCGGTGTTCACCACGGACGTCTGGGCGAGCCGCACGGTGCCGGCGGCACGGGCCGACCGCCTGGCGTTGTGCGGACCTGGCCTGACACGGGTCGCGGCTCGACGACGCTGCGGCCCAGTATTCGAGTCCCTTTACGTGATAGGTCAGCTGAATCGAAGTCATACGTAGTGCCTGCATCCGGGTTCTGAACAGGCGGTTTTATCGGGGGCACTGCCGATGTTACTACGTTCCTACGTTACTACAACTCGCAATCGCCCGAATTCCGCGTTAACAGAGCAAAGCCGCCCAGAAACCGCGTCTGGTCCCGTACCGTCTTCTCACGAAGGGGGGCGGTACATGAACGGGTACGAAGTCGTGATCAACCAACTGCGCAAAGCGGGCAGCGCAGCGACGAGCGCCGGGGAGCAGGCGGCCCAGATCGACCTGGCGGGTGCGATCTCCGGTGTTCCGACCGGTCTTATCGGAAGCCGTTCGGCGGATGCGGCCATCCGACTGGGTATCGAGTGGGCGCGGACAATTACAGGTTGGGGCCGCGAGGCCTGCGCCCTCGGTGATGGGATGTCGAGTTCGGCCGACCTCTATGCGACGAACGAGGCGGCGGCGGAGGAGAGCCTTCGCACCCAGCACCACGGGTCATGGTGGGTGTTGTGACAATCGGCTACGGGCACGTTCGGAGTTGGCTACCAGGTTCACTCGATGAGGCGGATCTCCAACTCAGGAATCGAAGTGACCACCTCGTCGCATTGGCGGACGAACTGGCCACGGCGGGCGTTCCGGACGGCTGGGTGGGGGACGCGGCCGCGGCGGCCGACGCCCGACGGAGCCGCGTCCTGGACGGCCTTGAGCACATCGTCGCGGGAGCCAATGCCGCTCGCGGGGCGCTCATGGTCGCGGCCGACGAGGTGGTCGGCCTGCGGCATCTGATCGCGGAGGCCGAAGCACTGTGTCTGCGGCACAACTTCACGATCAGCGATGCCGGGACCGTCGTCGACGGCGGGCGGCCGGGACCCGTCGCGCCGAGCCAGGCGGTGGCCGTCGCTCAGGAACGCGCGACCATCAGGGCCGAACTCGAGGATCGCGTGTCGCAGATCCTTCGACGCGCGACGGAGATCGACGATGACCTCGCAGGGGTGCTGGGCAGCGTCGAGCGCGGGGAGATCACCGATGGCGGCGCGGACAGCCTCACCGACGCGGCGGTGGCGGGGCTGTCGCAGGGCGCCGAGGTGCTCGGCGTACCAGGCCCACCGCCGGACCCGCCCACCGATCCCGGTGCGGGTGAGCATGGCTCGGACTCGTGGTGGACCACCGGCGACGACCGTGTCATGGCTGCGCTGGCGCGCGACGCCGCCAACGCCGCTGACACGATCGGGTGGACCCACGCAGCAACGCACCTGCACCATTACCTGAACAACTCCGGCGACGACCTCACGGTCAGCCCGGACCAGATGATGCGCGACGTCGACCAGTTCCGCGACAAGGTCGAGGACTCGACGGCGGACGAGATGCGCCGTATTGCCGCGGAAGCCGCCGCGAATGGCAGCTACGGCCGCCCGGTCCAGTTCAGCACCGGATGGCAGGACCATTACCTCGGTCCTGACGAGAGCAAGGATTGGTACTACGCCATGGGCGGTGTGCAGTACGCGGTGACCGGAGTTGCCACCGTCCATCCGCCCGTCCATCCTGGCGGCGAGCCGAGAATCGAGATGGACTACCAAACCCACGTATTCGACCGCTACAACTGGGATCAAGGGAAGTCCACGGAGATCGGCCCGATCACGATCGACGACAGCCAGCTGGCGGAGATGCACAGGGCGGGTGTCGCCCAAGAGTTTGACATGTCAGGTTCCACTGACACCAAGCACTATACTGGCGACGTGCCGCAGCAAGGCGAGTCCCCCAGCCTGCCCGATCCGGCCGACAATCGCGATGGCACGCGAACCGATCCCGGCAGGGAGGCGAGATAAGCGCTCATGCGTATGCCCTGTCACACTTTCGGTGCCGCGGTGTTGCGGGTCAGCTCTGTCGTGCTCGTGCTGGCCGTCGCCATGGGCTGCGGTTCCGACCCGGACCAAGGGGGCAGAGTGACCCAACCTGAGTCGACCTCCAGCCAATCGATGACGGCCGACGCGTTGACTTTCGGGGGAATCGTGCTACCACCCTCGGCTACAGTTCTTGGCGTCCGCGGCGACAAGGGAATCGACCAGCTCTATGTGCTGGCCATCGCTGTCGATCGTCCTGGAATCGACGTCCTGTTGACCGGATCCGGATTTACCAAGCCGTTACAGCCGGGACGTCGCGTGCGGATGTCACCGGTTGCCGGATTCGACCCGGACAACGGCACCGATATCGCCTCCGCCCAGGACCGCTGGACGCTCGAAGGAGCGGCAGCGGTCTCCCGTGAGGTTCTGGTCGACCTGAGCGATCCGCAGAAGCCGGTCGTGCACTGGTGGCTGTTCACCACGTAGGGCACGTCCCGGGTCGGGCACCAACACCCATCAGTGGGAGCGGGGGCGGGGGGCGAGGCGTTCGAGCTGGGTGACGTGGCGCGGTTCGAGCTCGCCGATGTCGCGGGCGCCGAGCAGCCGCATCGTGCGGCGGACCTGCTCGGCGAGGATCTCGACCGCGCGGTCGGCCCCGGCCCGCCCGCCGGCCATCAGCCCGTACAGGTACGCCCGGCCGACCATGGTGAACCGCGCACCGAGCGCGACCGCGGCCACGATGTCGGCGCCGTTCATGATCCCGGTGTCGAGGTGGACCTCCAGGTCCTTGCCGACCTCCCGCACCACGTCGGGCAGCAGGTGGAACGGGATCGGCGCGCGGTCGAGCTGGCGGCCACCGTGGTTGGACAGCGTGATCGCGTCGACCCCCAGGTCGGCGCACCGGCGCGCGTCGTCGAGCGACTGCACGCCCTTGACCACGAGCGCGCC
>Ga0190272_10001738_pt1 | contig 10450 bp, 4 predicted proteins | sample Popmic504T_FD_133746 | JGI IMG/M metagenome (GOLD analysis project Ga0190272, IMG submission 133746) | Populus adjacent soil microbial communities from riparian zone of Shoshone River, Wyoming, USA - 504 T | ecosystem: Environmental > Terrestrial > Soil > Riparian zone | place: USA: Wyoming...
CAGCCATTCGCCGGTGGCCGACGAGAAGTACCCGGTGCCGGAGGCGTCGCTGCGGTCGGTGAACGGGGCGGTGCCGGGCTCGGCGAGCCGCCAGGACAGCCAGTCGTGGGGCAGCAGCACAGCGTCCACCCGGTCGGCGAGCGCGGGCTCGTGCTCGGCGAGCCAGGCGAGCTTGGTGACGGTGAAGGAGGCCACCGGCACGGAGCCGGTGAGCCGGGCCCACGATCCGGCGCCACGGGCGGCCACCATGGCCGCGGCCTGCCCGGCGGATCGGGTGTCGTTCCACAGCAGCGCGGGCCGCACCACGGCGCCGGCCGCGTCGAGCGCGACCAGGCCGTGCTGCTGCCCGGCGACGGAGACGGCCTCGACGCCGTCGAGCAGCCCGGACGTGGCCCGGTGGTACGCGTCGAGCCAGGCGTCGGGGTGCACCTCGGTGCCGTCCGGGTGCGGCGCCCGCCCGGTGCGCACCACCCGCCCGGTGTCGGCGTCGACGACGAGCGCCTTGGTCGACTGGGTGGACGAGTCGATGCCGAGCACGAGCGCCATGCGGCCAGACAACCACAGCCGACAGCACAGCGGCGGTGCGCCGGCCGAGGCCGACACACCGCCGCTGGGGACGAGCTACCGGAGAGCTAGCCGGTGACGGTCTGCACCACGAGGGTGCCGGCACCGACCGTGACGCCGGCGTCGGTGACGACGCTGAGGCGACCGGTCAGCTGGCGGCCGGCACCCGGCTGGGCACCCACGGTCAGCGTCGCGGTCGGCGACCACGAGCTGCTCGACGGGTGGTCGGCGTCCGCGTCCGCGCTCGTCAGCGACCCGAAGGCCGGGGAGACGAACGTGTCGACGAGGTCGTACTGCGTCGAGCCGGACGGCACGCTGAACCCGTCCACCTCGATGCGGTACAGCGACGCCACCGGGTTGTTGAGCACGACCTGCTCGACCGCGGTCGAGCCGCCGCTGGCGCCGACGAGCACGCAGGAGGTCGGCGTGCTGCACCGGAACACCAGCAGGTCGATGTCGGCCCGCAGGTCGGACGAGTTGCTGGTCCGCACCGTGTAGGACGACACCCCGGCCGGCACGGTCACGTCGAACGTCTGGCTGGCCAGGTGTCCGAGCGTGGGGCGCTGGGTCTGGGTGCTGCCCAGGGCGCCGCCGCCGACGAGCCGGCCGGTGAACCCGGCGAGCTGGTTGGAGACCGTGTAGCTGCGGGTCACCGTCGAGCCGACGGCCGCGGTGGGCACCACGTCCGGGTTCGGCGAGATCACGGTGCCGAGGACCGTCGCGGTGACGGCGTACGGCGCGCGCAGCACGTCGGACGTGCGGCGAGCCTCGACCACGATCTCCCAGACACCCGGCAGCGGGTTGACCACCGTGCGGCTGAGCGGGGTGCCACCGGTGCAGCCGGCGCCCGCGTCCGGGTTGTAGCAGTTGGTCGTCGACGTGGTGTCGATCGGCACGCCCTGCGGGCTGAACCGCAGGAACCGGACCTGACCGGCGCCCGGCTCGGTGCCGCCGGCCGCGAGGTCGATCTTGAGCGCGCTGGCACCGACCGGCACCCGCACCAGCAGGTGCTTCGTCTCGTTGCGGCCGACCTGCCCGGTGGCCCGGATGGTGTTCGCGTTGGCCGCGGTGAAGTCCCTGGCCGCGAAGACCGTGTTCATCGTCATGAGGTCGATGCCGTCGGTGAACGGGTCGTCGATCTGCATGATCGCGGAGTGGATCCGCGAGTCGCCCGGTCGCACGTTGACCACGAGCTCCACCGGCTGGTTCAGCGGTAGCCGCACCGAGTTGCGCGCGGTGGAGAAGGTGCCGTTGTCGCCGAGGAACCACACGTCGTGGTTGATGTTGCCGGGACGGCCGGTGGTGCGGGTCAGCGTGTAGGTGCGCGTGTAGCGCGCACCGGCGACGATGCCCTCACGGTCGTGGATGCCGACGCCGGTGTTGGCCACCAACAGCTGGCCGGAGTCGACGGTGCTGACCGGCACCGAGGTGGTGATGCTGCTGGCCTTGGGCTGCGCGGTCTTGCGCAGCTCGGACCACGCCCTGGTGACGTTCATCAGGCCGGCACCCTGCTCGTACGCCTCGAGCTGGGTCTGGAAGGTGGCGCCGGTCGTGATGGCGTTGCGCAGCTGGGCCGCGGTCGGCCGGGCACCACCGTTGGTGGCCTTGTAGGCGCTGACGAGCAGCGCAGCCGCGCCGGTGGCCTGCGGAGCGGCCATCGACGTGCCGTTGAGCATCGAGTAGCCCGGCGGCAGCGCGAAGGTGCCGGCGAGCGGCCCGCCGTTCTGCCACCGCGGCGTCGACGAGACCGCGGAACCGGGGGCGACGATGCTCGGCTTGAAGCCGCCGTCCTCACGCGGGCCGCGCGAGGAGAACGGGTGCATCCAGTTGGCGTTGAGGGTGTCCGAGCCGTAGTTGGCCAGCCAGGTGCCCTCGGTGATGAACGAGCCGACGCTGATCGAGTTCGTCGCGACCGACGGGTCGCCGACGGTGTTCGCACCGGCACCGCTGTTGCCCGACGAGATGAAGATCTGCATGTTGAACTCGTCGATCGTGCGGTTGTACAGCTCGGCGCGCGCGTTGTTGCCGTCGTTGAGCGTCGGCAGGCCGCCGATGGAGATGTTCACGACGTCGGCGCCGGCGTGGGCCGCGTAGAGCACACCGTCGATGAGACCGGTGCTGGTGCACGACGCGGTCGTCAGGCACACCTTGACGGCGATGACCTCGGCACCGGGGGCCGCGCCGGCCATCGCGCCGCCGAACAGGCTGTGCCCGGCGGCGATGCCGGCCACGTGGCTGCCGTGCTGGGCGCCGGCCATGCCGAGGTTGACGAACGAGCCGGCGTCGGAGTCCGGGTTGTAGATCGACCGGTCGGTGACGACCACGAACGGCACCCGCTCCGCGACCGCGGTGGCCGGGTTGTCGGTGCCGAAGAACTGGAAGTCGCGGTTCACCTTGAAGTCGATCATCGGGGTCTGGTCGGTGAAGTCGCGGTCCTGGTCGAGGTCGACCCACACCTGCTTCGTGATCCGATCCTGGAGCACGCCGAAGGTGTCGGTGGTGTCGCCGTCGCGGTTGACGTTGCCGCCCAGCTCACCGGCGCTCAGGTCCTGCGCGGTCTCCCGGAACTGGCCGACCGCGTACGGGCCGCCCGATGCGGGGGCGGTCCAGGTCTGACCGGCCGCGGTGAACACGCCGGAGAACCGGCCGGTGGTGGACACCCAGGTGCCGTCACCGGAGTTGGTCGCGTTCGCGTTGTACCAGTCGATGATCTTCGGCGTGCCGATCGACGTGGTCTGCAGCGCCGGGTGCTCCAGGTCGACGCCGGAGTCGAGGATCGCGACCTTGGTGCCGCGGCCGTCCCACTGCGGGTTGGCCAGGGCGAACTGCGCGGCCTTGGTGTCGCCGGTCGGCAGGTACGGGTTCACCCGCGGGGTGTCCGCGCCGGGCGCGGTCTGCGGAATCGGGTTGTCGGCACCGTCGGGCCGGGGGTCGTCCATCGGGATGAGCCGGTCGACGTCGACCGCGTTGACGGAGTCGAGCTTGGCGGCCTTGACCGCGTTGCCCGTCGGGATCTCCACCTTCAGGTAGTCGACCGCGTCGTCGGTCTTCTGGACGACGCCGCCGAGGGACCGCAACTGGTCGGCCGCCGCGTCGAGCTGGTTGGGCTCCGCGGCGACGAGCAGCGTCACCGTCGACCGGCCGGCCGCCTCGGCGGCGGCCACCTCGGCGCGGTCGGCCTCGCCGAGGTCCTTGGAGCTGTCCGGCAGCCCTTGCGCCTGCGACGGGGTCAGGGCGGGCGGGTCGGCGACGGCGGTGGGGGCGGCGAGGACGGCCACTCCCAGTAGCGCGGCGGTTGCTGCCGCGACGCACGCCGTGACACGGCGCGCGTGGGTGATCGGGGGTCTTCCAGTCACAGCGGGTTCCCTTTCCGGGGTGTGATTAGCGCGAGAAGTGCACCTCGTCACCCCTTACAGCGCAATCCGCCGTACGTAGTGTTACCGGCACTTTTCTTGAACGGCCTCGTTGACGCCCAGCTCCGCGTACAGCTCACCCGCTTGGACGCGGTGATCGTGAGCGGCGTGGTGGTCGCCGGTACCGGCCAGGACGTCGGCCACGCCCTCGTGTGCCCTGGCGGACTCGTGCCGGTCCCCGAGCGCGACGGCACGGGCCAGCGCCTCCCGATGGTGGCGCAGGGCCGACTCGGCGGACCCCAGGCGCCACAGCGTCCGCCCGATGCCGTTGAGCGCCTCCACCTCGCCATGGCGATCGCCGACCTCGCCCGCCAGATCGCGGGCCCGGCGCAGGTGTTCGAGCGCGTCGTCGAGCAGCCCGACGGCCTCGCACGCCTGACCGACGTAGCCGTGCGCCCTGGCCATCACGTCCGTCGCCCCGATGTCACCGAAGATGGCCAGGGAGCGTCGATGGAGGTCGAGCGCACGTCCGCCGTCGCCGCTCCACTGGTACGCGCAGCCAAGGTTGCCCATGGCCATGGCCTCACCGCGCCGGTCCCCCAGCTCGCGACAGATGGCCAGGTCCAGCTCGTGGTACGAGATGGCCTCGGTGAGACGCCCGAGCCGCGCGTACACCCCGCCCAGATTGCACGCCACCACACCCTCGGCGAACCGGTCCCGGCCGCGGCGGACGATGGCCAGCGCCTGCTCGTGGTGTTCGACCGCCGTCTGGTAGCCGCCCATCAGCTCATGGGTGACGCCCAGGCTGGTGAGCGCCCGACCCTCACCGGCGGCGTCGCCGACCTCACGGGCGGTGACCAACGCCTCGGTCAGGTGGTCGAGCGCCTCGGCGTGGTGGCCGAGGCGCCAGGCCAGCGAGCCCAGGCCCAGCAGCGGGTGCACCCGGTCGGCGCCGGCGGCACCGTCCAGCGCCCTGCGGTGGACGGTCCTGGCCTCGTCGTGGTGCGCCCCGGCCTCCAGGTAGCGGTGCAGCAGGCGTGCCAGCCGCCGGGTGTGGGCGGGCCGGCCGTGGTCGGCGCAGTGGACGGCGGCCGCGACGAGGTTGGCCCGCTCGGCGTCGAGCCACTCGCGGGCCGCCTCGGGTGACGGCACCGCGCCGCCGCCCGGTGGCGGCTCGTTCTCCCGCGGGGCCACCACCGCCATGGCCAGCGCCGTCGCGCTCACGTAGTGGTCGAACAGTCGGGTCAACGCGTCCCGCCGCACCCGCTCGGCGCACTCGGCGGCGGCCCGCTCCGCCGCGTACGCCCTGAGCAGGTCGTGCATGCGGAAGCGATCGCGGCCGGTCTCCTCGATCAGGTGAGCGCAGGCCAGCGAGTCGAGCCGGCGGCGCAGGTCCGCGGGGTCGGCGTCGACCAGCGCGGCGGCGGCCGCCAGGTCCAGGTCCACCCCGGGATGCAGCCCGAGCAGCCGGAACACCGCGCGGTCGACGGGCCGGAGCCGGTCGTAGGACAGCTCGAACGTGGCCCTGACCGCGGTCTCCTCGTCGCCGTCGACCGTGAGCACGTCGAGCCGACCGTCGGCGGTCAGGTCGTCGAGGTAGACGCCGACCGGGCGGCCGGGATGGCTGAGCAGGTTCGCCGCCGCGATCCGGAGGGCGAGCGGAAGGCCCCCGCACCGACGCGCCAGCTCGGCCAGCTGGGCGTGCTCGGCCGACGACCGCCGGACGCCGAGCAGCCCGACCAGCAGCGCCACGCCCTCGTCGGGCGGCAGGACCCCGAGCGCGTGACGCTGCGCGCCCTCGCCGGCGACCAGGCCGCCGAACCCGTTCCGGCTAGTGATCAGAACGGTGCAGGCGCCGGATCCGGGCAGCAGCGGCCGCACCTGGGCGGGGTCGGCCGCGTTGTCCAGCACGACCAGGACCCGCCGGTCGGCGAGCACCGACCGGTAGAGCGCGGCACGCTCGTGCTCGCCGTCCGGAATCTCCGCGCTGGGCGTCCCGAGCCCCCTGATCAGGGTGGCCAGCACCTCGGTCGGCGCGGCCGGTTGCCCGGCGGAGTGCCCCCTGAGGTCGACGAACAGCTGGCCGTCCGGGAACAGCCGGGCGTTGCGATGGGCCCAGCGCACCACCAGCGACGTCTTGCCGACCCCGCCGCCGCCCGTCACCGCGATCACCGAGCCGGCGGCCGACCCGCTGCCGGTGGCCCGCGAGGCGTGCGCGGCGTCCAGCGCCGAGAGTGCGTCGACCCGGCCGACGAAGCCACCGACGTCGCGCGGCAGCTGCCGCGGGACCGCCTGTACCGGTGTCGGCCGGGCACCGGCATTGGGGTGCAGCAGCGTGGGGTCGCCGGTCAAGATGCGCTGGTGGAGCCGGCTGAGCTCGGGAGACGGGTCCAGCCCGGACTCCTCGACCAGGACCCGCTCGGTCTCCCGGTAGACCCGCAGCGCCTCGGCTGTTCGTTCGGCGCGGTGCAGCGCGAGCATGTACTGCCCGACCAGCCGCGGCCGCAGCGGTTCCTCGATGACGAGCGCGACCGCGGCCTCGACCACCTCGTGGTGACGCCCGAGCCGGAGCCGGGCCTCCATCAGGTCCTCGCCGGCCGCGAGCCGTGCCTCCTCCAGCGGCCTGGCCATGGCCGCGCGCAGCTCGTCGGTCGTGACGTCCGACAACGCCGACCCCTGCCAGAGCGCGAGCGCGGCCTCGAGCGTCTCGGCCCGCCGCTCGTCCGCCTGACAGCGCGCGTCACGGACCAGTGCGCGGAACCGGTGCGCGTCGACCAGCGCCGGATCGCACCGCAGCTCGTACCCGGATCCGGCGCTGAGCAACGAGACGCCGTGCCGCTCCGCGCCGGCCGCCGCCAGGTGTCGTCGCAGGTGGCTGACGTGGCTGTGTACCGATCCGGTGGCGCTGGGCGGTGGGCCGTCCGGCCAGAGCAGCGCGATCAGCCGCTCGGTCCGCACCGTGCTGTTGACCGACAGCAACAGCACGGCGAACACGAACCGTCGGCCGCGAACCCCCAGGTCGATCGGGCCGTCGTCGCCGACGGCGCGCACCGGCCCGAGAAGCTGGAACCTCATGCTCCCCCAACCATCACCCAGGTGTGCCGACACCACCCGACGGGACGCACGAGTACACCGGTGAGTGGCGACAAGAATACCGAGAGATACCAGCAAGGTGAGGACGGCAGCCTCGTTCGTACTCCGGCTCGTCCGGAGGGACTCACTCCGATGAATGACGGATGAATGACGAACGAGGAGCAGCAACGATGGGTGTTCGGCAATGGGCCGGTGCGGTGGCGACGGCGGTTCTCGGCGTGGGGCTCTCGGTGGCGATCGCGACGCCGGCCGAGGCACACGGGAACTGCGACGCGCGGCACGGCCAGGACTACGCGTGCGTGTACGCCGGGCACAACGCCATCACCTGGTGCGACGTGGAGAACGACGGGCACCGCACCCGGGCCTACTACGTGACCAGGAACGGTTTCGAGCACTTCTCGGACTGGGACGGCGGGGCCGCCGGCTGCGGCTACAAGAGCACCAACAGCGAGATCGTCTACTACGCCGTGTGCGAGGAGGGCGAGGGGTGCGGCCGTTCCGAGTGGGCGTAGCCGCCACCTGAACGGCCGTCCGCGCGATCTCCCTGGTCAGCGGCCCGGGGAGATCGCGCGGGGCCCGAGTCGCACGAGATCCGGGCGCCCGGTTGGATATGACCTGTGACTGGTCGGATCGGTATCGACGACGTGAACCCGGTGGTGTCCTGGGGCGAACATCCCAGCAAGGCCGTGGTGGGTGAACAACTCCCCGTGACGGCCGCGGTCTGGCGCGAGGGTCACGACGCGGTGGCCGCCACCGTGGTGTGGACCTCGCCGGACGGGCGCACCACGTCGGTGCGGATGAGCCCGCTCAACCCCGGGTTCGACACGTGGGTGGCGACCGTCGTCCCCGACGCCGAGGGCATGTGGACGTTCCGGGTGGACGGCTGGGGCGACCCGTGGACGACGTGGCTGCACGCCGTCGACGCGAAGATCGACGCCGGCCAGGGCCCGGCCGAGCTCGCGAACGACCTGGAGTCCGGCGCCCGCCTGCTGGAGTGGGCGGCCCGGCGGCCGAGCCAGCGGGCCAACCGTCCCCTGCTCACCACCGCCATCAACGCCCTGCGCGACACCACCGCGACGCTGCGGACCAGGGTCGGGCCGGCGCTCGACGACGCGGTGCGGACGATCATGCACGACGACCCGGTGCGCGAGCTGGTGACGCGCGGCCGCAAGCACCGGGTGTGGGTCGACCGTGCCCGCGCCCTGTTCGGCTCGTGGTACGAGTTCTTCCCGCGCTCGACCGGCGGGTGGGACTCGACGGGCCGCCCGGTGCACGGCACGTTCGTCACCGCGGCCAAGGAGCTGGAGCGGGTCGCGGCCATGGGCTTCGACGTCGCCTACCTTCCACCCATTCACCCGATCGGCGCAGTGAACCGGAAGGGCCGCAACAACACCCTGACCCCGGGCACTGACGACGTCGGGTCACCGTGGGCGATCGGCTCGGCCGACGGCGGGCACGACGCGATCCACCCGCAGCTCGGCGCCATGGACGACTTCGACGCGTTCGTCACCAGGGCGGGGCAGCTGGGGCTGGAGGTGGCACTCGACCTGGCGCTGCAGTGCGCCCCCGACCACCCGTGGGCCGAGACCCACCAGGAGTGGTTCACCACTCGGCCGGACGGCACCATCGCCTACGCGGAGAACCCGCCGAAGAAGTACCAGGACATCTACCCGGTCAACTTCGACAACGACCCGGACGGCATCTACGCCGAGGTGCTGCGGGTGGTGCTCCTGTGGGTCGAGCACGGGGTGCGGATCTTCCGGGTGGACAACCCGCACACCAAGCCGCCGGACTTCTGGCAGTGGCTCATCTGGAAGGTCAAGGAGACCCACCCCGACGTGCTCTTCCTGGCCGAGGCGTTCACCCGCCCGGCCCGGCTCTACGGCCTCGGCCGGCTCGGCTTCACCCAGTCGTACACCTACTTCACGTGGCGCGTGTACAAGCAGGAGCTGATCGACTTCGGCCGCGAGCAGGTGGCCCACGCCGACGAGGCCCGGCCCAACCTGTTCGTCAACACCCCGGACATCCTGCACGAGTCGCTCCAGCGCGGCGGTCCGGCCATGTTCGCCCTGCGGGCCGCGCTGGCCGCCACCCTGGCGCCGACCTGGGGGGTCTACTCCGGGTACGAGCTGTACGAGCACGTGCCGGTGCGCGAGGGCTCCGAGGAGTACCTGGACTCGGAGAAGTACCAGTTGCGGCCGCGCGACTTCGCCGGCGCGCTGTCCGACGGACGGTCCCTGCAACCGTGGCTGACCAGGCTCAACGAGATCCGCCGAGCGCACCCCGCGCTGCAACAGCTGCGGAACCTGCACTTCCACGAGGCCGACCACGACGCGCTCATCGCCTATTCCAAGACGGACGACGCCACCGGCGACGCCGTGATCGTGGTCATCAACCTCGACCCGCGCCAGGGCGCCGCCGGGATGGTGCGCCTCGACCTCCCCGTGCTCGGCCTTGACTGGCACGAGCGCTTCACCGTGCACGACGAGGTCAGCGGCGAGGTCTACGACTGGGGCCAGGCCAACTTCGTGCACCTCGAACCGCACCGCGCGGTCGCCCACATCCTGGCCGTCCACCGCACCTCGTAGCGGCGTCTCGCATCCGTAACGGCGTTCTGAGGCCCCGAAAATGGCCATACGGATGCGAGACGACGGCGGGCCTCGCGCGGGCGCGGTGTTCAGTCCGCGTCGTGTCTCATGGAACGGAATGGTCCACGAGTTGGTGGATCGTGAGGTCCCGGTCAGCCGGTCCATTCCTCGCGGAATATGACGACGCCCCACAGGAGTATCGCGAACACAACCGTTTCGAGATCACCGAACCACTCGGCGTCGGCGCCTGCCGGGCCGCTCCACGGCGTCGTGATGTGGCCGCCGAAAGCGGAGCCGTAGGTCACCAGCCAATGCAGGCTCACGCCGTACGCTGCCACGTTGACCAGCGCCATCGCCACGTTCGGCCAGCGCCGTTGCTCGGAGATCGCGGTGCCGATGAAACGGGTGACCGAGAAGAACGAGAGAATCGCGCCGAATACCTGTGAGCGCATGAGGAACGTGAGCACCAGCACAAAGATGAGAAAGTTCTGGTAATACCCGGCCGAGTCGAACCCGCCGACAATGACCGCCGAACTACCGGTCGCGAGCAGGTATCCCCAGATGCGTTTCTTCGCGATCCGGTGATCGTCGTCGTGGCGCTGCATCCGGGGATCGTCACGGCGCAGCCCGTGTATCGACCGCAGATACTGCAGCTTCACCAACCCGGAGAGCACCTCCTCGAAGCTGAGCAGGTACACCACGAACACGAGCCCGACGGTCCACGGTGGGAAGTCGCGGGCGACGAACTCCCAACCGAAGCCGCCGAAGCCGGCCAGCACGACGAACAGCACCGGCACGTCGGCCAGCGGGAACTTCCAGACCAGTAGGAGCAACAGCAGCGGGCCGCCGAGC
>Ga0190272_10001739_pt1 | contig 10447 bp, 1 predicted proteins | sample Popmic504T_FD_133746 | JGI IMG/M metagenome (GOLD analysis project Ga0190272, IMG submission 133746) | Populus adjacent soil microbial communities from riparian zone of Shoshone River, Wyoming, USA - 504 T | ecosystem: Environmental > Terrestrial > Soil > Riparian zone | place: USA: Wyoming...
ACCGTAAAGGGTTGTGGATGCGTTGGTGCAACCCGAACAATTAACGGTAGCCACATCAGATTTGCCATCCCCGTTAATATCCCCGGTGACCAAGCCGGTAGTATTCTCAGGAATGGTGTAGCGATTTGTAGACGGAAATCCGCCGCTTCCGTCGCCCAGAAGGATCACAATTTCGCTCCCGGCAGTCGCTACGTCGGGTTTCCCATCCCCATTAAAGTCGCCGGCCGCGACACCTTGAGTAGGAAATCCCGTGCTGACATTTGTCGCGGCACCGAACGACCCGGCGCCATTACCGAGCAATATTGAGATACCGTCGCTGTGTCCTGACAGGACTAAGTCAGCTTTGCCGTCGCCATTGAAGTCAGCTGTATCAATGTCGCCAAACACCGTGCGACTGACAGGAAAAAAGGCGTGGCTGCCGAAGTGACCCGTTCCGTCACCCAGGGTCACAGTAAGGACCTCGGCAGCGTCAAGCTCGAAGGCCAAATCCAGCTTTCCGTCGTTGTTGAAGTCTGCCGGGACCGCCCTGTCATTGGCGGGTACATTCACTTGGAAGGGTGCAGCGAAGCCGCCGCTGCCATTCCCGAGAAGGACTTGTGAGCCCGGGCTGGAGCTTCCCAGAAACACGTCGGGATGGGTGTCGTTGTTGAAATCGGCCGTAACTAGCGGGCTTCTGAAATTTGCGGGAAAGTCAGTTGGCGGCGCGAAACCGCCGGCTCCGTCGCCCAGCAGGACGGCAAGGAATACGCTGGTACCGATCTCATGGCTGACTGCCAGATCAAGCTTGCTGTCATGGTTGAAGTCGGCAACACCCACAGCGATGGGGTTTTGCACCGTGGTCAGCAACACGATCGTCGGCGACCCAGTCGGACTGCCAAAGATGAGAGAGATTGTGTTGTTGAATCTTGGCACAACAATATCGGTTGTGCCGTCGCCGTTTAGATCGCCGGAAGCAATTTCCCCCGCACCATTCGGCCCGCCGGCCCGTACCACGATGCCAGCATCAAAACTCGGGACAGCGCACTGCCCGAATGATTGGCTGGCAGCCAGGACCATGCAGGTTGCTAGTAGAAATGCGCACACCGGCACATGGACGGCTGAACTGTTAAGAAAGTGTTTGCGGGGCATCTATTGACCTCCCTGGTTCGTAAAGCGGCATCCATTCGGGCATAAACCTTGATCTCGGCTCGAGTCGATGGCGGAATGGGACACACTGGCAACGCAAACTATAGTTTGCGTTACTGACCGAAGCGCTGGCGATACTCGGCAGAGTCGATAAACGCTTTGACCATCTCGGCGGTGATGTAGTTGCCGTTGAAGTCGTTGAGCTTGCCCAGCCAGAAGTTGTAGCCGCCGAAGTTCAGTCCCGGTTCCGGCGCGTCGTTGGGATTGCGGCGCAGGTAACCAAAGTACTGCATCAACACAAACGCGCGGTTGAACTCCTGTTGCGAGAAGGTTGGGTCTTCCGCGACGCGTCGCAAGGCCCTGGCACGGGCCGCTGTGTCGGCCGAATTGCCCGCCCCAGCAAACTCGCCGATGGCTGCATCTCGATCATTTGCCGAAGGCGTAACGCCGGCGTTCGTGAACAGCGCGTCGACAAACTGGGCGGGGGTCAAGGTCGTCGGATAGGCGGTAGTAAAGCGCGACCGCGAAACGAAGGCCAACGCGTAGGCGACCTTGTTGTTTTCCAGCACTGTTTCCCAGTTGGTTGCGCCCACCACCACACCCTGACCAATCTGCTGCGTGTCCGGCAAAAACTCATTGAGTGTCAGAGGCACGGGCGTTCCCGGCAAATTCCCGTAGCCAGCTTTGTAGGCCCGGTAGACCAGATAGCCAGTTTGTTGAAACTCAATCGAGACGAAGAATGCGGCCGACACATTTATACGCCGCACTTCGGCGTTGCAAGTCGCACCGGGCTGCTGGCACTCCGTGATCTGGTTACTCCAGAAGGCCAGGCCCGCGGCATCCGGTTCGCGATTAAGAAAGTCGTGGTAGTGCTGACGAACAAAGGTTCCCGCATCGTCAATCGGATTGGTTGATGGCTCACTCGGGTCCTCCGTAATCGTCAGGGTGGCCGTTGACGGCGCGGCGAGAACTACGCCCCCAGTCGGGTCTGAGAGGGTTAGGGTTAATGCCTCCGGACCTTCCACATAGTTATCCTGGGAAATCAGGACGGCAAAAGTTTTGGAGCTTTCACCAACGCCGAAACGCAAGGTGCCAAGCGCGGTTGTGAAATCGCAGCGCGACGAAGCGATTCCGCTGACTGTCGCGCAGGGGGCTACAGGTCCTGAGCCGGTTCCATCCGAGGTGGCGTAATCGACCGTAGCTGGAGTGGTGAGGTCCTGCGTCCGGTTCACCGTGATATTGATCATTCCATCGCTTTCACCCGCTGCGTAGGTCGGCTGACTAAAGCTAACGGATGCCACCCCACCGTCGTCGTCCAGGATTGTCCCGATTGCTTGACCATCGCTAATGGTGGCATTAACCGGAGTGGACAGGTTCAAGACAAACGACTCGTGCGGCTCAGGAATGGTGTCAGCGATTATCGGCACGGTAACCGTTTTCAACGTCTCCCCAACGCTGAACGTCACTCTTCCTGAAGTGGTGGTGTAGTCGCTGCCGGCAGTGGCCTGACCGTTAGCGGTCGAATAGCCCACCGAAAGCGTCCTGCCACTGGCCGTGGATAGATTGATATTGAAGATGGCACTCACGGTGCCGCTATTTCCTTCGGTGACACTGACGTCACTGATTGAAAGCGAGGGGAGCGGGTCGTCGTTAAGGATTCGCACGAACGCTATGTCTGCGAGGGTCGCATTCGTGGGGTTTGTCAGTGACACCTGGAATAGCTCGTTGGCTTCATTCAGGAGATCGCCAATGATGGGGATGCTAATCGTCTGGGAGGTAGCCCCGGCGGCGAAAGTAAGGGTGCCCAAAACGGGAGTGAAGTCTACTCCGCTGGTGGCCCCGTTTGGCATCGTACTGTAATCAACGGTCACCGTACGGCCGGTCGCGGGGGAGACGATCACTTTTACCAGTGCATTGGTTGTTCCACTGTTACCCTCCGTCACGTCAACGCCGATCGGTAGCAGGTGAACAGTAGCGCTGTTGTCCTGAATGGTGACTGTAGCTGTACTCGGGCTGCCCACCATGTCCAGGTCCACCGGGCTGGTGAGGGTCAATCGCAACGTTTCGGCGGGCTCTGTCAGGCCATCATCAACAATCGGGATCACGATGGTCTTGTTCAGTTCACCATCAGCGAACACCAGAACGCCAGAAACTGCTGAATAGTCAGAGCCGGCTGTCGCGGTGACATTCGCCGTACTGTAGTTAACTGTTAGCGTGCCTTTGCTGCCGCCGCTCCTGAAGAGGGTGATCGTTGCGTTACCGACGTCTTCCAGCACACTGTAGGTTGCACTTTCCAGCTGGACGCTGCCGCGAGCTTCGCTCGAATTGCATGACGAGAATTCAGAGGTGTTTCCGAGAGGATCGGTGGCGGTTGCGGTCACAACTCTTCCAGCGGCCTGCGTGTACGAGAGATTGCCATTTATCGTCGCATTGCCGTCGCCGGCAGTAGTGACGTCAGCGCTCCCCATGAAAAGGCCACCTTCTCCGTTACCAGAGGAGTCACAAGCCGCATTGGAATAGAAGTCGACGCGAAACGCTGTATTGGGCGTCGAGTTTAGGGTTCCCTGAATCGACGTCGTGCCTGCGCCTGAGGTCGTTGAAACTATTACGGGGAAGTTCTGCCGACGGTTGGCCCCGTCGTCGACGTCATTTAGATCGTTGGCCGTGACACCATCGTTTTCCAAGTCAATACCCAGATCGCCGTTTGAAAAGATTGAATTGCCGCGCACTGAATTGCCGGTGCCTGAAAAAACCACCACTCCCGGACCGCCATTGAAAGCAATCTTGTTGGCAGCACCGTTTTGATCGCCGCCGATAATATTGTTAGACGAAGAGATGCTCACGCCGCCCAGGGAATTGGGCAAGGCCTCAGTGCCCAGGGCGTTGAGCCCGATCAGGTTTGCCTGGACTGTGTTGTTCACCGGTCCAGGGGCAATTGAACCACCAATTTCAATACCGGTTCGATTACCTGAAATTACGTTGGCAGCACCAGCCACCAGACCGCCAATGATGTTGCCTGAACCGGAAACGGAAATGCCGGCTGATGGATTGCTCAAGGCCACATTGCCGGTGACATCCGTGCCGATGTAGTTGCCCTGGACTGTGGCTTGTGCGCCGGAGTGGTTGGAGCCTAGCGATATATTCCCAAAGCCACCGTTGCAGGAAATTACGTTTCTGGCTTCTGGCGTGGTGCCTCCAATCATCACGCCATTACCTCCGACCACGCCACTTCCGCCGTTCCCCAACGCTCGGGTTCCGGTAATATCTGTGCCAATAAAGTTCCCTTCCAATCTGCTGCCTGCACCACCGATAGCCACTCCATCGCCTGAATTCCCGGAGATAATATTGCGGGCGCCGGGGATTGTGCCGCCAACGATCAGGCCAGGGGAAAACTGCTGAATCCCGGTACCGTTGGGAATGGCGGATGTGCCGGAGGCGTCCGTTCCGATAAGGTTCCCCTGAATTATTGCTCCGGATGAACTCATCGAGATTCCTCTTGAGTTTCCAGAAATGAGGTTGCCGGCGCCGGGTGCTGTTCCTCCAATTACATTGTTGGTAGAAAAGCCCCCGCTCACATTGTAGACTTCTATGCCGTCGCTTCCGTTGCCGAGCGAAGCTGTGCCGGCAGCATTGGTGCCGATGAAGTTCCCGGATATTTGATTGGCGGAGCCATTGACGGTAATCCCATCCGACGAACTCGACGAGATCACATTTCGGGCAGTTGCATTGGTTCCGCCAATCGTATTGTTCGTGGAGTTGAATATTCCAATTCCGGAGTAGTTGCCACGCCGGATGGTTCCCGTCGGATCGGTGCCAATGTAGTTTCCTTGAATTAGGTTGTTCCCGCTCCCGCTCAGCGCGATCCCATAATTGTCGAAGCGATTAATTGCAAAGCCGCGGACTGTGGAGGACCCGGCTGTGATCGAAAAGCCTGATGCCCCACTTCCGGCCATAGCACCATTCAATTCAATGAGGGGTGCACCGGCATAACCTGGCTGCGTCGTGGCATCTATAACCACCGGACCAGTAACTCCCGGAAGTGCGATAAGCAGATTGATGGTGTGTGGGCCAGCACCCTGGATGTTGAAGAGGATCGTGTCTGGGCCGGAAGTCGCATTGGCGTCGAGCATCGCCTGACGAAGCGATCCGGTACCATGATTTTTTGTATTGGTGACGACGAAAGCCTGGCGAGCTGCGGTGAAGTTTGCCGTTTGATTCGCGCCGAGATTGTTGAAGGTCTGGCTCGGGGGAGTGAAGGAATACGCCGTGAGCGACGGAGTGATGGTGTAGTTGCCACCACCGGCGAGTGTAAATGAATAATTGCCGGCGCTATCGGATGTAGTGATGCCAGGCTGCGAGCCGCTCAGGGTTACCGCAACCTCGCTCAACCCAACGCCGTTATCAGTCACAGTTCCGCTAACGGTGTAGAAGAGCGCGTTAGTGGTGGTGGCCGTGAAATTGGCGGTTTGATTGCTGGTTAGATTGTTGAATGTATGACTCGGAGGAGCCATCGTGAAGTTCGGCTTGGTCGCGCTGACAGTGAAGCTGTCGCCTTCGCGCAAGCGCAGGAAACGATAGAAACCATTGTTGTCGGTGACAACTGAAGTGATAGATGCTCCGGAACTGAGTGTGATCGTCGCACTGCTGACTGGATTACTGCTGCCATCAAGCACCTGACCGCTAATGATGTAGGACATGGTCAGCTTGGAGACAAACGTGTCGGAGAACCCACGATTGAAAGGTTGATAAGCATCCGCACTCACCGGGAAATTCGGAGAGCGGCTCAGTCCGGTCACATAAGCATTGCCGGCTGAATCAAGCGCGATCGCAAACGCCTCATCGTTGATATTCAGGGAATCGCCGTCGGCGGGATTGCCACCGAGCAGCGTTGAATAGAGCAGCGAACTGCCAGAGGGGTTTAGCTTGGTGACAAATGCGTCGTCATTGCTTGAGCTTGCAACAGCTGCGTAGAGGATCGACGAGTTCGCCGGATGGACCTTGAGCGCATTGGCCGACAGGGTCCCGAGACCTTTATTGATGGCGTTCCATGTCTGACCATCGTCTGTGCTTCGGAGGATCCCACTGGAACTGGTTAACAAGTAGGCGGTCGATGGGTTGATTGGATCGAAGACAACCCTGGTGAATGCGTATGGACCAACCCGGGTCCAACTTGCGCCCGCATCAACGCTCTTGAAGAGTCCCGAGTTGGACACTCCATAAACTTTCGAAGGGTTCAACGGGCTGACGCCAACGAAGCCGCCATGTGGACCTGTTTGGTCAAAGCCAACGCGGTTCCAGGTAGCGCCTCCATCAATACTCTTGAATATTCCGCCGTTGCTCATCACATCTGCCGCATAGAGCGTGGTGGGGGTAACAGGATCAATCGACAGGGAAACGGCGAAACTGATTGATGGGCTCCCGCTGGGTACCCAGCTAGTGCCGCTGTCAGTCGTTTTGTAAATTGGACCGCCGTAAGTTCCAACATAGAGGGTGGTAGGCGTCAAGGGATCGATCGCCAACGCCATAACACTTGTGTTGGTCATGCCGTTTATTTCTTTGGTCCAATTCGCTCCGCCATTCGTACTCCGGTAAATGCCGTTGTTCGAACCATTGTTCATGTCGGTTGCAGCGAACAGGTTGGAGGGGTTGATGGGGTCCACCAAGATTTCGATGATCCGGAAATTCCCAAGACCGGTGTTGATTGCGCTCCAGTTGCTTCCAGCGTCGGTGCTCTTGTATACGCCCGCACTGGTCCCGGCATAGAGTGTGGAAGGGGAACTCGGATCGATCGCCAAACATGACAGATTGGTCGCGCTGAGTCCGTAATTGTCATTGCCCCAATTGCCGCCGGCGTTGGTGCTAGTGTAGAAGGAACTCTTAGTCCGCAGCGCTCCTGCTACCACCGGAAATTCCATTGAACTGGTAAAACCTGTGACATAAGCGTTACCCGAAGAGTCGACAGCAATACCACGACCCGCGTCTATGTTCGATCCGCCAAGGTACGTCGAATACATCAAGCCCGAGCCTGAGGGATTCAGCTTGGTGACAAACGCATCGCCCGCGGAACCGCCGTTCGCTGACTGGATCGGGTTCATCGTCGGGAAGTTGGTTGAGGTGGTGATTCCGGTGACAAATGCATTGCCGCTTGAATCAGCGGCGATACCATGGCCGGTGTCAGACCCATTACCCCCCAGAAACGTGGAATAGCTCAATGCGCCTCCGCTATCGAATTTCGTTGCAAAGGCATCCGCAGTAATTGAGCCTCCCAGTGCTGACTGAAACGCGTTCAGCGTCGGGAAGTTGGCTGAGCTGGTTGTTCCGGTTACGTAGGCATTCCCGGCCGCGTCGGCCGCGACCGAGTACGCGGTGTCGCAAGAGCTGCCGCCTACATAGGTGGAGTAAACAAATGAAGGACCGGCGAGATTCAGTTTGGACAGGAATCCATCGGTACAGGAATCAGAAGGTTCGCGGGTCGATTTAACTGCGTTAACTGCGGGGTAGTTGGTCGAATTAGTTTGGCCGGTGACATACACGTGGCCGAGGGAATCCAGAGCGATCCCATAACCGTAGTCGCTGTTGCTGCCGCCGAGATAGGTGGAGAAAAGCAGCGACGAACCCGCAGGAGTGAGGACGGAAACGAAAGCCTCTGTTTCAATCTGGCTGCCGGCGCCAGCCGCATAGAGCACTGATGAGTTGGCCGGGTCAGTTGCCAATGCGAAGACGTTCGCCTTCCAGAGTCCGGAGTTCGCTACGGCCCACGTGCCGCCACCATTTATCGTCTTGATTACCCCACCGCCTGTGGTAGCCGCGTAAACGGTTGATGGCACTAGTCGATCCACAATCAAGGCCCGAACTTCAAAGTTAGGCACCCCTGTGTTCACAGGTGACCAATTGCTTCCGCCGTTCGTGCTCTTGTCAATGGCGCCGCCCGTTCCAGAGTAACCATGACCGACGTAGATAGTGGTGGGCGTTAACGGATCGATTGCAACGGCATTCACGTAAGTTGCGAAACTTCCACTCATGCCTGTGTTCATCGCGGTCCAGCTGGTGCCGCCATTGGTGGTCTTGAAGAAGCCGCTGCCGAATGTGCCCGCGTACATTATCGATGTGTTAGTTGGATCAATTGCGATGGCGCGCACGTTTGGCGTGCCGGGTATGCCGAAGTTATTCAGTGACGTCCAGCTGCTTCCACTGTCAGTACTTTTGAAGACGCCATTTCCGGAACCTAGATAGACCGTTGAAGGCGTTAATGGATCAAACACGATGCTAAAGACGACCCCGCTGCTCACGGGTAGCGTAACCGAGCTCCAGGTGGTGCCACCATTAGTGGTTTTGTAAAGACCACCATTTGCCATTCCCGCATAAACAATCAGCGAATCGGTCGGATCAACTGCGAGGGTGCCGGCACCGGGAAAGGATGGAAGACCGGTGGTAGGAGTTTTCTGCCACGCGGTTCCGCCGGTAGTGCTTACGAAAGGTCCCGAGGAAGTCGCGACGTAGATCGTGCTCGGCGCGCTGGGGGCGACTGCCACGGCATTGACGTCGGCGGTAAGTCCCGTGGTGTTGTTGTTCCAGTTCGCAGCACCGTCGACAGTTTTGAAAAAACCACTCCTGGTTTTTAGGGGATTTACCAGCGGGAAGGTATCGGACGACGTATAACCCGTAACATGGGCCTTCCCGGATGGATCAACTGCGATGGCGGTTCCAGTGGCTCCGCCACTACCACTGCTACCGCTGAGATAGGTCGAGTAAACGAGATTGGTCCCGGTGGCGTCCAGCTTTGAAACGAACGCGCCGCCATTGCCGCTGGTTTGGAAAGCTCCGGTAGTTATCGGGAATCCGCTGGAATCCGTGGTACCGGTGATGTAAGCGTTTCCGGAGGAATCGACCGCTATTCCATAAGCGTATTCGTTGCCTCCCGAACCTACCAGAGTTGAATAGGAGAGAACGGGATCGATGATTAGCGGCTTGCGAGAATCAAAATCCTCGACCTTAAAGCCTACCGCTTTGCCCTTGAGAACGTACGAGCCTTTAACCTCATGCCGTTCGCCCTTGTCATTGAGCTGATAGATGACGGGTTTTCGTAATAAAACTTCGCCGTGCTCCAGTTTGATTCTTAGGTTGCCGGATTTGTCGATACTGATTCTGTCAGCGCCGTCGAGCTCAAACTTAATAGCTTTGAGATTGGCGCCTGGCGCGACTATGAAGTCGTATTCCAACTCTGTGCGATTACCGTAGTAGACGAGATCTACGCCGGGATAGATCTCGGCATAGTTCACTTTAAGATACGTCGGAATACTGGTGCGCCACTTGTCTTGGTCTGCGCTGGTCAAATAGTTAACTTTACCCGGCAACTCGTCTTGCCCACTCACCTGTGATTTCGGGCTGGCACCGATCATCTTTAAACGCAGTACAGAAACCTGCTGTCCTGAACGAGGACCATTGGCTGGGGAAAGGTGGTTTGACCGGTCGGACTCGGGACGAGGTTTTCGCAGAGTAATCACTGCGCCGGTGGCAGTGAGAAACAGATCATACCCCGGACCCCGAGATAGAAACTTGACGCGCTCATCCGTTTGTCCCTGGTTAGGCTCAAAGCGGAGAGGTAGCTTCCCGTATTGATCGGCGACGGCCGTAGAAACGGTGGATTCCGGAGGCGCAATCTTCGATTCGACGGCCGTCTCACTTGCCAGTGCTCCCTCGATCAAAACACGACCGAATGCGAGGGGAAGTGCCAGCGCCGCCAGAAGTCCCAGGACCACTACCGTCGAAGAGGGTTTGAACTTTGAAGGATTCATTCTTATGACCACTGCTGCGGCGTGCGTTAGAGGATTTCTCCAACCCGGGGAAAGTTTGGGCTGAGGAGCGGCCCGCGTTGTTACTTGAAAGGAGTTAATGCTGACCGGAACCGAGACCGTTCAGATTAAAGAAACCAGATTAGTGCGATGAAGACCCCTTGCAAGAGGATTAATAGACTGATAAGTGGTTAGAAACGTTGGATGTTTGCGAGAACAAGATTCTAGTGTTTTTCTTCAGACATTTTGCCTTTTAGAAAACCACCCTGGGATTGTTCCAACGGTGGCTAGGTTAACATAAACATGGAGCGCGGGAGTAGCCCGACCGTGAGGGCTGCCCAGCCGGCTTCTGCTCCTGACTTTGGCGGCTGTTCATGGACCGAACGCCCGCGGCACTCGACGGAGGTGATGAAGGCCTTAACATCTCAGCGTTGATGTAGTTGCCGTTGAAATCGTCAAGCTGGATTCGGCAGATAGTCAATGGACACAGCGAGGAGCAGACGGCAGGTCGGAAGCAGAGCCTGCCTCCT
>Ga0190272_10001740_pt1 | contig 10443 bp, 10 predicted proteins | sample Popmic504T_FD_133746 | JGI IMG/M metagenome (GOLD analysis project Ga0190272, IMG submission 133746) | Populus adjacent soil microbial communities from riparian zone of Shoshone River, Wyoming, USA - 504 T | ecosystem: Environmental > Terrestrial > Soil > Riparian zone | place: USA: Wyoming...
GAGTCGGCCGCCGAGCGCGCCGGCGAGGACGTCGCCGGCGAGGCGCCGCTCGGTCTCACGGGCGACCCGCCTGCGCATCAGCTCGAGGGCGACGATCGCTACCGCCTGCTGGAGGATCAGCCGCTCGAAATCGCCGAGGCCGCCCGAGTCGCGGACGATCACCACCCAGGCCTGCGGGGGGCCACCGCCGGGTGAGATCACGGGGTGGGCGAGCGCCCGGCCGGCGACCGCCGGGTGGGCGGGGACGAAGGCGTGGCCGTCGCCGTCGTCGCCTTGGAGATGATGCGCCGCCGCGTCGCCAGTGAGACGGAGCGCCGCCTCGCCGGCGACGTGCTGGCCGGGGCGCTGAGCGGCCTCCTCGACCCCTCTGAGCTGCGCCGCCGCCTCGAGCCGTTCGGGATCGGCGAGGAGGCCGCGGTGCTGGTCTTCGCCCTCGAGGACCCCGCCTCGGCCGAGCCGGCCTTGGAGCACGCGCTCGCCGCCGACGCCTGCCCCGCGGTCGTCGCCCTCCACGCCATCGCCGGGCAGGACCTGCTCTGCGCGGTGATCGACGCCTCCGACCGTGACCCGATCGACGTCGCCGCCGACGCCCGCAAAGCGCTGACCCGCGACCGTGGGACGGTGCGCGCCGCCGCCAGCCGTCCCGGCCCGCCGGAGGACCTGCGCCGCTCCTTCCACGAGGCACGCTGCGCGCTCGAGGCGACCGCCTTCTCGGAGAACGGCAGCGAACCGGAGGTCGCCTCCTGGCGCGACCTCGGCGCTTTCACCTTGCTGCTCTCGATCCAGGACGACGAAGCGCTGAAGCTCTACTGCGAAAGCGTCCTCGGTCCAATCGAGAAAGGCGACGAGGAGTACGGCGGCGAGCTGTTGCGCTCGCTGGCCGCCTTCATCGAGCAGAACGGCCAGTGGGAGCGGGCCGCGCGCCAGGTCTACTGCCACCGCCACACGCTGCGCTACCGGATGCGCAAGGTCGAAGAACTGACCGGCCGCGACCTCTCACGCGCCCACGACCGAATCGAGTTCTGGCTGGCGCTGCGGGCAAAAGAGCTGGTTGGGTCATGAAGGTCGGGGTGCCACGGGAGATCAAGCCCGACGAGTACCGCGTCGCGATCACTCCCGCCGGCGTGCGCGAGATGGTCGAGCACGGCCACGAGGTGCTGGTCGAGGCCGGCGCGGGGGAGGGCAGCGCGATCGCCGACTCCGCCTTCGAGTCGCAGGGCGCCGGCATCGCCACCGACGCCGCCACGGTCTTCGGCGAGGCCGAGATGGTGCTCAAGGTGAAGGAGCCACAGCCCGTCGAGATCGAGATGCTGCGTCCCGGCCAGCTCCTCTTCACCTACCTCCACCTCGCTCCCGACCCGGAGCAGACGCGCGGCCTGCAGGAGTCGGGCGCGACCTGCATCGCCTACGAGACGGTCGAGGACGCCCGCGGGCGACTGCCGCTGCTGGCGCCGATGAGCGAGATCGCCGGCAAGATCGCCACCCAGGCCGGCGCCTTCATGCTGGAGAAGCCGCTCGGCGGCCGCGGCATCCTGCTCGGCGGCGTGCCCGGCGTAGCCGCCGCCAACGTGCTCGTGATCGGCGGCGGCGTGGTCGGCATGAACGCTGCCTTCATCGCGATCGGGATGGAGGCCGACGTCTTCGTCTTCGACAAGTCGATCGACCGCCTGCGCGAGCTAGAGACCGCCTTCGGCGGCCGCTGCTCGACGGTCTTCTCGACCACGCTGGCGATCGAAGAGATGCTCCCGATCGCCGACCTGGTGATCGGTGCCGTGCTCGTCCACGGCGCCCGCGCCCCCTACGTGATCAGGCGCGAGCAGCTGGAGCTGATGAAGCCAGGCGCGGTCCTGGTCGACGTGGCGATCGACCAGGGCGGCTGCTTCGAGACCTCACGCCCGACGACCCACCGGGACCCGACCTTCGAGGTCGACGGCGTCGCCCACTACTGCGTCGCCAACATGCCGGGCGCGGTGCCGATCACTTCGACCCACGCCCTCACCAACGCGACGCTGCCCTACGCGATCTCCCTTGCTGACGCCGGCGTTGCCGGTGCTATCCGGCGCGACCCCGGGCTTCGGCTCGGGGTCAACGTCGCCGCCGGCGAGGTGACCCATCCCGCCGTCGCCGAGGGGGTCGGGGTGACGTGCATTCCGGTCGAGAGTGCCCTTGGACTAAAACTGACCGCCGACGGACCGAAAAGAGAAGCCCAAGCAGACTTTTCGGCCCGTCGGCAGCAAAAAGTGGAGGTAGGTGAGTGATGGCCACGGCGGAGAAGACGAAGCTGAGGAACTTCATCGGCGGCAAGGCAGTCGACCCGGTGGAGGGGAGGACCGAGGAGGTGGTCAACCCGGCGACCGGCGAGGCGATAGCCGAGGCACCGCTCTCGACTAAGGCCGACGTCGACGCCGCGGTCGCGGCCGCCAAGGCGGCCCTGCCGGGCTGGTCGGCGACGCCGCCGGGTGAGCGCGCGCAGGCGCTGCTGCGGATGGCCGACCTAATCGAGGAGCGCGGCGAGGAGATCGCCGACCTCGAGTCCGCCGACGCCGGCAAGCCGCGCGGCGCGGTGCTGGAGGACGAAGTCCCGGTGATGGCCGACGAGCTGCGCTTCTTCGCCGGCGCCGCGCGCACGATGGAGGGCCGGGCAGCCGGTGAGTACACGCAAAACCGCACCTCCTTCGTCCGCCGCGAGCCGGTCGGGGTGGTCGCCCAGATCACCCCTTGGAATTACCCGCTGATGATGGCCATCTGGAAGATCGGCCCCGCGCTCGCCGCCGGCAACACGATCGTGATCAAGCCGGCCGAGACGACGCCGCTGACGACGCTCCTCTTCGCCGAGTGGTGCGCCGACCTGCTGCCGCCCGGCGTGCTCAACGCGATCGGCGGCCACGGCGAGCCGACCGGGGCCGAGCTCGTCACCCACCCCGACGTCGCGATGGTCTGCCTGACCGGCTCGCCGCCGACTGGCAAGTGGATCGCCGCGGCGGCCGCCGACTCGCTGAAGCGGGTTCACCTGGAGCTAGGCGGCAAGGCGCCGGTGATCGTCTTCGACGACGCCGACATGGAGGCCGTGATGGAAACGATCGCCGGCGCCGGCTACTACAACGCCGGCCAGGACTGTACCGCGGCGACCCGGGTGCTCGCCTCCTCCGCCGTCTACGACGACGTCGTCAGTGGCCTCAGCTCCGAAGCGCAGGGGCTTGTCCTCGGCGACACGCTCTCACCCGAGACCACGCTGGGGCCGCTCAACTCGGTGCGCCAGCGCGAGCGGGTCGAGGGCTTCCTCGAGCGCCGCCCGGGCAACGCCGAGATCGTCACCGGCGGCGGCCAGCCCGACCTGCCCGGCTACTTCCTCGAGCCGGCGGTGGTCGCTGGCCTCGAGCAGGGCGACGAGATGATCCAGGACGAGATCTTCGGCCCGGTGATCACGGTGCAGCCCTTCAGCGACGAGGAGAAGGCGATCGAGTGGGCGAACGGGACCCGCTACGGCCTCGCCTCCTCGGTCTGGACCCGGGACGTCGGCCGCGCGATGCGGGTCTCCAGGGCGCTCGAGTTCGGCTGCGTCTGGATCAACGACCACATCACGATCGTCTCCGAGATGCCGCACGGGGGCTACAAGCAGTCCGGTTACGGCAAGGACCTCTCGGTCTACGCGCTGGAGGACTACACGAACATCAAGCACGTCATGGTCAACCTGGAATAGCCGACCGCGGGCATACGATCAGCTCTTCGTGAAGCGAGTAGGCAGGGGAATAGCGGTTGGGGCGGTGCTGCTCGGCGCCTTCCTCGCTCTCGGCGCGGCGCCGCCGGCGGAGGAAGAAGACCCGCGCTGCCACGGGCGGCGGGCAAAAATCATCGGCACCGACAAAGCTGACGTCCTGCACGGGACGCCGAGCCGCGACGTGATCTGGGGCGGGCTCGGCGACGACACGATCCTTGGCAGCCTCGCCAACGACCTGATCTGCGGCGGCCCCGGTGCCGACCTGGTTCGCGGTGGGCGCGGCAACGACCGCGTCGACGGCGGCGCCGGCGACGGCGACCGGGCGATCGGCGACCTCGGCGACGACAAAGTGATGGGCGGCAACGGGGATCATGACGAGGCGGCTGGCAGCCTCGGGATCGACGTGGTCAGCGGCGGCCCCGGCGATTTCGACCACGTCCACGGCGACTACGGCTACGACCGCATGGACGGTGGCCCCGGCGGCGGCGACGTCGCCTCCTTCGCCACCGACGTCGCTTCGCCGAGCGGCGGCGGGGTGCGCGTCTCGCTGGCCACCCACAAGGCGCGCGGTGACGGCCACGACCGGATCTTCCGCTTCGAGAGCCTCGAGGGCTCGGCCTTCGACGACGTCCTGGTCGGCAACCGCCAAGGCAACGAGATCGACGGCGGCGCCGGCGACGACACGATCGTCGGCGGCGGCGGTCCCGATGAGCTCAACGGCGGCCAGGGCACTGACGGCTGCCGCGGCTCGAAACGGGGCACCACCTCCTGCGGCCGCGAGCGGCGCCTGAAAGGCTCGGCCTACATCGAGCTCGACCGCTCTCACACCGACGGCGGCGGGCTGGCGATCGTCGGCGGTGGTGGCGATGACGAGTTCTCGGTTGCCTACGACGAACGCTCGGCCAGCTTCGGCGTCACCGCCGGCAAAGGAGTTGCGGTCGGGCCGGGCTGCACCCGGGCGGGTCCCACCCAGGTGAGCTGTGCGGTCGACGGCCCGGCGCGCTGGGTGATGGCCGACCTCGGCCCCGGCGATGACCGCCTGCGGGTCGAAGGCGATCTCTCCGGCGTCGAGAACGTCCGCATCGCCGGCGGGATCGGCGACGACGTGATTCGCGGCGGGCCCGAGGACGACCTGATCGAGGCGGGGTTCGGCGCCGACCGCCTCTATGGCGGCGCAGGCGCCGACGGGCTGATCGGCAGCACGCCCGGTCCGACCTTCCTCTACGGCGAAGAGAACGGCGACCTGCTGGCGGCGGGCGGAGGCTGTGCCGGCGGCGCGATCGTCGGCGGCCCTGGCCGCGACGACGCCTCCTTCGCCGAGACCCAGGCGCACCCTGGCCTGCTCTACATCTCGTTTCCGCTTGACAAGGCCTGGATCGACGAGGTCCGCGGCTGCGACTCGGTGCGCCTCGACGACTCCAACGAGGACATGGAGGGCTCCTTCGACTGGGACGTCCTGATCGGCGACGGCGGTCCCAACGCGATGCTCGGCCAGCCCGGCGCCGACCGCTTCTACGGCGGCGGCGGCGACGACACGATCGACGCCCGCGATGGCGTGCGCGACTTCTCGATCCAGTGCGGCCAGGGCAAGCCGGTGCGGCCGAAAGGCAAAATGAGAAGCAACGCGGAGCCGGTCATCGTCGGCACCCCCGCCGGCTTCGCCCTCACCGACAGCTTCGACCCCAGCCCCGCCCTTTGCGCCGAGCACAAGCACGGCATCCCGGTGCCAGGCTTGAACCACGACGGCTGACCGCACCGCAGTAAGGTGGCGGTAGTGGCTGAAAGTGCCGGAAATGACGAGGCGGCGGCGATCGCGGCGGCGATCGCCCGGTTCGAGGCCGAGACGACTCCGGTCGCTGCGGCTAATGGGGATGCGACGAGCCCTTGGCAGCGGGCGGCGCTGCTCGAGGGGGTCGGCGCGAAGGCGGGTATTCAAGACCTGGAAGAAGGAGGATCGAAATGGCTGTCGTGAAGATCATCGAGCTGGTCGGCAGCTCGAAGACGTCGACCGATGACGCGGCGCGGCAGGCGCTGAGCCAGGCGCAGGGCACCCTGCGCAACATCCGCGCCGTCGACATCGTCTCAACCGGGATCCGGGGCGAGAATCTCGACGAGTACCGCGCCCACGTGCGGGTTGCCTTCCTGATCGAGGGGACGGGCATAGATTGAGCGAGCCAAGGGAGGTCTCCCGCGAGGAGGCCCAGAAGCTGAACGAGGAGGGGGCGCAACTGGTCGACGTGCGCGCCGACCACGAGTGGGAGATGGGGCGGATCGAGGGCGCCACCCACCTGCCCCTGGCTGAGCTCGCCGAACGCAGTGGCGAGCTGGACAGGGACCGCCCGGTCGTCCTCTACTGCCGCGGCGGCAACCGCTCGACGATGGCGGCGCAGGCACTGGCCGCCGAGGGCTACGACGCGGCAAAGCTGGTGGAGGGGATTGTCGGCTGGTCTGAGGCGGGGTTGCCGCTCGCTCCAGAGGGCGGGCAGGTGGCCGAGTCGGGCGAGGCGGCGGCGATCCTCCATGCCCGCGGAAAACTGCCTCCGAGCAAGTCCTGAAGCGCTTTCCGGGTTAAATACCCGAATCCCTGTCAGGTTTTGCTATTTTCCTTGGCGTGGATGTTGTCGTAGACCAAGGCAAGGAGCAGCGCGGCAAGCGCGCCGGCACTCTGGAGAACCCGGAGAGCTACACCAACGTCCCTGGTCACATCATCCCGATCCTCGAGCGCGAGTTCGACGACTTCGACAACGAAGCCGAGGAGTTCCTCGCCGGCAAGATCCCCGAGGACGAGTTCATCGGCTTCCGCCTCAAGCAGGGTGTCTATGGCCAGCGCCAGCCCGACGTCCAGATGGTCCGGGTCAAGCTGCCCTTCGGCGGCGTCACCCCCGAGCAGATGGAGGCCTTCGCCGATGTCGTGGAGAAGTGGGCCCCGCTCGACAAGGGCCACATCACCACACGGCAGAACATCCAGATCCACCACGTGCCGCTGCGCGACATGGAGTCCTTGATCCGCGAAATCTCCGCGGTCGGGCTCTCTTCGCGCGAGGGTTGCGGCAACACGGTCCGCAACGTCACCGGCGATCCCTGGGCCGGCATCGCCGCCGACGAGATCTTTGACCCGACGCCCTACGCCGGCGCCTATGCCCGCTACTTCGTCCGCCACCCGACGACGCAGCTGATGCCGCGCAAGATCAAGACTTCCTTCAGCGGCTCCGACGAGGACCGCGCCATCGCCGGCATCCACGACGTCGCCTTCATCTCGCGTGAACGGGATGGAGTCAAGGGATTTGAGATCCGCGTCGGCGGCGGCACCTCGATCATGGCCCGCATCGCCCCGACGCTCTATGAGTTCGTCGAGGCCGACAACGGCGACTACCTCAAGGTCACCGAGGCGGTCCTGCGCATCTTCGACCGCCAGGAGTGGCTGCGCGTCAACCGCGCCCGCGCCCGGATCAAGGTCCTGGTCGACAAGATCGGCATCGATGCCTTCCGCGAGCAGGTCGACGAGGAGCTGGAAGGCGAGTGGGTCGAGGAGCGCGATTTCGACGCGGAGCTGGTCGAGCGGCTGCGCTTCGACGACGACGAGGAGGCGAACGCCCCCGACCCGCCGGCCGCGCCGGCCTCGCCCAACGGCGAGCGCTCTGAGTTCGAGCGCTTCTGCGAAGGCAACGTGGAGGCGCAGCGCCAAGAGGGCTTCTCGGCGGTAGAGGTCAAGATCGACCGCGGTGACCTGACGCCGGAGCAGTTCCGCGGCCTGGCCGCGGTCATGCGCGAGTTCACCGGCGGCTACGCGCGCAGCACCGTGCAGCAGAACCTGGTCCTGCGCTGGGTCCGCGACGAGGCGCTGTTCGAGGTCTGGCAGCGGCTCGACGCCCTTGGTCTCAGCGAGGCCGGCGCGCGCGAGATCACCGACGTGGTCAGCTGCCCCGGCACCGACAGCTGCAAGATGGGGATCACCAGCTCGATGGGGCTCAACCGTGCGGTCAAGGATCGGCTCGAGGCGATGGACGTCAAGGACGGCCTGACCCGTCAGATTCACGTGAAGATGAGCGGCTGCCCCAACGGCTGCAGCCAGCACCACATCGCCAACATCGGCTTCTACGGCGCCTCACTCAAGGTGGGAGAGCGCCAAATGCCCGCCTACATCCCCCACATCGGTGGCAACTACGAGGGCGGTGAGGTGGTCTTCGGCACGCGGCTGAAGTCACGCCTCCCTGCCAAGCGAGTACCCGAGGCAGTCGAGCGCTGGGTTCGCCTCTACGAGGCCGAGCGCTCCGACGAGGCCGAGGAGTTCAACACGTTCGCCGAGCGAGTCGGCGCATCCCGTTTCGAAGAAGAGGTCAAGGACCTCACCCTCCCCGCGGAGTTCAGTCTGGAGACGATGCAGCAGTTCATCGATTGGCAGCGCTCCAGCCCATACAAAGTGGAGAGGGGAGAGGGCGAGTGCGCGATATGACCCCAGTAGCCGCTGTTTCGCCGCAGATCGAGGATCCGGAGGCGATCGCCGCCGAGCTCGAGGGCCGCTCCGCCCAGGGGGCGATCGAGTGGATGTTCGAGACCTTTGGCGAGCGCCACTACATCGCCTGCTCGTTCCAGAAAACGAGCTCGGTGACCGCGCACATGGCGACCCAGATCAACTCCGAGGCGCGCTTCTTCTACCTCGACACCGACGTGCTCTTCCCCGAGACATATGAGACGCGCGACCGCCTCGCCGAGCACCTCGGCATCGAGTTCGACCGCTTCCACAACCTGACCCTCGAGGAGCAGGCCGCCGAGCATGGCGACGAGCTCTGGAAGAGCAATCCCGACGCCTGCTGCGGATTGCGCAAGGTCGAGCCGATGGGTCGGGCGCTTTCTTCCGTAGACTGCTGGCTCGCTGGCGTCCGCCGCGAAGACTCAGCCAGTCGCGCCAAAACCCCCAAGTTCGCCCGGGACAAGCGCTTCGAGCTGTGGAAGCTGAACCCCCTCGCGGACTGGAGCGAGCGCGACGTCTGGAACTACATCCGTGAGCACCGCCTCCCGTACAACCCGCTCCACGATCAGGGCTATCCCTCGATCGGCTGCACCCATTGCACCAAGCCGGTCGCCGCGGGCGCTTCGCCGCGCGACGGCCGCTGGGTGGGCCTGCAAAAGACCGAGTGCGGAATCAACTAGCGACGCCTGCGCGAACTCCTGACCCTTTCCCCCAACCGATTGGTGAGAGAACTGCCCCATGAGCGAGACGATGACTGAGCTTTCCCTGACCCTTGACGAGCGCCACACGGCGGACTTCGAGATGATCGGCAACGGCGGCTTCGCGCCGCTGACCGGCTTCCAGGGCTCCGCCGACTGGGAGCGCGTCTGCAGCGAGATGCGGACCACCGCCGGCGACTACTGGCCGATCCCGATCACCCTGGCGACCGACCTCGAGTGCGAGGTCGGCGACGTGATCGAGCTCTCCAGCGACGAAGGCAAGAAGCTGGGACGGATCACCGTCGAGGAGATCTGGGAGCGCGACGTCAAGCGCGAGGCGGAGCAGGTCTACGGCACTGCCGACGAGGACCACCCGGGCGTCGCCGCGATCTACGCCGAGGGCAACCGGATGATCGCCGGCCCGATCGAGGTCGACGCGCTGCCCGACCACGACGAGGCCTTCATGCGCCGCTACAAGACACCGGCCGAGCACAAGGCCGACTTCGAGGCGCGCGGCTGGAAGAAGATCGTCGCCTTCCAGACCCGCAACCCGATCCACCGCGCCCACGAGTACCTGACCAAGGCCGCGCTGGAGACCTGCGACGGCCTCTTCATCCACCCGCTGATCGGCAAGACCAAGGCCGGCGACATCCCCGCCGACGTGCGGATGCGCTGCTACGAGGTGCTGATGGAGAAGTACTACCCGAACGACCGGGTCGTGCTCGGCGTGAAGCCGGCGAAGATGCACTACGCCGGCCCGCGCGAGGCCGTCCTGCACGCGATCGTCCGCCGCAACTACGGCGCCACCCACTTCATCGTCGGCCGCGACCACGCCGGCGCTGGCGACTACTACGGCACCTACGACGCGCAGAAGATCTTCGACGAGATCGACATCGACGAGCTCGGGATCGAGCCGCTGATGTTCGAGCACACCTTCTGGTGCAACGAGTGTGAGGGGCTCGCCTCCGGCAAGACCTGTCCGCACGACCAAGAGGCGCACCTTTTCCTCTCCGGAACCAAGGTCCGCGAGATGCTCGGCAACGGCGAAAGGCCGCCGCACGAGTTCTCGCGTGACGAGGTCGCCGACATCCTGATCGACGCTTACAAGGAGGACTGAACGAGCATGGCAGGCGAGAAGGGCTTCACCCTCTGGTTCACCGGGCTTTCCGGGGCCGGCAAGACGACTATCTCCGGGCTGCTGGAGACCCAGCTGCGCGAGCGCGGCTCGAAGCTGGAGATCCTCGATGGCGACATCGTGCGCGAAAACCTCTCCAAGGGCCTCGGCTTCTCGAAGGAGGATCGCGACACCAACATCCGTCGCATCGCCTTCGTCGCCGACCTGCTCAGCCGCAACGGCGTGCCGGTGATCACCGCCGCGATCTCCCCCTACGCCGAGATCCGCGACGAGGCGCACGAGCTAATGGGCGACCGCTTCATCGAGGTCTACGTCAAGGCTTCGGTCGACACCTGCGCCGAGCGCGACGTCAAGTGCCTCTACGCGAAGGCCTTCGCCGGCGAGATCAAGGAATTCACCGGCGTCTCCGACCCGTACGAGA
>Ga0190272_10001741_pt1 | contig 10441 bp, 10 predicted proteins | sample Popmic504T_FD_133746 | JGI IMG/M metagenome (GOLD analysis project Ga0190272, IMG submission 133746) | Populus adjacent soil microbial communities from riparian zone of Shoshone River, Wyoming, USA - 504 T | ecosystem: Environmental > Terrestrial > Soil > Riparian zone | place: USA: Wyoming...
GAAGCGCGTTCAACACCCCCTGGTACCTTGACGTGGCCGTTGCCCTGCGCTCCTCGAGGTCTGCATGAACGCCCCTTCGATCCAGCTTGCCGATTCCCCCTATGGCTCAGGCGGCTCGCTGGATGATGAACGTCTCCGCGAGGAGTGCGGCGTCTTCGGGGTATTCGGAAATGAGGATGCGGCCGCACTGACCGCGCTCGGGCTGCACGCGCTGCAGCACCGGGGGCAGGAAGCGGCGGGTATCACTTCATTCGACGGCGGGCATTTCCATTCCGAGCGGCGCCTCGGCCTGGTCGGCGACAATTTCAACAAGGCCGACGTCATCGGCCGGCTCAAGGGCCATATCGCCCTGGGGCACGTGCGCTACTCGACGACCGGCGACACCGTGCTGCGAAACGTGCAGCCCCTGTTTGCCGACCTCGATACCGGTGGCTTTGCGGTCGCACACAACGGCAACCTCACAAATGCGCTCACGCTGCGGCGGGAACTGATCTCTTCGGGGGCAATCTGCCAGTCGACCTCGGATACGGAGGTCATCCTACATCTCATCTCCCGCTCCAAGCGCCGGCGCATCGTCGAGCGGTTCGTCGATGCGCTGGTTCAGATCGAAGGCGCCTATTCGCTCGCCTGCCTCACCAACGACATGCTGATCGGCGCACGCGATCCCGTCGGCATCCGGCCGTTGGTGCTGGGCAAACTTGGCTCCGCACACGTGCTGGCGTCCGAGACTTGCGCGCTCGATATCGTTGGTGCGGAGTTCGTGCGCGAGATCGAGAACGGCGAGATCGTCACCATCACCGCCGATGGCGTCGAGAGCCACCGACCCTTCCCCAAGCGGCCGGCACGGCCATGCATCTTCGAATACATCTATTTCGCGCGGCCCGACTCCATCGTCGGCGGGCGCAATGTGTACGAAATTCGCAAGCGCATGGGCGTACAGTTGGCGCGCGAAGCCCCGGCACCGGCGGATGTCATCATCCCCATCCCGGATTCCGGCGTGCCTGCCGCCATCGGCTACTCGCAGGAAAGCGGTGTCCCGTTCGAGCTCGGCATCATCCGCAATCACTACGTCGGGCGAACGTTCATCGAGCCGGAACAACGCATACGCCAGCTCGGCGTTAAACTGAAGCACTCAGCCAACGCCAGCGCTGTGCGCGACAACCGGGTCGTTCTCATCGACGACAGCGTGGTGCGCGGTACGACTTCCAAGAAGATCGTGCAGATGATGTTCGAGGCCGGCGCGCGCGAGGTCCACTTGCGCGTGTCCAGCCCGCCGATCACGCATCCGGACTTTTACGGCATCGACACGCCGCGCCCGTCCGAGCTACTTGCGGCCAATATGTCGGTGGACGAGATGTGCGCGTTCGTCGGCGCGACGAGCCTGGCCTTCCTCTCCGTAGACGGGATCTATCGCGCACTCGGCTATGAGCACAGGGACAACCGCAGTCCCCAGTTCACCGACCATTGCTTTACGGGCGACTATCCCACGACCCTGCGCGATCAGAACGGCTCGGAGCACATGGGACAGTTGTCTTTCCTTTCCGAGGTGCGCTGACGCCTTCCCGCCCAGCACCTAATCGCTTGCCTCGCATGCAAGCCAGGCGGTAACGGTTGCACATGAGTTCCTCTCCACGCCTCGCGGGCCGTCTGGCCCTTATCACGGGAGCGACGCGCGGCATCGGCCGCGCGGTGGCCCTCGCCTACGCGAAGGAGGGCGCGCACGTCATTCTGACGGGGCGCACCACCGGTGCCCTCGAGGAGGTCGACGACGAGGTCCGCGGCCTGGGCGGTAACGCCACGTTGCTGACGCTGGACCTGAAGAACCACGACAAGATCGACGCGCTGGGTCCCACGATCTACCAGCGCTGGGAGAAGCTCGACATCCTGGTTGGCAACGCGGGGGTGCTCGGGCCCCTTTCGCCGCTGGGCCATGTCACGGCGGATGCCTGGGATGAGGTGTTGAGCGTGAACCTCACCGCCAACTGGCGACTGATCCGCACGCTCGATCCGCTACTGCGCCGGTCGGATGCCGGTCGCGCCATCTTTGTCTCCTCCGGCGCGGCGGTGAGCCAACGGGCTTACTGGGGGCCCTACTCGGTCAGCAAGGCGGGGCTGGAAGCGCTGGTGAAAATCTATGCGCACGAGATCGAGAACACATCGGTGCGCGCCAATCTGATCAATCCAGGGCCCACGCGTACGCGGATGCGCGCCAAGGCCTTCCCGGGGGAGGCGCCGCAGTCGCTCAAGACGCCCGAGTCGGTGACACCCACCTTCGTTCGCCTGGCCGAAGTCTCTTGCAAGGACAATGGGCGCGTCTTCGACCTGAAGACAGGCGATATCCGCTAGGGGCGCTGCCCTCGACGGAGCTTCCGTCAATCCAGCTCCACGACCATTCCGTCGTAGCCAGGTTCGATGTGCGGCGGCAGTTGGCGGCGCAGCGTTTCGTAGTCGAGCTCCACGGTCATGTGCGTAAGGATGGCGCGCTTGACGCCAAGCTGCTCGATCCAATCTATCGCCTGCTTCACCGAGAAGTGGCTGGGGTGCGGCATCGGTCGCAGCGCGTCGACGATCCACAGGTCGAGGCCCTGCAGCAGCGGCAACGAACTTTCCGGGACGCCACCGATGTCCGGCGAGTAGGCGACGTTGCCGAAACGGAAGCCGAGCGATGGCATCTCCCCGTGATCCTGCGGAATGGGCACGGCCACGATGGCACCGCCCCGTCCGTCGATACGCACGGGCATGGGCGGATTGATTTCGTGCGCCTCGAGGATGGAGGGATAGATGGACCCTGGCTTTTGCTTGAAGCAGTAGTCGAACCGGGTTTCCAGCGTCCTGCGCGTCGGAGCGTCGGCCCAGACCTGGACCCGGCGGCGCATATTGAAGAACACACCCCGCAGATCGTCGACGCCGTGGGTATGATCGGCGTGGTCGTGGGTGTAAAGGACGCCGTCCAGGGTATCGACGCCCGCATCGAGCAGCTGTTCGCGGGTGTCGGCCGGCGTATCTACCAGCACGCGCGTGCGGCCACCGCCGTCGAGACGCTCCACCAGCAAAGAACAGCGGCGGCGCCGGTTCTTGGGATTGTCCGGGTCGCAGGCGCCCCACACGGGACCGACGCGCGGCACGCCGCCCGAAGATCCTGTTCCGAGCAGCGTGTATTTCATGCTCATGCGGCGGACCCTGCACGGGGAGCCTTGGAGTAGAGGCGGTGGAAGTTGTCAGTTGTGACCCGCGCCAGTTCCTCGAAGGCGATCCCCTTGACCCGCGCGAGTTCCTTGGCAGTCTCAACTACGTAAGCCGGCTCGTTGCGTTTGCCACGATACTTGCCGGGCGCGAGATAGGGCGCATCCGTTTCCACGAGTATCCGATCGAGCGGAACGTCGCGCGCGATCTCGCGTAGCGCATCCGATTTCTTGAAAGTCAGGATGCCGGAGAAGGAGATGTACAGGCCAAGCGCCAAGCCGCGCCTGGCGAGGTCGGCGCCGCCGGTGTAGCAATGCAGCACTGCAGAGAACCGGCCCTTGGCCGTCTCTTCCTCGAGTATGGCGGCCACGTCTTCGTCGGCGTCACGCGCGTGGATGACGAGCGGCAGACCGGTCTCGCGTGCGGCCGCGATATGGTTGCGGAAGCCCTGGGCCTGCGCCTCGCGCGGGCTGTTGTCGTAGAAATAGTCGAGCCCGGCTTCGCCAATCGCGACGACCTTAGGATGGCGCGCGAGGTTGACGATCTCGCTCGCCGGAATGTCGAGTTCTTCGTGGGCATAGTGCGGATGCGTGCCGACCGAGCAGAACACGTTGTCGTGCTCGAGCACGAGTTGCAGCAGCTTGTCGAAACGGCGGATGCGCGTTGAGATCGACACCAACGTGACAACGCCGACGGCCTTGGCCCGCGCGATCACAACATCGAGTTCGGTCTCAAAGTCCGGGAAGTCGAGATGGCAGTGATGGTCGACGAGCATGGCGTTGGGTCAGGCCTGCAGAATGCCGGGCAATCGCCAAAGTCCGATCGCTCGCGGCCTGACCCCATAGCAGCACCAGCTTGCCGCGTCAGCCTTTCTGCTTGGGCTTCCTGGCCTTGGGCTCGCCCGCCCCGCCGGTCTCATCAGGATCGACATAGCGGGGGAAAGCGCCGGTCGGCGGCGGGATCGCGATGCCGGGACGCAGGCGCCCCGCCTCGCCCAGCGACGCGAAGCTCCGCGCTTCCACACCCTGTCCCAGGCCATCCAGGAGCTTGGCTGCGCCCGCAGGGGTCGCCGGCTGCGCCAGGATCGCGACCTGCCGCACCACCTCCGCCGTGACATAGAGGATCGTGTCGCGGCGCTTGGGGTCGGACTTGCCCTTGGCCCACGGCTCCTCGCCGGCGAAGTAGCGATTGGCCTCGGCCACGACGGCCCACACGGCGTCCAGGTACTGCTTGATCCCCTGCCGGTCCATGGCTTCGCGCGCCTTGGCGTACATACCGTCTGCAGTCGCGAGGATCGCCTTGTCAGCATCCGTGAACGTGCCGGGCTCGGGCATCTTGCCCTCGCAGTTCTTGGCGATCATGGACAGCGAGCGCTGTGCCAGGTTGCCAAGGTCGTTCGCCAGATCCGCGTTGATGCGGTTGACGATCGCTTCTTGGCTGTAGCCGCCGTCCTGGCCGAACACGACCTCGCGCAGGAAGAAATAGCGCACCTGGTCGACACCGTAGGCCTGCACCAGATCGAATGGGTCCACCACGTTGCCGACCGACTTCGACATCTTCTCTCCGCGATTCAGCACGAACCCATGGGAGAAGATGCGCCTGGGCAATTCGATGCCGGCCGACATCAGGAACGCCGGCCAATAGACGGCGTGAAAGCGCAGGATGTCCTTGCCGATGACGTGCACGTCTGCTGGCCAATAGCGCCAGTGCGCATCTTTCTCATCCGGGAAGCCGACGCCGGTGACGTAGTTGGTCAGCGCGTCGACCCACACGTACATGACGTGATCCGGCGCGCCCGGCACGCGGATGCCCCAGTCGAGTGTGCTCCGCGATACCGAGAGATCCTCGAGTCCACCCTTCACGAAGCTCACGACCTCGTTGCGGCGCTCGGGCGGGAGGATGAAGTCAGGGTGCTTCTCGTAGTAGGCGAGGAGCTTGTCCTGATAGGCGGAGAGCCTGAAGAAATAGGTCTCCTCCTCGAACCACTCGACGGGTGTGCCCTGTGGGCCGACACGCACGCCGTTGGGCTGCACCGTCGTTTCCTTCTCGGTGTAGAAGGCCTCATCGCGCACGGAGTACCAGCCGGCGTACTTCCTCAGGAAGATGTCGCCGTTGTTGGCCGTCGCCATGCGCCGCCAGATCTCTTCCGACGCGCGGTAGTGCCGATCTTCCGTCGTGCGGATGAAGTCGTCGTTGGAGAGATTCAGCGCGGTATCCATCTCGCGGAAGCGAGCCGAGTTGCGGTCCGCGAGGGCCCGAGGGGAAATTCCCTCCCTCTGGGCGGTCTGTTTCATCTTCTGGCCGTGCTCGTCGGTGCCCGTCAGGAAGTAGACGTCCTTGCCGTCGAGGCGCTCGAAGCGCGCGATGGCATCGGTGGCGATCGCCTCATAGGCGTGACCGACGTGCGGTGCGCCGTTGGGATAGGAGATGGCGGTGGTGATGTAAAATTTCTGTTGCCCGCTCATGGTGGCAGGTTCCGTTCGTTGCTGATCCTGGGAAGCGTGAAGGCTGGCGCGATGCGACTGACGCGCGAAAGATCAGCGCATTCGAGCGTGGCCCGAAATGGCCGCGCTTTGCGGAGGCAGGTCAGGCGTGCGAGAGGCCGGGTCCATGGCTTGGGCTCGTGCGTTAGCGGCGCTGCCCTAGCACGAAACGAGCGGCGATGCCAAGCTGAACGCCAGCTGCCTGCACTACTGACGGGCGATGGTGGCCGTTCCCTGCAGGCCGTCGCTCCGCGTCCAGTGTACGACGGGACCGTCCTGCCGCAGGGTGAAGCAGTATGATTTTCCGCCCAGCCAGTTGTTCCAGCGCTGGCAGAGCTTGTCGGCCGCGATCCACCAACGGCCGCGGTCGCGATCCGACCCGGTATAGACCGACAGGGTCCCCGCCCTGCCCCACATGGTGCCGTCGACCCGGTAGTTGATGGGCAGCGCACCCAGCGGAGTGGCGAGGTGGACGATCTTGCCCGTGATGGCCTTCTGCAGGGTGCCGTTGTCCATCCGGGCATCCGATGCTCGCGCGGAAACACCACCCATCACGGCCAGCGCAACCACGGCCGCAACCCTCACCCCCCGCATGCCCGCACCCGTCCCTCACGATCGCCTTCGCACCAACGCACACGAGGATGCGTCTGCTGCAGTGCAACGTACAGGGTAGGGCCAGCGCAAGCCAACAAAAGGGGCTTATTTCGCTGTGGACTGCTGAAGCCTGTTAAGAATCCGCAGAAGGAAGGCCTTCCTGTCAAGGTTCAGGAGGTCGGTTTCAGTCCTTTCGCGCAGGAGCGCTGCCCACATCTCGGCCCAATCGGGCAAGCCATCAGCCGTTATCAGGCGTGTGCCCAGGGCCGCATCCGCGGACGCGGGACCAGCTTGAGCTCGACTGCGCCCCAGGCGTCCCAGCGTATCGAGAAGCAGATCGATGAAAGCATCAAACCGCTGTTCGCTGCCACTGGCCGCGAGAGTGTCGGCCAACGCGTGCGCAGCGGGCCAATCGACGCGGGGCAGTGCGGCGAGGATGCGGGATATGCCTTCATAGCTCTCCAGGCCACCTGCCGTCACGAGTTGCAGGGCGCGGCGCACGCTTCCTTCTGCAAGCGATTGCACGCGGCTCCATTGGGCCGCTTCCGGCGCCTCGATGCCGGCGGCATCAAGCGCGGCCTGAGCAGCGTCGTGAAGGTCGGCGCTGCCGAGAGGCGACAGATCCACGCGACGGCAGCGCGAGCGTACAGTTGGCAACAGCGCCCCGGGTTCAGAGGAAATGAGCACGAACAGCGTCCGCGGCGGAGGCTCTTCCAGCGACTTCAGGATGGCATTCGCTGCGTTGGGGTTGAGCTCGTCCGCACTGTCGACGATGACAACACGCCAAGCCTCGTCCCCGGCCGTGAGACCGAGAAAAGACTTGAGCCGCCGCACCTCGTCGACCGTGATGACGCTCATGATTTTCTTGGAACGTGGGTCGTAGGGCCGTCGCAGCACAAGAAGGCCTGGATGCGAGAGGACGCGAACCTGCCGCGCCGCCACCGAGGTTGGCACCACGGCGAGCCGTCCCTGGTCGCGCTCGCCCGGATTGGCGAGAACGTAGCGGGCCAGGCGGTAGGCGAGGGTGGCCTTGCCGATGCCGATGCCTCCGCAGATCAGCCAGGCGTGGTGCATGTGGCCGCGCGCGAAGTTCCGGCGCAACTCGTCCTGGGCAGCCTCGTGACCGAAGAGTTGTGCCGTTTCGCGCGGATGCGGAAATCCCTCCAGACGGTCCGCCTCGGGGAAGGCTTCGATCTCCTGGGCCGGGGCAGCGCGCGCCATCAGCGGGGGCCAGGCGGAACGAGCCGCCGCTCCACTTGGGCCCACACCTCGGCGGCGATGGTCGCGGCCGGCTTCATCCCATCCACAAGATGGCAGCGATGCGGCTCGGCTTCAGCGACCGCCAGAAAGCCCTGCCTCAGCCGCTCATGGAAGTCGGCGTCGCGCTTCTCGTACGCGTCGGGCTGCTCTCCTGAGATGGCTTGCGCCAGCCGGCGCGTCGTCGCGCGCGCAAGGCCCACTTCCGCAGGGACATCCAGGATAAAGGTCAGATCGGGATAGGTGAGCTTTACGACGATCAGCTCCAGCGCCTTGAAGACGTCTTGCGTCAGCCCGCCGACCTCGACCTGGTAGACCCTGGTCGAGTCGGAGAACCGGTCGGAAATCACCCAACGCCCACTTACCAGGGCAGGGCGGATGACCTTTTCCAGGTGGTCGGTGCGAGCGGCGTAGAATAGCAAGGCCTCAGACAACGCCGAGTGGTGATGCGTCTCCGGGTCGAGGAGCAGCGAGCGCACCTGCTCTGCGAACGGCGAGCCACCGGGCTCGCGCGTGAGCACGCAATCGACGCCCTTCGCGCGAAGCGCATCGCCAAGGAGGCGCGCCTGCGTGGACTTGCCAGAGCCCTCACCACCCTCGAACGTAATGAAGCGACCCGACATGACGTGCTGGACCGGCACCCTGAACGCGGGCCGTCAAGCGTTCCTTTCAGCCGAACCTAGGGGATCCACCGGGTAGCCAAATACAGCAGCGAGTCAAGCCCGCGCCGGATGAAGCCCGCCTGGCCAACGTCCTCCGCGGCGTAAAGCGGGACCTCGCTGGTTGCATCGTTTGCGGTGGTGACGCGCAGAACCGCGACTTGCTCGCCCTTCTTGAGTGGCGGCTTCAGCGGTCCTTTGTAGAAGATCCGGGCGGCCAGCTTCGGGTTCGCAGGAACCTTCGGAACAACGATGCTGACGTCGCCGTTGCCGGTCAGCGGCATGTACATGCGCTCCCCGCCCCAGACCCGGGCGTGGCCCACGACCTCACCGGCATCGAACAGGCGCGCTTGCGAGTAATTCCTGAATCCCCAGTCGAAAAGACGTTTCGCGTCGTCCTTTCGCTCTTCGGGCGTGGAAGCTCCGTTGATGGCGATGATGAGGCGGCGATTGTCCAGCTTTGCGGAGGCGACGATGCCATAGCCGGATTGGCTTATGAAACCGGTCTTCAGGCCGTCGACACCGGCAATCCAGCCGAGCAGCGGGTTGCGATTGTTGAACTTGTGATGGCGGTAGTTGAACTCGCGCATCGCGAACAGAGGATAGTGCTCCGGGTACTCTGAGATGATGTGGCGCGCGACAATCGCGAGTTCGCGCACGGTCATCAGGTGATCGGGATCATGGAGACCGGTGGCATTCTTGAAGACCGACTTCTTCAAGCCGAGGCGCCGCGCCTCCTGTGTCATGGTGTCGGCGAATGCGGTCTCCGTCCCGCCCAGTTTCTCAGCGATGGAGATAGCCGCGTCGTTGCCGGATTGGACCACGATCCCTTTCAGCAATTCGTCGATGGTTGCCGTCTTGCCGAGAGGCACGAACATAGCGGAAGACCGCGATGGCGCGCCGCCGGTTCTCCAGGCATGCTCGCTCATCGTCACCGGCGTATCGAGCTGCACGATGCCCTCGCGCAAAGCCCTGAACAGCATGATCAGCAGCATGAGCTTGCTCATGCTCGCCGGCGGCACGAGCTCGTCGGCATTGCGCTGGTAGAGAACGGCACCGCTGTCCGCATCCACCACGATCGCCTGGCGCGACTTGATCGGCACGTCCGCAGCACCGCTCGGCTGCGCCCTAGCAGGAGCGGACGGTGCGGCGAGCAGAGCCGGCAGCAGCAGGAAAGCTGCAGCGGTGCGCGAGACGAAGCGCGCACGTCCTACAGCACGCATGGACAAGGCTCCGGTGTACTGGGCAAGGCCTAAACTATTGAACCAGTGTAAAGACAAGTCAACGGTTCGCCAGGCGGGCCGCCGACCAGGCAGCCATCCGATACCAATGCTGGGCGGCCAGAAAACGGCGCTCGTGGACATCCTCACCGCTCAAGGGCGCACGTCCTGCAAACCTGACCCGGACGTGCGCGGTTCCTTGCATTTCAAACCCCAGCAGGCGCGCTGAGGCCCGGGACAAGTCGATGACCCGATCCCGGGCGAAGGGTCCCCTATCGTTAATGCGGACCAGGATCGTCCGGTTGTTGGCCACGTTGGTGACATAGGCGAAAGACGGCATCGGCAGGGTCGGGTGCGCCGCTGTCAGTGCCCACATGTCGAAAACCTCGCCGTTCGCAGTTTTGCGGCCGTGGAAGTCTTCACCGTAGAAGGAGCCCACGCCGACACGGTCGTAGGCGGGCTCCTCCGCCGGCGTGTAGACCAGTCCCTCGATGACGTAGGGGTTCCCGACCTTGTAGGCGCCTCCACCCTTGGGGATGGGTTCGCCGGGGGCTATGACGCGCGGGCTGGCCGGGGTCTGGCTCTTGGCAGAGCGGAAATCGGCGCGCCGATCGCCGCGGGTGCAGGCGGCTCCGACAAGAAGCAAGGCGCCCGCCGCGATGCAGACCGCGGGGCGCCATTCCGATGGCATACGCATGAACACACTGCCGATACGGGTATCCGCCTCGCCGCGGTCGCGGCGTGGCCATGGCTGCTAACCGTGGCACGCGATCCCTTAGGAACTGGTTAACCTTGGCGCTTTGAGCATGGGCACGAATGGTCTAAGCAGCCGTCGGCGGCCCTGAGCGGGCCACGAGGATGGGTGGCCGAGTGGTTTAAGGCACCGGTCTTGAAAACCGGCGTGGGTTCACGCTCACCGGGGGTTCGAATCCCTCCCCATCCGCCAATGTACCGATTAATTGCCTGTTTTATCACCGATTTATTCTCAGTTCTCTCTTCTACCCATCCTGTTGCCCATCCAGGATGCGGCTCGACAACGAGGTTA
>Ga0190272_10001742_pt1 | contig 10440 bp, 4 predicted proteins | sample Popmic504T_FD_133746 | JGI IMG/M metagenome (GOLD analysis project Ga0190272, IMG submission 133746) | Populus adjacent soil microbial communities from riparian zone of Shoshone River, Wyoming, USA - 504 T | ecosystem: Environmental > Terrestrial > Soil > Riparian zone | place: USA: Wyoming...
GGTAGAGGTTCTTGGCTTCTGCCCTGGGTAACAGTTTCGCAGTGGGCTCGCTTGTTGAACCGGCAAATACAAAGCCGCGCAAGACAGCGCCTTCTGGAACCGGGATGAGCATTTCTGCTTCCTGTTGCCGATCGCTCTCGTTCTTCAGTCCGACGTCCAGAGTTGTGGTGGCTACTTGTTGCACAATGCGGATATCAGCAGCAACTTCGGTGATTTGAATCGGTTTCGCCTGCCTGGCGAGTGCATAGACTCGTGACTGAGGAATGATCAGATTGGACGCTGCTGATTGGAAATGGCCTGCAGCTGTTACCGGTGTTTGTTGACCGCCGGTGACTCTTTGGCCCAGAACGCTGGGAGTAAACAGGGTGCAAACCAACATCATTAGAGACAGCAAACTGGCTACGGCCGGCGTTAACTTTTTCATAGATACCTCAATTGAATCTGAATTTAGAAGGGGCAGTCATAATTTGTTGACTTAGAACGGAGGCTAGCTCATCAACTTGCGGCCAACCCAAAAAAAGGGGCAGACGGCAGGAGCAGTCGGCAGGGAAAGCAAAAAGCAGCAGCAGAAGGCAGTAGGCAGAAAGCAAAGTTTTCTCGCTACTGCCTGCCGACTGCTCCTGCCGTCTGCCCCAGTTCTTATTTTTCAGCCAGCTTTCGACCGGCGTTCAGATTGTCGAAATTCAGAATCGTATTGAAGACGAGGAAGTAACTCCCCTTAGTTTGCCCCCGCCAGATTGGATTCGTAGAGAAGAGCACCACGTGCCCACGACCCGAGGGCACATCGATTACGGCCGCATGTTGGGCTATCTCATCTCCGCCGTCCAGTAAGCCTGAAACAAACAGATCTTTGTTGTCGGCGTAGCGCAGAACCACGCGCGGCCGCTGGTCCGGAGGAATCAATCCCACCGCATTGCGGCGCTGCTCGTCCGTCAAAGGCATCCCTTCCCAAGCCTCAGCCTTTGGTCCTTCCGGGACTTCGACCGGTGGACGTCCCTGCACCGTGTCCGGATCATCGGGTGTGCCGCGCCCTGTGACGCGTTGAACGCGCCGGCTGCCGCCGCCGCGACCGCTCGCCATGTTGCTGAGGTTGAAGATTGGACCATTGGCGCAATACATCGCCAGCGAATCATCGTAGCCATATGAAATCGGGCTCGCCGCGTCGACCGTTTTCATTCTTAGAATGTTGCCGATGGCCTTTAATCGTTGCGCTGGCGCAATAGAAACGCCGGGCGCAAAGTTATAGGCCACCGCGAATTCGGCCGTATCCATGACCGTCAGGAAGACGCCCCCACTCTGGACAAACTTCTGCAGGTTCTCGAGTCCCGACCAACCGAGTCCGGGACGCATATCGTCAGTCGAATCGATCTTGCCAAGGTTCGGAGTCAATGGAGTGGTTTTCCACGGGAGCGGGTTTCCGAACGTGGGCATTCCGGTGACAAACGAGCGCGGGTCGCGGCCGACAGGCGCAAAGAGAATCACGTCATACTTCGATTTGAGATCAGAATCCCTGGCAACGTCCTGCGTGCTGATGTAGCTGAAGGGAACCTGCAGGTGGTCGAGAGCCAAACGCCACCAACCTTCATCCTGCGTCGACAGCCAGGTGTGCATCATGGCGATGCGGGCTGGTTTGATCGCGTGGCTCGGAATCTTCGGAGCGTCGGCGACGGCATAGACCGGAACCCCAAGTTCAGTTGCGACGCGATTCAACTCAGCGGCCGCCGTTTTCCGGATAATGAATGATCCACGATTAAACTTTCGACCGGCTGCCTCAAAGGGCTCTTCCGCGGCCTCAATCAAGGCATCTTTCAAGCGATAGCGTAAGGTGACGAGGACGTTGTCGGCGTTGTGGTTAATTAGATAAATGGAGCCGGTGCCGTGAATAGCGCCCGGGGACCGCACGTCGCCGCTGACGCGTTGCATGGGAGCGTCCAGTACTCTGGTGCTGGTTATTCTAACGACCTCAACGTTAGCCAGCTCGCCCATGGTCCAGGCGGTGTCGTCGTAAATCGCCGTTTGCGGATCGTTGGGAGCCCAGTATTGGTAGTCAAGCAGGGCGTCTGCAATGCGACTGTAGGGTTGGTCCATGCGGACGATGTAACTGCCGGCAGGAAACGTACGAGTGGGCGAGGGGGTCGGCGAGGGGGCCGGCGACGGTGATGGCGACGGGGTTAATGCCGGTGTCGGGGTCGCTGTCGCGCCCGGCTCCGGTTTCTTCGTTCCGTCCTTTTTCGCTTTCACATCAACGGTGAAGGGGGCGGTTGCGCGGCTGATTTCGACTCCTTGCGCTTGCAGCGTGCGCAGCAGTTCAGCCTGATTACCCGGACGAAGATCGTCCGCCGGCAGAACGTAAGCGGCCGGTCCTTCGTTCCGCGGTTTCAGCACCGAGCGTTTACTCTTTACATAGAAGTTTTTGAGAAACAACTTGCTGTTGTTGCTGAAGTAATTGAGCGTAGTGAGCAACGCGGTCTGCTGGTAGTTGTTGTTATTGCGCTGGGACCACATCGCTCTTGGCAGTGGAGGATTCTGGCGATACCACGCCCGACTGTACTGGTCCGGTTCGAGTGTTCGCTCAACAGTGTCAGCGCCCGCGTTGCCAAACGTTTCATAGAGACGACTGATGCCATTGTGTGTGGCGGCAATGAACATCAGGTAACCGGGTGACCAGGTGTCAAAGTTTCCGTGAGCAAACACGCCGGGCATCCCAAACTTCGTCATCTCGGAAACGTTGTTCCATCCAATCATTTGCCATTCGTCAGTCAGAATAGGATCGAGCCAGGCGTTATATGGGCCATCGCCGACCGTGTTGTCGTACAGGTAAGGCACCGATTCATGCAGATCATGCAGGACCTGGGCTTTCCAGCCGATGTAGGTGTTGAGCACATTGCGCGTCAGCTTCAAGGAGAGGCCAATGGCATCGCGATTATTGTCGTGCGCCACATAGTGGCCCCAGTAGATTAGCGGCGGCCAGTTGTCTCTGGGATGGGCCAAATGCCAATTGTAGACGTCCACCTGGCGGTCGCGCCCGTCCGTTTCAGTCACCGGCGTTATGAGGGTCACGACGTTATCGCGTATGGATTTGACGTAGGCGCTATCGTCGACGGCGAGTCTATAGGCGAGCTCCATCAGGGCTGTTGGTGAACCGGTCTCAGGTGAATGAAGTGCGCCGGTAATGTAATAAACCGGAAACGACGCCGCGACCAGCCGGTCGGCTTCGTCCTCATCAAAGTTGATGGTTCGCGGATCGGCAAGTTTGGCAAGGCGGGCGCGGTTTTCGTCGAGACGCGCCAACAGGCTTTCGGATGCAACAGCGACGGCGATCATTTCGCGACCCTCTTCCGAGGTGCCGATTGAGTAGACCTTTACGCGTGGGCTGGCTTTTTCGAGCATCCGCATGTAGCGGTGTACATCTGCCGAGTATGGCAGTTTCCCCGGAGCGCCGGCGACATCACCCAGCACGGATTGCGGCGTCGGCACGTCGGGCGAGGCGGGCAAGTAGTCAGTCAAAGGAGAATTGAAGAATGGCTCCGTCGTATACTCGCGAATCTTCTTCGTGTATTCCTCATCTACGGGCTGGTTAACGTTGCGACCGGGTTTGACCTGTGCGGCGGCGGATAAGAACACGCCGGTTAACAGTAGAGACACCACCAGACAGCGAAAGAGTAAACGGGCCACGAGTTTTTCCCTTCGTTCAAGAAGCACTGATCTATTCATTAAGGTAGAGCAGATGCTTTTAAGCTATTACTCGCGGGCAAGTCAACAGGCCGTGTAGACGCGTAGTGGATCAGTTTGGAAATGAGGTCAGTACCACCATGCGGTAGCAGGTGGGCCATTGGAAAATCATTCATCCTGGTTTTCAAATGCCTCTCGATAAATACGTGGAAACGAAGTCTTGCCGTGATGTAGAAATCATTCGCAAGAACTTGAATGGCTCCCAATCGGCCCACCCGCTACCGCGTGGTGGTACTGGCCTCACTCCCAGACTGGCATTCCGCGACAAACTAAAGTTTATCGGACGACAAAGCAATGCCCGCCTCTAAACGATTCGTATTTACTTGGATGTGGCTTTAATGCACTAGCGAGGTGGCGGGTTCGAGCGCCATTAGATCATCGACTGAGACGTAGCGAGCAGGATCTTCCATGACGAGGATAGTGGCGTCTTCGGCGGGAACCGGTCTCGAAAAGAAGAAGCCCTGACCGTATTCACATTCCAGCGAACGTAGCAGGTCGAGCTGCTCTCGCGTTTCCACGCCCTCAGCGACTACTTCCATGCCGAGGTTGTTTGCGAGGGTGCAGATGGTCTTCACGATTTCCGAGTTTTCATCACCTGCAGCCATCCTGCCGATAAACGAACGATCAATCTTGAGGTTGTTGACCGGGAATTTGTGCAGGTAACTCAGGGAAGAATAGCCCGTCCCGAAGTCGTCGATGCTCAACTGAACGCCCAGCGTGCGAAGTTGAAGCAGAGTGTTTCTGGCCAGCTCGGCGTTTTCCATGACGGCCGACTCGGTGATCTCGAGTCGCAGGTAGATCGGGTTGATTCCAGACTCGGCGATGATGCTTTCGATCTGGTGAATCAAATCCGTTTGCGTTAACTGCTTGCCTGACAGGTTGACGCTCATCGTCAGGGATTCACGACCCACGGCGGTTTGCCAGGCGCGCAACTGCGTGCAGGACTCGCGCAAGACCCAGGCGCCGATCTCGGTGATCAAGCCGGTTTCTTCCGCAAGTGATATGAATTCATCAGGCTGGACCAGTCCACGTTCAGGATGGTTCCAGCGAACGAGCGCTTCAAAGCCGGCCAGCATTTCAGTGCCGAGCGCAACGATGGGCTGATAGTGGACGCAAAACTCCTGGCGCTCGATGGCGCGCCGGAGATCGTTTTCAAGCTTGAGTAGCGCCACGGCGCGCGTGTGCATCGTGCTGTGAAACAATTCGTGACGTGCCTTGCCGGTATCCTTCGCCCGGTACATCGCCGTATCGGCGTCGCGCAACATGTTCTCTGCGTCTTCCCGCCCGTCGATGCTGAGCCGGATGCCGATACTGGCGGTGATATAGATTTCGTGTCCATTCAGACTGAAAGGCTTCAACAGCTCTTCCTGAATTCGTTCCGCTACTGATGTGGCCACGCTCCAGTCTTCGAGACCGTCGAGCAGGATCGCAAACTCATCGCCACCCAACCGCGCAATCGTATCCGTCGGCCGCAGGCAAGCGCCGAGTCGTGACGAGAGCGCCACGAGCAGCTGGTCGCCGGTGTTGTGGCCCAGGCTGTCATTAATATTCTTAAACCTGTCCAGGTCAATAAAGAGAACGGCGAACAGGTGATCGTGTTGCAGCTTGGAGCGTTCGATCGCCAGTTTCAAATGGTCGAGGAGCAAAGGACGGTTGGGAAGACCGGTGAGGGCGTCGTGAAACGCTGCGTGGCGGAAGTGTTCCTTATTTTCTTCCAGCGCTTTGCTGATTCGATCCTGTTCGGCAATGTAGCGGCTCAGTTCTTCAACGTGTCGTTCGGCTAGTTCAGCACGTTCGCGCTCAAGTTCCGCGCGGCCGCGTTCCGCCTGTTCAGCCATTGCCGCCGTCTGGCGTATGTCGTCGAGATACTTCTGATAGGTGAAATAAATGATCGAGATGATCGGGACAGTTACCAGCAGCGCGTAGAGTCCTACTGTGTTGAAGGAATGGAAGATTACCCCGGCAGCTACCGCTCCACCAAAATAGGTGATCGAGGTCCACAGGTAATGTTGCTTCCAGGTTACCCAGAAACCCGCGGTCGCTTTGAGAGCCAGACCTACGCCTACCAGCGTTGTGTTTGAGAGATACTGCACCAGAGCCATCACCGAGACTCCGATTACCGTCGCTCCGACACTGGCGTGGGGATCTATGCCCAGCAGCGACAAGGCGACTACAGTCGTCGAAGTGGAGCAAGCCATAACGGCCGCGTTGAAAAGAACAATCTTTGGCGTCTTGCTGATTCTGTAACCGGAAGTGAAGCCTTCGCTTGCAGCCACCAGGATTGCGGCCGGGCCGCCATAGAGGAGCATTACGAGGAATATGAAGGTGTCGGAGACAGTAACGTTGGTGTTTGCTCTCGGAATCCTCACCGAGAAGCGGGAGCTAATTGCTACCGTGATGAACGCCAGCAGGAGAAATCGAAGGCCGAGTCTGTCCCAGGGCATACGGGCAACAGCCGCGATCGTAACTCCTGCACCGAGGATAATTATCGACCCCAAATAGCCGTTGATCTTTTTTTCGTTGCCCATTGCGCGCGACTCGTTCTGTTCCTGAGACTAGTGAGCGGGTTGGAGGTAAATAGTGTCGTAATAGCTACGTAGTGAGTAGCCGGCCTTGCTGTAAAAGTTTCTGGTTTTTTCTTTGCTGGCGTTCAGGGTGAGGCAGATGGAGCCTGTCCGACGCAGCAGCTTTCGACCAAGTTGTGATAAGCAGGTAGAGCCATAACCCTTACAGCGCTGAGACGGGTCTACGTAGATGCCTTCGAGGTAAACCACTTCCGGTGTGTCTGCAAGAATGTCTGCCTTGAACAGGACTTTACCGTCTTCCATCCAGATCCAATGGCGGCCACGAGCGATGCGGGTAGCCGTGCGAGCACGAAACCCGTCGGGGTCCCGCTCTAATGGACTGCTGCCGCTTTCGGCCTGGGCCATCTCGGCATTCACGCGCACAACGCTTTCCAGATCGTCGAGTGTGGCGAGGCGTAATCCGCTTATTTCTTCACCCCGAGGAGCATTTACCTGCTCCATCAGGAGCTCTCGACAGACCCGGGTGGCGCCTTTTCCTGATGTCCCATACTGACTCCAAAACTTCAGGACCGTGTCCTCCTCGCCTCTGATGAGGAAGGGGAGACTGCTCTGCTGGGCCAACCGTGCGAAAGCAGTGATCGATGAATCGGTGCGTGCTTCTATTAGTGTGGCGTGTCCGATCAGGGCGATTCCTTCGAGAAGTCCATGAGAACCCCGGTAGCTATAGAAGCCTCCGCGGTTGAGAGGATTCTCGATGCCGTTGTCACGAATCAGGCTGGCCATATAGACGGTATGAAGCGGACGTCGCGAGAGGAAATGGAGCGCTTCGCTCTTATCCTTCTCCTGAAGAGCCACGGCGTGCGTCTCCGACGTGCCGAACTGATCGAGAGGCAGAGAAGCTTCTTGACTCATCATTGTTACAGCCACTTTTCTTGTCTCTCTACTTCCAGGGTCAATCGTTAGCGGGGAACGCAGGGAGTTGCCCGCCTTCGACGAAATTTATGATTGATTAATAGGGATCGCCGCCGACCGCGGCTGACATCGCTTCGAGAGCGGCATCGCCAAGCACTACGCCGTCACCCAGCACGACGCCATCACTCGTCAGCAGACCGCCGTCGCCGAGTACAACACCATCACCGAGAACGACGCCGTCTCCGAGGACCACGCCATCACCAAGGACCACGCCGTCTCCTAACACAACGCCGGATCCAAACAGAGCGTGGCAGGGAAGGAAGATCGTGCCATCGCCCAGGACCACACCGTCGGAAGTAAGAATGTTGTCTCCCAGGACGACGCCATCGCCGAGCACCACACCATCACCAAGAACCACCCCATCTCCGAGTACGACACCATCACCAAGGACGACGCCGACGCCGTAGATACCCTGGTACTGGCGAATGAGGTTGATGCCGGTCGCGTATGTGTAGTTGACGACAATACCCTGCGCCCATGAGAACGTTTGTCCGGCAATCGTCGATCGTGCGATCGGCAGAGTAGTTGTTTTTAGCAGCTGCGTCCCCAGTGGTGTCGTTGTCCAGTTCAGGTCCGTACGAACCTGTTTGGCAAGACGCATAGCTCCCTCAATATTGAGTTGACCTGTTCCTTGCTCCAGTGTGTTCGCGCCCTTAACAGGTTGCGCGGTGTACATCAGGATCATCTTGACCATGTTGGGCGTGAGCTTTGGATTGGCTTGCAGCAGGAGAGCCGCAGCGCCCGATACCACGGGAGTCGCCATCGACGTTCCGCTCAAACGCATCCATCGCTTCTTATAGTCAGAGTTGCTGACGGCGTGTAACTCGGGATTATGCGCAAGAAGATAGTTGGGAACGATTTGGTCCTTACCGTTGATCCTCTCCTTGGTTAATGCCTCGGGGGCAATCACCTTGTTGCCGGGCGCAACCAGGTCAGGTTTGATCAGGTTGTCGTAGTGCTTAACTCCGTCAGCATCCGTTGAGTAGCTCCGCGTTGGACCACGGGAACTGAAGGTCGCTATCTTGTCGTCAGCGCGCTCGTCGGTACCAAATGTGTTAGTAGCACCTACGGTGATGACGGAAGGCTCATTGCCCGGAGAGTGTATGTGGCCATAAAGCTTTCGGCCCTGGCCGTTTTTGCCGTTATTACCAGCAGCGGCGACAACCACAATTCCTGCATCTACGAGCCGGCGGGCCGCGCGACAAAGAGGATCGTTCTTGTAAGAATCAATTGCCATTGTGCCGAGGCTCATATTGACAACTCGGATGCGGTATTTTTGGTGGTTCTTTTCGCCGTTGGGACTGCTAGGGCTGACCGGCGCGAGTATCCAGTTCAGCGCGGCGATTAGACCGGAGATCGACCCTGAGCCTTCCGAATTCAGCACGCGCAGGTTAATGATCTGGGCCTTGGGCGCGATTCCCGCAAACTGTTCAAAGTCGTCCTTCGTAGCGATGATTCCCGTGACGTGGGTGCCATGGCCGTACTTATCGATCGTTCCTTTTCCGTCGTTGGTAAAATCCTTCTCGAAGGTAACCTTGTCCATTGCATCGTGGTCGCGGAAGAGTCCGGAATCGATCACGGCTACGCCGATGTTCTCGCCTTCAATCGCGCCATTTCCAGTCTGCGCGCGCATCGTGACCGCGCCGGTAGTCGCCTCGAGGTGGCCTACCCTGCCACCATCGTCATCCCCATCCCCATGGAGCATGCGAACCTCGCGGTCCAGCGAGATGTATGAGCTGGCGTTGCTGTCAGCCAGTTCCTGGACAACGCTCACAGGCAATTCCACCGAGAGCGTGCCAAGTTGTGAAAACTCTTCTGTGATTTCGATACCATGGCGCTTAAATATGTTCTGAAGTTTGGCGCTGCTGAGGTCTTCAGCTTGCAGCAGTACTTTGACGCGGTCCGACGAAGACTTTTTCATCATCTCTCTCAGGTCGGGAGAGACTTTGTCACCTTCGAACGCGTACCTGGCTGCGGCTGCGTCGGTACCGGTTGAGGACGCTGTGTCGGAACTTTGCCCGATCAGTATTGCTTCAAAGAGTCTGGCAATGCTTTCGTCGGATTCGATGTACTGCGAATAGGCTTCGGCCGAGGCTGCACCGATTATGCGCAATCCGTTGCCACGCAACGCTGCGCCAATAGTTGACGAGGCGACGTAAGTGGCGCGCTCGCCGGCAAACTCCTGCAACTCATCAATGAAGAGGATTATCTGGCCGTTGGCTTTTTCGGTTTCAGCAACTATCGCCTGAACGCGAGTCTCAAATTCCTGACTATTGTTCGCGCCTTTCGCAATGGCATCAAGGTTAAGGCTGAATATCTGCTTGTCGCGCAATTCGGCGGGAACGTCAGCGGAGGCAATCCGGATGGCGAGACCGCGCGCGATAGCGGAGCGACCAAGATTTGATTCACCGATAAGAACAGGGGCCTTCTTCGAATTCGAGAGGGTTGCGACCACACGAGCAATCTCGGCGTCGTAACCATTTACAGCCTGGAGTTTTCCAAGGCGGGCTAACCTCGTCAGATCGAGAGCAAAGCGTTGAAGGTTTGGATAGTTGGTGGCGATGCGCCGGGCGGGACGGCGAGTCGCTTCACGCGACGTGGGCTTATTATTGGCCGAAGCTGCTCCGGTGAGTAATACACCCATTGACATCGATGCAATCAGCGCCAGTGTGACGAGCTTTCTGATTGCGGGGGGTTGGGGCTTTGTCTTCATGCTTAGACTCCTACTTGTTACCCAAGGATATCGGCGATAGCTTCGCCGCAGCCCTTAGTGCGAAGATCGTGCCGCAGGTGAACTGGTAATTTGTGGCATTTTTCCGTGGGGTTTTCGCGATCTGGAAAACGGGTTGACAGACTGCTGAACGATTGAACGGTCAGATTGGGCAGGGGGGCATCGTTTTGACTGAAAACCTGTCTAGGCTTCGTTTTGACCGGAACGGAGTCATTGAAGCGGGAAATCGGATTCCTGGAAACCGTGCAGAAGCGCGGCACAGCTGCATAACGCACGGCGCTAGCTGCATCAGGCGCAGCGCAACCGCAGAAGACGGTGGTGCAACTGCAGAACTCGCTAGCGCAAGTGCAGAAGTGGCTTGTGCGAAGGCAGAAGTGGCTGGTGCGAAGGCAGAAGTGGCTGGTGCGAAGGCGGAAGTCGCTGGCACAACTGCAGAAGTCGACCGCACAGCTGCAGAAGTCGTGAGCACCAGGTACAGAA
>Ga0190272_10001743_pt1 | contig 10438 bp, 9 predicted proteins | sample Popmic504T_FD_133746 | JGI IMG/M metagenome (GOLD analysis project Ga0190272, IMG submission 133746) | Populus adjacent soil microbial communities from riparian zone of Shoshone River, Wyoming, USA - 504 T | ecosystem: Environmental > Terrestrial > Soil > Riparian zone | place: USA: Wyoming...
GAACCCGCAAGCCCCCGAAGGGGCAGCGCCTTTTAAGGGCGCCGCTTTTGCCAGTTTCGCCACCCGGGCATGGCCGATGGTATCCGGCGCCTATAGGCTCGTCTCCATGGAGGTCCACGGGGGGCGCATCGTCGCGGAGGTCTTGAAGTCGCGGGGGGTCGAGCATCTCTTCACGCTCTCCGGCGGGCACCTCTTCTCGATCTACGACGGCTGCAAAAGGGAGGGGATCGGGCTCGTCGACGTGCGTCACGAGCAGACCGCCGCCTTTGCCGCCGAGGGCTTCGCGAAGGCGACGCGCGGGGTCGGTGTCGCCGCCCTCACCGCCGGGCCCGGCGTCACCAACGGGATCAGCGCGATCGCCGGCGCGCAGGCCAACGGCTCGCCGATCTGCGTGCTTGGCGGGCGGGCGCCGGAGCTGCGCTGGGGCTCCGGATCGCTGCAGGAGATCGACCACCTTCCCTTCGTCTCGCCCCTGGTCAAGTCGGCGCAGACGGTCAAGGAGCCGGGCGAGATCGCCGCGGTCACCGCCGCCGCCCTCGACCTGGCGCTCGGCGCCCCGAGCGGGCCGACCTTCGTCGACTACCCGCTCGACGTGGTCTTCACCGAGGCCGAGCCCGAGATCCCGCCGCTCCCGGCCGGCGGCGAGGCGCAGCCCGCGGCGGGGGTCGAGGAGGCGGCGGCGCTGCTGGCGGCGGCGGAGCGGCCGGCGATCATGGCCGGCAGCGGGCTCTACTGGGGCCGCGGCGAGGGGGAACTGCAGGCGCTGGCGGAGGCGCTCAGGATCCCGGTCTTCCTCAACGGCCTCGGCCGCGGCTGCCTGCCCGCCGACCACGAGCTGGCCTTTAGCCGCGCCCGCGGCACGGCGCTGAAGGGCGCCGACGTGGCGCTGGTGGTCGGCGTGCCGATGGACTTCCGGCTCGGCTTCGGCGGCAGCTTCGGCGAGGAGACCCGGATCGTCCGCCTCGACGTCGCCCCCAACGCGCTGACGGCCAACCGCGCTCCGGAGGTCGACCTGGTCGGCGACGTCGCCGCCAGCCTGGCGGCGATCCGCGAGGCGGTTGGCGAGGGGCGCCGCGGCGGGGCGTGGCTGGAGCAACTGCGGGCGGTCGAGGAGGAGAAGCGGGCCGCCGAGCGGGAGGAGCTCGAGGATTCGCGCTCGCCGCTACACCCGGTCCGCGTCTACAAGGAGCTGGGGGAGGTACTCGACCGCGACGCGATCGTGGTCGGCGACGGCGGCGACTTCGTCTCCTACGCGGGCCGCTTCATCGACACCTACGGGCCGGGTTGCTGGATGGACCCGGGGCCGTTCGGGTGCCTCGGCGCCGGGCCCGGTCAGGCGATCGGCGCCAAGGTCGCCCACCCGGACCGCCAGGTCTGTCTGCTGCTCGGCGACGGCGCCTTCGGCTTCGCCGGCATGGAGTTCGACACGATGGCGCGCCACGGGCTCGGCGTGGTCGGCGTGATGGGCAACAACGGCATCTGGGCGCTCGAGCACCATCCGATGAAGTTCCTCTACGGCTACTCGGTGGCGGCGGAGCTGCGGCCGGAGACGCGCTACGACGAGGTGGTCGAAGCGCTCGGCTGCGACGGCATCCTGGTGCGGGAGCCCGACGAACTGCGGCCGGCGCTGGAGCGGGCCTTCGCCTCGGGGCGGCCGACCCTGGTCAACGTCCTCACCGACCCCGAGGTCGTCTACCCGCGCAAATCGAATTTGGCCTGACAGAACGAGAATCGGCCGCCTTCGCAGGCGGCCGATTCAAGTTGGCCCCTCAGGACGGGCAGGGGTACGTCTTCAGGGACCAGATTTATTCGGTGGGCCCGGACGGCGGGAGGCGCCATGATGCGGCAATCGCCCAAGCCCTATCCAGGTCATTAACGGGGGGTATGTCCCATCTCTTCCCTGGTACGGCCGATTATGCGCTCGACTGTCCGATGTGTCTAGTCGGTGCGTAACCGGCTACTGAGAACAGGGTAGCCCATACCTACCCACTTTTCTGGGTAAGACAGGGACTCTTACCCATCTGTACTGGCCCGCACCGCCGCTCTGTACAGGCGGTACCGCGAAGCCTGTCGAGTATGCGCAACCTCTAATCAGGTGCGATGGCGCGTTAGCCGCTGCGGCGCACCGCGGCGAGCGCGGCCCCGTAGAGGATGTCGTGCTCGGAGACCTCGATCCGCTCCAGCTCGAAGGCGCGCATCGCCTCGACCAGGATCACGACGCCGGCGACGATCGTCGGCGCCCGGTCGGGGTGCAGGCCGGGGATCTCGACCCGCAGCGCCAGCGGGACCGAGGCGAGCTGGGAGAGCATCCGCTGGACCGCCGGCAGCTCGAGCACGTGGCCGTGGACCCGCTCGGGGTCGTAGGGCTCGAGGCCGAGCTCGATCGCCGCCAGCGAGGTGGGGGTGCCGGCGACCGCTATTCCGGCCACCGCCGAGGCGCGCCGGGCAGCCTCCTCGATCAGGCCGCGAACGTCGCCGACCAGCGCTTCCAGCTCGACTGCGGTCGGGGGGTCGGAGGCGATGTGGCGCTCGCTGTGGCGGACGACTCCGGCCTGCAGCGAGGTGTGGAAGGAGACCTCCTCGCCGGTGCCGACAATCAGCTCGGTGGAACCGCCGCCGATGTCGATCACCAGGGTCGGCTGCTCGGGCCGGTTCTCGGACGTCGCCCCCATATAAGTGAGCCGCGCCTCCTCCTCGCCGTCGATGACCCGGGCCGAGAGCGCGAACCGCTCTCGCAACTCGGCGACGAAGGCGCTGCCGTTGGAGGCGTCGCGGACGGCGCTGGTCGCAATCGCCTCGATCGTCTCGACCCCGCTCCTCTCGACGATCTCCATATAACCGGCGATCGCCTCGCAGGCGTCCTCGATCGCCTCGGTGGCAAGCTGGCCGGAAAGGTCGACCCCGCGCCCGAGCCGGGTCACCTGACTGCGCCGCTCGACCAGCCCGACCCGTCCCCCGGCAACGTCGGCGACCAGCAACCGCGCCGAGTTGGTGCCGATGTCGATCACGGCGACCCGTTTCGAATCCCCATCCATGAGCCGAGGACTCTAGACCGCAACCCAATCGGGAAGTCCCTTGCGCAAACCCCGACCCGCGCTCGCCCCCAGCCCCGCCATTGCTAAAGTTCACAGACCGTCGCGGGGTGGAGCAGCCAGGTAGCTCGTCGGGCTCATAACCCGAAGGTCGCAGGTTCGAATCCTGCCCCCGCTATAGGACGAAAGCCCCGCAAATGCGGGGTTTTCGTCTTTCTGGAGACGCAGACAAAGGGGTTCAAAAAGGCCCGTGGGGCAACGCCTGGGGCAACATGAGCTTCGAGAGAGGTCGCAAAAAGGCTGCTTGGGTCCCGGCTACGGCTACCGCGGAAGGCGAACTCGTAGACGCCTTGCACGCTCGGTAAAGGCTTGTTGGCCGCCCTCAAGGATCTCGCAAACCTGCCGACGGATCTCGGGGTTCTCGAGTCCCCCATCCTCATAATTGATCTCCGGAAGATCGCCGGAGCGATGCGGCCCCGCCGTTGCGATGATCACCTGATCGGCGTCGGTGTTGACGACCAGGTTGGCGTTGTGGGTGACGATTATCACCTGCCGGCGCGCGCGGGTTTCTCGGAAGCGATCGACCAGCTCGTCGAATACAGACTTCGGATCGAGATTCTCCTCAGGCTGGTCGATTATCAGCGGCCTGTCGTCGGTGCGGTCTATCGAGAGGTAGAGGAGCAATAGCACGATGCCACGCGTGCCCGGGGAGAGCTGCTCGATGTCGACGCCGTCGTATTGGATCCCGTATCTGATCCGGATGTGGTCGGTGCCGTCGAGCCAGGTCGAGACCCCGTCGACCCAGCGCCAGTAGCTCTCGCCCTGATCGGGGGAGACGAGCGAGTGTTCCAAAAGCGCCTCGTCATGTCGGTCCCGAAAGCTCGCCATCGCCTCGGCGACGTTCTCACTCGTGCCCGTTCGCCAGGCAGGGGCGAGCTCCTCGCGCGCGGCTTCGAGCAGGGTTCCGTGGCCCTTGAACGGACCAGTCTTGCGCAGATCGAGCAGCTCCTCACCCGCCTTCGCCCAGGCCTCGACGTCGACTTCTCGCCGCACTTCGAAGCTGAGCTTGGCGAGCGCTCCTACGGCTCCCTCGAGCGTCTTGGCGAGCGGCGCGTAGAGCTTGGTCAGCTCTGCCTCCTCTTCGATCAGGGCGTCGAACACTTTTCCGTACTCCGCCTTTCGCTCGTCCTTCAACGCCTCGATTCGCCCCGCGGATGATTCCGCAGCGGTGATCTGTTTCTCCAGCTGACTCAGCACGCTCTCGGCGCGAGCGATCTTCTTGTCGAGTGCTTTCAGCTGATCTTCCTTCTTGGCGTCGATGCCGATCAGCTCGCGAAGGCGCCCGGCCTCCTGGGCAAGTGGCGCCTGTGGGAGACCGGTGAGATCAGTGCCCTCGTCGATGAAGGCCTTTCCGTTTCCGGGGTCGGGGAGCTTTTTTCCGCGGAGCTCGGCGAGTTCTTTCTCGGAGACCTTGCGAAGGGCCTCGACGATCTGATCGACATCACCGGCGAACTCACGCCTGAACGCTTTCCAGTCCGATGGCCCCACCCCGGCGTCGGCGTGAGCCTGCTTTAGGTCCTCGAGTTCGGCATCGACCTCGCGCTCGCGGATGTCCTTCACGCGATCGGCGAGCTCGGCAATCGCTTGCGCCCTGCGGGCGACGGAGTCGAGGGTAACCTGGCGCTTCTCGAGTTCAGCCTGAATCTCCTCGAGCCGCTTTGCCCGACTCTCGGTGCCCTTGCTGATCAGGGCAGTCCTGGCCTTCCTGTCGTCGGCGACGATCTTGGTGCCATTTTTCTGGCGCTCGCGCAGAGCGCTTAGCTCGGCTTGCTTGCGACGCTCCTGAGAGATCCTGGCCACGGCCCGTTCGAGTGCCTGGCGGCTTCGATCACGCGCGAGGCGGCTGCGGGCAGAGCGCTTTTCGAGCAGCTCGCCGAAGCCGCTGACGCCGAGGCGTTCCTCGGCCGAGTGCTCCTCGAAGATCACCCGCTCGATCTCCACTAGGAGCTCGTCACTGACGCCGCCGTCTGAGGAGCAGAGCCGCTCCACGAACTGCTGGGAGAGGTACTGGACACCGGGGGTCTCCGAGGTCTCCCCGCCGGCCTGCGCGAGCTTTTGAACGGAGGAGTCGCCATCGGCCCACCGCAGCGTGATCTCGACCTCGTCGAGGAGGTTACCGGCCCTGCGGATGAACGAACGCTCGTTTTCCCGACCCTCGGACGATCCCGCCGCGGTGGCGAGGAGATCGGCAAGCGCGGTCTTCCCAGAGCCCCTGGCGCCGATGATTCCAACCAATCCGGGGTTCAGATCGATGCGCGAGGGAGAGCACCACTCGGCGCCACCGAGCTCGATCGAGTCGATGATCCGAAAAGGCAGAGCGCCTGCGGGCGGAGAGGGGCCGACGAGTGCGCGGGCGCCGGGCTCGATCAACGCCTGGCGGAGGGCTTCGAAGGTTGCGTCGCCCTTGATCCAGGTATAGCGGTCCTCGGGAGGGGCACAGACCTGGTCGAGCCTGTGTGCGTCTGAGCCGTGCAGGCAGGGTTTGGCCCCATCGTAGGTTGCGCGGAGCTCCTCGATCGAGAGCTTCCCCTCCCCCAGCCAGAAGGCCCGATCGCCGGGGTTGCCCGAGAAGATGACCTCCGCCGATCGCTCGATCTCGAGCCGGATGGCGGCCATCGAGGCCTCTTTTTTCAGGCCCGAGGTGCCGTCGCCGCTTCCGGCGGCGACGGCGACGATGACGTTCCTTTGCGCCCACTCGCTGCCGGCGATCGCCTTGTTCAGCGCCTGAATCGTCGTCTTGAACTGCGTGGTTCCAACCTTGAGGGCGCTCTGGTCTGAGGTTGCGTTGGGGTCATGTGCTTTGCCGAGCGCGATCAGGTTCTCGCGGGTGCAGTGATAGGTCTCCTTCTTAACCTCGAATGAGAGCTTCGCCAGGAACCCTCGTGCCTGAGCGAGATGGTCGGGGTCCTCGGGGCAGATCAGCAAGTGACCGTTAATCGGCTTACCCGCCGCGGTGCCGACCTCAAAGCGGACCTCTACGTTGGGGAAGATCAGCTCGACATCCGCAAGTCGACCTTCGGCCTTCTTGGTCAGTACCTCCTCGTAGAGATCGAGGCTCCAGTAGTCGGTGATTCCGAGCGCGACGACCTGCGGGTCAGCGTTCTCGATTCGCGCAAGGTATTCGTCCCAGACATCCTGACCTTTGAACTGGTCGTTCAGCACCGTCCCCGGTGCGTGGATGTGGGGATCCCATCGGCGCCAGACCGAACCACGATCAAACGAAGGCGTAGTGTTACTCATGGTGCCCGGACGCTATGTGAAGCAGTGTGCTCTGCGGGTTGGGTCCCGCTATCGGAGTAGGACGCATTCAGAAGCTGTCGTCTTCAACATTTCGCGCAGCTAGCTGAGTGCAGATGCCGAGAGCGGTCCACTCATCTCCGCTGAGTCCGAGAATCATCACGCCACCTCTCGAAGGTATCGAGGTGGCGTCAGCATCTCTTCACGGAGATCACCAACAGCACGGCAACGACGACGATCGTCGGTATGGGGGCCACCAAAGAGCTCAGTGGTCCGGAGGGTGAAATAATGAGCGAGCTTCCAGGCAGTGCGGACCTGGCAAGACTTGCCGCTCTCAATTCGCTCGATCGTGCGCCCAGAGACGCCGATGGCGTCACCGAGCTGTGCAGTAGAAGCACCGGCGACGTTGAACCGGAGTACGCGCAAAGCGTTCTCGTCGTCATCGATCCATTCGGCAGAGAGGAGTTCCAGGATTCGATTACGCATTGGCGCCTCAACACAATCAGCGAGATCAGCTGATAGCTGAGACAAGCGAGTAGTCCAGCTGCGCAGCTCTTCGGGGTCTAGCTGTGCATCGGAATCGGTGAACCGCTGCCCTTCACTGAGTAGTCGTCGCATTGCCTTTGAGACACCTGTGCGTCCGGCCCGGTTCGGCTGGTCTCCGGCCTTCGTAAGTGGGATGAATTCAGACATGTTCTCGACCAAGGTACACAGGGCTTTGGCTTCAAAAGTCAAGAAATGAGTCAATCTGTCGCATTCACCGACAAGTTGGCGCACTAAGCGACACAAGACGGGAAGCAGGCCCGGACGTCCTCATTCGTGACTCAGATGCCTATCCTCGGCTAGTTGCTAGTCGCTGCTTGGGGAGGAGAAGGAGCAGGGTTGTTGACGACAATAAGTTGAGTCCGTCGTCGCGGTTAAGGTCGCGCGATGGCAAAGAGGCCAACGACCTGGGTTGTGGACTTCGACAGCCACGCGGTCATTGACTTCGAGGACGTGAAGTCGCGCGGAGATCGCAAGGCGGTCTTCAACGTTGTGCAGAAGCTGAAGGATCTTGGGCCGGATCTGCCGTCGCCGCATATGAAGTCGTTGAAGGGCGAGGCGAATCTCTTTGAGCTGCGGCCGAAGCAGGGGGCTTGTGAGACTCGGCCGATCTATGCGCGGTTCGGTGGCCGTTTCGTGGTTCTGGCGGTAGCCGCGAAGAAGAAGGACTTCGACCGAGCTGTCGCGGCAGCGAGCGATCGCCTGAAGCGCCACGGTTGACTTTGCGATAACAGAGCTATTATCATGGTCGCGATGGCGGCTTCACGCAAGAACTTCGATGCACTCCTGGCGGAGGAGCAGCTTGCCGATCCGAGCTTCCGAGCAGAGTGGCAGAGGCTCACTCCTGCGCGGGAGTTTGCGGCAACGTTGCTGCGTTATCGCGCTGAGCACAGGTTGAGCCAGAGAGCCCTGGCGGAGAAGCTGGGCGTCTCGCAGCCGCGCGTCGTCAAGCTCGAGTCCGGGGAGCACAACCCGGAGGTCGACACGATCATCAACGCTGTCCGGTGCCTGGGGATCGAGTTCGTGCTCGACGTGGCGCCTGCGGACCGCAAGCCGACGCTGGTGACGGCGCGAGCTCAGAAGCGTGGGGCGATCGCCCACGACGATGTTTCCGTTGTGGCAGCTTCTTCCGTCTAGACGCGCTAAATGCCGCGGTCATTCGGCCGCCCCTGCTTCACGCGCTCGGCGGCGTTGCCTCCGCGGGGCCGGGCGTGACGCAGCAAGGCCCGTACCTCCTTTGCTCGGTTCGCTCGGCGGTGTAGAGGGGCGCAGACAACGATCTTCTTCATGCCCGCGATTATGACGAGGTCAATGAGTCCGGCCGGTGGGCCTGCTGGGGCAACAAATGGGGCAACATGCCCCACAGATTCCAGCCGATCCCAGCCGATCTCGATCTCGCGAAAACCGCTTGAAACCGTGCCCCACGTAGTCCAGCGGGACCCCCAGGCTCGGGCTCATAACCCGAAGGTCGCAGGTTCGAATCCCTGCCCCCGCTACTCCCCCATTAGTGACCAGCGATTTCAGGTCACGAACTCCAGTGAAGGCGCTTGAGACAAGCGCCTTCACTCGTAGATGGCCTGCGTTCCGGTCGATCTCTACCGACAGCCGGAAAGCGTCGAAGACTGCGCGACGCAGTTTCGGCTCTGCGGCCGTGAGCGATTTGCCGAGATCCGGGATGCCGTCGAGAACGAGGCGAGCGTCCTCAAGGTCCACGGCGCCGTTTTCGCGGGCGGCGATTTCAAGATCGGTTAGGGCCGCTTGGGTTTGCTCGCGCTCGCCTTTCAGCGCTTCGATGCGCTCGCCGACCAGGAGTGGATCGACGCCATTCTCAATCGCGGTGAGCTGGCGGCGAATCCGCTGCTCTATGTCGCCGAGTTGACTCGACAAGCGTTCGCGATCAGCTCCATTGTCCGATCGGAGTTCCCCGGCAAGCGCCGCGCTTTGAGAGCGAAAATGGGAAAGGAGAGCGAAAATGGGAAAGCCTCTCCGGCCCGAAGATGCGGGTGGCGAAAAAGGCGTCGATCACTTTCAGCATCGCGTCCTCGCGCACGTATTGCCATTTGCCGTGTCCTACGGCTTCGGCTGCTTTGTCGCCGTAGCTGATCCGATAGCAGCAGGCGTAGTAGGTGTTGTCCTTGCGGGTCGCAGCAATGCCCGCATCTGAATCGCTCACACGACTCGCCGACGCTGGGGCGTGCAGACAACAACCTTCTTCATTGCCGCCATTATGGCCTGCGTCGATCTCCGTCTCGCTTGCGTTGCGTCGGTGCGCGTCAGACGCGGAGTACTGGAACTTCCTCGAAGGAAGAGAAATCAGCGTCCTGGGTGACAATGGCTACGCCGTGCCGCAGTGCGGTCGCAGCGATCCAGGTGTCGTGGCGGCGGAGGCGTCGGCCGCGAGACCGCTCGGCTGATGCGATGCGCGCAAAGCAGCTCGCGGTCTCTGCGTCAATTGGAAGCAGGGGATACGTGGCCTGGACGCGCGAGAGGGTGGAGAGCCGAATGGCTCGGGCATCTGGGTCGGTGGCGCGCAGCACGCCCAGCTCCAGCTCGGCGGCGGTGATCACTGAGACGGCGATCTGCTCGGGAAGCTCGCCAAGTTCGCGACCGGTCTCTTGGGCGATGAATATCGAGGTGTCGGCGATTGCCCGACTCAATCGTCGAGCTCGGCGCTGCGAACGTCGGCGAGATCGTCCAGTAGGCCGGCGTCGGCGGGCGCCTCGGTCACGATGCGGCGCAGCTCGCTGGCCGGGACCCAGGGATCGCGATCCTCAACGTGGGGAAGGATGTCGGCGACTGGACGGCGGTTGACCGTCAGCGTCAGTCGTTCACCGGCTTCCAGCTCGGAGACCACGGCAGAAGTGGAGTTTCTTAGCTCGCGGATCGAAACTGCTCGCGCCATGTGCGCAACTGTAGCACTCCTTGCTACGCACCCTCGATCTGGGGCAACGAATGGGGCAACATGCCCCACAGATTCCAGCCGATCTCCACGTAGTTCGATCTCGCGAATTCGGCTTGAAACCTAGCTTCACGTAGTCCAGCCGAGTCAGCGGGCCGCGCTCATAACCCGAAGGCCGCAGGTTCGAATCCTGCCCCCGCATTTCACGAAATCCCCGCCAATGCGGGGTTTTCGCCGTTCTAGGGCGCAGAAACAGTTGCAAAATGGGGTGTGGGGCGAGGTGAGTTCCAGCGAGGTTGCTTCCAGCCCTTGAGAGGCGTCCTCGGTCCCAGGGGTGCCATAGAATTGCGCCGTGCCGTTCACTCTCAGGAACCTCAAGGAGGATCTGGAGGACGCTGGGTCCAACTTCGACGGCTCGCCAGACCTGGAGTTCCGCTTGGCGACCCAGGCGCTTGAGCTCGAGAAATCAGGTTTGGGCTACCAGCGCGTCCCGCCCGGCTATCGCTTTCCGTACGGCCACACGCACAAGGAGCAGGAGGAGGTGTACGTGGTCCTGGGCGGAAGCGGCCGGATGAAGCTCGACGACGAGATCGTCGAGCTCAAGGAATGGGACGCGGTGCGCGTCCCGCCCGGTACGTGGCGAGGCTACGAGGCCGGGCCGGAGGGC
>Ga0190272_10001744_pt1 | contig 10430 bp, 2 predicted proteins | sample Popmic504T_FD_133746 | JGI IMG/M metagenome (GOLD analysis project Ga0190272, IMG submission 133746) | Populus adjacent soil microbial communities from riparian zone of Shoshone River, Wyoming, USA - 504 T | ecosystem: Environmental > Terrestrial > Soil > Riparian zone | place: USA: Wyoming...
GCCCACCAATAACTTCGAGTCAGCGATCGCCGTCACCCTGGCTCCGGGAGCGTATACCGCGATCGTGCGAGGCGATGGCGATACCTCCGGTGTCGCCTTGGTGGAAGTTTACGATCTCAACCAGGGAGTGAACTCGAAATTGGCTAATCTGAGTACGCGGGCATTTATCAGTACCGGTGACAACATCGTGATCGCCGGCTTCATGCTGGGCGGAAGTAGCGGTGATGAGGACCGGATCGTGGTGCGGGGGATGGGCCCGAGCCTCGCCGCGGCCGGAGTACCGAACGCGTTGGCGGATCCGACGCTGGAACTGCGCGACAGCAACGGAGCGCTGATGACTGCGAATAATGATTGGCAGGACAATCCCGCGCAAATGGCGGAGGTCGCTGCGGCGAGTCTTGCGCCGCCAAGCAACCTCGAGTCTGCCATAGCGGTTACGCTGCCGCCGGGCCATTACACCGCTCTGCTAGCCGGGCAGAATAACAGCACCGGCATCGGCGTTGTTGAAGTTTACGCCCGGGGGACGCCGTAGAGGAGATTGTTGAAAACTCTCATTCAAAATTCAGCGCTGGTCGCAGCGCTCACTTTTGCAAGCGCAACCGCAGTCCCCGCCCAAACCTGCGATGTCACCTGGCGGAAAATTGATAATCCCCACGTAATTTCCGGCACGGTTACCATTCCCGCCGGCCAAACCGTCTGCGTCGAGCCGGGTGTAATTGTTCAATTCACCAGCAACGGACAACTGCACTTGCTCGGAAACCTGATTGGCACAGGTGCGGCCGCCGACAGGATTACACTTGTAGCGCAAAACAGTTTTCCGAACCGAGTCGAAGTGGTCGGAACACTCGATCTGCAATTTGCCGATATTTTCGTCCTCTTAAATATCAACGCCGGCGGCTCTTTCTTTGGCCGGGATTCCAGTTTTGGCCGGCTAGGTATGATCAGCAGTTTTGACGGTGTGACCAGCCACATAGACACGAGAACTCGATTTGTGTCGCTCGAGAATGCCGTGTTCGATTCGAGCGAACCGACCCAAAGCTTTAACGCCAGCATTTTCGGGGGAAACTTCACTGCGACTCTTCAAAACGTCTCCTTTCGAAATTCGGCCTTCTTATTTGTAAACACTTCCTACCTGTTTATTGACGGCTTATCTTCGCAAAACAGTCCGACTGACGGTTTGGTTTTTAACCAGAACACTCTTCAGCCGACCTTTTTCGATAATTTTAACATCGCCAATAGCGCGGGCGCCGGCTTGCTTCTCGACGCTGGCAATTTCGAAATCGGACCGAACGTCACGATTCAAAACACCGAATATCCCGTCAAAGGCAGCGGCGGTTTAATGCCGGGCAGCCACATTCCCGCGACGGGCAATCGTAATAACTGGATCGAAACGGGGCAAGTAGGGGCGCGTGATACGGTCTACGCGCCGCAAAGCCTGCCGTATGTCCTCGATCTTTTCCGGAATATCGGGGGCGTTGAAATCTTGCCCGGCACCACCTTTAAAGCCCGGGAGAACTTTGCTTTTCATACTGAATCCGGGCCGCTCCGCGCACTTGGCCTGCCGAATGCGCCGATTACGATTGAGCCGTTTATCCCTGGGCAGAAATGGACCTCGGGGCAATTCAATTCGTCTGGCGACCGGCTCGAATATGTGGTGTTGGACGGCAGCGAGCTTGGAATCGTCAGCGCGGGCGGTTCCGGGGCGATCTACTGGATCGACAACTCGATTTTGAGGAATCACGACCGGGCTTTGGCTAACCCCAACTTTTATTTTGCTTTTTTGCAAGGCAATCTGTTTGCGAACAACGGCATCGCCATTACCGCGGACTCGGGTATTCGCGCTTCGGGCAAAACGAACCCGAATCTCTTCGAGAATAACGCTACGGCGATGAATGCCGCCTCCGCCGAGAACGTCGAGGCCCGGTACAATTGGTGGAATTCGCCCACTGGTCCCACGGCGCAGAATAATCCTGGCGGCACCGGCGAATTAATTAACGGCCTGGCGCAAATTTTTCCGTTCCGCACTGCGCGACCCGACACGACGGACCATCCACCGGTGGTGAGAATGCCGCGCGTGCCGTATCGCTTCGCGCTCGGCAACTACCAGGGTTTGCTCGACTTCGGAACCAAACAGATTTTAACCTGGGAAGCTTCGGACGACGGTCAGATCGTCAAACAAAAGATTCTGTTCTCCAATAGCAGCAACTCGCGCGACCGGTTTACTTTGGTCGCGGATAACTTGCCCGCCTCCCAGCGTAATTTCGAGCTCACCGTTCCCGGCGCCGGTTTTCAAGTGGCCGGAAGTCCATTTGTGCGGGTCGTCGCGGTTGACGACCAGGGGCAGGAAGGTTTCGACGAGTGGCAGGTCAACGTTCCGTCCGGGGAAGAGACGGGCACTCTTCAGATTACTTCCAATGTTGCCGGCCAGGTCTTTCGCGGCGGGCATGAAGTTCCACTGACCTGGACTGTCACCACGCCCTTCTTGAATAACAATTACAACGCATTTCTGATTCTCGATGCGGACCGTCGTATCATTTCGCTCGGTGGCGGCAACTCCAGCGGCTCTTTTCTCACACCGAAGATGCCGCTCGTGTCCACGGATTCGGCGCGCTTCGCGGTCTCCGCCTACGGCACGTCAAATCGGCAACGATGGTTCTTCAGCCCGCCGTTCGCGATTCGGCCCGACCCCAGGTACATCGATGCCGCTCCGCAAATCTCGTTGAATTCACCAGCCCCTGGACAACAATTTTCGGCGGGCAGCGTGGTTCCGATTACCTGGACGGCAACCGATGACGAAGCGATTCGGCAATTTAATATTCAAGTCTCAACCGATGAAGGACGGACCTGGCTTGAGATTGCCGCGAACCTGCCGCCGGGCACGACAAACTACGACTGGCAATTACCGCCTAACGGGAGCGCGATTAACGATGTGCGGGTGCGGGTCATTGCAGCCGACCGGCGGTTTCAGAATTCCTCCGACGGACAGACGCGGAGCTTTAGTATTACCGCGCCGCCAAATGCTGCGCCGGCGGTGCAGATTACTTATCCGGCAAACAATTCGAATGTCGAAATCGGGAAGAGCGCGTTCTTCACGGCAAACGCCACGGACTCCGACGGCACGATTCAGCGCGTCGAATTTTACCAAACGACCAATGTCATTGGAATTCCCGGAGTGCTCACGACGACTCTTATCGGCTCGGACACAACGGCGCCTTATCAGGTCGCCTGGGACACATATTTCACGGGCAATTTCACCGTTACGGCGCGCGCTTACGACAATCGCGATGCCATTATGAATTCCTCAGCAAACAACTTCAGTATCGTAATGGGCGGCGGTCAGGCGCCTCTGCCGATAAATCCCCCCGAATTGGATATTCCCAGTGACGGCCAAAATTTTCCGACCGATTCGGACATTACTTTGAGAGCCGCCCCGGGAACGGGAAGCCGTCCGATTGTGCGGATGGATTTTTACAACGGCACGACGCTGATCGGTTCAGACACGACGGCGCCATATGAAATTGTTTGGAACGACGTTCCAGCCGGCAACTACGCGCTGTTCGCGCGAACGATCGCCAACAACGGCGCGGAAGCCACGTCGAAGCAGGCGGATATCTCCGTCGGAACTAGCACGCCAACGCCAACCCCGGCGCCAACGACCACTCCGACCCCAACCCCAACGTCTACTCCCGTGGCGACCGCGACACCCAGCGCGACTCCGGTTTCCACGCCGTTACCTACTCCGACTCCAACACCAACGACCAGTCCGGGCGTGACGCCCACACCAGCGCCAACGTTTACTCCGGGCGCGACGCCGACACCCATTTCGACGCCGGCTCCAACGACTACACCAGGAGCAACGCCGCCATCTACTCCATCGCCGGCCCCCACCGTGACTCCAGGTGCGACGCCAACTCCACCAGCTCAGGCCATTAACCTTTCGACGCGTATGCGAGTTCTCACTGGAGATAATGTGGGTATCGGCGGCCTCATCATCACGGGAAGCGCTCCGAAACGTGTCCTGATCCGGGCGATTGGGCCTTCCCTGACCCAATCCGGTGTCCCAAATGCGTTGCTTGACCCGGTGCTTGAGCTGCACGGTCCGGGTTCATTCGTCACCCTCACGAACGACAATTGGAAAGAGGACCCAGTGCAAAGGGCGTTGATCGAGTCAACGGGCATCCCGCCCGCAAGCGATCTGGAGTCAGCGATCGAAGCGAGGCTGATTCCCGGCGCATACACCGCCATCGTGCGAGGCAACGGCAATACGTCAGGGGTCGCCTTGGTGGAAGCCTACGATCTCGATCAGTCGGTTTCTTCGAAGCTGGATAATATCAGTACGCGAGCTCTCATTAGTACCGGTGACGACATCGTGATCGCAGGCTTCATGCTGGGCCAGGGCGGCACGGACAAAGTCGTAGTCCGCGGTATTGGCCCCAGTCTCACAAATTCCGGTGTGCCCAATGCGCTGGCTGATCCGACGCTGGAGCTTCGCAACGGGAATGGAGCGCTCCTGGTCGCGAATAACGACTGGCAAGATGATCCGATGCAAGCTTCAGCGCTTACGGCTGCTGGTCTTGTGCCTCCAAGCCATCTTGAGTCGGGCGTCGTGATGAACCTGTCGCCGGGTCTTTACACCGCACTGCTCGCCGGAGGGAACAACGGCGGTGGCATCGGCCTGGTGGAAGTTTACGCCGGCGTCGCGCCGTAGGGAACTCGCATGTGGAATTTCCTTCAGATTTCAGCGGTCATTGCAGCGCTCAATGTTCACAGCGCGACTGCTATTGCTCAAAGCCAGGGGCCGGCGCAGCCCACCGGGACGACGTGCGATGTAACCTGGCGAAAAGTTGATAATCCGCACGTCATTTCAGGCACGGTAACCATTCCTGCCAACCAAACAGTCTGTGTCGAGCCGGGCGTGATTGTGCAATGGGCCGACAATTCAAAAATTGATTTGCTGGGGCAAATCATAGGCACCGGTGCCAGCGCCGACCGCATTATGTTCAATTATGCGAATGCGGGACCAAACCGAATTGAGGTCATTGGAACGCTCGACCTGCAGTTTGCGGACGTAAACGTCATTCTCAACATAAATGCCGGCGGTTCGTTCCTCTGCCGGAATGGTAATTTTGGCGCGGTCGGGAGGATCGAGGCCACCTCCATCAACATTGATTCGCTGCCCACCAGATTTGTCCAGATCGAGGATACTGTCTTTGATTCCAGTAACCCGAGTCTGAACACGGAATTATTTGCTGCTGGCCTGACGGCGATCTTACGAAACGTCACTTTTCGCAATAATGCGTTTTGTTTCGTCGGAAACGCCTACATCTATTTCGACAACGTAACTTCACAAAACAGCCCGATCACGGGTTTGGCGTTTAGCCAGACTGAGTATCAACCGCTCTATCTAAACAACCTCACGGTCACCAACAGTGGCGACGCCGGAATTTCTCTTGGTCACGGCAATTTTGAGATCGGACCTAACGTTGTCATTCAAAACACCGAATACCCATTTTCAGGCAAGGGCGGTTTGATGCCGGGAAGCAATGTCCCCGCGACCGGCAACCGCAACAACTGGTTTGAGGTCGGGCAGCCGAATGCCGATGGTTCAATGTATCCGCCAATCGCCGTCCCGTATGTGATTGACAGCTTTTCGGACATTGGATCGTTACAGATTCTCCCCGGAGCTCATTTTAAGGCGCGGGCAAATTTCCACTTCAATACGGAGAGCGGCCCGGTTCGCATCCTTGGTTTGCCGGACGCGCCAATTGTTTTTGAGCCTTTCATCGCCGGGCAAAAATGGGATGGCGGACAGTTTAATTCGGGGGGCGACCGGATGGAATACGTTACCTTCGACGGCAGCCAGCGGGGAGTAATTGATGCGAATAGCGCCAACGGAACGTTCTACGTAGATAACTCGATTGTCCGGAATAATGATGTCGCGATTTCTTCGCCGACCGGCTTTTTCCAAGGCAATCTCTTCACCAACAACGGCACCGCGATTAATGCGAAGGCGAAGGCTTCTGGGAAGAAAAATCCAAATCTTTTCGAGAACAACGCGACGGCCGTTTTTGCCGCATCCGGTAGTCTGCCTGACGTGCGTTATAACTGGTGGAATTCGCCGACCGGGCCGACCAATCCGCAAAATCCCGGTGGCACGGGCGATCTGATTAATGGCACGGCTTATTTTCAGCCGTTCCGCACCACCAGGCCAGACACGACCGACCATCCGCCAGTCGTCAGAATGCCAAATGTGCCGCAGCCTCGCAGGGCAACGGAAGCGGGGAACAAAGTTGTTTTGAACTGGACGGCGAGCGACGACCACCAAATCGTCAAACAAAAGATTCTTTATTCGCCGGCGCGCAATTCGCGCGATGATTTTTTTATTCTCGCGGACAATTTGCCGCCGGCGCAGCGCGAGTATGAACTGCTCGTTCCTGCGACCGGATTTGAGGTTTCGGGCTCCCCAACTTTCCTGCGTGTCGTTGCGATCGACGATCAAGGGCAGGAAGGCTGGGACGAGTGGTACGCTGCCACACCTTCGGGTGAGGAAACGGGAGCGCTTCAAATTACTTCAAACGTCGCCGGACAAACATTTCGCGGAAATCAGCGAGTTCCTCTGACGTGGACCGTGACGGCGCCGTTTCCACATCCGCCTCCGGATTTCACCTGCTATCTGGTCCTCGATGCCGATCGTGAACTCATCGGCGTAGGCGGCGGCAGCAACGGGCAAAGCTTTTTGCCGCCGATGATGCCCGTGATCAGCACTGACTCGGCGCGTTTTGCCGTCGTCGCTAATAGGGGACTGAATCGCCAGAAATGGTTTTTCAGCGAGCCATTTTCGATCCGCCCTGATTCCCGGTGGCCGGATGCAGCTCCGCAAGTCACGTTGCTGTCACCTACCGTGGGACAGGAATTTCCGGCGGGCAGCATCGTGCCGGTAACGTGGACGGCCTCAGATGACGAGGCGCTGCGACAATTTAATATCCAGGTTTCAACCGATGCCGGGCGGACGTGGATTCACATTGCGGAAAATCTGCCGCCCGCGACAACTAGTTATGATTGGCAAACTCCAGCAGGAGCAGGCGCTAATGACGTGCGGATTCGCATTGTCGCGGTTGACCGTCGTTTTCAAAATTCATCGGACGGCGCCACCCGCGTGTTTCGCTTGACCGGCGCTGCCAGCCTGGCGCCGAACGTGGCCCTAACTTTCCCAGCGAATAACACCACGTTTCCTGTTGGACAGAGCATTTTCATCAGCGCAGATGCCTCAGATAGCGATGGCACGATTCAACGCGTGGAGTTTTACCAAACGAGCAATTTAACCGGCCTTTCGACCCCGTCGCTTATTGGTTCAGACGCAACTGCGCCATACCAAATCGGATGGAATCGTCCGTCGGCGCAAAATTACACCATCACTGCTCGCGCGGTTGACAATCGCAATGCGGTGACTGTTTCCGCTCCTGTTAATGTCACCGTTCAACCTGGTAATCCCGCGCCGCTGCCCATCGGTGCGCCCGAGTTATCCAGTCCCGATGACGGTCAGATTTTCACTCCCGGAGCGAACATCACCCTCAGCGCCCTTCCAGCGCCAAGCAGTTATTCAATCGTGCGAATTGAATTTTACAACGGCACCACGCTTCTCGCTTCGGATAACGCCGCGCCCTATGAAATTATCTGGAGCGATATTCCGGCGGGTTCGTACACGGTTTTTGCAAAGACGCTCGCAAGCAATGGTGCGCAAGCGATCTCGAAGCCCGCTGATATTCTCGTCGGCGCCGGTGGCCCACCGACGCCTACGCCGAGTCCGACGCCAACGGCTACTCCAGTCGCGACCCCTACTCCTACGGTAGCGCCTACGATTTCTCCGACTCCAACGCCAACGACTACTCCAAGCGGGACGCCGACAGCTACTCCGACTCCAGTGCCTTCGGCTACTCCAAGTGCGACACCAACTCCACCAGCAGGGGCGATCAACCTCTCCACCCGGATGCGAGTGCAAACCGGCGATAACGTGGGCATCGGCGGCTTCATCATCACGGGAAGCACGCCAAAACGTGTTCTCGTTCGGGCAATCGGACCTTCGTTGCAAGATTTCGCTATCCCCGATGTGCTCGCCGACCCGATGCTCGAGCTACACGGTCCGGACGGATTCGCCACGATCCTGAACGACAATTGGAGAGACGACCAGGAGGCGGAGATTCAGGCCACCGGCATCCCGCCCACCAATGATCTCGAGTCAGCGATCACTTCCACCCTCGCGCCTGGCCCGTACACCGCAATTGTCAGCGGTAATGGCAATGCCTCTGGTGTGGCTTTGGTTGAGGTCTATGACCTCAATCAGGGAGTGACCTCGAAACTGGCCAACCTGAGCACGCGCGCCTTTATTAGCACCGGTGACAGCATCGTCATCGCCGGCTTCATGCTGGGCGGCAGCGGCGATGACAGGATCGTTGTGCGTGGTATTGGCCCTAGTCTGACAAATGGCGGTGTGCCTAATGCGGTGGCCGATCCGACCCTGGAGCTGCGCAACAGCAACGGAGCGCTCTTGGTCGCAAATAACGATTGGCAGGATGACCCCGGCCAAGCCTCTGAAATTACCGCAGTGGGCCTGGCGCCTGCCAACACCCTCGAATCCGCGATAGCTGCGACGTTGCCACCGGGCCTTTACACGGCTCTACTGGCCGGACAGAATAACAGCACCGGCATCGGCGTGGTCGAAGTCTACGACCGCGTAGGGCAATAACCTGCGGGCTTCGGTCAAGAAGCGCTGGATGCCGCGCCTGTGATTGATTTAATTCTTAATTTGCCCGAGAACGCATCTGGTACGCAGGATCGAGTTGAATCGCCCTCTGGAAATGCTTTTCGGACAGCTCTTTCATCCCGACATTCCGCAGCCGGAGCCCGAGCATCCAATGATAGAGCGGGTCGTTAGGCGTGAATTGGTCCGCTTGCTCTTCGTGCGCGATGGCCTCCTCGATTCGGCCCATCGATCGCTTGGCGCCGGCGAGTTGGTTGCTGGTCAAGACCAGGCGCGCATTGCGCTGAATCGCGTCAGTCCAAACCGAGACTGCTTCTTCCTTGCGACCTAGCTGCCAGAGTGACTCGCCCTTTTCCTGACGAGCGAGAATCAAATCTTCTCGCTCAACCAGAGCCTCGTCGAGACTCAGGCGCGCTTGGTCGTAACGGCCCAGGCGGTTCAAAATCGTCCCGCGATAATAGAGGCCTAGAGCCTTGGCCTGCCCTTTTTGGTAAATCGCAGCCTGCCTTAACAGGTCGATGGATTGCTCCGCCTCACCAGAAAGATACTCAAACCAGGCCAGCTTCGAGAGCGCCTCGGTGTTCACAAACAATCCGAGGGCAGAAGCTGCTCGAAGATGTTTCCTCCCTTCGGCGATGGTTTGCCGCTCCGTCGGACTGAGCCAGGAGCCGGGATTGGGCTGTGCCAGCGCCAGCTCGTCGGGGATCTGGATTTTTTGAAATGCTCGATTGCCTCCATATTCCCGCCAGCGAATCCATCCGCTGTGGGCAGTCAGGCCAAGCCAAAGAATCGAGAAGACCATGAATGCCCAACCCATTCTTTGAATCTTCCCCGACGACTTCAAAATGAGGCGGTGGAAGAAGACATCTCTTGTGGCGAACAACCTCCAGGTTTTGAGCGCGAGAAAGGTCGTGACTGCCGCGCACCCCAGCGCCATCAGGAACGGCACAAGTCCGTAGACGCCGCGGACACCCAGGAAAGATCCCAGAAACACGCCGGCTCCGAGAATTTCTTCGGGCCAGGTTAAAGAATAGTGCCTCTTAATAGCGTTCGATTTGGGGGCTAGGATCGTCGGCTTCCCAAAACCGAAATACAAAGCGTCGTTCGGACAGACGCTGATGCAATCCATGCACTTCATGCACCCTGGATCCACCACCATCTTGAATTCTTTCACCTCCGCGTGGACGAGAACGTTCGAGGTGCAGGTCGCCGTGCAGTGCCCGCATTGGTTGCAGGCATCCGTGACGCGGATTTTTCCCGGTGAAAATTTATCCGCGAGTCCAAAAAACCCCCCGTAAGGACAGGCGTAGGTGCAAAAGCCTTTCTGTCCCAGGAAATAGACGGTCAGAAATCCACAGATGAAGAGAAACGGGATGGCGACGGCGACGGTAGGAAATGTTTCCCAAAAGTTAGTGGTGACCAGATGGTTGGTGAATTTCGGGATGAGTGGTCCAGGGTCCGGGCTGGCAAAGAGTCGATACGCCGTGGGCCAGACAAACATGTAGAGGGCGGCGATGAGCGGGACATAGATCAGGAGCCTCGATCGAAACGGCTTCGGCGTGAGGCCAATCTTCTTCAAAATCCACCCGCAGAAATCCTGCAGGGCCAGAATGTGACAGCCCCAGCCGCAGACAAAACGTCCGAAGATCATCGTCGCCAGGATGGCCAGGCA
>Ga0190272_10001745_pt1 | contig 10428 bp, 12 predicted proteins | sample Popmic504T_FD_133746 | JGI IMG/M metagenome (GOLD analysis project Ga0190272, IMG submission 133746) | Populus adjacent soil microbial communities from riparian zone of Shoshone River, Wyoming, USA - 504 T | ecosystem: Environmental > Terrestrial > Soil > Riparian zone | place: USA: Wyoming...
CTTCGCGCTTTTGATTCGCCGTGAGTTGGAACCTTCCATACTTAACGGCGATGCTCATCACTCGAATTGACGGGATGGTGAGCTACGCATTTGGCCGTTGCAAATTATCAAAGACTAGAGCGCCCAGAGCATACCAGAACGCGCCCGCTTTGATTATCCGTTTTTCGAGGTCGTTTCCATTCATGCGGACCGCCACTCACAGGTCATGCCAGTGTTACCAAGAACCGAAGTTCCGGATTCTATACGTCGGGAGTGATCAGGAACTCCTGACTACCCTAAGGACGGTACTCTTAAGACCGGAGTACCACATCGTATCCTGCACCGATCGCGGCTCCGCGATTCTATTCCTCAGGGGCGATCCGAGATATGACTTACTGCTGTTCGACCTCGAATCGCATGGTTCGACGGGCCTGAAACTGGCACGCTTGGCGCAATCGTTACCCCACCGCCGGCGAACGCCGAAGATCCTCGCTTCCTTGCACGAAATAACCGGCAGCGTGGAAGAACTTGCCCGCAAGGCTGGCGTAAACAAGTGCCTCACAAAGACAGAAGGCGTCGACGGACTGTCGCAAACAATCATGCGCTTGCTCGAAAGGGAATCAGCGAGCTAACCGATTTGATGTCTGGCACGGCCTCCTTGCTCAGGGTCATGGAGCAACCAGTGCCGACGGGCCGCCGTGGGGTGAGGACACGGCGGCCTCATTTCTTACTTTGGTTTCCGACGAAGCGTAAAAGGCACGAGCATATTCCACGAGCCCAGGCTCGGCCTGTAAGGGCCGAGATTGGATGGAGCGAGGCAAGGTCCTTGGAGACTTGCCATGAGGCATTTCCCCGACCGCGCCTCGCTCTCATTCTGCACAAGTAGTTTGCCCAAAGGCCCGCGTAAGTTTTAGAGTGCTGGGCAATGGAACGCCTTCGGTGGAGTGAGGACATTGAAAGGCGAGGCCGTCAACGGCCAACAAGCAAACACTATTTCTTGCTGAGCGCCGCCTGGTGCCGCGAGAATTTAGGTGACCCACGTCGGTGAGTGAGGCACTTGCGTGGGTCGTTCGCTTACTGGGAGTTGACCTTCGGGCGGCGCTCAAAAAGTCCATAGTAGTGGCCCGCCTCGCTCCAAAAAATCAGTTATAGGTCAAATGTGAACGCCGTTTTTTGCGCGCTAGCGTCAAAAATGCTGAGAGAGCCAATTCTGTACAATCCAAGCCTAGGCTTGTCTTTAATTGAGAGATGGGATGTTGGAAAAAAACCTTTGCCATAGGGCGCAACGCCCATCCATCGCAGCGTGAATTCTTCGGCAATGCCGACAATTGAGAAACAATGCTGGAAGTGAAGCCGGTTGAGGCAGTCCTCCGAGAATCTTCGTGACGCCTTGGGTCAGTTCTTCACGCAGATTTTCGGTAGTCGAACTATGAGTAGACTTGCACTCCTGGGCTTCTCGATATAGCCGTGGCAGCCCAGTGCCTCGGATCGTTTCGTCGCCACCAGCAACTGCTCCGATTGAATATACCCAATGGCCCGCGACCGAATCGCGTGGCAAGCGTTCGCCAAGGACTCGGGCCATCGCTGTTTCGGTCTTCTCGGTAGCTACCGATGCATTGAGCCATGCATTCATGTTGATACCGGTGGCTGGGGGATTAGCAATTAGGTCGAGCAGAGCCACCTTGTCACAACCAAGGCGAACAAGCTTGATAATCTCTAGTCTGATCCTTTTCTTTTTCTGTCGAGAGGACTTAGTGGATTTCATATCGGGTTCACCTACAGGTTCTGTGTAAGGATTGACGTCCTGATTAAGACGTGAGCACTTCACCTCGATGCCTACCAGATATTCAGTTGAAGGTGGCCACCTAAGACCACCAGCTTCCGCGACCACGGCGGCGGCGCAGGCTTCAGGGGACATGAATTGGGTTAGTGCATCAGGATGCGATGACTGAAGCCGGCTCATGTGATCCTCAAGAGCGAATTCGAATGCCTTAGGGTCGTTCCACGTCACATTTCCCGCAAGAATATCCACGTCGCCCTTAAGAGACGAGACAAGATTGGTCATGTCCACCTCTATCAACGCCCAACAGAGAAGAGGATGTATGCCGAGCGACCCTAGCATTGGTGCCAAGCCATCCCATGACCATCCTAACCGGCTCAAAAACAGCCGTTCGCACTCTTGATTTTCTATCAGGTAGGACATACTTTTGGGGCGAGTGGAGATTTAGTAGTCCTTATCATCAAGATCCAGCAGCTGGCGCTCATCCTTCCACCATAGCAACGACAAGACTAGATCATACGCGATCTTTAGTGAGTGCTCCCGTATCGAATACTGGCGAGACAGTGGGTGAGTAATCCAACCATCCGCTTGTACATCCGTGGGCGCTTCTTCTGTCGCGGCGCCATTGAGCAGGTCATGAGCACAAGTGTAAGCTCCCGGAATATCCCTGGGCCAGAGTTCATCAGGCACATCTGGTCCTTTCATAAACCATCGCCGGCGTCCAGGTTCGCTGCACACGATCATTGCAGGATACGAGCCCAATTCGACTAACCTGATGGCGGTGGCAGTGAGGCTCGTTTTGAAAGCCTTCGCAAGGGGTTTGACCGTCTCAAATGTTATGTCGTGATTCTTGGAGCGCGGTTCGAACATAAATCGCGGGAGGAGCAGATCCACGGCATAACGGTTGGCGCGCTTCTCGGGATTGTCGTTCACCCACTCAGTGGCGAATAGCTTCTCGACGCAAACGAATGAAGCGACTTTGCCACGGTCCATCATCCAATGACCGAGTTCGTGTCCTGCGGAAAAGCGTTGTCGCGCTCTGTGTGACTCCTTGTCGACGGTGATGAACGCTCGATCGCCAAACCCAAGAATGCGTGCCGCACTGCCCTTGAGAGGCTCATAAACGATTGTGGCTCCACAATATTCTGCTATCGCTTCGATTAGAATCTCATCTGGTTCAGTTATGCCAAGCTCGTTAAGGAGCTTTGGCGGCGATGTGTAGTGAGCGGTCACTTTTCATGGCCCTCGGGATCGCTTGATTTAGACATTTCGGTCAACTTCAGTAGTTGTCTCAAATAACTCTCGACATCTTCGTCAGCCAGATTCTCGAAGTCTCTAAAGTGGGTAGTGAGGAGACCTCCGCTGAACTGGGAGTTCCTGGCGAGCAAGTCTCCTATCATCCGTCGCTGCTCATCTAACGACTCTGGAATGTCCCCTTTCACCGACCTCAATTCGGCCACATGATTGTGGTAAAGTCCCTGAGCCTCGACGAGGGATCGCTGTCTATATTGCTTAGTTGTTTCCCTCAAGATTTGCTGAACACGGTCGTTCACCTGATCTGGGTCTCTTCCTTCCGCCCGAATCTCTTCGACAATTTCTTCATCCGTCATATATAGGGTAGATTCCGACAGCTCGTCCTCTATCCTTGCGACTTCTTCTTCGTAATTGCGAGTTCTGTCAGCCATTAGTTTCCCCCTTGCTCCGGTCCGCGCGCACTTTTCGACGCACCCACTTCATGGTTGTTTCGTACTCGGTTCGTGTGATTTCTAAAATAGTAATGATCTCTGGTCCGGTGAGGCCTTCCGCTAAGCCGTTGACGATGAGCAGGGCGTAGCGATGGTCGCAGATGAGACGATCAATTCGTTCGATCTCCTTCTTGAATTCTAAAGTGTGTTGAATATTCGGTGCCGCCGATGCGAGGTTGCGAACCGGATTTGATGTTGTCCCATCCAACGCTACGGTAACCACTTCCGATTCAAGATAAGGCTCGTCTTGATGGAATTGCTCGCGCCAGTGGGTTGACATGCTCCGCATTGCGCCTATGAGATGCTGTGTAAAACTGGCGGCGTTCTTATTCCAGCTACGCTGGCCGGAAAGAGTCACTTCGATCGCTTGCTGGATCAGGTCTTCCCAATTGCGTCCTAAGCGCGCTCTGCCGACGTAATCAACACGTTTGCGTGCATACCGTTCCAAGCGCCTTCTCTCATCGGCAGAAAGGCACTCTGCGGCTGCAATGATCTCCTCTTCAGTGGCGGCCTTGTCCGTAGGAACTCTGCGGGCGGTTCCTTCGCTCTTTCTCATAATTAGCCCATTGTAGCAAGAGCCTCATAGTGAATATGCCTGATCTAGCAGCCTCTCTGACATCTGGGCCAAAAAAATTTGCGGTTATGTCCGAAAGATAGCGGGATTGGGCACTGGTAAAGTGTGACCCCGGAGAGGTCGCGTTGTATACATGGGACACTCTTTCATCACTAAGACAAATGGGTTAGAATGGATCCAGCGGGATGCAGCAGGCGGCAGCGCCCACGTGAAGAGAACACACTGATATGAGGCTCAACGACACACAGCTTGGCGTTTTCGTTTCAAAAGTCTTGCACCTGGGACAGGGAAAGCGAAAGGAGTACATCGAACAGGTCAACAACCTGATTACTGAGTTGACCAAGAAAATCACCGGGAACTCCTCTTTCAAGGTGAAGGGTTTCAAAAAAACCGGTTCGCTCATAAAAGGAACGGTGCTGAAACCTAAAGGAGACTACGGCGTTGACGCCGACGTTGCGGTGTTCCTTGATGTTTCGGAAGCAGAGAAGGACGACATTGATGAACTGCACAATATCATTTTGAAACTCTTGAAGGCAGTTTATCCTACGAAGGCCTCCGAGGATTTTAAGGTCCAGCCGCGAACGCTCGGTATCCACTTCCGGGTTTCGGGCCTTGATGTTGATTTGGTGCCAGTTATTCCTATCCCGGACGAGCCCGGTTATGGTTGGCAGCCTTCTTCACAAAGCGGCGATCCGGTCAAGACATCAATTCAAGGTCAACTAGATTTCATAAAGAGCAGGAGAGACACCGATAGTCGATTCCGGACAGTGGTGCGGCTTCTCAAGAAATGGCGGAACGAACATGAACTAGATAGGTTCCGCTCGTTTACTATCGAACTGATTGTTGCGCACCTCTATGACCGGGACGGAGCAATCGCGTCCCTCGAAACCGGACTACAGCGATTCTTCATGTACGTCGCCCAAGACGAATTGAAGACGGCGATTACTTTTCCCGAGCTTGGAACGGTAACATCCTTTCCAACGGACACGGTCGTAATTCTTGATCCCGTAAACAAGGACAATAACGTTGCTGCACGTCTGACTGACGAGGAGCGACAGGCCATTGTGGTCGCTGCCAGAACGGCCTGGGAGACGATTGAAGCTGCGAGTTGGAAGGCTGAGAAGGGCGCAACCCTCGACCTTTGGAAAGAGGTCATGGGTCGCTCGTTTACAATAGATGAGGAGTAAGAAGTGAGTTCAACGGGGACGCAAACGACAACTTTCACCGTTGCCGACATTCGAAAGGTCGTGGAGAACTTCGCCGCCGATTTTTCGATGATGTCACAGGCAACGGGTTTACGCTCGCGGGATAGTGTTGCAGCTATCGTGTACGATCTCCGAGTCTTCGCTGAATACGGGCACCTTGTCAGCGTGAGGCTTATTCTCAGAGATAGCAGCGGAACTAAGATTCGTGGCGCTCTCTACCGCGTATCAGAATCAGCAAGCGGTTGGACGTCCGAACAACCAGGTAACAATCTTTGGCCGAAGACACAGGGCGGTTCGTTGAATGTGGTCGCAACTATGTCCAGTACTTGGTGGAGCAAAACGGACTCTCAGAAGACGACATTCATTTCGAATAATGAATTGAATGGAACATGGCCGGCTAGCACGGACGATGAGTCCCTAGATTCACTTAGCTCAAGTGCGGGGCAGAAGTATGCCAGCCGCGGATACGGTTGGGAACGCACGAATTATAGCAAGTAGGTCCAGTGAGAGAAGGAAACTCAACTTTATTCGAATTGGAAGTTCCGCTTCCTGACGCCCGCCTAACAGCCCAGGCGCAGAGACTCGTAGGGTTTAAGGCGCGCTACGAGCGAATGCACCAAAATCTGCGGCTACTCGTCGACAAGGATGGGCTTGAGGCGTGGAGCAAGAAGTATTACCGAAAGCATATCGCTCTGATTGATTCTCTGCTGGATCGTTATCCGCTGGTTGTATTTCACGGCGATGTGGGGACGGGCAAGACCGCCACGGCCGAGGCATCGGCGAACGCGCTCGCAAAGGAGCTTGGGAAAGAAGCGATGCTCTTCAAGCTCAGCACTCAGGTGCGTGGGAGCGGCAATGTCGGAGAGATGAGTACGCTGATAAACCAAGCCTTTGAGATCGTAGGTCAAGTGGCGGGGAAGGCGAAACTCTCATTTCTGATCATCGATGAGGCTGATTCGCTGGCGGCCAGTCGATCAGGCAATCAAAGTCACCACGAGGATAAAGTAGCTGTAAACACGCTTATCCAAAAGATTGACGACGTCAGGCGTTTCAGCGGTCGCGTACTGGTCATCCTTTGCACGAACCGTTTCAACGCGCTTGATGCCGCGATCGTGCGGCGAGTCGCCTACGACGAGGAGTTTTGTCGTCCAGACGAGGCCGAGAGGCGAGAACTTCTTAATCTTGATTGTGAAGGCTTGGGCCTCTCGCCGTCGGTCATCGAGGAACTCGTAGAACTCACTGGGCCGGAAGGACCACACAAACTCGGATTCACGTTCTCTGATATCAGAACCAGACTTCTTCCGGAGGCACTTGCTCAAGCTTACCCATCTCGAAAGATGGAACACGGCGATCTGATCAAAGCCGTCTCCACAGTTACGCCGTCACCCTTAATTGAGCAGACGGAGCCACGAAAATGAATCTGCGCGGACGTCGAATTCACATCGTAGGGAGCGCTGATCCGGAATCAGATGAAACGAAGCTGACATACGCCCATTCCCTGGTGTCTGAACTCGCGGAAAGTCTGGCCTCTGAAGGCGCCACATTTGTAATTCCCTTTGGAACAGAACCCCTGCTCAAGGAGCGTAGTGACGGGCCCTCGATCATTTTCGATTGGACCGTTGCCGAAGCAGCTTACCGCGGGCTAAAGGATGGACGCGCACAGTCTGCGGGTCCCAATGGTAGACTCATTGCAACACTCGCAACCAATAAGACGGAAAGCCAAATTCCGGCGAGACTTCGCCCGATTTATGATGGTCTCCGAGATAGTGACGCGATGAGCATGGAATTCCTTGATCCTGGCTGGAGCGCGGGTGCCGTTCGGAGAGCGCGCCTCGCTCAACTTGGAGACATCTTAATTGGTGTAAGTGGGGGCCAAGGCGTTGAACAAGTGGCGATCGAGTATTCCTCAATGGGAAAGCCCGTAGTGCCTCTCGACATCCATATCGGTGCCTCACAACGAGACGGCTCCGGTGGTGCGTCTCGCCTGTTTGATCGGGCTCTTGCGCGGCCCAACGATTTCTTCAGAGTTGCTGATAGTGTCTCTCCTGCGGAAATACTTGAACGGACGCGGACGCACGACGGGGATACACCGGCGCGTGAAGTCGTTGCTGCGATAATGAACCTCTTGCATGCACTAACTCCCCCACGCGTTTTCTATGTGAGACTGTTGAATGACGTCATTCCTGAATATGCATCTGTGGAGGGTTTCTTCCGAACCACTGTTGACGATCTCGTCAAGGAACTAGGCTATGAGCCTCTTCAAATGGGTATCGGGAAGAACGAGTTTGCTTGGATGAACCAGGCGATCTTCGACTCACTCCATCATAGCTCAGTCGTTCTCGTTGACTTAACTGGACTTCGGCCGAATTGCTTTATGGAACTCGGTTACGCGCTAGGCAATAGACAAAGAGTGATCGTCACAGCTCGCGACGATACACGGATTTCGTTTGACGCTTTTGCCCTTGAAGCCTTTCAGTGGAGTGAATCAGAAGACTCAGCTAAAAGAATTGACCGATTCCGCACTCACTGGGAAAGGAACATCAACATGCCGACCCTCGTCCGCCCAAAGGAGGCCAAATGAAGCCCGAGCGCTACTTTTCGGTTGACATAGAATCTGCGGGGCCGATACCCGGCAAATACAGCATGCTCTCTCTTGGAGCCAGCGTTGTGGGTAATCCTGAGGCAACGTTTTACGTTGAACTTAAGCCTATCTCAAAGGAATTTGTCCCAGATGCTCTCAAGGTGTCTGGGTTTGATCTTGATCGCTTGGAGCAAGAGGGGGAACCGCCTGCGGAAGCCATGAAGGCCTTCAAAAGATGGGTAGAGACTGCGGCGGCAGATCATAAGCCGGTGTTTGTGGGGTTCAACGGCTGTTTCGACTGGCAGTTTGTGAATTGGTATCTTGAGTCATTTGCTGGTGGCAATCCGTTCGGATTTGCGGGGATAGACATCAAATCGTATTTTATGGGATTCAGTGGTTGCCGTTGGTCGGAGACAACATCGAGCCAACTGCCGCCCGAATTTCAACCCGACACACCACAGACTCATAACGCCCTCGATGACGCTCGGGCGCAAGCATCAATTTTCGAAAAGCTGCTGGACGCTGAGCATCTCAAGCGTGACTAGAATCGGTAATCGTCGAAACTTGACCGCCAACTTCTAATTTGCTGGTCGAGCGATTGGCGGTTGGATTTGATTGAACGGACGTGCGCGCCAGCCCGCAATAATGATTTCGGGAATTGGTGCGAACGGACTGGGATACACCGTTCCGTCCAACTGCATGGACTCGAAGTAACGTGATCCTACAGCCGTGCTTTCGTTATCGGGGATTCGAATCAACATCGCCGGGCCATCCGAGCGGCCACTTGGCACAGAGACGACTTCTACGCTCAGGTCGCTCGGTGAATAACGCACATGAAGAGTTCCGTGGACAGTCTGAAGCACTCCCGATTGGTTGGTCAGCCATTCAGAAGGGATGAGTCGTCGCTTGGCAATTCCTATTGTGATCTCTCTCGCGTCATGCGGAGTCCGACCTGTCATGGCTCCTTGGGCCACGTACGTGCTCGCAGCAATCGCAACAGCCGTAACGTCACGCAATCGTTCGGCTGTGCGAGGGACCTCACTGTCTGGCCAACGGTAGGCCGGTGGATCGCGGCTAGAGTTGGGGTCGTTCCCCCCATCAGCTATCGAAACCTGCGCATCGACCGTCGCCATGCGACCACTTGCTTGTCTGTGCCGTATTACGAGAGGCAAGATAAGCACAAGAAGGGCGACCGCAATCACACAAGTCAGCGGCCAGATTTTTCCTCGTTCTCTCATGCTGCCTCTAGCAGGCGAACTTCACCTTCACTAAGGATGTTGTGAATCATTTGTTCTATTACCGTATCGGACGTGTGAGCTGCCTTTTCCAGTCGCGGTAGTCCCAACTCAAGATTGGTAAGATCATCAGCGCCACGGGCGATAAAGCCCAAGTGGTCATCGATCACTTCGGCAGTTACGGCGTGGATATGTTCCGTGGCGAGCGCTTGAAGAAAGGCAATAGATTCGCGTAGTCCTGGCTTGTCTCTTACGGTGGGCATCATCACGCGAATGTATCTGACTACTTTTACAACCTGCGTGAGCAGAGTCGCCGGGGCAAGCGGCACACGCGAGTGAAGGATTCGTGCTTCCTCAATATCGGTTGGCAGCCTGACTTTCGTATAGACGCAACGTGAACGCAGAGGCGGATGAACGATGTGTTGGTTGTTCGATGTCAGAATGATAATTGGTTTGTCATGCGTCTTACCTACGCCGATGTGTCCGTTGTTCTCAGAAAGGCGTGGAATAGAAGCATGACCATCGGTGAATAGTTGGTAGAAGAATGCCTGGCAAGTCTGCGGTAACTTTTCAAACTCGTCGAGCTTCACAATAGGCACAACGCCTGTGGTGGCGAGGTAGTCATAGGCCTTTAAGATTTCGCCCAGAGTTAGAAATTCCTTGCGCCACTGTTGTCGTCTGGCTTCTTCAAGACTGAGTTCTTTACTCGAGACGGCTTGGAGCACGAAATTGTTCTGTCCCTGCTCGTCCCATTCGAAAAGAATGTCGTTGAGCTTGAGACCGTCCATTCCTTGCAGTTCGAAGTAGGGACGATTGCAGGCGTGGGCGAGAGCATCGACCATCTCCGTTTTTCCACCGCCGCGCTCGCCTTCAGCGAGCAGCGGCATCCCGGACTTCAAGGCCTGGCAGAGATCCTTTAGCGGTCGCAGTTGAAAGATGTAGCCCGACTCCTGGGCTACTAGCTCGGCCAGTGCATCACGTCCTTGCTCCCGCACAAGAAGGCGCGGATCGATTACTTGTCGATCGTTATCTGATGGGATCATTTCTTTTCGTTTCCCGTTGCCAGAGTCTTAAGAGCAAGGGTCTTCTGCTCGTCTGTCATCGAAGGAATTGCGGCGGTGATCTCTTCACGTGTTCCGAGAAGCAGCAACTCCATGATTTCGCGATCAGTAAGAGAAGCGCCATGCTGGAGTTCATCTTGACCGGGCGCATCAATGGCGGGCCGGTCCTTCGGTAGATCAGCGACCATGACGTAAGCAGGACGTCCGGCTTCAACTTTTACGAACGCGCGCTTGTCACCACTTGCACCGCCGAACAAGCGACTTGCTC
>Ga0190272_10001747_pt1 | contig 10421 bp, 9 predicted proteins | sample Popmic504T_FD_133746 | JGI IMG/M metagenome (GOLD analysis project Ga0190272, IMG submission 133746) | Populus adjacent soil microbial communities from riparian zone of Shoshone River, Wyoming, USA - 504 T | ecosystem: Environmental > Terrestrial > Soil > Riparian zone | place: USA: Wyoming...
CCGGTGCCGTCCGAGCACCCAAGAGTTGGACGTCCTACTACTTCGCGTCCACAATCGAACGATGAGCGCGCCAGTAATCGAACGCGAGCTACCGGGGCAGGACGCCGAGGATCTGCTGGCGCTGACCCGCGAGCTGGCCGACCGCGAGCTGCGACCCCGCGTCGACGAGGCGGAGGCGGCCGGCGAGTTCCCCCGCGACGCGTTCCGCACCCTGGGCCGCGCCGGGCTGCTGGGCCTGCCCTACCCGGAGGAGTACGGCGGCGGCGGCCAGCCGTACGAGGTGTACCTGCAGGTGGTCGAGGAGCTGGCCAGGGCCTGGCTGACGGTGGGGCTCGGCGTCAGCGTGCACACCCTGGCGTCGTACGGGCTGGCGTTCTTCGGCAGCGACGAGCAGAAGCGGCGGTGGCTGCCGGACCTGGTGGGCGGCGAGTTGCTCGGCGCGTACTGCCTGTCGGAGCCGCACTCCGGGTCGGACGCGTCGGCGTTGCGCACCAGGGCCGTCCGCCGCGAGAGCGACGACACCTACCGGGTCACCGGGACCAAGGCCTGGATCACCCACGGCGGCGAGGCCGACTTCTACCTGCTGCTCGCCCGCACCGGCGACGACCCGAAGCGCGGCATCTCCGGCTTCCTGCTGGACGCGGCGACGCCGGGCCTGTCCGCCGCGCCGCCGGAGCGCAAGATGGGCATGAAGGCGTCGCCGACGACGCAGGTCCTGCTGGAGGACGCGGTGGTCGACGCCGACCGGCTGCTGGGCAACGAGGGCGACGGCTTCCGGATGGCGATGATGGCGCTGGACTCCGGCCGGCTGGGGATCGCGGCGTGTGGGGTCGGGGTGGCGCAGGCCGCGCTCGACGTGGCGATCGGGTACGCCCGTGAGCGCACCAGCTTCGGGGTGCCGATCGGGGAGCACCAGGGGGTGTCGTTCCTGCTGGCCGACGCGGCGGCCGGGGTGGCGGCGGCCCGTGAGCTGTACCTCGCGGCGGCGCGGCGCAAGGATGCCGGCAAGCCGTTCTCCACCCACGCGGCGATGGCGAAGCTCGTCTCCACCGACACGTGCATGCGGGTGACGACCGACATGGTGCAGGTGCTCGGTGGCGCGGGGTACGTCGCGGACCACCCGGTGGAGCGGTACATGCGCGAGGCGAAGGTGTTGCAGATCGTGGAGGGTACGAACCAGATCCAGCGGCTGGTGATCGGCCGCGCGCTGATGCGGGGCAAGGTGTGACCCACCGGGTGACGCTGATGTCGCGGCCTGCCTGCGGGCCGTGCGTCACGGCGCGGGCCGAGCTCGACCGGATCTGCGGCGAGCTGGGCGTGCCGGTCGTCGAGCACGACGTGGACACCGATCCCGAGCTGCGCGCCGAGTACGGCGACCGGGTGCCGGTGATCCTCGTCGACGGCGTCGAGCACGGTTTCTGGAAGGTGGAGGAGGCGCGGTTGCGCCGGGCGCTGATTACCACTTCCTGACGTGTTCGCGCGCTTGTAGCAAGCCGAGACCTGAGCGGCGTCGAATAGAGGTCATGGACACCGCGAGGCTCACCCGTTCGACGGCCATCCTGGTCGGCCTGCTGTCGGGGGCGGTGGCGCTGGGCGTCGGCCACCTGGTCGCCGGGCTCGTCGGCCTCAGTGCGTCGCCGTACCTCGCCGTCGGCAACACCGCGATCGACTACACGCCGACGGCGCTCAAGGACTTCGCGGTGCGCACGTTCGGCACCTACGACAAGGTCGTGCTGCTGGGCGGCATGGCGGCCGTGATCCTGGTGTTCGTCGCCGTGGCGGGGGTGCTGTCGCGGCGGCGGCCGACGCCGGGCATGGTGCTCATCGGCGTGCTCGGGGTGATCGGCATGCTGGCGATCTTCAAGCGGCCGGACGTCGGACAGCTCGGCCCGCTGGCCGGCGCGGCAGCGCTCGGCGCCGGCGTGCTGGCCTTCGGGTGGCTGCACGCGAAAGCCATGACACACACCACAGACACTCGACCGGAACGACGGACACACGCTGTCGAGACGGCGGACACGCGCTACCCGGACGCCGGCCACGCGCGGGGTGGGGCAGAAGAGCGAGCGGACGCGGCGGCCCGTGGTACGGGTACGGACCGTCGGGGGTTCCTGGTGGTGTCGGCGATCACCGCCGGCGCGGCCGGGATCGCGGGCCTCGGCGGGCAGTTCCTCGGCAGGCGGGTCGATGTCCAGGCGTCGCGCCGGGCCGTCGGCGAGATCCGGCCGGCCGTCGCGGCGCGGCCGATCCCCGCCGGCGCCGACTTCGTGAAGGACGGCACCCCGGGCTTCATCACGAGCAACGCCGACTTCTACCGCGTGGACACCGCGCTGGTGGTCCCGCGGGTACGGGCCGAGAACTGGTCGCTGCGGGTGCACGGCATGGTGGACCGCGAGCTGGAGCTGAGCTTCGACGATCTGCGCGACCGTGAGCTGGTCGAGAAGACGATCACGCTGACGTGCGTGTCGAACGAGGTCGGCGGCCCGTACGTGTCGACGGCGAACTTCGTCGGCGTGCGGCTGCGCGACGTGCTGCGCGAGGCCGGGGTGCGTTCCGGCGCCGACCAGCTCGTGAGCAAGAGCGTGGACGGCTGGACCGCGGGCAGCCCGACCGAGGTCGTCATGGAGGACAGCCGCGACGCCCTGCTGGCCATCGCCATGAACGGCGAGCCGCTGCCGGCAGAGCACGGCTTCCCGGTGCGGATCGTCGTGCCCGGGCTATATGGGTACGTGTCCGCGACGAAGTGGCTGGCCGACATCGAGCTGACCACGTTCGGCGCCTTCGACGCCTACTGGAAGCGGCGCGGGTGGGGCGAGCGCGGGCCGATCAAGACCATGTCCAGGATCGACCGCCCCGCCGGGTTCCAGAAGGTGCCGGGCGGGCGGGTCGTCATCGCGGGCGTGGCGTGGGCGCAGACCACGGGCATCGATGCCGTCGAGGTCAGGGTGGACGGCGGCCCGTGGACGCCCACCACGCTGTCCACCGAGGTCAATCTCGACAGCTGGCGGATGTGGCGCACCGAGCTCGACCTGACGCCCGGCGGCCACACCGTGGAGTGCCGGGCCACCGACCGATCCGGCTACACCCAGACCGCCGACCGGGCCGAACCCATCCCGGACGGCGCCACCGGCTGGCACTCGGCCTTCTTCACGGTCGGGTAACAAGCGTCGGGCAACAAGCGTCGGCAACAAGCTGGTCCGCTGATCGCCGGAGGTGCCACCACCGCCGGCGATCAGCCATGCCCGTCGCCTGCGGAGCGTGACTCAAACGTTATCGAAAGTGACCGATCCTCGGCCCACCCCTGGCCCGAACAACTCGTGTACGGCCCGGACGGACCGGGCCAGCCGAGGAGGACAGCACTCGTGAGGAACATCCAGCGTCTGGCCGCGATCGGTGCCATGGCAGCGCTCACCGTCACATTGGCCGCGTGCGGTAGCGACGAGGAGCCCGCCGCGGGCAGCGGCTCCGGCACGACGAACACCACCACCATGGCCGCCCCCACCACCACTGCCGAGGCCATGACCGACGGCGTCACCACCAAGGACGACGTGTTCGGCGCGTCCTGCTCCGCCGTCCCGACCACCGGTGAGGGCTCGGTCGACGGCATGGTCGACGACCCGGTGGCCACCGCCGCCAGCAACAACCCGCTGCTCAAGACCCTGGTCGCGGCCGTCGGTGCCGCCGGCCTCGGCGACACCCTGAACAGCCAGCAGGCCATCACGGTCTTCGCGCCGGCCGACCCGGCGTTCGCCAAGATCCCGAAGGCGGACCTCGACGCGGTGCTCGCCGACCAGGCGCTGCTGACCAAGATCCTGACCTACCACGTCGTCCCCGAGCGGATGGACAAGGACGGCATCCTGGCCGCGAAGACCCTCACCAGCCTCGAGGGCGGCACCCTGACCGTCGCCGGCTCCGGCGACAACGTGACGGTCAACGGCGCGAACGTCCTGTGCGGCAACATCCCCACGATGAACGCCACGGTGTTCGTCATCGACACGGTGATGATGCCGACCGGCTGACCCGACGAGAACCGCGAAAAGGGCGTCCGAGCAGATCGGACGCCCTTTTCGCCGTCCGGACACCTCTACCTTGTTGGCAGCCTGCCAGCGACTTTGTGCAAGCGTTCACAAGCGGCTACCGTGTCGTTGTCACGCCGCCGGGCCGCTCGTCGGACCCGCCACGACAGTGGCGATCACGTCGCCGACCAACGCCCGAGTCCGGCCTAGTTCGACCATCGAGGAGGCGCGCCCGCGTGACGGCACAGCCCGAGGGTGTCGAGCCGGTCGACAGCGCCGACGCAGCCGGCATCGTCGACACCCCGCTCGGCGCGGCCAGCGCACCGCAGGCCCTGCCCGAGCTGCCGGTTGACGTTCCCGCCGCGCGGGAACGGGTCCGCGCGATCCCAGAGGCTACGGTGGCCCGCCTCGCGGTCTACCTCCGGGTACTCGTCGGCCGCGCCGAGGAGGGCGTCACGACGCTGTCCAGCGAGGAGTTGGCCGCCGCGGCCGGGGTGAACTCGGCCAAGCTGCGCAAGGACCTGTCCTACCTCGGCTCGTACGGCACCCGCGGCGTCGGCTACGACACCGACATCCTCGTCGGCCAGGTCGAGCGCGTCCTCGGCCTCACCCGCAAGCACTCCGTCGCCGTCGTCGGCATCGGAAACCTGGGTCACGCGCTCGCCGGGTACAGCGGGTTCGCCAGCCGCGGCTTCCCCGTCACCGCGCTGTTCGACGTGGACGACGACCTCATCGGCATCCGGATCGCCGGCATTGAGGTGCACCGGATCGCCGAGATCCCCGACGTGTGCGCGGCGCTCGACGTCACCATCGGCGTGATCGCCACCCCGGGCGAGGGCGCCCAGGACGTGTGCGACCTGCTGGTCAAGGCCGGGGTGCGGTGCATCCTCAACTTCGCCCCCGTGGTGCTGCAGGTGCCCGACCACGTCGAGGTGCGCAAGGTCGACCTCGCCGTCGAGCTGCAGATCCTGTCGTTCCACGTGTCCCGGCGCGAGCTGGCCGAGGAGCCGCTCGCCGACCTCACCGCCATCGCGAAGGTGGTGGTCCGGCCATGAGCCTGCTCGTCGTCGGGCTCTCGCACCGCACGGCGCCGGTGCACATCCTGGAGCGCGCGACCGTCCCGGCCGACGCGACCGCCAAGCTGCTGCACACCCTCCTCAAGTCCGACCACGTCGCCGAGGCGCTGCTGCTGTCGACGTGCAACCGCGTCGAGGTCTACGCGGTCGTCGAGACGTTCCACGGCGGGGTGGCCGACGTCATCGCCACCCTGGCCAGGCACTCCGAGCTGGACGGCGGTCACGTGGCCGAGCTCGGCGACTCCGACCCGGCCGTCACCGACGCCACCGCCGGCCCGTCCCAGCAGGCCGGGCAGCTGGCCGAGCACCTGTACGTGCACTACGCGGCCGCCGCCGTGGAGCACGCGTTCGCCGTCGCCGCCGGGCTGGACTCGATGGTCGTCGGCGAGGCGCAGATCCTCGGGCAGCTGCGCGCCTCGTACGCCACCGCCGCCGAGGCGGGCACCGCCGGTCGCGCCCTGCACGAGCTGGCCCAGCAGGCCCTGCGGGTCGGCAAGCGGGTGCACGCCGACACCGGCATCGACGCGGCCGGCGCCTCCGTGGTGTCCGAGGCCCTCGCCGACGCAGGGGAGCTGGCCGGACGCCGGGCCGTGCTCGTCGGCGCCGGGTCGATGGGCAGCCTCGCCGCCGCCCACCTGCGCCGCGCCGGGGTGGCCGAGCTGGTCGTCGTCAACCGCACCGCCGATGCGGCCGCCCGACTCGTCGCGGCCGCGCTGGCCGAGGGCATCGACGCCCGGGCCGCCGGCCTCGCCGACCTCGCCGACGTGCTCACCGGCGCCGACCTGCTCGTGTCGTGCACGGGTTCGGTCGGGCCGATCGTCGACGTCGGGACGGTCCGCGCCGCACGCGCCGGTGACGCCGCCGCCCGACCGCTCGTGGTGTGCGACCTCGGCCTGCCGCGTGACGTCGAGGCCGGCGTCGCCGACCTGCCGGGCGTACGGGTGGTCGACCTGGAGACGTTGCAGGAGCGGCTGTCCGACGGGCCCGGCGGCTCGTCCGACGTGCGCAGGGCCCGCGAGATCGTGGCCGACGAGGTGGCCACCTTCCTGGCCGCGCAGCGCTCGTCCGCGGTCACCCCGACCGTCACGGCGCTGCGTCAGCTCGCCGCCGAGGTGGTCGCCACCGAGCTGTTGCGGCTGCAGTCGCGGCTGCCCGACCTCGACGAGTCGGTGCGCGCCGAGCTGACCAGGACCGTGCGCCGCGTGGTGGACAAGCTGCTGCACACGCCGACGGTCCGCATCAAGGAGCTGGCGGCCGGACCGACCGGACACACCTACGCCGACGCGCTGCGCGAGCTGTTCGACCTCGACCCGACCGCCCCGGCCGCGATGAGCCAACTCACGACCCGGCCCGACGAGAGCGGGGGTGACCCACGATGACCACCGACCGCACCGTCCGTACGGATCGCACCGTTCGCATCGGGACGCGCGGCAGCAAGCTGGCGCTGGCCCAGACCGAGACCGTCGCGACGGCGCTGCGCGAGCACGGCGCCACCGTCGAACTCGTGGTGATCTCGACCATCGGCGACCGTGTCACCGACCGGCCCGTGTCCGAGATCGGCGTCGGGGTGTTCACCTCGGCGCTGCGCGACGCGCTGGCCGCCGGTGAGATCGACGTGGCCGTGCACTCGTACAAGGACCTCCCCACCGCGCCGGACCCGCGGCTGAGCCTGGCCGCCGTGCCGCGCCGCGAGGACCCGCGCGACGCGCTGTGCGCCAGGGACGGGCTGACCCTCGGTGAGCTCCCGGCCGGCTCGACGGTGGGCACCGGCTCGCCGCGCCGCGCCGCCCAGCTGCACGCGCTGGGGCTCGGCCTCGACGTAGTCCCGATCCGCGGCAACGTCGACACCCGGCTGGCCAAGGTGGCCGACGGTGAGCTGGACGCCGTCGTCCTGGCCCGAGCGGGCCTCGCCCGCCTCGGACGGCTCGACACCGTGACCGAGGTGCTCGACCCGCTGCAGATGCTGCCGGCGCCCGCGCAGGGCGCGCTGGCCGTGGAGTGCCGCGCCGACGACGCCGAGGTGGACGAGCTGTTGCGGCGTGCCATCGACGATGCCTCGACGCGTCTGGCCGTGACCGCCGAGCGGGCCATGCTGGCCGCGCTCGAAGCGGGCTGCAACGCCCCCGTCGGCGCGCTCGCCGAGGTGGTCGAGGACCTGGACGACGACGGCACCGTGGTGGAACGGCTGTCGTTGCGCGGAGTGTCCGCAACCGAATCCGGCGGGCTGCTCCGTGCGTCCGCCGTCGCAGAGACTGTGCAAGCCGAGCAGCTGGGGCGTGCTCTCGCCGCCGAGTTGCTCGACCTCGGCGCCGCCAGCCCGGCGGACCGGGGTGACCGTGGGATGGGAAGTGCCTGATGAGCCGAGCACGTAAGACCCCTGGCCGGATCGCCTTCGTGGGCACCGGCCCCGGCGACGCCGGACTGCTGACCGTGAGGGCGCACTCGCTGCTGTCCACCGCGTCGCTGGTCGTCACCGACCCCGATGTGGCTGCCGACATGCTCGCGCTCGCCCCGGAGGGCGCGGAGATCCGCCCCGCCGTGGGCGAACCGGCCGACGTGGCGCGCGACCTGGTGACCGAGGCCAGGACCGGCCGCGGCGTGGTGCGCCTGGTGGCCGGCGACCCGATGACGGCCGACGCCGTCGTCCGGGAGGCGCTGGCGGTGGCCCGCACGAGCGTGCCGTTCGACGTCGTGCCGGGTGTCGCACCCGGCGTCGCGGTGCCGACGTACGCGGGGGTGCCGCTGGGCGCGGCCCGTACCGAGGTGGACGTGCGCGCCGAGGTGGACTGGGCGGCGCTGGCCGCCGCGCCGGGCACCCTCGTGCTGCACGCGACCGCGTCGCACCTGGCCGAGGCCGCGTCGTCGCTGGTGGAGCACGGCCTCGCCGCGCAGACACCGGTCGCGGTGACGGTCAACGGCACCACCGCCGCGCAGCACACCGTCGACACCACCCTGGCCTCGCTGGCCGCGGACGCCGGTGAGCTGCCCGGCCCGCTGGTGCTCACGGTCGGCGCGGCCGTCGGGCAGCGGTCGAAGCTGTCCTGGTGGGAGTCGCGCGCCCTGTACGGCTGGAAGGTGCTGGTGCCGCGCACCAAGGACCAGGCCGGGGCAATGAGCGAGCGGCTGCGCTCGCACGGCGCCATCCCGATCGAGGTGCCGACCATCTCGGTCGAGCCACCGCGCTCGCCCGCGCAGATGGAGCGCGCGGTCAAGGGCCTGGTGGACGGCCGCTACCAGTGGGTGATCTTCACCTCGACCAACGCGGTGCGCGCCGTGTGGGAGAAGTTCCGCGAGTTCGGGCTCGACGCCCGCGCGTTCTCCGGGGTCAAGATCGCGTGCGTCGGTGAGGCCACCGCCGAGAAGGTGCGCTCGTTCGGCATCAACCCCGAGCTGATCCCGTCCGGCGAGCAGTCGTCGGAGGGCCTGCTGGAGGAGTTCCCGCCGTACGACGACATCCTCGACCCGGTCGACCGGGTGCTGCTGCCGCGGGCCGACATCGCCACCGAGACGCTGGCCGCGGGGCTGCGCGAGCGCGGCTGGGAGATCGACGACGTCACCGCGTACCGCACCGTGCGGGCGGCGCCGCCGTCGGCCGACATCCGCGAGATGATCAAGACCGGCGGGTTCGACGCGGTGTGCTTCACCTCGTCGTCCACCGTGCGGAACCTGGTGGGCATCGCGGGCAAGCCGCACACCCGCAGCATCGTCGCCGTGATCGGCCCGCAGACGGCGGCGACCGCGGTCGAGTTCGGCTTGAGGGTCGACGTGCAGCCTGAGCACGCACAGGTGTCCTCGCTGGTTGAGGCACTCGCCGAGCACGCGGCGCGCCTGCGTGCCGAGGGCGCGCTCCCCCCACCCCGCAAGGCCAAGGGCCGGCGGCGCTGACAACGCCTGTGAGCAGAAACTGGTGCTGGAGCACCAGTTTCTGCTCACGAGTTATCCACAGGGGAGACGCATGTTCCCGAGCCACCGGCCGCGGCGGCTGCGGACCACGCCGGCCATGCGCCGCCTGGTCAGCGAGACCACCGTGCGGCCCCGCCAGCTCGTGCTGCCGATGTTCGTCAAGGAGGGCGCCACCGAGCCGTTGGCGGTCGCCTCGATGCCCGGCGTCGTGCAGCACACCCGCGAATCCCTGCTGAAGGCGGCGACCGAGGCGGTGAGCGCCGGCATCGGCGGCATCATGCTGTTCGGCGTGCCGGCCCGGCGCGACGCCACCGGCTCGGCGGGCACGGATCCCGACGGCATCCTCAACGCGGCGCTCCGCGACGTGCGGGCCGAGGTCGGCGACGCGGTCGTGCTCATGTCGGACTGCTGCCTCGACGAGTTCACCGACCACGGGCACTGCGGGGTGCTGGCCGACGACGGCACCGTCGACAACGACGCCACGCTGGCGCACTACGCGCGGCTGGCGGTGGCGCAGGCCGACGCCGGCGCCCACCTGATCGGCCCGAGCGGGATGATGGACGGCCAGGTCGCCGCGATCCGCGAGGCGCTCGACGCGGCCGGCCACCTCGACACCGGCATCCTCGCCTACACCGCCAAGTATGCCTCCGCGTTCTACGGCCCGTTCCGCGACGCCGTCGAGTCGCAGCTCAGCGGCGACCGCAAGACGTACCAGCAGGACCCGGCGAACATCCGCGAGGCGCTCCGCGAGGCGTCGCTCGACCTCGCGGAGGGCGCCGACATCCTCATGGTGAAGCCCGCCATGTCCTACCTGGACGTGCTGCGGGCCGTGGCCGAGATGTCCGACGTCCCGGTCGCCGCGTACCAGGTGTCCGGCGAGTACGCGATGATCGAGGCGGCGGCAGCGAACGGCTGGATCGACCGCGGGCGCGCCATCCTGGAGACTCTCACCGGCATCCGCCGAGCGGGCGCCGACATCGTGCTCACCTACTGGGCGGTCGAGGCCGCCGGCTGGCTCGACCGCGACTGACCCTTCGCCGCGGCGGTTGACCGCGATGCGCCCGCGCATCGCGCGTTTGCGCCCGCCGGTGACCGCGACAAGCCCGCGCATCGCGCGTTAGCGCCCGCCGGTGACCGCGACAAGCCCGCGCATCGCGCGTTAGCGCCCGCCGGTGACCGCGACATGCCCACGTATCGCGAGGGTGGTCACGCCGCGTCGGGGGACAGCAGGCGCAGTACCTGCTCCAGGCCGGCCGCGAACCGCACGCCGTGCGGGAGGGCGGTGGGCGACCAACCGAGCCCACCCGCGATCGTCAGCGGGGCGCACGGCTCCAGCAGCTCCAGCAGCTCCGGCGCGGCCGTCGCCGTGCTGTGCGCCCACAACACGATCGCGGTGGACCGTCCACGCCCTGCCGCGGCGAGCAGCGAC